>Ga0272447_1000384_pt1 | contig 34313 bp, 25 predicted proteins | sample YNPCB0133_FD_194589 | JGI IMG/M metagenome (GOLD analysis project Ga0272447, IMG submission 194589) | Hot spring microbial mat communities from Yellowstone National Park, WY, United States - YNP-CB-013-3 | ecosystem: Environmental > Aquatic > Thermal springs > Hot (42-90C) > Sediment | place... | reverse complement strand
GAGCTAAATGCCGATCCTTGGTATGAAGGTTGGGGCTTCCGCATTGACGACATTGCACCCAAGGCAGAGGAGAAGCCTGTGCCGGCCTTCGTCACCTCCGTCCGCGTGCGCGTGGGGCAGCCGAGCAACCTATGGCTGAACAATGATTACCTCGGCCGCGCCTCTGCGCCCGGCGAATATCTCATCCGGCTGCCTAACCCGGAGAAGAACCTGATCGGGGTGGAGACGCTGTTTCACCTGCAGAAGATCGTCGTCAACACCAGCCGGGATGGCACTGTGCGCGTGGAATACGAGGAGATCAAGCCAAAGCAGAAGGAGTGAGTTACACCCACCTTTCAGCCAGCAGCCGTCATCTACGCCGAGAATGCGCTGCAGGTGGCCAAAATCAAAGGGGTAACTGATGTCACCTTCTCGCCCAACGGGCGAACGCTGGTCTCGGCGTCTGCGGACGGCACGGTGCGGCTGCGAGGGGCGCCGCGATGACGCCCTTCCGCCTGAACGGCGAGGCGGGGAACGTCAGTTCAGATTTACACGTGCCCGTTTGCGAGTTGCCATTCAGCGCACCGCGTCGGCGGTTCATCCCGAGCGGCATCTGCCGGCCCGTCGCCTAGGCCACCTCGCGGTGACTTGGTTGACCGCGAGCTTAGATTCTTCGCTGTGCTCAGAATGACAGGGTGAGGCAGGACCTTGGTGACTCTGTGCGATGACCACTGGTCACGCCAAGACAAGAACGCCCGCCTCAACAAATTGTGGATGCATCTTAGGTAGCACGTTTTACCGTTTCTGGGGTGAGTTCTGGCGCCAACTGAGCTGGAGCGTACAGCCCGGGTGAGGGATAGCCCTGCACTGTGAACACACTGGGAGTGAACCAGTCAGAAGAGGTTTAATTCTCTAGAAGACCAGTCAACCATCCGGGTGTGCAATGCCAGTTCTGTGGTAGCCAAGAGATGCGCAAGGCACTCGCAGCGGCTCGCACATGCAAGCGATCCCCACGCCCGAACCAAAACCTAGAGGACAAGACGCGCCAAAAGGCCGTGCAGATGCTTGTTTAGCGGTTGCGCGCATGTTACAGGTGAGTCAGTTCGCCGCTGGCGAGACAAGTATGTCGCCTCGTGAGCCGCCTATGCCTGCCACCTCGGAGGTAACCGAGTTGGACGAGTTATACACCTTTGCGGGGTCAAAAAACAGATATTACTTGATTACAGCAGTTGACCGCCAAACAGGATGGGGTGGGCGCTGGTGACCGAGCGCCATTCAAAAGCTGGTTGACCGATACGTTCGCTCAGACGGATATCCCGTCAGGTGAACTATCGTCGCAGTCGTCATCTCGTGGCCCATGGCAAGTCTACTCAGGAGAGGCAAACAATGCTGAGCTACGTTGTTTTGTATCGCAGCTTGACGCGAGGATTTGCCAGGAGAGCTTCCATCGCCCTCTTCGTGCGAATGCTCGGCAGTTGTTTAGACAGCGCTGTCCCAGAGGAGCTCTCTGAGTTTATATCACTCCGAATTTGAGCACTCCCTTCACGGAGGGCGCGAGCACCAATTGGGCAAAGCGATCCCCGATGACTCTTGCACTGATGGAAGGGACACATCCTCCTGGAGGCTGCGAGAGGAGAAGAGTGGACGCGCCCATGACTATACTTGCTAGCTGATGCTGTCGGCGCTCCTAAGACCGCTCTACCTGTTATGGGCCACAGCAGCGCTTGTCATCGCCAGCGCTGCTGGGCTGGTCGTTTACTACGAGATCCACTATCGAGACCGCGTCTTCCCCGGCGTGCGTTTGCAGGGCATGGATCTCAGCGGGATGTCGCCTGAGGAGGTATTCGACATCGCTCAAGTGAAGGCCGAATATTTTCGCCTGCCCGCCATCACCCTGCACGCTGCCGATCAGCGGTTTACGTTGCGCCCAGCCGACCTGGGGATCGCGCTCGACCCAGCAGCGACGGCGCAATCGGTGCTGAGCGCTGGCCGGCAGGGCGACTTGCTCACTCAGATTCGCCAGCGCGCCGAGATGTGGTGGTCTGGACTGGACCTCTCGCCGGTCGTGCGGGTGGATGTAGAGGCGCTCGCGCGCGCGATCAACGAGATCGCCGAGCGCACCAACCAGCCAGCCAGAGACGCGCAGATCATCTTCGAGGGTGAGGCAGTCAGGGAACTGCCCGCTCAAGTGGGGCGCCAACTTGACAATCAGCGAGCGCAGCAGTTGATCCTCTCCCTTGCGACGGCCAATCGGCCCATCGAAATTAGCTTGCCCTATCAGGCTATTCCACCACAGGTCGCCTCAGTCGCAGAAGCCACAGCAGCGCTCAACCGAATCATCAGCCGCGACCTGATCGTGATGGTCCCACGTTGGGACGAAGCCGGCAACCCGATTCCGCCCGCTGAGGCATTTCGCATTCGCAAAGCCGATCTGAAGGAGTTCGTGCTCATTGACCAGGTCGAAGGTGCGCCTCGCGTGCGCCTACAGCGCGAGAAATTCCGCGCGCTGGTGGAGCCGCTCCGCAAGGCAGTGGAGCAAAAGGCCCAGAATGCGCGCTTTACATTTGATCCGGCCACCCGCCAGCTAACGCTGCTTGCGCCGGCGCGCGACGCCCGCGCCTTGAACATCGAGGCCACGCTCGATGCGATCGAGGCCGCCGCGCAGAGCGATAACCGGTCGGTGACTGTGGTGGTTGACAGGACGCCTGCGCCGATTCCCTCCACCGCCACTGCGCAAGAACTGGGCATCACCCAACTGCTCACCCAAGCCACCACGTTCTTCAAGGGCTCTAGCCCAGCGCGGTTAGCCAATGTGCGGGTAGCCGCCGCGCGCTTTCATGGCCTGGTCATCCCACCTGGCGGTCTATTCTCATTCAACGAGCACCTCGGCGAGGTGACGGAGAAAGAGGGCTTTCAGGAAGGGTTGATCATCGTCGGTAATCGCACAGTGAAAGGCATCGGTGGTGGGGTGTGCCAGGTCTCCACCACCGCCTACCAGGCTGCGCTGCGGGCCGGCTTCCCCGTGATCGAGCGCTATCCACATGGCTATCGCGTTAGCTATTACGAGCGCGGGATGGGCGCAGGGTTTGACGCTTCGGTGTTCTCGCCCTACGCCGACCTCAAGTTCATCAACAATTCCCCCGCGCATGTATTGATCGAGACTGCTTACGACCCGGTGCGGGTCACCCTGACCTTTAGGCTCTACGGCACGCCCGATGGGCGCGAGGTCATCATTAGTCCTCCCACCATTACCGACATCGTGCCGCACGGGCCGGATATCTACGAGCCGGATCCGGAGAACCAAGTGCCCGCCGGCAAAGCGAAGCAGGTGGAGTATGCAGTGGACGGCGCGACGGTGAGCTTCACGCGCCAGGTCATTCGTAACGGCGAAGTGCTCATCAACGAGCGCGTGGTCAGCAAATACGTGCCCTGGCAGGCGGTTTACCGCTACGGCCCGGGCTTCGTGCCGCCGGAGGGCGCTATCGTGAAGAACTGATGTTCTTCTGCCGTGCACGCATCTAAACGGCTACGTCAGCCGAATCCGCGTGACTTTAGTGATGCCACAGCGCTAACGCGCCCATTTCGGCAGCAAAGTGCGCCGCTCTGGCGTGGTTCGACTTGCTGAAACTGCCGAGGCATCGGCTTACTTCAAGTGGCGGACTGCCCTAAGAGACTAAACGTGTGATAGGCTTATACCCCGATCGCGTAAACTGCACATCAGAAAGGAGACCTTTCATGTCAAAGATCAAGATCGGGATCAACGGCTTTGGCCGTATTGGCCGGCAGGTGCTCAAGGCGTTGTTTGAATACCATCGCGATAAGTTCGACGTGGTCGCCATCAACGATCTGGTGGACGCCCATACCAATGCCCATCTCTTCAAGTACGACTCGAACTATGGGCGTTTTCAAGGCACAGTAGAGGTGGATGGGAACGACTTGATCGTGAACGGCGATCGGATCAAGGTGTTCGCAGAGAAAGACCCGGCAGCCATCCCCTGGGGCAGCGTGGGTGCTGACATCGTGGTTGAGTCCACCGGCCTGTTCACCGACGCTGATAAGGCGCGCGCGCACCTGAAGGCAGGGGCAAAGAAGGTGATCATCAGCGCGCCAGGCAAGAAGGAAGACATCACAATCGTGATGGGCGTGAACCACGACAAATACGACCCTGCCAAACACCACGTGGTGTCCAACGCCTCCTGCACCACCAATGGGCTGGCCCCAGTGGCCAAGGTGCTGTTCGATAAGTTCGGGATCGAGAAAGGCATCCTCACCACCATCCACGCCTACACCAACTCGCAGCGGTTGCTGGACTTGGCGGCCAAAGATGTGCGCGACGCGCGCGCAGCAGCGCTGAACATCGTACCCAGCGAGACCGGCGCCGCCCGCGCGGTCGGCCTGGTGATCCCAGAGTTACAAGGTAAGTTCAGCGGCATGGCCTTTCGCGTGCCCACCTCCACCGTCTCGGTCGTGGACTTCACCGCGCTGCTGAGCCGCGACGTGACCAAGGACGAGGTGAACGCAGCGATGAAGGAGTATGCCGAAGGGCCGATGAAGGGCATCTTGGGCTATACCGAAGAGCCGCTGGTCTCGATGGACCTGAAAGGCGATCCGCGCTCATCCATCTTCAGCGCGCTGGATACGCTGGTGATCGGCGGCAATATGGTGAAGGTGGTGGCCTGGTACGACAACGAGTGGGGTTACGCCTGCCGGGTGGCCGACCTGGCAGCCTACATGGCTGAGCGCATGAGCGCATAAAGAAAGCATCCCTCCTCTTTACAATTGGCGCAGCGGCGCGTCATACTTCTGACCTTCACGCAAAACAACTTGCCTCTGCTACACTGCCCAATATGAGGCAGATAGCGTCTGTTTTGGCCTTGATGCTGTGCGCCTGCGCCGGCGCGCCGCTGCCCGCGCCCACTGCCCCGTCGGCGGAGCCTATGCCCACTGCAACTTCCGCTGAGACGCCCGGCAGTGCGGGCAAGCCAAGAGCGCCCCAGCGCCTTGACCCGGCCTTCCTGCGGGCCGTCAACGAATTCGCGCTTGAACTCACGGTCCAGCTTGGCCGGCAAGACGCGGGACAGAACGTCTTCCTCTCGCCGGCCAACGTTGCCATCGCCCTGGCCATGACCGCCAACGGCGCGCGCGGCGAGACGCTGCAGAGCATGTTATCGGCCCTCAATCTGAATACGCTAGACCTCGAAACGGTCAACAGCAACTTCGCTGCGCTTCAGGCGTTGCTGGTACGCGACGAACCCGGCGCGACGATCGCCATCGCCAACGCGCTATGGGCGCGCGCCGGCGTAGCGTTCAACGCCGATTTCCTCCAGCGCACGCAGCGCTTCTACGACGCCAGGATCGAGGCGCTGGACTTTGACCAGCCTGATGCGCCCAAAACGATCAACGAATGGGTGCGCCGCCAGACCAACGACAAGATCCCTGCCATCGTCGAGCGCATCCCCGAAGAGATCATCCTGCTCCTGATGAGCGCGATCTACTTCAACGGCAAGTGGGAGACGCCCTTCAACCCCGAATTCACCCAGGACCGGCCGTTCTACCTGCTGAACGGCACAACCAAAGAATTGCCCACCATGTATCGCTCAGATGACTTCGAGTACTTGAAGGGCGATGGCTTCCAAGCAGTGCGCCTGCCCTATGCTGGCGGTGGCGTGCGGATGGTGATCATCCTGCCCGATGCGGACCGGACGCTGGCGCAGCTCATGGACCAGCTCAGCATCGAGAACTGGGAAAGCTGGCGCGAACAGTTCTCGGTCAAGGAAGGGCAGCTTTATCTGCCGCGTTTCACAACGCGCTACGACAAACAACTCAATCAAGCGCTCAGTGCGATGGGGATGACAGAGGCATTTGATGACGGTCGGGCCGACTTCTCCGGCATGCGGCCCGTGCCTCCCGCGCTGTTCATCAGCCAGGTGCGCCACGTCGCTTATGTGGACGTGAACGAGGCCGGCACGGAGGCCGCGGCGGTGACCTCCGTGGAGATGGGCATCACGTCCGCCATGCCCACAGAAACCTTCCTGATGCAAGTTGACCGGCCGTTCTTCTTCGCCATCGAGGAAACCAGCACCGGCAGCATACTATTCACCGGCCTGATCACTGAACCGTAGCGAAAAGGGATGTGGTACGTCTTCCACGGCCCGGACGTGCTGGCGCGTGACGAAGAACTTGCCAGGTTGAAGGCCAAGTTGGGCGATCCCGACCTGGCCGCGCTGAACTTCACACGACTGGAACAGGGCGCGACGCTCAGGGAGCTGATCGCCGCCTGCGACGCGATGCCCTTCCTGACCGAGAAACGGCTGGTGGTGGCCGTGAACTGGGTGAGCGGGCTGGGCAGCGGCAAAGGACGCGGGAAGAAGAGCGAGGAGAGCATGGCCTCGCTGCTTGCCTACCTGCCGACGATGCCGGAGACCACCCGGCTGGTCTTCGCTGAAGATGCGACGCTGAGCGAATCGCATCCGCTGATCAAGCAGGCTGCTGCGCTGAGGGGCACAGTGAAACACTACGCTGCGCCGGCAGACCCCACCCGCTGGATTACCGCGCGCGCGCAGGCCAAAGGCGGCGACATCTCCCCACAGGCCGCGCAATTGCTGGCCAGCAAGATCAGCGCAAGCAGCAGCGACCGCACGCAGGCCGATGCCGACGCGCGCCATTACCTGTTAAAGCTGGACAGCGAGCTGGAGAAGCTCGTGAGCTATGCGCTGGGCCGGCGGATCGAGAGTCGCGACGTGGAGTTGCTGGTGCAAGGCGAGGACAGCGCCGACATCTTCAAGTTCATTGACGCGATCAGCGCGCGCAGCGCCGACGCAGCCAGCCGCGCTGTGCGCAGCCTTCTGGCGCGGGGCGAACCGCCGCTAGTGGTGCTGTCTCACCTGGCCCGCCAGACGCGCCTCTTGATCCAGACCAAGGAACACCCTGACCTCAGCCCGGATCAGTTGGCGAAAGCGATCGGCGTTCACCCCTTTGTGGCGCGCAAGTTAAGCCAGCAGGCCACCCGCTTCTCAATGGCCGAGCTAGAGCGCGCCCACATCGCCCTGCTCCAGGCCGACCTGGCCATCAAGACCGGCAACTTGGACGACGTAACGGCGCTCGATCTGCTGGTGGCGCAGTGGTGCGCGTGAGTGTTGAGCCAACCCAGCCTGATCAGTCAAACCAGGTTGTGCCAGGATATTGATGTTGCCTAGCAACCTCTTCATCTAAATCCACACCGATGCCAGGCCGATCGGTCAGCTTGATGTATCCGTTCTTGATGATGTCTTGCTTTTGTTTGATGATCGTCGTCCAGTAAGGGCGCTCGTTCCAGTGCCACTCCAGGATGAGAAAGTTGGGTATGCTGGCGCAGACGTGGGCTGTAGCCATCGTGCCGATGGGCGACGAGACATTATGCGGTGCGAAGGGGACGTAATACAACTCGGCCAGGTTGGCGATCTTTCGCCCGTCGCTGAGGCCGCCGCACTTCAGCAGGTCAGGCATTACGATGTCGGCGGCGCGCTTCTCAAACAGTTCCCGAAAGGCAAAGCGCAGGTAAAGGTTCTCGCCGACGCAGATAGGAACGGTGCTGTGGGATTTGACCTCGCGCAGAGCGTCAATGTTCTCCGGCGGCAATGGCTCTTCCAGCCATAAAAGATGATAAGGCGCGAGGTCTCGCACAAGCCTGATCGCGCTGGGCACGTCCAGGCGCGTGTGTAGATCAGCGGCAACGGCAACATCCTTGCCAGCAGCGCGGGTGACCATGTCCACCAATTGCAGCATGCGCTCATGCTCGCGCTGCATGGCAGTGTAGTTGAACTTGTCCTTGACAAAGGTCTGCTCAAAGCACCGATCAGTAATTGCGCTGGCATTCCCAGAAATGCGGCCGGCAGAGTAGGCGCCGATATCCAGATCTATTTTGATTGCAGTGAAACCTTTGGCGAGCACCGCGTGGACCACGCGCTCAATCTCGTCGAAGTCCATGCCTGGATCCACCTGACAATCACAGTAGACCCATATCCTGTCACGAAACTTGCCGCCGAGCAATTCATAGACCGGCACACCAAGTGACTTGCCTTTTATATCCCACAGGGCGATCTCAATCCCGGTCAAGGCAGTGATGAGCGCACCAGCACTGCCGCCGTCAAAGACGTGTTCTCGGCGCAGCTCTTCAATCAGCGCGTCTATGGCAAACGGGTCACGCCCGATGAGCTTCGTTTCGAGATTCCTGATAATGGCGATGGCTTGGTGTCCCCCATGTACGCACTCTCCGATGCCGACGATGCCGGCGTCGGTGGTCACTTTCACCCATAGATGCATACCGTGGCCAATCGTGGCCGCAGTCTTTACTGATGTGATCTTCATGTCACGTCCTCACTCGCGCTTTGTGCCGATTTTGTATAGAACCAGCTAGAACGCAAGGGCGCATTGACCGTGGGTGCCAGTTGTAGACGCAAAAAGAGGGCCGGGAAGACTACCCCTTCTCGGCCCTCTCGTGTGGCCTGTGATTGAATTTGCTGAAGTAGTGGGATTAACCCAGCGCAGCCAGGTCGCGCTTGACCGGCTCTGCTTCCTGCTCCAGCGTCGCTTTGACCTCGGCGAACACTTGCTCCACCGGCTCGTTGCTGATCAGGATGCGCTCCAGACCCTTGCCGATGATCTGGTCGCCGCCGGGGATGAAGACGCGCGCAGCATCCTGTGGCTCGGTCAGCGGCAGTTGCTCAACGGCCGTCCTGGCCTGCGGCACCTGCTCGAAGAACTTCTGATAACTCTCGCTCTTGGCCGTGCTCTTGCGGACGGGCATGTAGCCGGTATTTTGTGGCCAGAACGCGCCGCCCTCGTTGCCGGTGGCGTAGTCAATGTACTTCATCGCCGCCCGCGCCTTCTCCATGGGCGTAGTGGCCAGGATGGCCAGGCCGGCGCCGCCCGTGCAGCAGTTGAAGAACCGCTCCTTCGGCAGGAAGGCAGTGCCGACCTTAAACTGCGCTTCCCGCAGCACGCCAGCCAACGCAGCCGTCGATAGCATCGCGGTGGCCGCTAGGCCAGTCACGAAGTCCTTGGTCACGTCCTTGGACGCGATCGCCCAGCCTTCCTTGTTCACCGTATCCTGGTAGAACTGGCCGGCGCGGATGCTATCTGGCTCGGTGAGCTTAATGTTGAAGTCCTGGTCGCTGTAGCGCCCGCCGAACTGGCGAATGACGCACTGGAAGAGCCAGGCGACGTAGGAGGCAGCACCAGGATGGGCAAAGGCCGCGACCTTCATGGTGTCGCCCTCCTTCTTGACCAGCTTGGGCGCCCACTCGCGCATCTCGTCCCAGGTCTCTGGCCCGCGCACGGGCAGGCCGGCGGCCTCCAGCATGTCGGCGTTGTAATAGAAGATCGGCGTGCTGCGCGCGAACGGGATCCAATATTGCACCCCCTTGCGCACGCCCTCATTCCACAGCGACTCCACGAAGTCGGTCGTGTCAATCTGCTGCTCTTTGAGCAGGTCGTTGAGCGGCATGAGCGCCTTGGCGCGATAGAACTTGAACCACCACACGTCGGAGAGCAGCACCATGTCCGGGCCTTGCTGGGCGGCCAGCGCCGCGGTGAGCTTCTGGGCAGTCTCCTCATAGTTGCCCTGCACCTGCGGCGTCACCTTGACCTCGGACTGCTTCTCATTCCACATGTTGATGAGCTGCTCCTCGACCTTGCCGAGGCCGCCGCTGAAGCCCCAGTAGATGACCTCAACCGGGCCGCTGGAGGCCGGCGCCGTGGTGGGCGCCGGCGCTGCGGTCGGCTCGCCCGACGCAGGAGCAGCGGGCGCCTGCGTGGCCTGCGGCACCGCACAGGCCGCCAGCGCCAGCGCGCCAGCACCGATGCCCATCCCCTTCAACAACTTGCGTCGTGAAATAGTCTGATTTCGCTTATTCATTGGTCCTTTACCCCATTCAAGAGATTTGTGTCTCACGGGTGCATACACAAGCCCGTGGTAACACCATTACCCTTTCACCGCGCCGGCAGCGATGCCATCCACGACGAAGCGTTGCGCATACAGGAAGATCAGCATGACCGGCACGGTGACGAACAATGTCCCTGCCATCACCACCCCCCACTCTGTGTTCCCTTCCTGATCGAGCAGTCGGGAGATGCCCACCGGAAGCGTGCGCATGTCCTCGGTGGTGGTGATGAGCAACGGCCAGATGTATTCGCCCCACTTGGCGGTGATGCAGAGCAGGGCGGTCGTCGCCACCGCCGGCGCAGCCACCGGCAATACGACATGCCACAGCGTGCGCAGATGACCCGCGCCGTCCACCCTTGCTGCGTCAATCAGGTCGAGCGGGATGGTGCGAAAGTACTGTCGTAGCAGGAAGGCGCCAAAAGCAATCGAGGCACCTGGCAGGACGATCCCGGGATAGGTGTTGACCATCTTCCAGCTGGCGATGGTCAGATAGTTCGGCACCAGCACCACTTCGTCTGGGACCATCAACGCCACCAGCAGCAGGAAGAACACCCAGTCGCGCTTGGGAAAGCGAACGAACACCAACGCATAAGCGGTGGTGACCGCCATGATGATCTCAGCGCCAGCGCCGAACAGGGTGGTGATAAAGCTATTTATGTAGAAGCGGTCAAACGGCGCAGCTTGCCAAGCCTTAATGAAGTTGTCGAAATTCGGATTGGCCGGCAGGAGTTGGGGGGTGGTGCTGAAGATCTCCCGATTGGTCTTGAGCGCGCCGGAGAGCACCCACGCCACAGGAATGCCGATGATCAGGACAACGGCAAACATTCCCATGTAGCCCAGGGCGCGTTGTATATGTCGCCAGAAGCGATGCCCAAGGAGCGATTCCTGAGTGGTGTAATGCCTGGTGGAGAGCGAAACGTCACGCATAGTTCACCCGTCGCTCTAGATAGCGCACCTGCAGTGCGGTCACGATCAGCATGAGCACGAACAACAGATTAGCGACCACCGCCGCTCGACTGGGCGAGGATGCCTGGAAGAACAATTCGTAGAGATGGAAGATCAACGTGTTGGTGGCGTTCACCGGCCCGCCTTCGGTCATCACATCGATGATGTCGAACGCTTGGAAGGACGAGAGGATAGTGGTCACTGTCAGGAAGAACACGACCGGCGACAGGCCGGGCAGGGTGACGTACCAGAAACGCTCCCAGGCCCTTGCGCCGTCCACGCGCGCTGCTTCGTAAAGTTCGCGCGGGATAGCCTGCAAGCCGGCGATGAAGATCACCGCCGCATACCCCAGGTTCTTCCAGACATAGACGATGATGATGGCCGGCATGGCCCAGGCTGGGTCGGTCAGCCACTTAGGGGCTGGGATGCCCAGCGGTTTGAGGATGGTGTAGATAAAGCCGAAGCGCGGGTCGAAGATGTAAATCCACACGATTGCGATGGCTGCGCCGGCCAGGATGGTGGGCGAGAACAGGATGCTGCGCGCCGCGTTGCGCCCGCGCAGATTCTGGTTGAGCAACAACGCGATAAGCAGTCCCAGAACGATCAGCAGGACGACCGAGACGGTTGTGAAGACGAAAGTATTCACGATGATCTTGCCGAACTGTGAGCTGCCGAAGACCGTCTCGAAGTTGCGCAGGCCGACGAATGGCCCGCTGCGCGTGATCAAGTTGTAGTCGCTCAATGCCAGCACGCTGTTCTGCACCATCGGGTAATAGGTGAAGATGGCGAACAGCGACAGGTTAGGCCCGACGAAGGCCAGGAAGGTCAGCCAATCGCGCCAATCTCGACGTGCGATGCGTAGCCAGCGACTAAACACCGCAGGTAAAGTTAAGCGGGGTCGGTTAAGGCGTGTTTGCCCTCAGATTAGCAAATTGTGAAGTCCACGCTAACACAGCGCTAACATCGCAGCACTGTATCTCTAACGCCGGCTGGATATAGTGCGGCTCAAGTAAACGGGTCATTCAAGACTTAGCGTAAGCGGAGGAAGATAAATATGTCCAAGATCGTCGGTATTGACCTGGGCACGACCAACAGCGTGGTGGCCGTGCTGGAGGGCGGCAGCCCAACGGTTATCCCTACCGCGGAAGGGGGGAACCTGGTGCCATCCGTGGTCGCCTTCAAGAAGGATGGCGAGCGATTGGTGGGCCAGGCAGCCAAGCGCCAGGCGGTGGTCAACCCAGAGAACACCATCTTCTCGATCAAGCGGTTCATGGGACGGCGCTTCGACGAGGTGGCAGAGGAGCGCAAGCGCGTGCCTTATCAAGTCGTTCAAGGTCCAAAGGGCGACGCGCAGGTGAAGATCCCGAACACCAACAAGACCTACACGCCGCAGGAGATCAGCGCAATGGTGCTGGCCAAGCTGAAGGCCGACGCTGAGGCCTACTTGGGCGAGCCGGTCACCAAGGCAGTGATCACCGTGCCGGCTTACTTCAACGACGCCCAGCGCCAAGCCACCAAGGACGCCGGCCAGATCGCCGGCTTGGAGGTGGTGCGCATCATCAACGAGCCGACCGCAGCTGCGTTGGCCTACGGCTTGGATAAGAAGAAGGACGAGACCATCCTGGTCTTCGACCTGGGCGGTGGCACGTTCGACGTGTCCATCCTCGAAGTGGGCGACGGCGTGGTGGAAGTGAAGGCCACCAGCGGCGACACGCACTTGGGCGGCGACGACTGGGATGCCGTCATCATTGACTGGTTGATCAACGAGTTCAAGAAGGAGCAGGGCATCGACCTGCGCAGCGACCGCCAGGCGCTCCAGCGCTTGAAGGAAGCCGCCGAGAAGGCCAAGATCGAGCTTTCTTCGATGATGGAGACCGAGATCAACCTGCCTTACATCACGGCGGATCAGAGCGGGCCGAAGCACCTGCTGATGAAGCTGACGCGGGCCAAGTTCGAGCAGCTCAGCGAGCACCTGGTGAAGCGGCTGCGCGGGCCGGTTGAACAGGCGCTCAAGGACGCCGGCCTGAAGGTGAGCGACATCGATGAGGTGGTGCTGGTCGGCGGCGCCACGCGCATGCCGATGGTGCAGGCGCTGGTGCGCGAGATGACCGGCGGCAAGGAGCCGAACAAGAGCGTCAACCCCGACGAGGTGGTGGCGATCGGTGCTGCCGTGCAGGCGGGCGTGCTGGCCGGCGAGGTGAAGGACGTGCTGCTGCTGGACGTGACGCCGCTGACGCTGGGCGTGGAGACGCTGGGTGGTGTGATGACGCCGCTGATCCCGCGCAACACCACGATACCGGTGCGCAAGAGCGAGATCTTCAGCACAGCGGAGGACAACCAGAGCGCGGTGGACATTCGTATATACCAGGGCGAGCGGCCAATGGCAGCAGACAACATGCTGTTGGGCCAGTTCCGCCTGGAGGGTATCCCGCCCGCGCCGCGCGGTATTCCACAGATAGAGGTGACGTTCGACATTGACGCCAACGGCATCCTGAACGTCAGCGCTAAGGATAAGGCCACCGGCCGCGAACAGCGCATCAGCATCACGGCCAGCACGAACCTGAGCAAGCAGGACATCGAGCGCATGATCGAGGAAGCGCAGCGCAACGCGGCTGCCGACGCTCGGCGCAAGGAGCTGGCCGAGGCGCGCAACGCCGGCGATCAAGCCATCTATCAGGCCGAGAAGGCATTGCGCGAGCTGGGCGAGAAGGTGAGCAGCAGCGACCGCGCCGAGGCCGAGGCGAAGATCAATGACCTGCGCGACGCGCTCAAGTCGGATGACCTAAACCGCATCCGGCGGGCGACCGAGGCGTTGCAGACGGTTACGGCGCGCATCGGCCAGAGCGTCTACACCGCGCAGGCCGGCCAAGCTGGCTCCGCCTCGACAGACGGCAAGAGCGACGCAGGCGTGGTTGAAGGTGAGTATCGCTCGGTGTAAGGACGAAGCAGCAGCCCTCGACTTAGTTCGAGGGCTGCTGCGCCAAAGATAACTGCTATGGCTGTGCGCCTGAGCGAGTGACGAGCGGGGCAACGGCGTTTGGCACGAGCGGCGCGATGCTCTTGAACAACTTCAAACGTACGATATAGACAGCATCGGGTCGAGGTAATAGGGAATACACATATCCATCTGGGCCAACCGCCAGATTGCGCATCACATAGTAATACGCTTCAGCGATTGGCACGCGCGCCACGCCCAGTTGCAGGCCATCTGCGCTCACGTAGTGCACAGTTTGATCAACCGTTATTACCGGTTGCTGGGCAACGACGTCTTCACGGACTACGTAGACACTGCCATCTGCAAGCACGCCTAAGAGCTTGAGTCCGCCCAAACCGGTGGTAAGCTGCGTCTCAAGTTTCACATCGCCGGCGACCAACTGAGTAGACTCTACCCGATATGTCTTTCCATTGCATAGATAACCATTTCTGGCGTTCAGATTTCCTTTAGGGTCAACCAGGCGGTAGAATGCTTGGCCCCCTTTAATTTCTAAAAGAATCTGGCCTTCGCAGTCAACAGAAATTCCCGTAAGACCATCTTGAAGGTGATATCCTTTTGGAATATCGTAGGAAGTTAACAGTTTCCCGTCCGACGTAAGGCGATTGACCCTGTATCTCTCCGGAGGTATGTCCAAGCTGATCTCGAGCAGGATTAACTCGTCTTTGAAAGCCACAAGATCCCATATATTTACAATTTCCCTGGCGTAAAGATTGATGATCCCGAGCAGCTTTCCTGTGGGGTCATACCTTAGGAGCCGGTTGCCGATCAAGTCGGCCACCACAACGCTCATGTCTGATAGAACGGCCAGCGCGTTCGGCCCTGTTATATCCATGCCTGGGGTGTCCACACCTCGATACGCCACCCCAGCTTCGCCCACTGGGATTGTGAGCACTGTCTCATAATAGACGCCTGCTTGCTCTTCGGTAACATGCGGTGTGGGCGAATGCCTGGGCGAGCGCTGCAGCGAGGATGGCTGGAGGCGCTGGTGTTCCTGCGCTGTGGGCGGAGGGATAGGCAACACAATCGCTTGATTATTTGCTGTGCCGCAGGCGGTGTTTAGCAACGAAGACGCTATTAACGTGTATAATAGAAGTGAATTTGCTCTTTTAGCCTTCATTTCTCTCCCTAATGACGCAAGCGGGAGACGCGCCCCTTAACTCGCGGTGCGTGCATGACAATGCTTTTGTCGGCCACGAGTTGAGATGCTTTACCGACGCTCAGAATGACAGGTGCAAGGGCCGCCTGGGTAACTCCGCGGTGCTCTTCATCATTGTCCTTGTGCAGGAACGTGCCTTGACTCGACAGGCAACCTGCGTATAATACCGGCCTGGCTAATTGTCCAGATCGTCGGCATGCCAGGCGACCAAGAAAACTTGGTCGCCCAAGGTCGCGCACATATCCTAACACAGTCTCCCCCACACCCTGGGCGAGGTAGGTGAAGTCATGGCGATGTTTTCCAACGGGGCGGTCAAGTCCTATGCCCGCACCACTGATATCCAGTTGATTCCTAAGCTGATAGAAGTTCAAATCCAGTCATTCAAGCTCTTCCAGGATGAGTTGTTGCGCGAGTTGTTCGAGGAGATCTCGCCGATCGAGAGCTTCAACGGCGAGATGGCCCTCTACTTCCCAGGCAACTACAAACAAGCGCGGGAATACGGGTTGACTTACTGGTTCGAGGAGCCGAAAGTCAGCATCGAGGAATGCGTGGAGCGCGATCTGACCTACGGCGCACCGCTCTACGCCAAGGTCGCGCTGCACAATCGCAAGACCGACGAACACAAAGTGGACACGATCTACTTTGGCGAGTTCCCGTTGATGACGGAGAACGGCACGTTCATCATCAACGGCACCGAGCGCGTGGTCGTCTCGCAGCTCATCCGCTCGCCGGGTGTGTATTTCAGCGCAGAGGAAGACCCCAGCAGCGGCCGGCCGCTCGGCCAGGCCAAGCTGATCCCCGACCGCGGGGCGTGGATGGAGTTCGAGACGCGCAAGAGCGACTACATCGTGGTGAAGTTCAACCGCAAGCGCACCATTCCCGTCACCATCCTGCTGCGCGCGCTGGCCGCTGTGGACGATGGGATCACGTATGACATGCTCACCACGGGCAGCGACGAGGAGTTGATGGCGCTCTTCGCCGATGTAGACACCGACCCCGACCATCGCTACATCGAGGCGACGCTCAAGCAAGAGCCGGAATGGGCCTATAAGCCGTCGCGCCCGATCGCGCAAGAGGCGCTGGTGGAGTTCTTCAAGCGCGTGCGCCCCGGCGACCCGCCCACGTTGGACAACGCGCGCGAGTTCGTGCAACAGCAATTATTCGACCAGCGGCGCTACGACCTAGAGCGCGTCGGCCGCTACAAGCTCAATCAGCGGCTGAATGGCGAAGGGATCATCCCGCGCACGCACCGCACCATCACCAAGCGCGACATCGTCGAGCTGCTGCGGCACCTGATCCAAGTCAACAATAAGGTCCTGCCGCCCGACGATGTGGACCACCTGGGCAACCGGCGGGTGAAGACCAACGGGGAATTGATCCAGAACAAGCTTCGCGTGGGCCTGCGGCGCATGGAGCGCATGGTGAAGGAGCGCATGTCCATGCCGGACAACGACTCACCTTCGCCGGTGAACCTGATCAACATCCGGCCGGTGGTCGCGGCGATTCGCGAGTTCTTCGGCTCCTCCCAGCTCTCGCAGTTCATGGAGCAGACCAACCCGCTGAGCGAGCTAACCAGCAAGCGGACGCTATCGGCGCTTGGCCCTGGCGGGTTGCGGCGTGAGCGGGCCGGCTTCGACGTGCGCGACGTGCACCACAGCCACTACGGGCGCATCTGCCCAATCGAGACGCCCGAAGGCCCCAACATCGGCCTGATCGGTCGGTTGGCGACCTACGCGCGGGTGAACGCCTATGGGTTCATCGAGACGCCTTACCGTAAGGTGAAGAACACCGTCCCCAACGTTGCTGCCGAGAGCGAGGGGCGCACGCTGCGCGAGGATGTGCTCGACAGCAAGGGTGAGGTGATCGCCACCGCCGGCACGGTGATTAACCACGAGCTGGCGACGAAATTGCAACGCTACAAGTCCATCGAGGAATTGCCCGTCAAGCCCTACGTCTCCAACGAGACGGTGTACATGTCCGCCGACGTCGAGGACAAGTTCACCATCGCCCAGGCCAACGCCCTCTTGAACAGCAAAGGGGAGTTCATCGAGAGCCGCATCTCCGCGCGGCGCAATCAGAAGTTCATGTTCGTCAGCCCAAGCCAGGTGGACTACATGGACATCTCGCCGAAGCAGATTGTCGGCATCAGCGCCTCGCTCATCCCGTTCATCGAGCACGACGAGGCCTCGCGTGCGCTGATGGGTTCCAACATGCAGCGCCAAGCCGTGCCGCTCATCCGGCCAGATGTGCCGCTGGTCGCCACCGGCATGGAAGTCCTGGCCGCCAGGGACAGCGGTCAGCTCGTGGTCGCTGCGGAAGATGGCGAGGTGGTGAGCGTCACCGGCCGCCAAATCGTCGTCCAAAGCAGCAAGGGCCGGCGGGTCTATCCGCTGCGCAAATACAACCGCAGCAACCAGAGCACCTGCATTGACCAGCATCCCATCGTGGTGAAAGGCCAGCGGGTGAAGAAGGGGCAAGTGCTCGCCGATTCGTCGAGCACAGTGAACGGAGAACTGGCGCTTGGACAGAACGTCCTGGTGGCCTTCCTGAGCTGGGAAGGCGGCAATTACGAGGATGCCATCCTCGTCAGCGAGCGGTTGATTCGCGACGACCTGTTCACCTCCATTCACATTGAGAAGTTCGAGACTGAATCGCGCGAGACCAAGCTAGGTCCGGAGGAGATCACCCGCGATATCCCTAACGTCGGCGAAGAGGTGCTGAAGGACCTGGACGAGAACGGCATCGTCCGCATCGGCGCAGAGGTGAACCAGAATGACATCCTCGTCGGCAAGATCACGCCGAAAGGGGAGAAGGAGCTTTCGCCTGAGGAGAAGCTCCTGCGCGCCATCTTCGGCGAGAAGAGCCGCGAAGTCAAGGACACCAGCCTGCGCTTGCCCCATGGTGAGCACGGCAAAGTGGTGGATGTCAAGATCTTCAACCGCGATGAACACCGCGACCTGCCGGCTGGCGTGAACCAGATGGTGCGCGTGCACGTCGCTCAGCGCCGCAAGTTGACCGCGGGCGACAAGATGGCTGGCCGCCATGGCAACAAGGGCGTGGTCTCCAAGATCGTGCCAATTGAGGATATGCCCTTCTTGGAGGATGGCACGCCGGTGGACATCATCCTCAACCCGCTGGGCGTGCCTGGCCGCATGAACATCGGCCAAATCCTGGAGACGCACCTCGGCTGGGCCGCGGAGCGCCTAGGCTTTCGCGCCGTCTCGCCCGTCTTCGACGGCGCAAGCGAAGCCGAGATCGAGGCCGAGCTGTGCCGGGCCTGGATGATAGATCGTGCGTATCGCGAGATCACCGAGCGCGCCTGGGTTGCGCTGCGCGAAAACGGCATTGACACGCGCATGCTGCGCGACGACCACGACGCGCGCATCGCCTATCTCTCCGACTGGCTGGCTGGGCGAGATTACGACCTGGAACGCGCCGCAATGGATGAGCGATATGCTCGTCGGATCGTGCTGAATGAGTGGCTCAAGGAGAAGGGCTACGACCCGCAGGAAATCCTGGTCTATGAGAACGACACGCGCACACCGGCCGAGCGCGCAGAAGCCGACCGCAAGGCGGTCTATGTAGGCCTGCGCCTGTGGCTGGAGTCCAAGGGACAAGCGGTGGACGATCTGAGCGAGTCCCAACTCCGCGAGCGCGCCACGCAGGTCAGCATCGAGACCGGCGACCCGATGCCCACCTTGGGCAAGATGAAGTTGTTCGACGGTAAGACCGGCGAACCGTTTGACCGCCCTGTGACGGTCGGGTATCTCTATATGCTCAAGCTGGCCCACCTGGTGGAGGACAAGGTGCACGCCCGCTCTACCGGTCCGTACTCGCTGGTCACCCAGCAACCGCTGGGCGGCAAGGCTCAGTTCGGCGGCCAACGTTTCGGTGAGATGGAGGTGTGGGCCCTGGAAGCCTATGGCGCTTCCTACACGCTCCAGGAGATGCTCACCGTCAAGTCAGACGACGTACAAGGCCGCGCCGAGACATACGAGGCTATTATCAAGGGGCAACCAATTAAGGAGCCGGGAATCCCTGCTTCCTTTAAGGTGCTGGTCAAGGAGCTGCAATCTTTGGGGTTGGCTGTGGAGGCGGTGGATGCCAATGGCGAGGTCATCCACTTCGGCAAAAGCGAGGAGCGACGGCAATATCCAAAGCTCGGCGGATTCGGGTTGCCCGGCCTGGAAACGAGCGATTAAAAAAGCCCCCGACCAGGACGGTCGGGGGCTTCTTCATGTCACGCTTCGACAAAGTCGTCCGCGATGTCCAGCGCACGGTCGATAATCTCCAGACCTTCTTGAAGCTCTTCTTTAGTGATGCACAGCGGCGGGTTGACGAAGAAGTTGTTCCAGCGCACAAAAGTGAACAAGCCGTTGTCGAGGAAGAACTTCTTGATCATGTTCATCACCCGCATCTCATCGCCCTGCGCGTTGTAAGGCGCCATCGGCTCTTTGGTTTGGCGATTCTTCACCAGCTCGAAGACGCTGAACAAGCCGATATGGCGCACGTCACCAACCGAAGGATGCTTGGCTTTGAGCTTGTCCTCTTCCTCGGCCAGGAACTTGCCCATCTCTGCTGCGCGCTCGATCAGATTGTCTTCTTTATAGACGTTGATGCAGGCAATTGCTGCTGCGCAGCTCAGCGCGTGACCACCATAGGTGAGGCCCGACCAGAGCACATGATCGTCGAAGTATTCCGCGATCTCCTCTGAGACGATACAGTTGCCCAGCGGGGCATAGCTGCTGGTGAGGCCCTTGGCCATGGTCATCATGTCGGGGACGATGTCATAGTGCTGGCAGGCAAACCACTTGCCCGTGCGCCCGAAGCCGCACATCACCTCATCCAAGATCAAGAAGATACCGTATTTGTCGCACAACTGGCGCAGGCCCTGGTAATACGACTTGGTGGGGATGATGATGCCGTTTGTGCCGGTGATCGTCTCGACCAGGATGGCGGCAATGGTGTGCGGTCCTTCAAAGCGAATGATGTCCTCGGTCTGGTTCAGGCACTCGGCCATGAACTCCTCTTCAGAGATATCCAGCCGGCAGCGGTAGTAGTAGGGGTCTGGGATGCGTACCACGCCGGAGATGCCCGGCTCGCTGGCCCAGCGGCGCGGGTCGCCGGTGAGCGTCATCGAGCCGTACGTGCCGCCATGGTAAGAGCGGTAGCGGGCCAGGATCTTGTGCTTGCCGCTGACCATGCGCGCGATCTTGATGGCGTTCTCGTTGGCTTCACTCCCGCCCAGGGTGAAGAACGATTTCTTCAAGTTGCCCGGCGTAATCTCGGCGAGCATTTCGCCCAGCCGGCCGCGCACCTCGGTGGCCGCATAGGGATTGGCGTAAGTGAGCTTAGCGGCCTGCTCACAAATCGCGCGGATCACGCGCTCGTCGCCATGGCCGATGTTCACGCTCATCAGTTGGGAGTTGAAATCCAAATAACGCTTGCCGTCGGTGGTCCAGAAATACACGCCTTTGGCGCGCTCGATCGGCATGGGGATGAAATCACGCTGTTTGTTCCACTCAAAGAGGGTGTATTCCTTGTTCAGGCGGATGACTTCTTCGGCGGTTAGTGACATGACTCCTCTATCCACTCCTTAGTTTGGTGAGGTGGATTGTATCAAGCAGGTTTAAACCAAGCCAGGAACTCCCTGTTGCCGTCTGCGCCGAGGATGGGCGATTCGATCACCCCCTGCGCCGGCCAGCCCAGACGCGCGCAGAAGGTCGTCACATGCGCCAGCACGGCTTGATGGACGGCAGGATCGCGCACGATCCCCCCTCTGCCGACCTGCTCCCGACCGGCCTCGAACTGCGGCTTGATCAGCGCGATCACGCCCCCGATGGTGGGCTGCTTCACCCAGCGAAAGACGTTTGGCAGGACGAGCGTCAGCGAGATGAACGACACGTCCACGACGGCCAGCTCAACCAGCTCTGGCAGCGCGTCCAGGTAGCGCGCGTTGACCCCTTCCATCACCACGACGCGGGCGTTGCGGCGCAGGCGCCAGTGCAATTGGCCGCTGCCGACATCCAGAGCGTAGACGCGTGCTGCGCCGTGTTGCAACAGGCAATCGGTAAAGCCGCCGGTGCTGCTGCCGACGTCGGCGCAGACCCAGCCGGTCGGTGTGAGGGCAAAGCGCTCAAGCGCAGCCTGGAGCTTGTATCCCCCGCGCGAGACATAGCGCGGCGGCTGCGCGATGGTGATGTCCACCTCGCTGCCGAAGCGCTTGGCAGGTTGCGCAACGACCTGACCATCCACCCGCACCTGGCCGGCGCGGATCAGGCGCTGGGCCCAGTCGCGGCTCTCGGCCAGGCCACGCTTCACCAACAGGACATCCAAGCGCTCCTTGGCGCTCATCGGCCATAGCTCAGGCGATCGATCAACGTGTCTGGGAAGCCGGCTGCGCGCATTTTGGCCTGCGTCAGGTGTACGGGGTACTCAGCGCGGTATTGCGTCCAGGTGTGCTTTTCGGTGTCGAGCAGGGCATAGGCCGCGCGCGGGTCGCCATCGCGCGGCTGTCCCACCCCGCCAGGATTCAGAATGTATCTAAAGCCGGAATCGAGCGCAATGGGTATGCCCAGCGGCGGCACGCTGGCACGCACATCGCCGCTGGCGCGATCCTGGGCGAAGATGACCGGCACGTGGGTGTGGCCGACGAGCGCATACCCGTCGGGCAAGTGCTCGAAGTTCTCAGCTGCCACGCTGGTGTCGAGGATGTATTCCCAGATTGGCTCGCGCGGGCTGGCGTGGGCGAGCAAATACCGCTCTTGAAGTTCACGCGCCGAGCGCGCGCGCAGGTAATTGAGGTTCTCGGCAGTCAATTGTTCGCGCGTCCACAAGGCGACGACCATGGCGTTCTCGTGGAAGGCAGTCAGCTCCAGCTTGCCCAGCACGGCCCAGTCGTGATTGCCGGCCAAACACACGTGCGGCACGGTGCGCAAAAGCTCGATACATGCGTTGGGGTCAGGCCCATAGCCCACCACGTCGCCCAAGCACCAGACCATGTCGTAGCTGAGCCGGCGACGTTTGGCGTCTTTCAACACGGCCTCGAGGGCGGCCAGATTCGCGTGAATATCGGAGAGGACGAGGCAGCGCATGCGGGCGTAGAGAGAAGGCAATTACTGTCTTGAGAGCTTCCAGCGCTTGATGCCGGTCTTCAGCACTTTCAGGCCCAGCAGGGCACATTTGACCCGCGCCGCGCTCAGCGGCACGCCCAGCAGGTCGAGCACGTGCTGTGGGTCAGTCTGCTCGACTTCGTCAACAGGTTTGTTAACCACATCCTCCAGCAGCATGGAGGTCGCAGCTTGGCTGATGATGCACCCTTCGCCGGTAAAGGCAGCGTCGGCGATGACATCGCGGCCGTCCTTATGGCAGAGCTTGACGTCAATGCGGATCCGGTCGCCGCATAAAGGGTTGCTCTCCTCGTGGGTGAAGTCAGGTTGCGCCAGCGTGCCGTGATAACGCGGGTTCTCGTAGTGATCGAGGATGTGCTCACGATACAAGTCTTGCATAGGCAGCGATCACCGCCGCAGGGCCAGCTTGGCCTTATAGAGTGCTTCGACGAGGGCGTCCACGTCGGCAGGTTCATTGTAAATGTAGAAACTGGCGCGGGCCGTTGCGTTCAGGCCAAGGCGGATATGAAGGGGTTGGGCGCAGTGATGACCGGCGCGGATGGCTACCCCTTCAGCATCAAGCAGGGTGGCCAGATCGTGAGGATGCACGCGATCTAGCGTGAAAGTCACCACCCCGCCGCGAATGCGCGAGTCGGTCGGCCCGATGATGCGCACGCCGTTGACTTCGCTCAGCCGCTCCAGCGCATAGGCTGTCATCGCCTGTTCATGCTGGCGCACGGCGGGCATGCCAAGCGCGCTGAGGTAATCCACCGCTGCGCCCAGGCCGATGGCCTCCACGAAGGCCGGCGTGCCGGCCTCGAACTTAAGCGGGACGTCGTTCCACTGCGGCCCATCGAAATCCACCATGCTGATCATGTCGCCGCCAGTGAGAAAGGGGGGCATCGCCTCGAGCAGGTCGCGCTTGCCGTAGAGCACGCCGATGCCTGTCGGGCCCAGCATCTTATGGCCGGAGAAGACCAGGAAGTCGCAGTCCATCTCCATGACGTTCACCGGCATGTGCGGCACCGATTGCGAGGCATCTACGATCACCCTTGCGCCGACCTGGTGGGCGCGCTGAATAATGGGCGCAGGGTCGGTGATCGTGCCGAGCACGTTGGAGACATGGGCGAAGCTGACCAGGCGGGTGCGCTCGGTCAACAGCGCTTCCAGCGCGTCCAGCGACAGGACGCCTTCTGCTGTGATGGGGATAAACTTGAGGACGATGTCCCGCTCGCGCGCCAGCACTTGCCAGGGCACAAAGTTGGCGTGATGCTCCAGCTCGGTGATGAGGAGTTCATCCCCTGGCTTCAGAAAGTGGCGGGCATAGGCATAAGCCAGCAAGTTGAGCGCTTCGGTCGCGTTGCGGGTGAAGACGATGCATTCCGGTTCTGGCGCGCCGATGAAGCGCGCAATTTTGGCGCGGGCCTGGTCGTATCGCTCGGTGGCCAGCTCGCTCAACCGATAGACGCCGCGATGGACATTGGCATAAGCATAACGATAGACCTCCTCCATCGCCTGCAACACCGGCAGCGGCTTTTGAGACGAGGCCGCGCTGTCTAGGAACACCAAGGGCTTCCCGTTTACCGACTGGTTCAGGATAGGGAAGTCGGCGCGAATCCTGGCGATATCGAGCATAAACTCATTGCCCATCATCGGACGATTTCGATCGCATATTCTGCTGCGCCGATGCCAGCGCAAGTGACTGAGATGGTCGCTGCGCCGGCGGGCGCGTCTGCGGGTATCACCCAAATCCAGGCGATCACGCCGTCGTCGCCGGCTTGTCGTGTCGCGCCGTCAATTGAGATGATCTGGTGGCCGCCGTCAGCGCGCGCGCGAGCCATCTGCACGGTGCACGTCGCCTTCGGTTGGGTGCGGATCGTGAGCGTGCCCACAGAGCCAGCATACACCCGTTCGCTGAGCGCAACCAGCGCGATGCGGCTCGGATCGGGCGTGCGGGTGGGCGCGCGGGTCGCCCCATCTGCGCCGCTGCCCACCGGCCGCCGGCGTGGGGTGGCGGTGGGCGGAAAGGTCGGCGGGATGGCCTGCGCGGTGAGCGTTGCGATCACCGACTCTGACGTGGCCAGCATATCCGGCGTGGGGGTGGCTGGCCGCCCCGGCTGTTCTTCGACCGGGGGCGCTTCGGGCGTGGGGAGGACTGTCGGCGAGGGCGAAGCGCCCGGACTCGGCGTCGCCGTTGGGTCAATCGGTGATTGAAGAGGAAACTGCAAGGGGGTTGGCTCAGGAGTGGCTGCCGACTCGCAGCCCACAACCATGGCTAAACAAGAGATGGTCGCCAGCAACAGCGACCATCTCGGCTCGATTCGCAACATGGCCATGGAACGTCCTATTCGCCTTCCGCTTCCTCGGCCGTTTCTTTCTTGCCCTTCTCGATCACCTCCACCTCGCCTGGCTCGGCGACGGCCTCCTCCTCCTTGGCTTCCACGACGCGCGTCACGCGCACCACTTCGGCCTCCGGGTCATCGCGCACGGTGATGCCGGGCGGGACGATGACATCTTTGACGCGCACCACGTCATCTATCTTCATCTTGCTCACGTCAATGGTGACTGACTCGATCAGGTCAGCGGGCAGGCACTCGATCTCCAGCACGTCACGCTCCTGGAGCAACACGCCCAGGCCGCTGCGCACATCATCCGGCTCGCCGACGCACTCAACCCGGATGGTAGCGGAGATCTTCTCAGTCATCGAGACGGCGTAGAAATCTATGTGCTGAATGGTGTGGCGGATCGGGTCGCGTTGCACATCGCGCACCAGGACCATCTGCGGCGCGTCCTTGCCGGCGACGTTGAGCGCGATCAGGGTGTTGCGCCCTGCCTTGCGCAGGACGCTGACCACCTCGCGGGCATCCACTTGCACAGGGAAGCTCTGCACGTGCCGGCCGTAGACGACCGCCGGCACTTTGCCGGCGCGGCGCAGCGCGTTCACGCCGCTGCCCACAGCAGTGCGAATCTCAGCCTTCAGTGTGATCTCGTTCGTCATGACGTTCGGACTCCTTTCTCAACCGCCCATCGGTCGTTGAACCTACTCACGGTCGCCATTGCGGAGGGCCGGCACATGCTGCGCTCGGCCAGTTCTTAATCCTGTTGGGCAGAGTGCGCAGATTATATCGGGGTCGTGCTTACGGGGGAGTGAAGGGTGCATTCATAAATGGGGGCGAGTTTGATCTCACGCGGAGACGCGGAGAACGCAGAGAAAAAGCGCAGCATCTTTGCTAGTTGCCTAGAAGGCGGTGCACCTAACTCGCGTGTTGCCCCTATTGGTGAATGCACCCATCGCCAACGGCAGACAAACTATACTCGCCTTTTGCGACGCATTCATGTTCCAACGATCGCGGCTCACCTTTGCCGCCCTCGCTCTTCTCGCGCTCATGCTGGGGATGCTGGCGCTCGACGCCCTGCTGCCGACGCTCCGCGGCAGCACATGGCCTGCGCTGTCCGATGCGCTACGAACCTACGTCACGGTCTTTCTGGGCATCTTCATCGAGGCGGCGCCGTTTTTGCTGCTGGGCAGCGTGGTGGCTGGCCTGATCGCCGAGTTCGTCACGCCCGACGATGTCGCCCGCTTCTTCCCCAGGCGTTGGCTGACGGCGCCGCTGGCCGGCGCGTTGCTGGGCATGGTCTTCCCGGTATGCGAGTGCGGCGTAGTGCCGGTGGTGCGCCGGCTCTATCAAAAGGGCTTTCCCACCGCGGCGGGGATCGCCTTTCTGCTCGGCGCGCCGGTCCTCAATCCCATCGTGATCGCCAGCACTTACGCAGCGTTTGGCCTTGGGCCGGTGTTCTGGGGGCGGCTGGCCTGTACTCTGCTGATCGCGGCGGGGATCGGATTGGTCTTCAGCGCGTCGCCGAGCGTTGTTCGCATTCTCGCCCCGCGCTCGCTGGCTTCATTGGCAGAGGAAAACAGCAACCTCTCACTGATCTCCTTGAGAATGTCACACCGCGCTTCGCTCTCGGCGCGCCTGTACAGCGCATTTAGCGCAGCGACGGAGGAACTGTTCGACATGGGGCGCTACCTGGTGATTGGCGCGCTGATCGCCACCACGCTCCAGACCTTCGTGCCGCAACAGACCTTGCTCGGCATCGGCCAGGGGCAAATCAGCTCGGTCGTCGCCCTGCAGGCGCTCGCTTTCGTGCTCTCCGTATGCAGTACGGTAGACGCCTTTCTGGCGCTCTCCTTCGTCAACACGTTCACCATCGGCGCGGTGCTGGCCTTCCTGGTCTTCGGGCCGATGGTGGATATCAAAAGCACGTTGCTATATCTCAACGTCTTCCGGCCGCGCGCAGTGGTCTACGCAGTAGCGATATGTTTCCTCGCCTCGCTGCTGATCGGGACATTCGTCAATCTGAACGTAGCTTGGTAGATCAGCCATGGGCATCAGCTTTCAACTCACCCATACTGACGGGCGCGCCCGCGCCGGCGTGCTGTGCACCCCGCATGGCGAAATCCACACACCGGTCTTCATGCCGGTCGGCACCCAGGCGACGGTGAAGGCCGTGCCCCCGCGCGACCTCGAAGCAATGGAGGCGCAGATCATCCTCGCCAACACATACCACCTCTATCTGCGCCCTGGCGATGAGCTGATTGCTCGCCGTGGCGGCTTGCACCGCTTCATGGGCTGGTCGCGCCCGCTCCTCACCGACAGCGGCGGCTTTCAGGTCTTCTCGCTCAGCGCCATACGCAAGATAGACGACGACGGCGTGACCTTCAAGAGCCATTTGGATGGCTCATTCCATCGCTTCACGCCGGAGAAGGCGATCAGCATCCAGGAGAACCTGGGCGCCGACATCATCATGTGCCTGGACGAATGCCCGCCGCCCACCAACCGAGACTACAACCACATTGCGTTGGCGCGCACGCACGCCTGGGCCGTGCGCTGCCGGCAGGCCCATCGCCGCGCGGACCAAGCGCTGTTCGGCATCGTCCAGGGTGGCATCTTCCCTGACTTGCGCGAGCAATCCGCGCGCTTCCTGACGGCGCTGGACTTCCCTGGTTATGCGATCGGCGGCCTGGCCGTCGGCGAGAGCAAGGCCGATACGTTCCAGGTCATCACGTGGATGGACGATCTACTTCCCGCCGATAAGCCGCGCTACCTGATGGGGGTGGGTGAGCCAACCGACCTGATTCGCGCCGTGGCGCGCGGGGTGGACATGGCCGACTGCGTGCTGCCCACCCGCCTGGCACGCCATGGGGCAGCCTTCACCCGCGACGGGCGCATCAACATGCGCAACCGCATCTACGCCGAGGATGACCGCCCGATTGACCCCGAATGCGGTTGCTATGCCTGCCGTCACTTCTCGCGCGCTTATATCCGCCATCTGCTCCAAGCCGGCGAGATCCTCGGCATGTACCTCATGAGCATTCACAATATCGCCTTCCTGCTCGACCTGATGCGCGAGATGCGCGCAGCGATCGTCGAGGGACGCTTTCAGGCGTTCGCCGAGCGCTGGCTGGCGCGCTACGAGGCCGGCTGCGCCGCGCGCGACGCCGGCGCGCCGGCGCGCTAGCTGACCATGCGCCGCAGGCGCGGGTCGAGCAGGTCGCGCAGGCCATCGCCGAGGAAGTTAAAGCCGACCACGGCGGTAAAGATCGCCAGGCCGGGAAAGGTGGCGATCCACCACTCGAAGAACTTGTGCCGGCCCGCGGCGACCATCGCGCCCCATTCCGGCGTCGGCGGCACGGCCCCCAGGCCGACGAACGACAGCGACGCCGCCAGCAGGATGGCGTTGCCCATATCCAAGCTGATCTTCACCAGCATCAACGGCAGCGCGTTCGGCAGAATGTGCACAAACAAGTTGCGCCAGGGCGAAGCGCCCAGCGCTGTCGCCGCGCTCACGAACTCCATCTCGCGCAGCGCGATCACCTGGCTGCGCACCAGGCGCGCGTATTCCGGCCACAGCACCAGCGCGATGGCCAGCGCCGCGTTCAGCAGGCCAGGCCCCAGCGCGGCGGTGATGGCGATCGCCAGGATGAGCGAGGGGAAGGCCAACACCGCGTCGGCCACGCGCATGATGATTTCGTCGGCCAGGCCGCCGGCGTAGCCGGCCACCGACCCCAACAGGATGCCAACCGTGCCGGTCATGGCCACGACCGCCAGCGCCACGGGCAGCGACACGCGCGCGCCATGGAGCACGCGGCTAAACACGTCGCGCCCCAGCTCGTCGGTGCCGAACCAGTGCTGCGCGCTGGGCGGTTTCAGGCGGTTGGTGACCTTCTGCGCAGTCGGTGAATAGGGTGCGATGAGCGGCGCCAGCAACGCGATCAGCAGCCAGGCCAACACCAGCGCGCCACCCAGCGCCGCCGAGCGGTTGTGCCAGATGCGACGCACGCGACGCCAGACGGCGGGCCAACGACCCTCGCTGAGCGCGCCAGCCGGCGGATAGGCGGTGACAACAGCCATGCTCAGGAAAGGCGAATGCGCGGATCCAACAGGGCGTAGGAAACGTCCACGAAGAAGTTAATCACGATGTATGCCACGGCCACCAAAAGCGTCACGCCCATGATGGGCGCGAAGTCCAGCTTCGTCGCTGATTCGACCGCGTAGCGGCCGATGCCCGGCCAGGCGAACACGGTCTCGGTCATCACCGCGCCCGCCATCAGGTTGCCGAAGGCCAACCCGATCGCGGTGACGGCTGGCAGCGCTGCGTTGCGCAGCGCGTGGCGCATGATGACCAGCCGCTCGATCAAGCCCTTGGCCCGCGCCGTGCGCACGTAATCCTGCTGAAGGACCTCGATCATGGCCGAGCGCACGATGCGCGTGATCAAGCTCATGCTATACAGGCCCAGCACCAGCGCCGGCAACATCAAGTGGTGGAGCGCGCTGGCGAACACGTCGCCGCGGCCAGCCAGCAGGCTATCCACAGTGAGCAGCCCGGTGACCGTCGGCGGCAGCTCCAACCGCGCGTTCACCCGGCCCGGCCCAGGCATCCATTGCAGGCGATAGTAGAACAGCGAGAGCGCCAGCAGCCCCAGCCAGAACACCGGCACGCACACGCCGATCAGCGAGACGAAGCGCGCCAGGTGGTCGAGCAAGCGGTCGCGCTTGACCGCTGCCAGGATGCCCAATGGCACGCCGATCAGTACGGCGATCAGCGTGGCGCTGACGGCCAGCTCGACCGTCGCCGGGAAGTAGCGCGCGATGTCCGCCGCCACCGATTGCTGGGTGACGATGGATTCGCCCAGGTCGCCGCGCAGCAAGTTACCTAGGTAGGTCAGGTAGCGCTCGTGGGGTGGCTTATCGAGGCCCCAGCGCTCGCGATAGGCCTGGACGATCTGTGGGTTGGCCATCGCCCGCTCCGAGAGCACCATCGCCAATGGATCGGCAGGGATGAGATACGTGATGATGAAGCCGAGCAGCGTCACCAACAACAACAGCGGCACGGTGATGACGACGCGACGGACCAGATAGGCCAGAAGGGTCATAGCGCGCGCTTATCCCGATGGGAACAAGAGGTGTCTTCTGATCGCAATTAGGGGGTGGGCGAAGGCATTGCCTTCGCCCACCCAGTGTCCGGTTCTGCCCTGGCTGACGTGATGCTGTGCCTGCGCTACCGCGACATGAAGTAGTAGTCGAGGAAGTACACCGGGTTGTAGATCACGTCCTTGAGCTTGGCCGAGGCGACGATCTGCACCTTCGGCTGGATCAGGCCGATGAACGCCGCGTCGTCCAGCATCAGTTGTTGGACCTTAAGATACATCTCAGCGCGCTTGGCTGGGTCGGTGATCTTGGCGGCGTCGAGGGCCAGCTTCTCGGCCTCTTTGTTGACGTAGTACACGCGCTTGGCCGCCGAAGCCCCTTCCACGGCAAACGCCGGCGCCCAGCCGTGCGGGTCGAGGAAGTCGGGCGTCCAGTCGGCGATCGTGGCGACCAGCTTGCCGGCGCGGTAGTCCGCCCGCCAGGTGGTGGCATCGCGCGGCTCGACGTTCAGCGTGACACCGATCTCGGCCAGGTCTTCCTGGAGCTTGGCCACCAGCGTATCGGCCAGGATGACGTTGCTCATCTTGCGTTCGCCCGGATAGACCATGTTGATCGTGAAGCCGCCTTCCAGGCCGGCCTCTTTCAATAACGCCTTGGCCTTCTCCAGGTCGCGCTTAGGCGCCAGCGCTGGGTCGGTGCCCAGCAGGCCGAGCGGGATGATGGTTGGGATGTGCAGCGCCGTCCCGCCCAGCAGGCCGTTGATGATGCCCTCGTAGTCAATCGCAAACTTGATCGCCTGGCGCACGCGCTTGTCGGCCAGTTCCTTAGATAGCTCCGGATTAGTCGTCAGCGCCAGGTAGGTCATGTCCAGTGTGTTGCCGACGATGACGTTAAAGTCAGGGTTGTCCTTAAGGCGGTTGATGGCGTCCACATCCAACCCGATGGCGATGTCAACATCGCCGCGCTCCAGCGCTTGTTGGCGGGCGGCATCATCGGGAATCTCGCGGAAGATGATCCGGTCGAAGGGAGCAGTGCCGCGCCAATAGTTCGGGTTGCGCTCGATCACGACCTGCTCGCCGCGCTTCCACTCTTTGAGGACGTAGGGGCCTGTGCCGGCGGAGTTGCCGTCCAGCCAGTCGGTGGCCTTGTCAGCCTCCTTGGCGTTCTCCGCGTCTGTGCCGCCCTGTGCTTTGACCAGCTCGGCATCCACCACAGCGAAGTTCGGCGAGACCAGCATGGAGAGGAAGGCAGCGTTTGGCTCCTTCAACGTGATCTTCACCGTGCTAGCGTCAACCGCCTCGATGGAGGCGACGTGATCGCTGAACAACCAGGATGGGTTGTCCTGCAAGTTGCCCAGCCGCTTGAACGAGAACACCACATCGTCGGCGGTCATCGTCCTGCCGCTGGCGAACTTGACATCGCTGCGCAGCTTAAAGGTGTAGACCAGCGCGTCATCCGAGATCTCAAACGACTCAGCCAACAGCGGTTCGACTCGGTCAATCGTGGCGCCCTTGTCGGGCAGGGTCACCAGCGTCTCGTAGATCGCGCGCATGATCTGCGGCGGGGTGATCTCATACTGCCGGTGTGGGTCGAGGGTGCGGGTATCGGCCTTGGGCAAGCCGACCACCAGCACGTTTTCGGCTGCCGGCGCTGGCGCTTCCGTGGGCTGAGGCTGTGCCGGCGGTTCGGTCGGCGCTGCCAGCTGGGTCGGGGCAGGCTGAGTCGGCTGCTCCGGCGCTGCCGGCTGGGGCTGCGGCGCCGGCGCTGGCTGCGCGCACGCCGCCAGCAATAGGCTGGCGGTGAACAAAGCACTCAACGCGCGAATCGGTAGGGTTGGAATCGTCCTCATAGTTGGTTGTCACTCCTTTTTGTATGAGAGTTAGCTTGATATAGAAGAGTGTCCTTCAAGGTTCTAGGATCACCTTCACCGCTTCGCGGCGATGGATCGCGGCCAGCGCCTCGCCCATTTGACTCAGCGGCAGGCGGTGCGTGATCACCGGTGCCGTCTGCACCAGGCCGCGCGCGAGCAGGTCGAGGCTGGCCGCGAAGTCATCCCAGTTATAGCAGAAGCTGCCGAAAACGGCGAGTTCCTTGCGGATAACCTGCGCCGGCTCGAAGGTCGCTGGCTGGTGAAAGATGCCCAGCAGCAGTATGCGCGCGCCGATCGCCGCGACGCGCACAACGTCAGCGACGACCGCTGGCTTGCCGGCGGCCTCGATCACCACCGAGGGCAGGTGACCATCGTTGGCCGCACGCACGCCTTCGACCAGGTCAGCACAATCTTCAGCTGCGAGCACCGCGTCTGCGCCCAGCGCGCGGGCCAGGTCGGCGCGCAAGCCAGGCCGTGGGGTGATTGCGATCACGCGCCGGACGCCGTGGGCGCGTACGGCCTGGAGCGCGTAGAGGCCGATCGGCCCCAGGCCGAAGATCGCCACGTCGTCGCTTGGCTGGAGCGCCAAGCGACGGATGCCGCGATAGCTAGACGCCAGCGGGTCAACCGAGGCGCCGTCGGCATAGCTCAAGTGCGCTGGCAGGGCGTAGAGGACTTTAGCCGGTGCCAGCACATACTCGGCAAATGCGCCGTTGATGTGGATGCCGATCTCGGTGATTCGCTCACACCGGCTCTCCTCGCCCCGCCGGCAGGCAGGGCATTCGCCACAGCCAATCACCAGGCCAACCGCCACGCGGTCGCCCTCGCGCCAGCCATGCACGCCTGGGCCAAGCGCGTCGATCTCGCCGGCGAACTCGTGGCCGGGGATCAGCGGGTAGGGCACTTTGCGGACGCCCTCGAAGATGGGGATGTCGGTGCCGCAGATGCCGACGGCGCGCACGCGCACGCGCACCCAGCCTGGCTTTGGTTCGGGCTTTGGCACATCGCGCAGGGCAAAGCCAGGGCCTGGGCCTTCCTTGACGACGGCCAGCATGGTCAGCTCAGCTCGGCCAGCGCGTCGAGGATCAGGGTCGCCACTTCGTCGGCCTGGGCCTCGGTGAGGATCAGCGCTGGTGCCAGCCGCAGCGCGCTAGGGCCGCACTTGGTCACCACCACGCCGCGCTTGCCCAGCAGCTTGATCACCTGCTTCAGGCGGTCGGTGGCCAGCGGCTGGCCGCCTTCATCCACCAAGTCCACTGCTACCATCAGCCCCCTGCCCCGCACGTCGCCGATGATCGGCAGGTGGGCGCGAGCAGCCTGAAAGTGCTGCATCAGCCGACGACCGACGCGGACGGCGTTGTCCATCAACCCTTCCTCGCGGATGATGGCGATGGTCTCCAACCCGGCTCGGCAGGCGACGGGGTTGCCGCCGAAGGTGCTGCCGTGCGCGCCCGGCCACCACTGATCCATTAGCTCGGCGCGGGCGACGATCGCGCCCAGTGGCAGCCCGCCGCCGATCGCCTTGCCCATCGCCACGATGTCGGGCACCACCCCGCTGTGCTCGACCGCGAACCACTTGCCCGTGCGCCCCAGGCCGGTCTGCACCTCGTCTGCGATCAGCAAAGCGCCTGTGCGGTCGCAGATGGCGCGCAGGGTCGGCAGAAAGTCGTCCGGCGGGATGAGGTAGCCACCCTCGCCGGCGATCGGCTCGACGAGGATCGCGGCCAGGTCGTCCGGATGCACCAGCTTGTCGAGCGTGAGCTGGATGAAGTTGCGCCACTGGCCACAGCACTGGTCAGGTGTGCGCGGCCCGTGGCCGAAAGCGCAGCGCCCACAGTTGGGATAGGGCACGTGTTCTACGCCAGTGAGCAGGCCGGCCAAGTGGCGGCGATAACCGCTGCTGCTGCCGGTGGCCGCCAGCGCGCCCATCGGCCGGCCATGAAAGCCGTCAATAAAGGCCAGCACCATGCTGCGGCCGGTCACCGCGCGCGCCAGCTTAATCGCTGATTCCACCGCTTCGCTGCCGCTGTTCACCAGCAGCGCCTTGCCGCGGTCCAGAGAGGGCGGCAGCAGGCTGCGCAGCGTCTCGGCCATCTCCACGTAGGGCGCCATGTAACCGACGTGCGCGGCAGCGTGGATGAGTGTCCGCGCCTGGTCGGCGATCGCGTTGACGACGCGGGGATGGCAATGGCCGACGTTCATCGTGGCGATGCCGGCGGCCATGTCGTAGTAGCGCCGGCCCTCAAAGTCGTAGAGGAACACGCCTTCGCCGCGCGCGAAGGCGATCTCGGTGTAGCGGTAGATGGCCGGGCTGACCACCTCACGGTCGCGGGCGATCCAGTCTTCAGAGGAAACTGCGAGCAATTCTCCGTTTACGCTTGGCATTGGCTGAAGCATGGGCGATCTCCTAGGCTGGTATTTTAACGTGAGTTCGGATTTATCCGCGCCTTCTGCCTATAGCACTTAGGTTGCTCGCGCAAAGGCACGGAAGCGCGGAGATATCTGCGTAGACTATAGCTTTTACGTCAATTGATTACTATAAAACCATCGAAAGTAGTGCCAACTCGTATGTAGTATGCCTGCTCCTAGTATCGGCAGGCAGGGTCACTTGCTCAGGCTCGCGTAAATCCGAACTGACGTTATTTTAGAACTGTGAATGTGCGCCTAGGGTGCGTTCACCGACGGGGCGTGGGCCGCTCGCTCGCCACACCAGTCCCGTGACGCTGATCGCCCATCCGATGTCTGCCTCACGGTCGTGCGAGGGGCGCAGTGACGTTGTGCCGTTCTGCCGCGCATCGTCATTTATTTCACCACGAAGGGTGAAACTCATGACGGGCTGCTTCCTGCTTCATCGACCCATGGCTCGTAGACCGACCGCCGCGGGCCGTTCCGCCGCCAGAGGGATCT
>Ga0272447_1000383_pt1 | contig 34336 bp, 25 predicted proteins | sample YNPCB0133_FD_194589 | JGI IMG/M metagenome (GOLD analysis project Ga0272447, IMG submission 194589) | Hot spring microbial mat communities from Yellowstone National Park, WY, United States - YNP-CB-013-3 | ecosystem: Environmental > Aquatic > Thermal springs > Hot (42-90C) > Sediment | place... | reverse complement strand
GCGGCGATACGGCTGTGGCATAGGCAATATTGCGGATAGCCGCCGCGACGTTGCCCAACATCGTCGATGCCGCCAGCAACACTCGCAGCCCCGACCCGCGCGGTATCTCCAGGTTGCGCGTCGGGTCTACCATGTACCGGTCCAAAATCCCCAGGACGTAGTCGTACGCCGGCGTGTGGTACAGCCCGTACTCTGCCAGCTCGCGCGCAACGGATTCAGCAGCCGAAAAGATGAAGCTCGACCGGATACGCTGCCCCGACCGCTCGCCCATATGCTCAAAGGTCTGGTACAGCCAGCGCCACGCATCCTCTGCCGTAGGACGCCATCCCTGGACGTTTTCCCGCTTGAGTAGCTCGGGTACCGATGGCACCAGCATACGGCTGAGCGCGTGCGCAACCGAGCCAACGTCGAATGCGCCTTTGTACACACCGCGTCGCGCGGTCGAATACAGCTGGATGATTGCATTGCGCAAGCGCCCCGTCGGAGTTGTGCGCGGAGCTTCACGCCCCGTGTCGATGATGATGTCCTCAGGACGGATTGCGTCGGGCTTTAGCTGGAATCCCTGAGCCTGAAGCGCCGCAACACGGTCGTATTGCTTCGCAAGCTGCGCAATCACCCAGTTGGGGTCCCGCGCCAGCTGCTCCAACTCCGCAACGGCTGCATGCCAATCCTTCTCGCGCTCGAAGGTCTTGCGGTAGACCGTGACGTACCCCTCAGAAGCCCGTGCACGCTCCAAGGCTTGACGAGCCAACTGTAGTTCGGTTTCCAGGGCATCCACCAGCGCAGGGTCGGGCTGCGCCTGGCTTTGTGCTTGAGCGAGCTGGTTCTCCAGCGCCTGCACCCGCTTCTCCAACGCCTGCACCTTCGGGCTGGTGCCGCGTGTTCTGAGCCGCACCGATACAACGTAGGGATGGTCCTCCCAGAAGTGCGGAACGTATGGCACCGGATTTTGTGCATACAGCAGCAGCCGGTCAACATTGATAATCCTGCGTCGCGCCTGCTTCGCCAACTGCGCGATACTCTGCCGTAGGTTGATGATGAATACGGCTTGGTCGGAAAGCGCCATGCCACCCGCACGGTCCACAAGGTCCACCGGCAGCGTCGAGTACAGCGCCTGCCACTCCGCAGGACTCAGGACAAACTGCTGGTTCTGCTTCAACGCCTGGCGTGCACGACGCACAACCGGCGACAGTAGGCGCAGATATCGCCGGTACTCTTCGTACTCGCCCACGTAGGCAGCGCGTTTGTTCTTGAGATACTCTACCAGCACCGTTCCCCAATCTGCCGGCAACCCCCGTGCTGTACGTTGCGACAGTGCGGCAAAGACTGCCGAAGCGTCAGTATCATCCGGCGAAATAACGCCCGTCCGAATGGCAAGCCCCAGAAGATGCTCCATGCCAACTCGGCGGGCAATGCCCAGGAATTCCCTGTATGCCTCAGCTCCCTCGTCGCCCCACTCAGCCCGAATGTTGGCAATGCTGCGCGCGTACTCTTCGGGCAGCCGGTCTGCCAACTCCTTGGCGTTGAGCGTACGCGCCAGCAGGATTGCCCGCTCATGCAGGTTCAGAAATTCCTGCGCGATTGCATTGGCAAGGTCGGGCGTTACCGTACGCGCCCACTGGTCCAGCTCCTGCTTGACCGAAGTGCTCCGAATGATGCCCTCGGCATTGAGCAGTGCATTGTACAGCCGCTTCGCCAACGGGTTGCCTCCCGAAGCCGCATTGAGGATGCCCTGGACGCTGAGTAGCCACTTGCCTGCTCGCTTTGGCAGACCACTCGCGTATTCTGCCGCCAACCGTTTTGCCTCCTCTATGCGCCGAGCAATCGCCTCCGCACGTCGTGCTGCCGCAATCTTGCCCTGCCGTATCTGGGTGTCTACCCAGCGTTCGGCTGCCGCACGTAGGGCGTGCAGGTACCCATGAGCCGCATCCACTGCGTGTTGAGCAGCGTGTAGGGCACCGCTGAGCCGCGTTCCTGTAGCCGGACGCCGGAAGAACATGCCGAGCGCTAATCCACCCAACCCCACCGCACCCATGCCAATGAGAATCCTCCGCAGCTCCTCCCCCTTGATGCCAAAGTAGTCCTCCTCAGGGTCAATTGCAAAAGCCAGAGCCGCCGACACTACAGGCGTCCTCAACGGCGACGGCGGGATGGCACCGCCTTTATCCCCACCCTGCTTCTTAGCGGCTTCCCGCAGAGCCTGTGTTTGAGCCTCAAGAGAGGTGACTATCTTCGACAGTTCCTCCCACCGCGCTCCCAATGCCTGCCGCAGCTCCTCCGGCGTCTTGCTACCAAGTATGAGCTGGGCACGCTGCTTCCTGTTCTTGGCTGTGCCTCCTACAAGCTCCAACGCCTTCGCTACCTGATACCGCACTTCGTCACGCAAAGCGCCCGAGACGCTGGGCGCAAGGAGTTTGAGGAGATGGTCCTTGGCTTTCTCAATGAGTTGGATATCATCCGGCTGAAGCGCAAGAGGCTTAGCAACAGGCTGGTCGTCTGCAGCATCCTGTTCTTGTGCTCGTTCACGGCGATAGCGCAGCTCGTCAGTCCAGAACGCCCGCGCTTCGTCGGAAGAAGCATTCCGCAGTTGTAGTTCTGCCGACAACACCGAGCCTTCGTCGGATACCTCGGGCAGCCCAATGACTTGGCGCCGACCACGCTGGCGCCCTTGTGGCGTAGACTCTGGTGCGGGTTTTGGTTCGGGTTCGGGCTGCTCCTGGAGTTCCCGTTCGGGCTGTTGTTGACGCTTTTTCTTCGAGCGCAAGCCCGCCAATTGTGAGTATACCTCATTGATGCGCTGCAGGTCAGCATGCTGTTGGAACGTACGGCGTAGCAGGTCGTGTGCTGCTTCAAGCCCCTGCTCCCCGCCGTACTCCTTCACCAGCGGCATAAACTTGCTCACTATCTCCTGCCTTTCTGTGAACGCCTCGGCGGGCAACTCTGCAAATGCTCGTCGCAGTGCCGTTGCAACTTCGTCCACAGGAGCAGACTCGCGGATGTAGCGTTCTATGGCTTCATGCAGTGTCTGTACGTGTCGGATCGACCAATGCAGGGCTTGGTCCAAAATCGACTGGGCTTCCTGGTCGTTGCGCAGAAGTGCCTCCCGCATGTGCTCTATCGCGCGGAGTCGGACGCGGGACTCGTTCTCGTCGCCCACAATGGTTGCCCACCAGTCGCGCACATCTTGCCGTGGTGCGTCGCGGACGTTACCGCGTCGAATCACAGTCGCCAGCCAGTGCAGGGCAATTTCGGTCGGGTCCGCCAAAGCCTCAACGGGCAACGAGCCGAGTGTGTCCATCAATGCCCGGTGCAACTCATCAATGGCTTTGTCTCCCGTTCCCGCTTCCTTGTTGAGACGCTGCAACCAGTCAGCAACAGTGCGCAGATTCTCCTTCAACCGCCGTTCCCGAATCCGGTTGTGGATTGCTTGCAGCTCCTGCAATCGATTGCCCAGCAAGCTGTCGCGCCACTGCGCCAACAACGCGCGTTGTTTCACGGCGGCTTCGGGTGCCTTATGTCGCGGTTGCAACCCCGAAGCAGGCGGGGTTTCGGATGTAGCCGCAGCAGGGGCTTTGGTGCCCGTTGGGGGAACTGCCCCTATTGCCCTGTCGGCAGCGGGTGTTTCTGCAGCCGCTTCGGAATGCGGTGGAACTTTCGGGAGTTCAGTGACTCCCGACGTCTCAGGCTGCCCCTGATGTAGTCTTGTCAAATTCGAGCCCGCTAACTGTGCGTATACTTTCTTTATCTCCTCCCGTTCTTCAAGCCCACCAAACTTGCGCAACAGTCTGTTATATGCGGCTTCGAGAGCTCGCTCCCCACCATACTGCTTTACCAGGGACATAAACTTGCTCACCATCTCCCGCATTTCTGTGAACGCTTCGGTAGGCATTTCTACGAATGCCCGCAGCAGCGCTTCTGCAACGTTGGCATCTGGATTGGGATCAAACTCTCGGTAGCCTTCTATGGCTTCATGTAGTCTCAATACGCGCCATATTGATGGGAACGCAAGGCCACTCAGAATCAACTCGGCTTCTCGGTCCTTGTGTAGAAGTGCTTCGCGCATGTGCTCTGCCACGCGGGAATGGACGCGGGATTGGATTTCGGGACCCACGATGTATGACCACTCCTCGTGCACCTTTAGTTTCAGTCGACGCAAATCACTGGAGAGTTGCAGTGGATGCCCAATACGTCGAGTCACGGTTGCCAGCCAGTGCAAGGCAACTTCAGCTGGGTCCCCCAAAGCTTCGACGGGCAGTGAGTAGAGTGTATCCTCGAGTGCCAGTAGCAACTCATCGAAGATTCCAGTACCTCCGGGCACATGGAGGCGCTCCAGCCAGTCGGCAATAGTGTGCAGACTTTCCTTCAGTTGCTGTCCCTGAATCTGGTCTTGAACTGCTTTTAGCTCCTGCTCGCGATTCTCCACTGCACTACGGCGCCACTGCACCAGCAGCTCGCGTTGTGTCTCGACACCCCGAGGAACCTTATGTCGTGGTTGTAATCCCGAGAAAGGTTTGGAACGGCGCTCAATCCATCCCCCGGGGTATCCCTCTTTTTGCCATTGCCGAAGAAGGTCGCGCCCTTGTGCAATAGGTAAGTCGGAACGGTTTGCACTGCCCCAGTCACCAAGCGCATTGAGTTCGAGTGCGAATTCTGCCAGCGTAGCTCGTGACTCGCTCTGCGCAACAGTCAATCCAGTAGGAATGTGCGTCAGCACGTACCTCCTTTCTGTTGGATGCCGGTGTATTGCCCAGGGACCCCATACTGCAGCATTCACTTTCTGCCAGTTCCCCCGGGAAATCTGGACGTTCACAACAGCCCTGCGGCGGAAGTTTGCCAATGGGTCTCCGGCTGCCGTTTCCTGGGTAGCCGTTGGTGGTCCCGCAGGAGAAGGGGATTCCGGAGGTGTACCAGCAGGTTCGGGCGCGGGTTGTTGCGGTACACTCGGCTGCTCGGGAGCTTCAGCCGCGCTGGCTGGCTCAGGACCAGCAGGTTCTGCCTGTCGGGGTTCGGGACGTGCTTTAGCTGAGGCTGCAGCTTCAGGCTCAGTCTCCGCTTCTGCAACTGTTGGCTCAGCAGCTTCCCTTTTCTCCGCAGTGGTTGGCTCACTCTCGATGGACTTCGGAGCCTCTTCCTTCTGGAGTCTTTCAAACTGCTGCAGAAGCCTGCGTCCCTCAGCGAGAGGCAAGTCGGACAGGTTGGAACTACTCCAGTCGCCAAGCGCATTGAGTTCTCGTGCAAGCCGTGCCAGCGCAGCCCGCGATTTACTCTCGGCAGCAAGCAGCCCAGTGGGGATATGTGTCAGCACATACCAATTGCGCCTTGGGCGCCGATGTATTGCCCAAGGACCCCATACCGCAGCTTTTACCTTTTGCCAGCCTACTCCTGGAATTCGGAAATTCACAACGGCTCTACGCCGGAAGTTTGCCAATGGGTCTCCGGTTTCCTGCGGAGCTGCTTGGGGTCCCACAAGGGAAGTGTCCTTCTTCTTGGTCTTCGCCCCTGCTCTGCGGACACGGACGGGAGCTGCGCCCGCTTGGGGTCCAACCCCTTCGCCCGCTGTAGTCGGTGCAGTACTCCCTGCTGCCTCACCTTCGGCAGCAACGGGCTGTCCCGCGCCCGCATCTTGAGGCAATATGATGTTAGCAGGTGATTCGGCGGTTCCCGCTGCTTCACCTTCAGCGGCAGCAGACCGCCCCGCAACCTCCTCTTGGGGCGATAAGATATCGGGACGCTGCACATCGGCAGCTTCTGCTTCGACTTGAATAGCTCGTGCCCCGGGCTTCGACATCCATTCGCGGATAGCACGAATAACCCGTGCAGCTGTCTCAGCCTCCCCGGCGCTGAGCATTCCCGTGACATACAGCGGAATCTCATAGGGGTCGTCTATTTTCCGACTCAACAGATTGTGCTGCTGCAGCCTCCCCAGCAGAGCATAGCGTTGCTCGGAGCGCAAGCTACCGATGAATTGGTGCAGCGTAGAGTAAACCTCCTTCAGCTCCCCGCGCGCCTGCGACTGCGCTTGCTGCCGAATCTCAGGGGCAATGCGTTCCGCTTCAGGCGTCAAGCGCGCCAACGGTTTCAGTTGTGCGTTGACTCCCCATTGGACACGCTGCTCCAGTGCTGCCAAGGTATCGTACCACTGCCGCCACGCCACCGCCGCAGGCATTGCTGCAGCAGCTCCCGCAGTAGGCGCTGTTGCTTCTATACGGCTCGTTGGCAATATGATTGTCTCCAGTGTCGGTGCCACGTCGGGTTGAGACGGAGGCAGCCCCGCGATGGGCTGTGGAAGCAGCGGAGTAGGCTCGTGGGGTGCAGGCAGACCGCCTGGACGTCGTGGCAGCGTTGGTGTAACCGACGCCTCAGGCACCAGCGCCCCGCCTGCGGGGCGTGGTACGGGTGACACAGGCGGACGAGGTACCGGCAAACCGCCACCCGAAGGCTGCTGTGGAGCTGCTGGCGGTACATCGGGCGGAGCCGCAGGTGGCTGTCCTGGGCGTCTGCCCACACCACGCACGCCACGAAGCTGTACTCCCTCCAAAGCCCGCAACGCCGGCGGTAGGGCAATGCCCGCAATCAGCTCGGGCACCACCTCCGACGGCGCGCGGAGCGGTCCAATCTGCACTGCCGTCGGATACTCCCCTGGTTTGCCTGTCATCACTGCAATGCGCGGTGCATGCGCCAGGAGCGTTCCCAGGGTATTGACTGCTGCCTCGCCTGCTGCCACAGTTGCCATCTTACCCAGCGACGGCATTGGACGCAACGGCGGGAACATCCGCACACCAACAGCCGCCGTTGCACCACTTGCGAGTGCCTCCCACATCGCGGCTCCAGGCTCCATCTCGCCGCGAATGATGGGACCGGTGTACTGCCCGTAGATGGACGCCGCCGTCAAGCCCCCCAACCCCAGTGCTTGCCGATTCAGCTCCGAGGTCAGTCCCCGCAGGAAGGCACGGCGTGGCGCCGACCGAGCAGCCTGTAGCGCAGTACGGGACCCGCGCCCTAACGCTCCAATGCCCTTGCTTCCCAAGAGTAGCGCACCCAGCAACCCCGCCGCGCCACCAAGAGCGCCCGCAGGAGTGCCGTACAGCTCTTGCAGTGCTTCCAGTGCCTCGCGCTCCGCTGCGTCTCGTGCTGTTGCACGGTACTCCGCCAGATCGGCAACCTGCGGTCCAAAGAGACGCTCTAATCGCTCGTATGCCCGCTGTGCACTGGGCGATGCTGCTATCCCTCCAGGAAAAGCTGCACCAGCTATGCCTACCTGTAGAATATCACCAAAGATTGAAGGCAGCTGCCCAATACCTCGGACGATGCCTCCCAGAGTTTTGCCAGGGCGCGTCACCAGGGCCCGCAACAGGTCGGCAACTCCCAAGACGACCGCACCACCCTGGTCCAGTAGCGCTATCCCACCCCGCGCAAGCGATGCCCAGGGTTCTCCAAGCTTCGCTTGCTTGATGGTCAATGCCAGCGGTGCAGCCACCGAGCGCCGGTACCACTCCGTCCAGGACTCGAAGTCCTCTTCGGACTGCTGCTTAGCCGGTACCTCGGAGAGTACGTCCTCCAAGTCGGGTAGCGGCACCCAGACCGGCTGCAGAGCTTTCCGACGCTGGACAATGATGACCGGCATATGCGACTTACAGACGCACTATCTTAAACAAGTTCCCCAACAGCAGACCGATGATTCCCATCTTGAGATTCGGGTCTTCCGAGCTTTTGATTGTCTCTCCGTTGATAGTGACTGCGCCATGAATTCTCGATATGTATCGAACGATGCCACCAATCAGAGCCATACGTACGGCTTCCTGCACTGCGGGATTTCTGAGATGTTGCAGAATGGTTCGAGCCTCGTTTCGCTGCGACAACTGCCGTAGAAAGTTCGTCCAGAGCGACGGTGGGTCTGCGACGGAATTATAGATGAGCCTACCTATGAGGCTCCTATTTCGCAAGAAGAATCTGCGTACTTCTTCAAGCGCACTTGCAGAGTCGCCGACTTTGCCCGAAGCTGCCAACGTTGCAAGGTAGTCATCTATTTCATCCACTGCCCGTGTATATGCGCCCGCGTTCTGCTTCTCGGTCAGTACCTTGCTGATGTTGTTCACGAAGGTGTTCCAGTATTGGGGGTCTTTTCTGGCTTGTGCCAGGTCAAACACAACATTGCCTATTTGAATCCGTGCTCCCGACTTCCCTCTGCTTGCAACATATGCAAGACGACTCCAAGAACCATAATCTTCGTAGGGGATGTAAGTAGTTCCCGCAATGTTCTCACGCTCTGCGAAGCTATTTACCAAACTCAGCCGGTCGCTGGCATCGATTACAGGGCGGTCCAATCCACCCACTGTTTCAACGTTGAGCAAGTACCGTGATGTGCGGCGCGCTCCTCCTCCCCCTCCCCTACTCGTCGGCACCGGCGCTTCGACATTCGGCAGCTGAGCACTGCCCAGCTGCGCGGGCTGCAGGAACCCAATGATGGGCTGCGCCGGCTCAACAATGGGTCCCGAACTCCAGCCCAGTCCGGGTAGAGTACCAATCTTAGTAACAACGCTTGCGAGAGAATTAACAGTCTCGGGGTTCAAACCAGCCTGTCGCAGTGCTGCGATGTACTCGCTATGCAACTCTGTAATTCGAGCACTGTCCCAAAGGGTTAGGTTTTGCCCACCATATTTGCGAATCTCTTCAAGGTACTGAAGAGCACGCTGGAGATGCGGGTTGTCGGAGTTCTTAGCCATGTTCCATAAACGCCACAACGCATCATCAACAGCCTGCTCAACAGGCACTTTCAATCCCATGTTCTGCAGTATGCGCCATACCGACGGAAAGAAATTGGCTGCAGCACGGTCGAGTAGATTCTGCCAGTTGATTCGCCAGCCCTGATTAGCTGCCGCCAGAGCAGCAGCGTTCATGATGTTGTTCTGCACCTGAAGATATCGGTTGTACAAGTCAACGAAGTGCTGGTTTACCATTACCCGCTTCTCAGGGGGAATCGACAACAACTCCCGTCGTAATTCCTCCTCCTGCTGTTTGAGAATCTTCACCAGATTCTGGTAATGGCTTGCCGCAGGTGTCCGTGCAATCGCCTCCTCCAGCAAGCGCCTGGATTCCTGTAGTAGAGCGTCCTTGAAACGTTCATCGTCTGCCCAAAGCGACACCAGCTGAGCGTCTCGCTCGGAAAGTTGGGGCAATCGCTCTTTTAGAAACTGTAGACCCTGCCACAGCAATATCCTGGCGTCAAGCCCGCTGGTAGTGGGAACGGCTGCCCACAAATGAAACCCCTGCTGCTGGAAAGGCATCGAGAGCCACTGCTGGATTAGATTCCGTAAATCTGCAGTGTAGTCCGGCGTTAAGCCGCTTTCGATTTGTGCTCCCACAGGTTCGGGCACCGATACCGGCTGCATTGCGGATTCGATTCCCATCCGCTGTGCCTGCTGCGATGCCAAAGCCAATTGATACGTGTTCTGCAAGGCTTGCTGCGGTGGACTCATCTTCGTTGCCCCCTTCTGCGCAACGCCAGGCGCGGGCGGGGGTGGGGATGGGGTTGGGGTAGCCGAGGGAGGTGTGCCAGTCCCCGTATTTGCAGCCTGCGCCCCGATGCCTGTGGTCTGCTGCAAAGAAGGCGGCGGTGGGGGAACGGTGTCCTGCTGAACAGGTGTTGGTTGCGCTACAGCCGCCGTATCAGGTGCATTGGGTTCCGTTGCCCCGAACTGTTGCCAAAACCACTGTGCTGTGGCACTATCCAAAGGCAGCGTTTGCCAATCTAATTCGCCATACTTCGGCAGTGCCCCACGACGCTGCCCGGGCAGCCCGATTACACGCCCACCGCTACGCTGCGAACTGCGACGTTCCTGTGCCATTATGGTAGGTACGAGCGTACTTGTCGGACATACATAGCGTAACCGCGCAGCACCGTATAGCCCCAGTTCTCCACCTCTGCGGCAAACGCAATCCCTGCCTCACGTCCGGCATCCAGCCCGCCGCGTGAACGGTACACGCTGGGATTGAGGATGTCGGGCGTCACGTACTCCAGACGCGGCATGTCTACAACCAGCTCCCAAACACTTCCCCGAGGGAAGATGCGCGAGGCTTGGTTGCCATAGCGCAGTACCAAAATACCAAGCGGAACCGTTCTGTCGCGCCAGACGTAATCGTGCAACTCCACGATATTGGAACCGCTGGGGTCGGGTACCGGATAGAGTGGTACCCGCTGCGTATCAAACGGCTGCGCCCACAGCAGAGCTGTTCGCGGCGGCACGGGAATCCATCCGTCGGCACGCCAATCACCACTGTAGTCGGCAAGGTTCCCGCCCTTGGGGCGGTCTGTGCGCCGGCTCACATGCAAGCTGCGCACGCGCAACCGACCGCTGCGATACCAGGGGATGGGGTTCCCGCTGGCGTCCGTTATCTGATGCCCACAGGTTTCGCGTATTGCTAATGGCTCACCCCAAATGTCTACCCGCCGCAACCGCTTGTCCGAAAGGCTCCCCAGCAGCAGCCAGGGGCTGCGCCAGAAGAATCGAATCGGCATAAAGCTCGGCATGGTAGACTGCATAATGTGAACGCTCTGCTCATCAAGCACATCAAACCGAGTCTCGATACGGTGAACGTAGTTGTCCGCGTACAGGTCCGAACGCCACAGGATGGACAGGTTGCACAGCAGCGGTGCTCCACCCTCGGGTTCGCCTGCTTCGTTGACCACACGTGGCGGGAAAGCAATCCCAGGACGCGTTGGTGCCATCAGGTCCAATCCAATGAGCTGCAAGCCCAGCGGTGAATCCAAGAGCATCATCCGCTCCAGGTCTTGCCGCGCCTCAGAGATGTACACTCGACGCCCCACGTCATCACGGTAGTCATCCTCTCCTGGCAGGTTGAACTGGAACTTAGTCACATAGTTGCGCTGCAGGTCGAGGACAAACATCTCTCCCGCCAGGCTGTGCCACTCCATCAGGTTGGCACTTTGCTCCTCTGCGTCAACCGTTCGATGCTCGACAAACATGGGGTCGTCGTACCGCGAGACCGGCAGGCAGAGCACATAGGCGTTGCGTGCAGCAAAGAATGTTGCCGTTGCCAGCTCCCGCCGCCCCGCACCCGTCAAGGATGCACGGTTGAGGCGCCACACGATTTCTGCATTGACTGGCTCATCAAGCAGGCGCACCGTCGCGCCCGACAGCACGGCAACACCATTCGTGGACAGGAAGAACACGTCCTGCCCTACGCGCGCAATCGTTGCGGGCGCGATGCAGCCCAGGGAGTTGGAAATCTCATCTACCCGCCCAATGGGCATGTCGGGATTGTCAGGCAGCAGTGCCAGCCGGTAGATAGCACTACGCTTGAAGACCACCAGCTCCGACTCGCGCACTGCCAGCCCCGAAATCCCGCCTCCAGTGTTCTGCCCAACCCGTAGGATATTGCCCTCGGGGATGTTGTGTGGCACACCTGGGACCGACCATGCCACAGCATCAGGCTCATAATTGACCAGGTGCGCTTCGACGGGTTCGCGCACCTCCCAGCTTTCACCTTCGGTCCTCTGGTAGAGTCGTAGCTCGTAGGTGTTCTCCCCCAGCCGCTCCGCACGGAAGTGCATGTTCGTGGTACGCTGCACGACATAGTCGGGCATCTCCGAATGCCATACACCACGCGGGTCGGTTATCGTCCACTCGCGCAGCTCCCCAATCTCCAATGCTTGCCCCGCCTCCAACATGTCCCTCAGGGCTACGGGAGAGATGTTTGCAAGCTTCAAAACGTACTCACGCACCAATGTCTGGAAGCCGGTTGTATGGCGCTGGTGCACGGGGATACCGGTAATCGCCACCGTCGTTGCTCCACGCGTGCCCAGCACTTGCCCTGGGCTAACCAACCATCGCGCCGCAACCCATCCCCACTCGGGCGTTTCAGCGTTGCGGTAAAGCACCTCGTATACTCTCCAGACGCGACCGCCTTCTGGCGACGCCTGCCGCTGCCGGCTCTCGTAAAGCCAGAGGGTGAGCGTTGAGGGAAGCGACGACCAGGCAATGTTGGCAGGGGTCCGGAATTCTTCCAAGAGTATGCCCGGGTGCAATCCATACTTGTCAGCCGACAGCCGAACAGCCGAACGGTAGATAGAGCGTGCAGGATACACCTGCCAAACAACGTCCTCGTGGGACTCGCCCACTTCGTCCACCCATGACTGACGGACGTACGCTGGCGCAGCTCTCTCGATGCGGTCGCGGTCGTCTTCGGTCAGCCCCAGCGGCACCGGTGTGCTATCCGTTGTGATGGGCAGCGCCAACGGGATATCGCCGGTGTCACTCGTGAATGTCCATACGGGCGTCTGGTACAGTTGGGACTGCAGGCTATCGTTCCCAAAGTACCGGTTCGGCTCGCCCATGTTGCCCGTGTAGTCATCGGTAATCAGGTGCCCATAGTACACAACGCCGCTCACCTCGGCGGCAAAGCACGAGCGCAAGCCGCTCCGGCGGAACATGTAGTTGCGCCAATCGGCGCTGAAGTCAAGGTCAGCATCCTTGACGGTATCGAGCCAATCAATACCCTCGTGCCGCTCCTTGTCGCCAATGACCAGTCGCGCAGCCACGCCGTACTCCTCGTCCTCCCAGTCATTGTCAAGCAGTGCCCGTGTCCGGAAGACCCACAGCCGCACCGCTCCAGCAGGGATGTTCTCTTTGGGGATGACCACGCGGTACCGAGGCGCCCCGAAGAGCAACGAGGCAGGGAATGCCGCTGTCAGCTGCTCATGCAGCAGAAGGCGCGTGGCGGGCAGGTAGAGCTTGACCTCCAGGTTGTTTATCGTTGCAGGCTCAAACGCTTCGAACAACCTCGCAATGGGGTCGGTCGCAGCAGGCGTTGTCTCGATGGGACCCCGATTGGGCACGTACACCTTCCATTGGTCCGATTCGGGGTCCCAAGCGGTTACAAACGGAGCGGGAGCTTGCAACTTGCCGGTTTCATCTAATTGACCTGCTCGCGTGGCATCGGTGAACATCCGGAAATTTCGCAGGTTGCCCAGCAGATTGCGTGTGTCGTCATTCTTGTAGAATTCCAGCACCTTGATAATGCCGCCGGCAAGTGCCATGTGCTCGGGTTTTGCCCACAGTGGTGTCAGAAGATGGCGGATCGTCAACAGAGTGCTGCCCCTATCTCCACTACCTATGTTTGCCCAATCCCAGTCTGCAGCTGACGACAATCCCAGGTTCCTTCCCTCTGCGAGCCATTCGGGGGCAATGGCTACCCACTGACCGCGTTGAACCAAAGGCAATTCAACGTAGCCGCTCACCAAAATGCGCTCTCGGACCTCGGCGGGGATAGAAGCTGTTGCCTCCAAACTGTCAAGCTGGCTTTCGACTATCTTGTGGGCTGTTGGGAACCCCGCAAACCCCCACGCTGCTGCATTTGCGCTGCCGAAGATGTTGTCGATGCCCACAATGTTGAGCCACACACCATCTGCCATATGCTGCTCAACAAAGTCAGCATCTTGTAATGCTGTGCCCAGCGTATAGCTATTGCCCTCAGGAGTTATGAGCACATGCATTGAGCGAAACCGTCCAGGCAGCACCAGGAGAGCGCTGGGTGTTCCCCATCCTCTGGTCATCCACGCCCCGACCAAAGTATTCGGAGACCAGCTTGGGTAGATACGCGAGGCGTCCAACTCGCTCAGCTTGTCATACAGCTTGTCGCGCGTCCCCGAAGCAAACTGTGCGTCCAAATCTGCAGGCTCCCGCCACTTCGGCATCCATTGCCCCTGCCACTGGTATCCCAGCCGCAACCACCCGTCGGATGTGCACAGCGTCATTTGCCATCCAGGGTAGCCAGGACGCGGAAATACGGGAACCACAAGCTTGGCAACATTGCGAACCTTGAAGTTTACCTGTAAATCGCGCTCTGCCAATGTCCACCGCCCGACAGGCTTAGGTCCGTCACCCTCGTGAGTTGCACCTTCGGCAACGATGTACTCGTACACAATACCCTTGCCTTCTACCACCGAAGTCACCACAACCAGAAGGTTGGGATTAGCGTAAAGCGCATCTCGAATCCTATCCCAACGCTTCTCTGCGGGTATTCTGCGTACCAGGCTGTGGTACTGGGGATATAGCCGCGCGCGAATCTGCAGGTACGTCCACCAATACTCTGCCAGAGCCTCCTCCAGCCCATCCCAGGTAAACTTCATTGAATTGCCCCATGTGTTGAGGCGGGGCACACTATAGATAGAGCGCAGCGGCACCGGTGCGAACCTTACTGAATCTCGGTATACATCAACTTGCGGCTGAGTCATCTCGGGCGTCAACGAGGGGCGTAGCAGGTCAATGACGCCCCGCACCGCATTGTACGGTCGAGCCGCCAGGTGTGCGTCTGGAAACTCGCGCCGCGCTATCTCATCAAGCGTTAGTCGAGGACTACGCTCGAATTGTGTTACGGGTCCATTCTGCCCTGCGCGTGCAACAACCTTCCGCTCGGATGCCCTGTGGCGTAGTCGTAGTGCTAAAAGGGTCTCATCATCTACTACCGACCAGAGTGTATCGTACGCTACAACAGGATGCGACACTGCCGAAAAGCTTCCGTCTTCATACTCCCACATGAAGCGGTAGCGCCACATTGCCATCGGCAGGTCGCGGCTCTCGCCATCAGCCTTCGGCAGCACGCGGCGCCGCACGCCTGTGTTGCGTTGCTTGATTTCGCCGCCTCCTATTCGCAAATCATTGGGCTTGACAACGTAGTCCGACGGGAATGCCGCATTGCGCTGATGTGGGTTGCTCAGGTCGGCATCCGTTGGCACCGCACTGCCAACAGCCTTGACGTCTCTACGATTATCGTCGTACTCAAAGTAGTACTCACGCACGCTACCTGGCGCCAGCTTCTTTGATGTCCGAACAACGACTCCACCCGCCGTCCGCGCAATCTCCTCATGCTCCTTTTCGCTTTCCAGTAGCTCGGGATTCCCCTTCCAGACCAGACGGTACTTGACCTTCACATCATCCCAAACGTAAACATCTGCGGCATCATCAATCTCAACAGGAGCCGCAATATTGGTGTATTCGCTCCCGTCGCCGTTGGTGATGATGTACTCGCGGTCGAAGTCCACAAACACTCCAGGGACAGTTGTCGTGGAGATCGGCGCCCCGTCCTTGATATCCTTTGCGGCAACGGCTTCCCAAAACTTCAGCAGTGCTACTCCATCCGGCTCGGTGCTCAGCAGCGCAGCAGTGCGGTCGGGGCTGCCCAAATACGGACGGTACGGAGGATTGGAAATCTGCTGCCGCGCCTTGGGTAGTTTGAACCGGTACAGCCCCAGCCCCCACTCCACCTCATCATGCTCCGACGGCGGCAACAGCAACGGCATCGGGGCTTCGAGTTCGCCCGTGTGGTTCGCCAGCGCTGTCAGCACCTTGCGGGGATGCTCTCCATCTTGACCATAGACCCAGTACGTCGTCCACCCAATGCGGTAGTCGCCATTGTAGATGTCGGGCACAACTATCCACTGCCCAACACCCAACGGGAAGCGGTAGTACCCCAGCCCTCCAAGGTCCGAAGGTATCCCAGCCTCGCCCAAGGTCGGCGCAAAGAGCGGTCGAATGCTGCCGTCAACCTGCTTGTATCCCCAGAACTGAAGGATTTCGTGAGCCTGAAGAACGTCGCGGTCCAAAATCAAGCCCGTCTCCCCCAGGGGCGCTAAGTTGATGCAGTACAACCCGCGCCGAAATCCCATGATGGGGTCATCACTTGTACGTGCCTGCGCCCATTGTCCTACGCGCAGCGGGTCCACCTCCAGCGTCCAGTTGTCCGACGGCACCACTGCCCAGACCTGCCAGTTGGTCACAGGCAGCCTGGGCAGGCTGTAGTCCACCTGCAACAGCACCTCCCCAATGCCCTGTGCATGGTCATCGGGCGACACTACAACCTGCGCACCACGTCCCACACGCCGAAACTGCTTCGGTCGCAAGCTCAAGCAAAAGATGCGGCTGCTCAGCCCCTCCTGAGCAGCGTAGAAGCGCACAGTTCGCAGCCCAACGGCGCGTGCGCCATATATTGGGGCTACTCCAAGTTGCTGCGGGGTAAAGGATTCGGCGTGGGGCAACGACGTAATTAGGATAGTGCTGTTGAAGACATAGCACTTCCGCCCTGCGCGCGTTTCCAGCCAGCCCACGTGGTTGATGACGGCATTGAGCAGCTCCGTTGCCCACCCTGGCTCGGCAACGGTTGCTGCCAGGTCTGAACGATAGCCCAGGAATCGGTCAACCTGCACGGGCACGTAGATACGGCTCATGAGGAGTACGGCGACAGGTTGTACGGTGCTACCAGCTCCCGACCGACATGGCGCGCTTCACGGCGCGCTTGGGCAATCGCAGCTTGGTACTCTGCCAACAGAGGATGCACGCCCTCCGTCGGCGGCAGGGTTCCCGTCTCCTGTAGGTATCTCCAGACAACAGCCGCGACGATGCCAGGCGCATACGGTGTCAGCTCCTGGGGTAGCCGCTGCTGCTGCATCTGGTCCTCCAGCACTCCTCCACCGTATGCCCACGCCCATCGCGGCGACGTAGATGTCAACGGGACAAAGTCCTGCACGTACACAAGCCGCGCGCGCTCGTGCTCGGGTGCGCGCTCGGGATGCACACGTAGCACTCCTGTCGTGCCGTTGGGCTGCTCGACTACCTCTTGCCAGACAATCCAGGGCGCACGGTCGGCAGCCCACTGGTCCCTCCAGTGAAGCCCGTAGTGGCGTGGCGTCTCCAGCACCGCAATGCCCGCAGAGCGGTCACGGTTGATGATCTCCACCGCCTGCTCGACAGCTACTGGTAGCGCCGGCGTCCACTGCGAGCCATTGCCCAGCCAACACTTGCGGATTGCCCATACCTCATGCCCCAACGCGTAGCCCCCGAGGTCATTGTCCCACTCGAATTCACCAATGCGCACAAGAAGTGCCGTCTGGCGCTGGAAATCGGCGATGACCTGGCTTGCAATCCGCAGGAACAGTAGCGGCTGCGTCGCAGGGTCGCTGCGGTAGGTGCGCAACCGCTGAACGAAATCACTGTACAGCTCCCACCACGTCATAGCTCCTGCGCCTTCTGCTCAGGCACAATTGACGGCTTGCGCGCCATCTCCATCAGACGACGGGCATCGATGCGCAGCTTGTAGTTGCGCTCCAGCCCGCGCAAAATCGTGTCCAGCTCCAGAGTCAGGTACCGCAGCATCTCTGTCCGTGCGCCAACGACGCCCGAAATCATTGCGTATCGGTATAGCGTCAATGCAAAGATAAGGTACCACAAGACCGGATTCCCCACCTCCTCATCACGCCCCGAGCGCATACCCGCTCCTCCCCACGCACCAAGCTCCACTTCGTGCGGCACTGCTACGTACCACAGCAGCGGGTCGTGGTCCTCGTCTGCCGTCCGCCAATCTCCCGCTCCAATGACCACAATGTGCGCATCCAGGACGTTGCTCATGAGCACATCACACCACACCTGCCGCTCGCTCCACGCTGACTCCAGGTAGCGCTGCAGCTCTTCAAGCGATACACGCGGGAGCGCTCGATACTGTCCTGCGTGCCACACCCATAGGTCTACCGGCGCAATGATGTCCTGCGGGTACTCGTACACCGCCACTATGTCCTGGGAGATGCCATAGCGCTGCTCATAGGTCTCGCGAATCAGGTCAGAGCGGGTTTCCAGCTTGCGCAGCCGGCGCACAGCGCCGTACTCCTGCATCGCGGTGACGCCCAACTGCAGTGCCACATCGCGCCGTGCGCTGTTGTAGCACCACTGCAGCACCCCCCAGTCAATGGTCACTCCCCACCCATAGGTGTTGAGCGCCTTGGTCAGCATCTGCAGATGTTCGCGCACCGTCATTGCTGCTGCGCCACAGGCATAGTTTCAACTTTGCCGACGGTTTCTGCTTCGCGCAGTTCGCCCAGCTGCTTGTTCGCCATCGCGGCAATGGCGACATTGACGTGCCGCGCCATCTCCTGCCAGATCAGTTCGGCATCCACTTCGGGAATCCCCAGCGCCAATAGGGCTTTCTCCACAGCCAGATTCAGCACAATTGGCTCCAGCTCCGCAGCAAGCGGGTACTGTACGTTTTCGCCCTCTCGGAAGTCGGTTGCAACATCGAGTGCCGTGTAGCGCGCGACCACTGTGGGTTGCCAGTCTTCGGGGATGGGCAGCACCCACAACCCACGATAGCGCGGGTCCGTCGCAGCAACCTCTGGGGTCCCCCATTGGAACCACACGATGCGCGCCCCCAGGCGCGGCGACGTCCAGCGGTTGCGCAAGTAGCTTTGGAATTCCCCCGGGGTAATCATCACCGCCTGTATGCTGCGCGTGTCCTCGCGCACCCATACCTCCCGCACCCGTATTACCGACACGGGCAACCGGTACACCAGCGCCTGCAGTCCACCGCCCAGCTCCAGCTGCTGGTACACGACATCGAGCTGATGTGTCTGTAGGCTCACCCAGTACTCCGGCACGATAGGCAACGTCCGGAGTGCTGCTTCATACAGTGCCTCACGGAGCGCAAACCATAGGACGCTATCGTCCTGCAGCCGCACACTGGGTGCAAAGCGCAGGATGATGTCGCGCAGAAGCCCCAAAAGCTCGCCTTTGGTGTACCAGCGCACACGCATCAGACCTCACCTTTGAGTTCAGGCGACTGTACGACTGCGCCAACTGCCAGGCTCTGCGCCTGCTCCAGCGTCTGCACGGTCTGCTGCAAGCCAATGCGGCGCGCCTGCCGGTCACGTGTTGCCAGCAGCCGCGCTGCACGATGCACCACATCCCACGCTGCAGGGCTTGCCAGGTTGATGACTGAACCTCCACCCATCTCAAAGGAGGGCGCGGGGATGTACCACACGAAGACTCGATACTCAAATCCTCCTGCAACCGAAATCCACAATTGCCCATTGCGTATCGTGTACCGATGCCGCGCGTACCGCTGCGCAATAACACGAGTCGCAACTGTAGACACCTGATGCCTCCAGGTTGTCGCTGCTTCGTACTGTGGCATAATCAGTGTGCGCTCAAAGAAGCTACGAGCATTCTCATCGGCGTCATTGGGATGCAGTACGACGCCAATAGGCAGCAGCACATCACTGACCCCTGCCACTGCCGTCAGTGGGTCGGGTGCGGGAACAACGACCTCGCGCATGCGGATTGCCGGCAGCAAACACCACCACGTGCGCTGATTCTGGCTGTACTCGATGACCACGTCGGCGTAAGCAGCCTCCAGTACCCGCAGAATCTCGAACACAAGAATCTCGTCGTGGCTGTACTCCTCACTCCCTCCTCGGGCATCGAGGAGCTTGGCGATGTAGTTGACTGCCGTGACTACCGGTATCATGTCTCTGCTTCCCGTCCGACGGTCAACCGCTCGCCCAGGAGCTGACGCGCTGCCAGCCAGCCTACCTGCTGCATGAGCATGTCGGTCTCGCTGGTCTCGTCTGCCGAACGCAAAATAGCAGCTGCCTCGTATGCAACAGCATGGTAGACGCGGCTGTCAAAGCGGTCTGGATGTTCCAAGTCGTAGTTGTTATCCTCGTAGTCTACAGTCCCGATAAATGGCGTGGGGCGTCGCAGGTATTCCAGCGTCACCGGCACATTTGCTCCACGCACCCAGGCGTACGCCACAAGCCCGCCAAGAGCATTGTTGAAGTCATCAACCGCGCATCCGACGCCCCCGACAAAATCGCCCGCGCCACTTACCATCATTGCAATAGCGGTTGCGCTTCCCTGGACCGAGAAGCTGTAGCTCATCACGCCAACTCGGTAGCGCAGGGGATACAGAAAGTCGGACGGCAGAACAGCCCAGTAGAGCGTTGCCGGTTCGCCGTCTTCGAGCACGTATTGGGCAGCTTGGTTGAAGTCGCCCAAAGCAACAAAGAGGCTTGAGAGCCAATCCAACTCCTGGGATTGCCAAAGGATGTGCACCAGCCCATTGAGCGCCGCATTGAGCGCTGCTGCGATGTCCTCGTCGGTGTAGTATTGACCGATGCGAACGCGGCGGTGAAGGTGGGTCAAGCGCTCCGGTGGACCCGAATCTGTGGGAAAGCTTAGCCCCGTTTCAGCCCAAAACCAAACCGCAGCAGGATCGAGCGCATACCGCCCTCCTGGATAGACACCTCCCCACTCCCAACGGTAATCGGGCACATCATCCAGAAGCTTCCGGACGGTGTAGTATATCTCCCGATACCGCACACGTTACCCCTGCGGTGTTGAGAGGACCTGCGAAAAGGACTGTGGTACCGCATTGGGTCCAGGACCCTGCGGCAGGATGATGGAGTTCATCGGCGCACTCGATGCCGCCCCGTGCGGCGCCATCACACCTACAACAGATTGGGGAGCCTGTGACGCTATTGCCTGCTGCGCCAGAAGCATCGCCAACAGGCTCCCCGCCGCACTACCCAGCTCCTGTGCTTGACGCACCGACTCCTGCATCAGCTGCTGGTAAGCGTTGCGCAGCTGCGCGGTCGTGTATCCCAAAACGAACGCCAGCGACCCGTAATCAGGGCGCCGGCGCCGCTTAGGCACACCGCCAACCAGCTCCGTCAGCTGAATCATACCAGCGGCTCTTCGTTGATGTCACCCGGATCCAGAATCAACTGCTCGTTGCGCTCCCGCACCTTGTCGATGTACCACTGCGGATAGCCGCCAAGCCAATAGACCGGCGACCCACCGCGCGCATCCTTGAAGTGTGGTGCGGTCCCGCCAAATACCCGCTGGCTACACAGCCAGTTCTTCGTCGCCTCGTCCGTCACCACAGCGCGGTTGTGCACAAAGCTCACGTCAAACCCGTCGCCCATGATGCGGAACGAGGCATACTTGCAGTAGAAAATCCACTGCTGAGGCTGTTCGGCGTCCCCAGCAGCATCCCCTGCCTGCAGCTGCTCCGTTTCGGGCAGGGAATCAGCGATTCCCGCGTCGTCAAAACTCCGACGCACGCGACGTGGCATGACCTACCTCTTAGCGAATGTCACTAAACCCAAGACCCGCACGGGCACGGTTGCCATCCCAGTACGCCTCGTCGCCCCATTCCAGCTGCAGGTACTTGAAGTACTCCTTGGCAGCGTGGTTCCGCACGGTCGAATCGTACCACTCCAACGCTGCCACCGGAACGAGAGCAACCCGCGTCCCTGGTTCGAACGCGACCGACCCGTCGGTAGCGAACCGAAAGACCTCGCCCGGCACATATCGCACGCCGTTGTACAACACGCTACCGGTGAGGACCTCGTAGTGTTCGCCGTCCCGAAGGTCTGCGGCATTAGTCACGACGGGAGCCTCCCAGAACAGGGTGTTCAGCCCCGCCTTCTCCGCCGCAGTACCTGCGGACGGGAACAGCTCAACGAGTCCGCTGTAGTCAATCGCGTTCCCCGACCCCGTACCCGTTGTCGGGTCGCCCACAATCAGCGTGTGGTTGTTGAACCGATAAGCAATCGTGCCATCGGTCTTCTGCAGAATCAAGCGCCCGTACTTCGAGATGTAGCGCATTGTCGTCACCTCCACTGTTACGGTAGCACATCCACAGGAGCCATCAGAGCTGCGGTCTCCTCAAAGTGCACCGAAATCGAGCCTGCCCACTCAACGGCAAACGTGCGGACACGCTCGTTCGGCAGCGTCGTCTCCTTGACCGTGTAGTTCTTCCACACGCGCGGCTCCACAAACACGGGGTCCACAACCAGGCACCAATCCGTCAGCCCAGTTTCGGGACGGAAGGTGTCGGTGCGGATGAGGTCCAAATCGAACGGACCCAGGAAGTAGCGCTCCAGTGTGATGCCCGCCTCCTTGGTTTGGACCGTTGTACGCTGCAGACCCCGCACGGTCGCCAGCAGGCGCGTGTAGAAGTTCGGTCCACACAAGGCGAGCTTGCGCGGCTTGGCACCGTTGAAGTTGTAGCGGAACGCGAACTGATTGATGAACGTCCACCACAACTTCTCGAACTTGGTGTCATCATTGTAGTCCGCTCGGGAGACGCCGTACACGTTGGTGCGGATGTAGCTTAGGATTCCGCCCATGTACCGCTTCGGCATCCCCAGCGAATAGTCCACCGCTCGCTCGCCAAAGAGCATGGCGTACTCGACGGACTTCATCAGCCGCTTGACCGCCAGCTTCTGCTGGAAGGTCAGCTCGTTGATGCCGTGCCAGTTCTCCACAAGCTCCATCTGCTCCGGCGTGAGCGCAATGGTCGTGTCTACGGTCTGCACGTAGTTGAAGTCGTAGACGATGTCCTGGTGCATCGGGATAGCGTCATAGGGCTGCCCCTCGTAGACGACGCGCCCCAAAAGCACCGCGTGCTGCGCTCCACTCCGGAACGGCACGGCATCCACCACGCGGACCACGACCTCATCAGGGTTGGTCCGCGTCTGGCTGGACGTTCCCGTCAGGCTCGTCGGCACGGTGATTTCTGTCCCGTCGGCACGCCGCAGCGCCGCGTCTTCAGTGATGACCACCTCGACGGTCTGCCCAGTGCCTACAAGGTACAGCAGGTCACCCGGCTCGTACGACCCCGTCGGGAACCGCCCCGCCCCACCGATGATGCGAAGGCGACCAAAGCGCTCATATCCTGGACCACCCGTTGCCACCGTCGTGACGTTGGCAAAGTGGTCATAGTGGTACTGCTGAGCGCAAATCACCTTCGTCCCCTTCGGCGGGGCACCCTTGCCCAGCTCCTGGAGGAACGCCTGAAAGGGTGTGGCTTCCGGCAGAAGCTCCTGAACCTTCTTTTCAATGTCCGGCACAATAGACAACGGCTGCGCCGTTGCCGTAGACCGGACTCCACGACGCAACTGCACAGACTGCGGCATCGTTCTCTCCTCGCGTATGTAAGGTTGTACCTACCCTCTTGAGGTCCGACGCAAATATAATACGTTTTTGGGCTTTGTCAAGAGGCTATAGCTCGTAGTACTTCTTTTGTCGCTGCGACAGCGTCGTCATGAGCGATGCTGGCGCGGGCGGCGTGCTACGCTGCGGCACTGTGCCCGCATTACCAGGCGCCTGCTGCGGAAGCTTCACATTGCGCTTCACTGCAACGGGTGCCCTCTTCCCAGGTGCCGCAGGCTGCCCCGCGCCTTTACGCCGCTTGTACTCTGCAATCGCCTCCTGCAAGATAGCCCGCATTTGGCGCGGAGTAAATCGGTGCTCAAGGGCGTTCAGGTTGGGATAGATCTCCTGCTGCACCTGGTCTACAATCCGCAGGAACTCCTCATCCTTCAAGTAATCGGTCGCCTGCAGCTCCTGTAGCACCTGCAGCCCAACCTGCCGGTTGTGCTCCACAATCTCCTTGACCTCCAGCTCACGCACCTTTTGCTGCAGCGCTTTCAGGGCGTCCTGCGATTCGCTTGTCTGCTGTTCCTTCAATTCCGAAGTTTCGCCCATGATTTCCTTTTCGCGTTGGACCAACCTGTCGCGGTACTCAAGAAGTCCGTCAATGATGGTGTCGGTGTCGTACCCCTGCCGACGCCAGAAGAGCACGGCGTCCAGGATGGGGTCGCGTTGCACCAGCTGCACAATCGCCTGCGCCTGCTGTGCCTGCTGCTCCAGCAGCTCGCGGTACTTCCGGTTCTCCTCGCGCAGCCGCGCAAGCTCCTCATACGACTCCCTTATCTTATCCGCAAGCTCAACAACCTCTTGAGCAGTGGCGAGGAGCTCGCCCATCTCTTCAGCCGTGTACCGCTCAACGCGGTCCCCAATAACGACCTCGTACTCCTCGCCTTCACCACTCCCCTCGTCAGCACGCTCGGATAGCTCCTCCGCAAACTCCTCACCGGCATCTTCGACGTCAGGCGTGCTCTGCGCAACAGCCTGCCCAGAGGCGTCACCCTTCGCGTGCCCCGAAGCGCCGGTGGTCTCGACGTCCTCGTAACTCCGCGTGGCAACCGTATCCTGCGTGCCATTTTCGAGAAGCTCCTTCTGGTCTGCCATGACCTGTTGCTTTAGGCTTGTTCGACTTCCTCTTCACTACCAGCTTCTGAGGCTCCCTCCAATGCATCGAGTAACTCTCGCCAAGCCTCTTCGCTGCCATCCCAGTCTACTCCCACCGCGTCGGCAGCCTCTTGCAGGCTCTTGTACCCAAGCGCCCGCGCAAGCTCCCGCACGCGACGCTTGACCTCAGCAATGTCCTGTTCCTCGGCACCCTCCTTCGACGAGACAGCCGGAGGCTCGGGCAGCTTGCTCTTGGCTGGAGCCTCAGCTGCCATTCCCCGCAATACGTCGCGGAGACTTGTCAACTCATCCAGCAAACGTCGCTGTGCCATTGCCACTCTCCATTGCTTGTCGGAACTGCTGACGCAAAATACGACGAAATGCGCTTTCTTGAGCCTGCTGCACAATCTTTTGCTGCCGCTCCTGTCCCGCTTTCTGCTGCTCCCATTCGACGTAGAACTCAATCATCTGTTTGAGCGACTCCTTCCGCTTGCGCGGAATGGGAAGTAGCTCCAGCAGGTACTCGGCGGCAATCACCGGCGGGATTGCCTGCGCCACCGCCGCAAAGTACTGCGACAGGAGCTGGAATTCGCGCTCGTAGATGGTCGAGCTTTGCAGGGTGCTCTCAATCGTCATGTCAAAATGTAGCTCGCGCAGGGTGTCCAGCACCTCTTCGGGATACCGGTAGAACTCCGCCTCTCCTCGGTCGTTGATAATCCGCACTACTGTTTCAGGCGTCATCAGTTGCTGCATGTACCAGAGTGCCATTTCGGAGACGCGCTTGCGCCAGAGCCGCAGGTTCTCAAAGACCGGCAGCTGCCCCAAGCCGCCAAGCTGTGCCCGCTCGGCAACCGCGCGTCCCGATTCTGCCGCGCTGGTCTGCAACCCCAGCACGTTGCGCCCTCCGGCGTAGTCCTCCAGGCGCTGCAGGAAGAGCTGGATGAGCGCGGGAAAATCGGGCAGACCACCCTGCTGCGGATGCACCATGATAGCCGAGTGGTCCTTCACGGGGATGGTTGCCCCCGTCTTACTCCGTTCGCGCGCAACGTCCTCTGTAGTCCACCCAGCCGACAGCAGCTCTTCGACCACCGTCATCAGCTGCTTGTGGGTGCGTCCAATCATGTTGTCCCACTCGCTGATGACGCGGTTGTAGAAGCGCTGCGCGTCCATAAGCTGCTCAACATACCCCCACCACTTGCCGTTGTCCCAGAAGGCAAACGCTACCTGATAGGGGAAGTCTGGCAGGTCGGTATCTATCTCGTGCACAGGTTCGCCACCGATAAAGAGCGTCTGTCGAATGAGCGTACGCTGCTGCTGGATAATCTCCACGAGCTTGGGCATCTCTTCGCTCGTGGGTGAGAGCAGCTCGGGCAGGTCGGGACTTTCCAGGTAGCCCACCTCAAGCCCATGCGCATATTCCCGCGCTTCCCGCTCGTCGTCAAAGCTCAGCACGTTTCCCGTCACGTAGTCCCACACAATCCACGTAGGAATCTTGAGGCGCTCGTAGAATTCAATCGCGCCAATGTACTCATCATCACGCGTGGGGCGCCAGTAGTTCATGTACAGCTGTGCAAACTCAGGGATAAAGGTCCGGTACACCTGCGCCCAGGGGAAGCGCGGGGTCTTCTCGATGATATCCTTGTACGCAGGATACAGCTCCGTCATTCCCACGCGTGTGTCCACAATGATGCGCGCCATCCAGCGGGCATCCTGAAGCTGGATATCGAGAGCCGCAGGGTCCCACAGCAGCATTCCTGGCGCAATCCGCTCCAGCTTGGGATACCCGCGCACGATGTCTTCGGTGCCCCAGCGTATCTGGGTTGCCGCCATCCCGCGCACCAGCATATCCCAGAAAACCTGGTATTCGGCGGCGCGCAGGTTGTTGATTTGCTCAAACCAGCGCAGCAGCTGCTCGACAACGTTGACGTAGTACTCATCCGTCGGCTCACGCGGCACCGGCACCACATCGGTGATGGTCGAAAGGTACACACCCATCAGGTGCCGCACCTTAGGCAGAATCTCGTTCAGCACGTAGGGGATGCGGTTCTGCGCAAGGAGTGCCGAACGCTCTTCAGGCGTCCACTGCTCACCGCGCACAAACCGCGCAGCAGTCTCGCCGGTGATGAAGCGCTCGGCAAAGTACTGATCGGCGTTGCGGATATGGACAAGTAGGCGATGCATGAATCAGCCTGGGAATTTCCTGCGAGTTGTAGGCTGGGGCTTAGCCCTTGCCAGGAACGTTGCCCACCATTGTGCCATCTGGGGATAGACCATTTGGTCCATGAACGCGAAGTTAGGTATCTGTGTGCCCAAGCTACCCAGGAGTGCTGCAATCCCCGCAAACGGCTGGGTTACCAACGATTCCTGCATCTCGCTCAGGCGTGGCAGTGCGCCCACCAGCGCTGCCGAAATACCTTGAGCCGCCTGCCCCATGTACGGTTGTACATTGGTAGCAAATCGTGCTGAACGCGAAGCCTCAAGGAGTTGCGGTATCGATGACTCGATGTTGGCTGCCTGTGCCAATGCCTGTTGGACCGCTGCCGTTCCGGTTGTTGCCAAATCGCGCGACACATCGGCAATCTGCTGTCCTGCGGCGCGCATCAGTGCGCTTAGGGCTGCGGGTGACGTTGCTCCGAGTTGGCGTGCCGTTGCCATCGCCTGGCGTGCCCATTCACCGACGGCGCGCTCCCCCCGCGCCTGCGCTTGCTGGACAGCCTCGCGCGATGCCTGAAGCATCTGCTGCCCATACTGCCCCAGTGTGCCCGCAGCTGCAAGCGCACGCGCCGAAGGAGTAAGCGACGTCAACTGCGTCTCAAACGCCGGTCGCACCTCACTCCCTACTGTTCCTGCTGCCGAAAACAAACTCCGGCGCACGTTTTCGGGCGTCTGCTGCAGCAACCGACTCAGCAGCGCTTCGTAATCGCCCGTCGGCACCCCCCAGGTCTTCCGCTGAAAGAGGCTGCCCAGCAAGCCCCCAAGGAGCTGGGAGCCAACTCCGAGTCCCAACGCCGCCAGGAATGGCAGGGGCATTACTCCTCCCCCTTCAGCTTACCGCGCAATACCTCGTAGAGTCGTATCGCCGACAAAATTAAGCCAATAAACGCCGCCAGCGTCACAATGATCTTATGCAAGACGTCCAGTTCCACGCCCGCAATCATGATGGACGCCGGCACACTGGAAGCCGTTCCAATCAACACATCAGTCCAGTTCCGTCCGCTCTTCACTGCCATCGTCCCAGTACTCCGCGACTCGGTCCACATTACCGACGATTGTCGTATATCTGCTACCATCCAGGTAGTCGAACATCTCCCAGCCAACGCTCCAATCCATCCCGTCCAGGAGCACAACAGTGCGCGTCCAATTGCCTTCCGCCCAAGTCCATCCCTGCATCATTGCCCCGCAAGGTGTGCGACGGTTTCTGCGAACAGAACCCCAATGCCCATTGCAACAGCGACCGACACCTGGATTGCCAGGTCTTCGGCATTGGGGCGCCCATTCTTCCACCACGCCGCCGGCGTCCACCAGGCATGTGGCACGTACGCACGATGGACCAGGCGAATCACCGTCCACCGGTTCTCCCACTTGGAAACATCGAGCAGCCACGCCCACAGGTAGTACAGGGCATCGTAGACCCAGAACCACTGCCACAACAGCCAAATTGCCAATCCTGTGTACGCCTGTTCGTAGAGCAGCAGCCCCGCTACTCCCGAGAAGACGAGCAGCTGTACGACGCGCCCCTTGACCCTCTGGCAGTGTGTACCTTGGCGGATGACTACGTTGAACCACACGTAGTCGAAAAGAGCATACAACACCGCCAGTGGCACAACTATCCAGTTCCTCATGCTCGCCAGTACACAATGTCAATCCTGTCATCCGGCAAAATCGAATACCCAATGCCTGCAGCGTGGAGACGCACGGCTGTTGCTTGTCCCGACGCGTTAGTCAGTATCTCGTACGCGTTCACGCTGTCATCCTGGGTCAGCCGCACACCGTTGATGTAGACATTGAAGGAGGTGCGCCTGTTGCTCGGGTCCAGCACAGCGCCGTTGACCGAAAGCGCAATGTCGTAGCTGCCACTGGTCAGGTTGACGCCGGTCACAGATACCGACGCCTGCCTGATGTTCAAGAGCTGTTGCAGCACCGAAAGCGAGAGCTTCTGCAGGTGCTGCACAGGCTCGTCCTCGTTACGCGAGAACACCACAACGTGGTCCGTTGCCGTGCGCCGCTCCAGGTTCGCTGCAACCAAACGTGCGTTAGCGTGTACGACAATAGCAGGCTCCGGTGGCGTGGCAGCATATGCGGCAACGTGATGATTGGAGCTGTACCAGTAGGTCTCGGTAATGCCATCAGGACGCAGGTCAACGTAGGCACCGCACTGGTAGAGGTAGATGTCGTCAATCCAGTACTGGCGCCCCGAATAGTTGCCCGAAGCCCGCGCAAACCGTATCCGGAGACCTGAGGGCACGGTGTACACGTAGAAGCTGAAGGTGCTGTAGCCGGTACCCAGCGTGATAGTCTGCTCCCAGTAGACCGTGTTGGTGCCGTAAACCAGCTGCACCCTGAGCTGCGCGTTGCTCACGCTGGAACGGGCGCGGAAGGTGAGCCGGTACCGCTTGCCCGGCAGAATCTGCAGGACACTCCCTGGTGGGTCCCCGCTGTCCTGAAGCTGTGCCAACCCCGCCGTCGGCGTTCCCGAGCCAGGCTCCACAATTTTGAGCGCTTGCTCTCCCGAATCCCGAGTGACCGTCACACCGCTATCTACCGCCTGCCAGTTGGTGATTGTATTGGTGAAGACCGAATTCGACGCAGCATCACGAATCGCGTGTACCGGCTCCTGCACCGCTCCCCACTTTGCCTCATCCTCCAACAGGCTGACCAAATCGCCCGTGTCCGTCAGTAGAGCTATGCGCGCAATGTCGATGGGGCGGACAGTGCTTGCCGGTGCACCCGCACCGTGCGGGTAGATTTCGACCGACTCGTTCACGCCCCACGTAATCGCGCCGTCCCAGTAGAGCAGCGCAACGTGCCACTCCTCATCCGAGCTGACACCATCGCCGCCAGTATTGGCGCCCACGTCGAAGTACTCCGCCTTGAAGCCATCATACGTGTATTCAATCCCGCGCTCAGTGAGCAGCCTGACCGTGCCGAGATTCGACGCGCCGCCCGTCCTAATCACACTGGTCGTGCCCCCGCCGAATGTGATAATGGCGGAATTGAGGTCCGTACCATTCCCCAGCAAGTACCCGTTATTCCCGCCGTGCGGGGCGCGGAACACGATGAGCACACCGCGAATCTGCCGCTCAAAGTTTGGCGTTGCCGTACCCGAGGGCAATCCGCGCCGAATCACAATGGTCTGCCCCCGAATAAAGCGGTAGTATGTCTGCGGTTCAACTTTGAAGCGGCGGATAAGGCGTAGCAGCTCCTCAACAGCACGCTGCCCCTTGGGCGACGCCCCAGCACCAAGCAGGACATAGCGCACAGCACGGTTGTCGGGGCGCGTGCCAGAGTTCGTGTAGAAGGTCTCCACAAGCGGGTGCGTATGCGCAGAAGGGGTGAACGACGAGGGCTTCCCCGCAATCAGGTCCCAGTGCGTATATCCCAGGGTAATCTGAATGCTGCCCGAACCAGGCACGGGCACCACAGTCCCGTCCGCAAAGAAGATGAGATTGCCCAGCCGAACAGCAACGGGCAGGTCAGTCGGACTCTCGTAGGCGGTGTGGGTTGAGCCAATACCCGAATTGAGAACCTGCCAGGAACCCGAATTCGCAACAACACTCTGCGGAAAGCTGCTTGAGGAACCCACGTTGTATGTCGGTGGCGTAAAGCGCCAGACCAGCACCTGCCTATCGCCCAAAGCGGGCGTAGTGCCGGCGGGAATCTGCGCCACGACAACCGAGCCGCCCTGCAGCTTGGCGCCTCGGTACCAGTAGAAGATGGGCTGCGCAAAGTTGATTTGACCGTTGCTGTGCACGGTCACCGTTCCCGAAGTCTTGAGGTTGAGCGCGCCACCGGCGACAAGAGCCAGATTCTGCAGCCACCAGACTGAGTTGTGCCCGAACTGTCCCAGCTCGTAGTCCAGCCGGAGCGTGTGGAGCCGCAGCTGCCCAACAAGCTCACCCAACCCATTGAGATAGAAGCCAACCTTGCCGTAGTAGCCCAAGCCACCACTGTCGCCCGCTCCTGAAGTTGCGCTGCCGGTATCTGAGGGGTCCAGCCCATACCGCTTGAGGTCAAGGGCACCACTGGTGAACTTGAATGGGTCGAGGATATTCAGCCCAAACCGTTGGTTAGGCGAAGTCCCAGACCACGACAGTCCGCGCTCGGTATCGGGGTCCGCGTAGAGCACGCCCCCCGAAATTGCCAGACCATCGCCAATCTGCACCTTACCAGGAGCAGTTTTTGAAGCAAAGGGGATATTGACTGCCGACCCCCAAATCTCCCATCGCCCGATGTTCTGATTGCCTGCGGTGTCATACGAAGCGTTCCACTTCAGGTAGACATCCGAGGTCCACTCACCCGTATCAGCGGTGTGGCGCGGAAGGATGTCGCCTGGCTGAGCCGCAACGGTGAGAAGGTACAAAGCGCCCGCCAACGCACGCCCTGGGTCGGCATCGCTTGACGTAGTATCAAAGGTGCCTTGGCTGTTGTCGCAGAGCCAACTGCTCCCCGTCCACTTTGCGATATCACCTGGCTGGCGCCCGTTTACTGCTGCAAGGTACAGATACAAGCCCCCTGTAATCGCGGGAGCATTGGTCTCCTCGTTGTTACCATCGCCATCAGCATCCTGCACGTACTTCGTTGTGCTCCCGCGCACAACGACGTAGCCGACAATCTCGCCACGATATTCACCCTGAATCACGAGATTGCGCACCTGCCCCCAGTTAGGAGCGTCAGTGTCCAGCACTGCCTCGGCGACATTGATGATGCGGTGCCCCGTCAAATCCAGTCCAGGTGCGCCTGCAGGCTTACCTGCCGCAACACTCAGCGCGTAGTCCGTCGCATCATCCACCGTGCGACGGAGATATTCCGAGTGTAGACCGTCGCTTCCCTCCAGCTGAATCTGTCGCTTACGAATCTTCGTCTGCGGCATGGCTCACCCGTGCTGTTCGTTGCACACAAATATACGCCTATTCTGAACTTGCACACGCTACGCTTTCTCCCACTTCACCCTGCTACCGTTGTGGTAATAGGCAATGCCCGTCCCATCGCAGACCCAGTAGGGGGCAACGCCGCCGAGGGTACGCAGCAACTCGGTCAGCAGGCGCTCCCAATTCACCATCGAGAATGCCTGCGGGTAGAGGTCTACAATGCACTGCAGGAGGCGCTCCAACCACGCGCGCTGCTCTTCGGGCACACCCAGCGCGATGCTGCGCACGGAAACGGAGCCGGTTGGCAGCAGGTACTCCAGCTTCGCATGTCCCCGACGTGGATAGACCGTGCCCACCAGTAGGTCGCCCTGGTGCCGAGCAACCACCTCCTCGAACAGCTTTGGGGTCCACTCCTTGGCAAGGCGTAACTGTTCCCACGACTGGAGTAGTACCGAGTCTGTAGAGGATGCAAGCATTACCGGCGGGCGCAGCAGAATCATGGGCTGCCGCGTCCCCAGCACGCTGCGCCGTGTAGCGATGCCAGAGTCCGTTGCCAAGAACGCGCGCGACGCACCTTGTGCTGTGACCACTACTCCCAGCACAATCATCCTGCCCCCTCCCAGATTGGGACATTCGGTGTTGACGTAGTGTCCACGCTGAAGAGTGTTCCCTCGTGGAACGCGTGTAGCTGGTTGTCGCGCCGGAAGAACGACACAAGCGTCGGGCGGAACCACTGGTCGCGCAGGTGCACCACCGCCATCCCCTGCCCCCAGATGCGTCCGGCGTCGTAGTGTGGGCGCGGGAAACATAGGCAGCCCACAACCCAACACCCCGATGTGGATCCGTCATAGGAGGTCTCCTCGTGGTGTTGCGTGCGGTGCCAGTGCCCGATGAGCATGGGCACGAACGTTCGGTGAAATACTGTACGCGCGACGTTCACGACGTTGCCCGACGTGCGGATGGAGTGACCGTGCAAGACATAGAGCCTTCCACCCAAGACCACCTGCGCAGCCACAAAGTCGCTGTAGCCGCGCGGTTCAGTTTCCGTCTCTGCAAAGTAAATCCCCAACTCGCGCAAGCCCAGAAGTTCTGGCAGCCGCAGAGCGTCGATTTCGGATAGCTCCTGCGCCTTACGCCACAGGTACGAGCGCAGCCGCTCCTCGTGGTTGCCTGCCAGGTAAATCATCACCACGTCGGGCAGCTGTTCGCGCAGCCACCGGAGCCAGCGTCGCGCAAAGCGGAGTTCGGCAGGGAACTGCAAGCGGCGAATTGGCGTGACAGGGAAGCGTGAGATGCCGTGAAAGTCCACGATGTCACCGTTCAAGATAAGGAAGTGCGGCTGCACGTAGCGGATGATGCGCAGCGCAAGCTCGACAGCAGCGGGGTCGTGGAAGGGCAGGTGAACGTCGCCGATGATGCACACGCGCACGTTCGTGCGCGAGTGCGGCTCTATCCAAAACGTGCAGCCCCTACGCTCCAGACGTGCCGGAATCCGGCGTTTGGCTGGCTTGTTGGGCATCGCGCAGCCTCGCAAGCCATTGGACAGCTTCCTCGGGGCTGCGGAGGAGTACAATCTCACCGCCCCTCCATTGCTCTCGGAATGCGCGCTGGCTCCGGCGCAGGGTGCTGTGGTTTTTGACCTCTACCAAGTATGTCACCCCGCCGTATCCCACGACCAGGTCGGGGAAGCCACGACCGACGTCTGCAGTGATGACAACAGAGGCTCCCAGCTTGCGCAAGGCTTCGACAATCTTGCGCTGGTTTGCATCTCGTCGTTTGGGACCGACGTACATCGCTTCTTACGGCGTCAGGCAAGCTTCCGGAGCGTCAGCGCAAGGCGTGCTTGGCGCACGGTCCGCGTGTCGTAGCGCTCAGGGTTTGCCAACACCTTGCGCGCATACTCCATCGTGCTCATCCCCGCGCGCTTCGCCTTCGCCCGAAACGCCCCAGGACGCTTGATTGCCTTCTGTATCCACTTCCGCGCCATGCTAACCTCCGTCAGAACTTCGTCACACCCGCCAGGTTGTGGAACAGATGTCCGAACCGGACGTCAACCAGTCGGAGAACGGCGTCGAACACACCGAAGTAGCCGTTGGCGTACAGCGGAGCTGCAGCATGCGAGATGGCAATCAAACGCGCGTTGCCAGCCAAGCCTCCCAGCCAATCTATCATCCCCCCGACCCAATTGTCTGTCACTGGGAAAAGCAATATAGAAGCAATAGCGCCTGCCAAAAGAAGCTGAGTAGTTGCATGCACAGACGATGGACCTCCCCTCCAATTCACGGTACCAAAAACCATAAAGGCAAACGCCACACCTGGTGTTGGGATTGCGTCAACCCTTTCTATGAGTAGCAGCACATCCGACAGCGGCGGCGTGACCATTGGCACGAGTATCAGTCGAATGCCGGCAAGGTCGTGCGCTGCTGTACCCCACAGTCGCGCTCGCAGCGTTGTACCCACACCAACACTGTGAATGCGGGGACCAAAGTAGACATAGCCGTTTGCCAACCCACTTCGCGTTGCCACGCCCGACTGAAACGTTCCAAGCGTCTGCGATTGCACCTCGACGCGGCAGTTGTACGCCTGCATCGCGCCCGAGTTGTTGAGGAACCAGAAGTTGACCAGGCACCCATAGAGCATATCGGGTGGCACATCTCCCCTCCCCACCGTATCCACAAGTGGCAGGTCATCCTCCCGTATCGTGTACTCCCATTGCCACGTGCTTGGCTCCGTGCTACTCTGCACGACCTGCACGCCTGTGGTGGGCAGCGCACGCACGTTCTGCTGAAACTCCCACACCGCTCCTGGCACCCACAGCCCGCCTGGCATCAGTCCACGAAGTACGTGACTGCCACATGCTGCGTTGCACCTGATACGTTGACCAGGCGCAAGTAGTTGCTTGAGTTCACAACGATAGGCACAGCGAAATCAGCCTTGCCAATCACGCGCCCCAGGGTAATTGTGTTGCTACCGGAAACACGCCGCAGCTCAAATGTGCCTCCACACTCAATCGAGAACACCAGCCACGTTGCCCCACTCCCGGGCTGGATGTTCACCGTGCCGTTGTTGGCAACGGACGCTGTAAACTGTACGACCTTCTGTCGCGGCATGGTTAGTCTGTGATGATGCCAATTACCAATTCGCCTCCGCTACCCCCCGTGCCGCCCGTCGGCGGCGCCACCTGATGCCATGTTGTACCGTCGCTCCAGTAGAGCTTCCCGCTGTACACAGCAAACACATTCGGATAGTCCGCAGCGGGCGGCAGCGTGGCAACGGTGACAACCCGAATGTAGACATTCCCCTCCAGTACCGGAGGCATCATTACGCCAGCACTGTGATACGGTACGCGTTGTTGCCAGGCGGCGT
>Ga0272447_1000382_pt1 | contig 34418 bp, 27 predicted proteins | sample YNPCB0133_FD_194589 | JGI IMG/M metagenome (GOLD analysis project Ga0272447, IMG submission 194589) | Hot spring microbial mat communities from Yellowstone National Park, WY, United States - YNP-CB-013-3 | ecosystem: Environmental > Aquatic > Thermal springs > Hot (42-90C) > Sediment | place... | reverse complement strand
CCTGGGCCGGGTGGCCCGGCGCAGCGGCGCGTACCTGGTGGAGGTGAACCCCGAGCCCACGCCCCTCACCGGCCTCGCCCACCTGTCCCTCCGCACAGGGGCGGTGGAGGGGCTCCAGGCGCTCCTGAGCCCGGACGTGGGCCCGCGGTTTTCCGAAGCCCCCGGAGACCCGCAGGAGCAGCCGCCCGACCCGGAAGGGGCCTGACGGCTTACGAGGAAGCCCGGGAAGCGGGTTCCCGCCGCCACTTGATGGTGCACCCCACGGGCGGCGTCTCAGAGGTCTGGGGCTCCTTGCCCGCCAGCACCGCCTCCAGCGCCTCCCGCAGGTAGTGGTGCCCGACCCGGTTCGGGTCCTCGTAGTTGTCGTCGATGGCGCCGTGGTAGCGCAGCCGCCGCTGCCGGTCGAACACGAACACTTCAGGCGTGCGCTGTGCGCCGTAGGCGCGGGCCACCTCCTGGGTCTCGTCGAACAGGTACGGGAAGTTGTACCCCTTCTCCCGGGCCCGCTCCTTCATGCGGTCGAAGCTGTCCTCGGGGTACTGGACCGGATCGTTGCTGCTGATCACCAGGAACTGCACCCCCCGCGGGGCGTAGTCGCGCTGGATGGCCACCATGCGGTCCTCCCACGCCCGGACGTACGGGCAGTGGTTGCAGCTGAAGATGACCACCACCGCTTCCCGGTCCCGGTAGTCCTCCAGGGCGTGTTCCCGGCCGTCCACTCCGGGCAAGCGGAAAGGGATGGCGGGGTCGCCGACCTTCAAGTTGGCCACGCCTGCACCTCCTTCAGCGGTTTGGCGTTTCCCGGGCCGCGCGGGCGCGCCGCACAGCCGCCCGGATCTGGTCCACGCTGGGCAAGGGCGAGATGCGTCCGTCCTCCAGGACGTATGCGCGGCACGTGAGGCGGTACGGGGGCCCGGGAGCCGGAGCCACGTCCTCTCCCTCCACGAGGATGGTGGGGGACCCCACGAACCTCCACCGGCGTGCGTCCTCCTCCGTGTCCACCCGCGCCACCTCCACGGAGGCTTCCACCCCTTCCTCCTCCAGCACGCGCCGGAGGCGGGCCAGGGCCTCCTCGTGGGACGGGCAGCCTTCCCAGTACAGGAACGTCACACGCATCGCGAAAACCGCCGGGGTCCTCAAAAATCCCGTAGCGACTTTTGAGGTGGTCTCGGACCCTGCGCCCAGTATACTGGCCCCGTGACCGCGCAGATCAAGCGTTCCGTGGCCCTGCTGGCACACCCACCCGGCGACCGGGAGCGGGTCCTCTTGGTGCAGAGGCCGGACGCCCCGGGTGAGGAGCTCCCCGGCGTTTGGGGCCTGCCCGCGGCGTCCCTGAGGCCCGGGGAGGGTGAGGAGGAAGCCGCCCGCCGCGTGGGGTGGCAGAAGCTGGGCTGCCGTGTGCGGCTGGTGCGGGTGCTGGGCCGCGGGATCCAGGACCGGCCCGGCTACCGCCTCGAGATGACGGTGTACGAGGCGGAACTGGAAGAACAGGTTCGCTGTCTGCCCCAGACCGGCGAAGAAGAGGTGACCTACTACGTGGCCTGGCGTTTCGGACGGCCGGAGGACCTCCGGGAGGCGGCGGCCAGGGGCTCCCTTTGCGCCCAGGTGGCCCTGGGCACCACGGCAGGCGCACAGAAACCCGAAAGACGGACCTCCGGCCACCGCGGGCAGGCCGCGGAGCCGTGGTCCGGCCCACGGCCGTGTCCCGAAAGGCCGCCGGTACACCAGCCCGACTCGGGAACGGACTCTGCGCGGCCGGAGTCGGCCTACCCCAGGTCCTCGGCCTCGAACGCCAGCAGGGAGTAGTCCAAATTCTCCGCGGGGTAGCCCATCTGGACCACCCCAAAAATCGCGCAGCGATTTTTGGGGACCCCGGTCCCCTCTCATGCAAGGTTTTCTCGGGACAGGCTCCTCGCGTAGCGTGAACATCACCTGCGCCCGGTGGTGCACCTCGTGGAACAGCAGCTGCGTGGCAATCCCGCCCGCGGTGGTGCGATAGCGCCGGTCCCTGCCGCCGAAGCGGGAGACGTACTCCACAGGACGCGACCAGTCCTGCTCCTCTTGCAGGGCCGCGCGGGTCTCCTGCGCCTGGTCGGCCCATGCCCTCTCGAAGGGCCCGAACGGCTCCGCGTTGAAGCGGGAGAAGGGCCGCTCGGCGATGGGGGGGACCGGCTCGCCCCGGAGCCTGCGCACGTAGCTCCACTCCGCCGCGGCCACGTGCACCAGGGTGGCCCGCACGCTGCGGTGCCCCATGGGGAACTCCCGGGCGTACTGCTCGTCCGACAGCTCCCGGACCCAGCCCAGGAGCTTGGAGCGGGCCAGGACGAGGTACTCGTAGGCCTCTGCGGGGGAAATGCCGGCTGTCAACGGCGCACCTCCCGTGCGTTTGCTCCAGGATACCTGAAACCCGGCTCGCGCGCGGTACAAGGAAGGAGACCTTCCGCGTGCCGTGAACCCGAGACGAGGGGATGTGCGAACACCGTCGGCAGCCCGTGCTCCCGCGCCGCCGGTTCCTGCGGCGCATGCCGCGCACACCTTGGCGGCGGCAGGGGTGGTGGGCGCCTCCCTCGCGGTGGGGGTGGCAGGTTACCACTTCATCGCAGGCCTGCCGTGGGTGGACGCCCTCGTGAACGCCAGCATGATCCTGGGTGGCATGGGCCCCGTGGACCCCTTGCGGACCACCTCCGCGAAGCTGTTCGCTTCCTTCTACGCGCTCTTCTCCGGGGTCGTGTTCCTGGCGGCGGCTGCCCTGCTCACGGCACCCCTGGTCCACCGCCTCCTGCACGTCCTGCACGTGGACCAGGGCAGGTGAGCGTCCAGCAGGGCCTTGGGACGTGCTGTAGACCGCCCCCAAAATTGCTCCGCGATTTTTGGGGACCCCGGTCCGCCTTCGCGACGGAGGCCTTTCCGGGACGGGCTCCTAGCGGGGGAGCAACTCCACCCGCACCTCGGGTTCGTCCCAGGTGATCAGGGCACCCAGGTATCGATCGTCGCCCATGGTGCAGTTCACCACGGTGGTGGAGCCGAGACGCTCGACCCCCGGGGACTCGTGGACGTGTCCGCACACCACCACCCGCGGCCGGTGCCGCTCCACGTAGTCCCGCACCGCCTGGGAGCCGATGTGGGCACCGTTCCACGCCCGGTCCAGGACGCCCCGGGGAGGCTCGTGCACCACCAGCACGTCGCACGGCTGGTCCTGGAGGCCGCCGAACCGCACCCCGCGGTGCTGCACCACTTCCCGGTGCGGTTTCCGGGCGGAGCTCCGGGTGATGACCTCGTCCACGTCGAACGGGTCCATGTTGCCCGGGATGGCCAGCACCAGCAGGTCGGGAAGGTCCAAAAGCTCCAGGGCCTCCCGGCCGCGGCCGGAGTGGGTGAGGTCCCCTGCCAGGATCAGCACGTCGGGCCGCAGGCGGCGCACCGCCTCCTGGACCGCCTGGATGCGGTCCGGCCGCCCGTGCAGGTCTGCGGTGGCGTAGATGCGCATCCCTACTGGAGCTGCCAGAACACCCGGAGGTGCTGCCAGCGCAGGTAGCGGTCCGCCAGCAGGGACAGGGGCTTGCGGGCCGCGGAGAACTCCTCCGAAAGCCGCTCCAGGACCCTGCGCAGCCCGTACTCCTCCGCGTCCCGGTGCTCGGCCGCGAGGCGGTAAAAAGTAGCGCCCTGCTGCTCGTACTCCTCCAGGCTCCGCCACTCCGGGCCCACCACCCGCCCCGGACGCAGGGATCGCGCGTACCGACCCCGGGAGAGCACGTAGCCCGGGAACACCCCCGTGAGGAACAGGGCGATGTCCGCCACCCGCCGCAGGAGGGGGAACCGGTACGGCTCGTCCACCAGCTCGAGGAGGCGGACCATGTCGTCCATGTTCAGGTCGGAGAACCGCAGGCGTTCTACCCGTCCCCGGCGCCACACGTGCAGTACGTAGGTCTCCGTGCGCACGAAGGAAGCCAGCATGGCGGCCAGGTAGTCCAGCACGTCCTCATCGTCCAGCAGCTGGTTCACCCGGGGGGTGTCGAAGATGGGCACCGACTCCCGCAGGCCCACCCGCTCCATGGTGTACCGGGCGTGCCGCACGTCCCGGGCCACCTGCCGGAGCAGCACCGCGAACAGCAGCCGCGGGGAGATCTTCAACGTGATGTCGGGGTCCGTCCGGATCCGCTCCACCAGCCGGGCGTCCTCCAGGGCCACCTCCAGGAACTCCGGCCGGCGCAGCTGGGCCAACAAGGCCGACACCTGCTCCGGCCCCTCGGCCAAGGTGGTGGCGATGAACCGCAGGTCCTGTTCCCCGTAGGGCGGTGCCATAGATCCTCTCCCTCCCCTTCCAATATACGGATCGGCCCCGCCTGCCGCCTCCTTGAACGGCCGGGGTCGAGAGGAACGTGCTGGGAGGCCACGAAACCACACGGGCGGACGGTGACCGGAGGGGAGGATGGCGCAGGACAGGACCCCCGAGGCGCAGGAGATCGAGCGGTGGCTCGCGGGAGCGGACCCGGAGTTCGGGTACCGCCGGCTCGCGGGCTCCTTTGCGGCGGCGGTGGCCGCGGTGGCGGTGGCCATGTCCGTGTTCCACCTGTACACCGCGGGTTTCGGCAGCCTCCTGGCCCTCAAGCAGCGGGCCGTGCACCTGGGGTTCGTGTTCGCCCTCGTGTTCCTGCTCTACCCCGTCCGCCGGAGGCACTCAGGACAGGCCTTCTTCGGGTGGCCGGACGTGGCCTTCGTGGGGGCGGGCCTGTTCTGCGTAGGGTACCTCTTGTGGCACCACGACCGGCTGATGCTGCAGGCCGGGCAGCTGACCCGCACCGACCTCCTGGTGGGGACCTTGGGGATGCTGCTGGTGCTGGAGGCGGGCCGGCGGGTGATGGGGGTGCTGCCCTACATCGCCGCCGCCCTGTTGGTGTACCCCTTCGTGGGGGAGCACGTCCCGGGGCTGTTCGCGGTGCGGCAGTTCCCCCTGGCGCGGGTCATCGAGCACATGTGGTACACCACGGAGGGCGTCTTCGGGATCCCCCTGGGGGTCTCCGCCACCTACGTGTTCCTGTTCGTGCTCCTGGGCGCCTTCCTGGAACGCACGGGCCTGGGGCAGCTGTTTGTGGAGGTGGCCATGGCCCTGGCGGGCTGGATGCACGGGGGGCCCGCGAAGGTGTCGGTGTTCAGCAGCGCCCTGCTGGGGACCGTGTCCGGCTCCTCCGTGGCCAACGTGGTGGCGGACGGGGTGTTCAACATCCCCCTGATGAAGCGCCTGGGCTACCACCCACGGTTCGCCGCCGCGGCGGAGGCGGCCACCTCCGTGGGTGGACAGATCATGCCCCCCGTGATGGGGGCCGCGGCTTTCGTCATGGCGGAGTTTTTGGGCGTTCCCTACCTCACCGTCGTGCAGGCGGCCCTCGTCCCCGCCCTCCTGTACTTCGTCTCCCTGTTCTTCGTGATCCACTTCGAGGCCCGGCGGTTGGACCTGCGGGGCCTGCGGCGGGAGGAGCTGCCGGACCTACGGCGCACGGTTCTGCGCAAGTGGTACCTGGTGGTGCCCCTCCTGGTCATGGTCCTGTACCTGGTCCGGGGGTTTTCCCCAGCCCGGGCGGCGTTCATGGCCATTGCTCTGGCGGCCGCGGTCCACCTGGTCACCTGCCTGCGGGAGCGCAGGCTGCGGGACTACCCCCGGGACCTGTGGGGCATGCTGGAGTACGGGGCCCGCAACGCCCTCCCCGTGGCCCTGGCGTGCGCGGTGGTTGGGATCATCATCGGGGTGGTCACCCTCACGGGGATCGGCAACGCCCTGGTGACCGTCACCACCGCCCTCGGGCAGCAGAACCTGTTCCTCACGCTGGTGCTCGTCATGGTGGCGTGCACCATCATCGGGTCCGGGATCCCCACCACCGCCACCTACATCATCCTGGCGGCCCTCGCGGTGCCCGCCATCGAGGTCCTGCTGCCTGCCCGGGGACCGGAGATCGCTCCCGGGGTGACCGTGTCCCGCATCGCGGGACACCTGTTCATTTTCTACTACGGGGTGATCGCGGACCTCACCCCGCCGGACGCCCTCGCGGCGTACGCGGCCGCGGGCATCGCCCGGACCGCTCCCTTCCCCGTGAGCTTGGAAGCCACCCGCCACGCCCTGGCTGCCATCCTCGTCCCGTTCGCCTTCGTCTACTCCCCGGAGCTGCTCCTGCTCAGCGGGTCCTGGGCGGACCGGGCGGTGGCGGTGGCCTCTGCGGTGGCGGGCATCGTGTTCCTCTCCGCGGCGGTGAGCGGTTACTTCTTCGCCCCCGCAAACCTCGCGGAGCGGCTGTTGCTGGCGGGGGCTGCGGTGGCCATGGTGGTGCACCATCCCCTCCTGGACGCGGCGGGGTTGGCAGCGGCAGGGCTCGCGGCAGCGGCGCAGGTCTTGCGGCGGCGGAGGGCGGGCCGGGCTGGGCTTCAGGCGACGCGCCCGGAGGAGGCGCTGCCCCACCGACACCACCCGTGAGCCGCGTCTCCCTCCTGGGCGTCCCCCTGGACCTGGGCTCGGGCCGGCGAGGCACCGACATGGGGCCCAGCGCCATCCGGTACGCCCAGCTCCAGGCGGAGCTGGCGGCCCTGGGTCACCAGGTACAGGACCTGGGCAACGTCAGCTTTCCCGTGGCGGAACGGCTGGAGGAGGGAGACCCCAGGGCACGCTACGCGGACGTCATCGGGCGGGTAGCAGAGGAGGTGGACCGCCTGACCACGGCCGCCTTCCGGCAGGGAACCCTGCCCGTGGTGCTGGGGGGAGACCACAGCCTCAGCCTGGGCAGCGTGGCCGCCGCGGTGCGCTGCCAGCCGGAGGTGGGGTTGCTGTGGCTGGATGCCCACGGCGACTTCAACACCCCGGAAGTGTCCCCCTCGGGCAACGTCCACGGGATGGTGTTGGCGTGCCTGGTGGGCTTGGGGCCCCCGCCCCTGGTCCGGGTGGGAGGATTCGGGCCCAAGCTCCCGCCGGGCCGGTCTGCCTTGGTAGGCGTGCGGCAGTTGGACCCGGGAGAGCGGAAGCTGCTGAGGGAAAGCGGCGTGGCGGTGTTCACCATGAAGGACGTGGATCGCTACGGGTTGGCCGAGGTGATGCAGCAGGCCCTGGAGGTAGCGACCCGCGGTGGCAACGGTCCCCTCCACGTGAGCCTCGACCTCGACGTGGTGGACCCCGTGCACGCTCCGGGGGTGGGAACACCTTCCCCGGGCGGGCTGTCGTACCGGGAGATCCACTTGGCCATGGAGCTGGTAGCGGACTGCGGGCGGCTGGTCTCCATGGACGTGGTGGAGGTGAACCCGATCCTGGACGAACAAAACCGGACGGCCCGCCTCGCCACGGAGCTGGTGGCCTCCGCACTGGGCAAGAAGATCCTCTAAGAGCTTGGCCCCCAAAAGCCCTCCCAGAGGTGGACCGACTGGCCCGGGGGGACCGGGGTCCAAACGCGCCGCAGGGGCGTTTGGGACCCCACGGTCGGTGGGTGACCTTCCGGGGCGGAGGGTGTCGAGGGTCAGCCCGCGGAAGCCGCTTCCCGCCGGAACTGGCGCCGGACCAGGTCGACGAAGGCCTGCACCGTAGCCGAAAGCCGGCCGACCCGGCGGAGGGCCAGGAACACCTCCCGCCTGGGGGTGGGCAGGTCCCGGACCGTCCGGACCCTCACCATGCCCGCCCGCACGTACGGTGCCACGGAGCGCTGCGGGGCAAACCCTACCCCCATGCCCCGGGAGATGAGCATCACCCCCAGGGGAATCCCATCCACCTCGATGGCGGACTGAACGCCCAGCTCCTCCTGCATCCACCGTTCGAACTCTTCAAACCCCTCGCCCCACTGCATGGAGATCAAGGTGTGGCCGACCAGGTCCCGGGGGACCAGGCGCCGGCGGGAAGCCAAGGGGTGGCGGGGAGGGGTGAGGAGGACGATGTCGTCCGCCACCAGCGGCTCCACCACGATGAGGGGTTCGTGCAGGGGCCGGACCACGAACCCCACATCCGCCAAGCCGTCCCGCAGCATCTCCACCACCTCGTTGGAGTGGCCGTAGCGGACCACCACGCGGGCGCCGGGGCGCTCCCGGCGGAAGATTTCCAGCAGGTCCGGCAGGATGGCGATGGCGGCGGAGACCGTGGCGCCCACCAAGACGGTGCCGCGTCCCTCCGTCTCTCGGGCCGCGGACGCCCCTTCCTGGATCAGCTCCAGGGCCCGCTGGGCGTAGGGCAGAAAGGCCTCCCCCGCCTCCGTGAGCCGGACGGTGCGTCCCCGGCGTTCGAACAGGGGCCGGCCGATTTCCTGTTCCAGCGCCTGGATGCGCGCCGTGACGGAGGGTTGGGTCAAAAACAGAGCGGCCGCCGCCCGGGTGAAGCTCCGCTCCCGAGCCACCTGCAGGAACGCCTCGAGGTTCTGCAGCTCCACATCCGTAGGGTTCTCCGTCTGCCATAGATCTCCTCTATGACAGCCTTCCGCCTTCCGGCGGGGCGGGGGTGGCAGTAGCATAGGGGCGGGATGGGGGCCCTGGAGGAACTCCGCGCGTACTTCTCCCGCACCCCGGAGGTGTGCGCGGTGTACCTGTACGGCCGGTATCCCTCCAGCGCCACATACCCGGACACGGACATCGAGCTGGGGCTGGTGTTCCCTCCGGGGACCTCGGAGGAGGACATTTCCGCTTTCCTGGAGCGGTTGGGGGAGGACAACCCCCTGGGCCCCGCGCAGGGCGTGTTGATGCCGTCCGTGCTGAACCAACACGTGCTGCCCGTGGTGTACGAGATGCTGGGCTGGGGCCAGCTGTTGGTGGAGAACGACCGCGACGCCCACACCCACTTCCTGCGGGAGAGCCAGGCCCGCATCGACGCGGCCCGGGAGAAGCTGCTGGAGGAGGCCCGGGACGTCCTGCAGCAGGCGCGCCGCCTGGGGGAAGGCGTGCCGGAGTTCCGGCCCCGCCCCGGCCAGCCCCTGCGCATGCTGGACCCCCTGCGGGTGGGCTGGCGCTTGGGCCGACTCCTGGCTTCCGTGGCGGTGATCGAGGTGGCCACCCGGGAGGTGGAGGAGACCGCCCGCGACCCCGAGCGGGTCAACCAGGTGGTGGGCTGGTTCACGAACGGCGCGGGAGCCGCCACGGGCATCGCCAAGGCCATGCTCACCACGTACGAACTGGAACGCCCTCCGCGGCGCTGGCAGGTGTTCCTGCCCCTGGCGGATTTGGGCCTGGTGACCACGGAGCACGCCCTGTGGCTCGGCGCGGTGGTGGAAACCCGCTGGAACCTCATGACCGCGGACTCCCTCAGCAGCCCCGAACGCACCCTGGTCCTGTTGCGGACCTACCTCCACGCCCTCCTGCAGTTCGCCCGGGTGGCCAGCTGGGTCACGGAGATGCCTGCGGTCGGGGAGACGGCGCGGCTGCACTGACCGAACGTCTGTCCGCCTCCGGGGGAATCCGTTTCGCCGCGCACAGGAGTTCGGCCGCGGAGGCCGAAATATAGACCGAAGGCAAACCACCCTCAGGACGGTGACCGGCGTGGCACGGCGCAGGGTCCTCGTGGTGGACGACGAGGAGAACATCCGAAACCTCTTGAGCCAGATCCTCCGCCAGGAGGGGTTCGAGGTGGAGATCGCGGCGGACGGGGCCACTGCCCTGCGCCGGGCCAGCTCCGGGGAGTTCGACCTGGTGCTGTTGGACGTGCGGATCCCGGAGAAGGACGGCATGGCGGTGCTCCGGGAGATCCGCCGGGAGGATCCGGGCGCCGTGGTGATGATCGTCACGGGATACGCCACCCTGGAGATGGCGGTGGAGGCCATGCGGGAGGGGGCCTTCGACTACATCTCCAAGCCCTTCAAGAAGGACGAGCTGCTGCTCAAGGTCCGCCGGGCTTTGGAGCACGAGCAGCTGCGGGAGGAGAACCGGAAGCTGCTGGAGGAGCTCCGGGCCCGCTTCAAGTTCGAGGGCATCGTGGGCAGCTCTCCTCGGATGCAGGAGGTCCTGCGGGTGGCGGCGGCGGTGGCGCCCACGGACGCCACCGTGCTCATCTACGGGGAGACGGGGACGGGCAAGGAAATCCTGGCCCGGTCCATCCACGACCAAAGCCGCCGGGCGGAGGGGCCCTTCGTGGCCATCAACTGTGGAGCCATCCCGGAGTCCCTGCTGGAGACGGAGCTGTTCGGACACGAGAAGGGGGCTTTCACCAGCGCGGTGGGGACCCGGATCGGGAAGTTCGAGGCCGCAGACGGCGGCACCATCTTCCTGGACGAAGTGGGCGACATGAGCCCCGCCATGCAGGTGAAGCTGCTGCGGGTCCTGCAGGAGCGCACCTTCGAACGGGTGGGCAGCAACAAGCCCATCCGGGTGGACGTGCGGGTCATCGCGGCCACCAACAAGGACCTGCGGCAGCTGGTGCGGGAGGGGCGCTTCCGGGAGGACCTGTTCTACCGCCTGAGCGTGGTGCCCGTGGAGCTGCCGGCCCTGCGGGAGCGCCAGGAGGACATCCCGCTCTTGGCCCAGCACTTCCTGGAGAAGTACCGCACCAAGTACGGGAAGCAGGTAGAGGGCTTCACCCCGCAGGCCATGCGCAAGATGCGACGTTACCCGTGGCCGGGAAACGTCCGGGAGCTGGAGTTCGCGGTGGAGCGGGCGGTCATCCTCACCCGGACGCCCGAGATCTGGGCGGAGGACCTGTGGCTGGGCGGGGTCGGACCGGAGCCCTCGGAGGAGCGGCTGCCGACGTTGGCGGAGGTGGAGCGGCAGCACATCGTGCACGTGCTGCAGCGGACGGAGTGGAACGTGGAGGAAGCGGCCCGGGTCTTGGGTCTGAGCCCCGTGCAGCTGCGCCGGCGCCTGGACCAGCACGGGGTCCAGCTGCCCGCATCACCCCGGCCGGGAGGACGGTGAGGGTTCGTGGAGATCCGCCCTGGGCTGGACGTCGCCCCGCTGCCGCAGCAGCGGATGGTGCCCAAGCTCATGGCGGTGAGCGCGGTCCTGGTGCTCCCCCTGCCGCAGCTGGAGGCGCGGATCGAGGAGGAGTTGCACAGCAACCCCGCCCTGGAACGGGCGGAGGTGTACTGTGGCCGGTGCGGGGCGGAGGTCACAGGCGGGGTGTGCGGCAACTGCGGCCACGTCCCCGGGGAGCCCCTGGGGGAGGACCTCGTCCCCGCCCCCCGGTCCAACCCGGACGAGGACTTCGACCCCGTGGCCCATGTCACCGCGGAGGTGTCCCTACAGGAGTTCCTGTTGCTGCAGCTGGCCGCCCAGAACCTGAAGGGACGGCGCCGCCAGCTGGCGGAGTACCTGGTGGGCTGCGTGGACCACCGCGGCTATCTCACCTGCGACCTGCAGGAGGCGGCCTCCCGGTTCCGTCTTTCCCTCCGCGTGGCGGAGGAGGTCCTGGCGGTGGTGCAGAGCTTCGAACCCGCGGGGGTGGCGGCCCGCACCGTGGAGGAGTGCCTGCTCCTGCAGCTGCGGGTGTTGGACCCCACACCCCACAACCGGCTGGCGCAGCGGCTGATCGCGGAGGGGCTCGTGGGCGAGCTGGCCCGGGGGCAGTACGGCAAGCTGGCCCAGAGGCTGGGGATTTCCCCCCAGGAGGCCCGGGAGGTCCACCAGTACATTCGCAGGAACCTGTACCCGTACCCCGCGGACCGGTACGAGGCGGAGCGGTTCGGGGGAGGGCGGCTGAAACCGCAGGAGGTCCCCCGGCCGGACGCCGCCATCGTACGCACCCCGCGGGGGTACGCGGTGGAGGTCATGGGCTCCCCCACCATGGGCCTGCGGGTGAACGAGGTGTACCGGGACCTGTACGTGCGGGCCCGCAAGCAGCCCCAGGAGTTCGCACCCAATGCGGCCCAGCACATCCACGAGTACGTGACCCGGGCGAAGCTGTTCATCGAGACGGTGAAGCGGCGCAACTGGACCCTGAAGGCCATCCTGGACGCCATCGTGGAGGTCCAGCGGGAGTTCTTGGACTTCGGCCCCCGCCACCTGAAACCCCTGACCATGGCCACCGTGGCGGCCCGGGTGGGGGTCAGTGAGTCCACCGTGAGCCGTGCCCTGGACGGGAAGTACGTGCTGCTGCCCAACGGACGCGTGGTCTCCTGCGAGGTGTTCTTCGACGCTTCCCTGCCCGTGAAGGAGCGCATCCGCCAGCTCGTGCAGGAGGAGGACCCCGACCAACCCCTCACGGACCGGGAGATCGCCCTGCGGTTGCGGCGGGAAGGGGTTCCCATCGCGCGGCGGACCGCGGCCAAGTACCGGGAGGAGGTGGGGATTCCCCCCTCCTCCGTGCGGCGGCTGCGCCGGGACGCGGGAGAAGGCCGCGCGGCTCTCCGGGGGCTGGCCTGAGAGGAGGTCGGACGTGCGCATCGAGGTGCAACCCACCCCCAACGTCCACGCCCTCAAGTTCACCCTGGACCGGCGGGTCACGGAGGGGCGCAGCGAGACCTACACCTCCCTGGAGCAAGCGGCTTCCTCCCCTCTGGCCCAACGGCTGCTGCGCATCCCCGGGGTCCGCATGGTCTTCCTCCTGAACGACTTCATCACGGTGACGCGGCAGCCCGAGGCGGACTGGGACGCCATCGTGCCCCAGGTGGAGTCCGCCCTGCGGGAGCACTTCGAGGGGCCGTCTGGCTAGACCACGGCAGAAGCGCCGCGCGTCTCGACAAGCCCGTTCCGCAGCCCCGCACCTTGCTCCGGCGTCCCCCGGGCGTGCTACCATACCGGGGGTTTGCCGGGAGGTACAGGATGCGGATCACGCCCGAGGTGGTGGAGCGGGTGGCGCGCCTCAGCCGCCTGGAGCTCACCGCGGAGGAGCAGGCGACCTTCGCGGCGCAGCTCAGCAGCATCCTCGAGTACTTCGCCCGGCTGGACCGGCTGCCCACGGAGGGGGTAGAACCCACGTCCCACGCCCTCCGGATCACCAACGTCTTCCGGCCCGACCACGTCACCCCCTCTCTCCCCGTGGAGGACGTGGTGGGCATGGCTCCCCAGGCGCAAGAGGGGTTCGTGGTGGTGCCTCGGGTCCTGGAGGCGGAGGAATGAGGGAGCTGGTGGGCCGGCCCTACCACGAGCTCCGTCCCCGCCTGGGCAAGGACTTTTCCGTGGCCGAGCTGGTGGAGGCCTACCTGCAAACCCTCGAAGCCCTGGAGCCCCACGTGCGGGCGTACCTCACGGTGACCGCAGAAGAAGCCCGCCAGCAGGCCCGGGCCCTGGACCAACGCCTGGCTGCGGGGGAGAGCCTGCCGCCTCTCGCGGGGATGCCGGTGGCGTTGAAGGACAACCTGTGCACCCGGGGAGTCCGCACGACCTGCGGGTCCAAGATCCTGGAGTCCTTCGTCCCACCCTACGACGCCACCGCGGTGCGGAGGTTACAGGAGGCCGGCGCCGTGGTCTTAGGGAAGACCAACCTGGACGAGTTCGCCATGGGCTCCTCCACGGAGAACTCGGGGTTTTTCCCCACCCGCAACCCCTGGGACCTGGACTGCGTGCCCGGGGGCAGCAGCGGAGGGTCCGCGGCCGCGGTGGCCGCGGGGGAAGCCTTGGCGGCCCTGGGTTCCGACACCGGGGGCTCCATCCGGCAGCCTGCCTCCCTGTGCGGGGTGGTGGGCCTGAAGCCCACCTACGGCCGGGTTTCGCGCTACGGCCTAGTGGCCTTCGCCTCGTCCCTGGACCAGATCGGCCCTTTTGCCCTGGACGTACACGACTGCGCCCTGGTGCTGCAGGCCATCAGCGGCCACGACCCCCAGGACTCCACCTCCGTGGACCTGCCGGTGCCGGACTTCGTGGCGGCCCTGGAGGGCGGGGTGCGGGGAGTGCGGGTGGGGCTGCCCACGGAGTTTTTCGGGGAAGGCCTGCAGCCGGAGGTCCGGCAGGCGGTGCTGGACGCGGTCCGGGTGTTGGAAGGACTGGGGGCGCAGGTGGAGGAGGTGCGCCTGCCCACCCTGGAGTACGCCCTGCCCACCTACTACCTCATTGCGTGTGCGGAGGCCAGCAGCAACCTGGCCCGCTACGACGGGGTGGCCTACGGCTACCGAAGCCCCCGGGCCCGGGACCTCTACACCCTCTACAGCCGGACCCGGGCGGAGGGGTTCGGCCCGGAGGTCAAGCGGCGCATCATGCTGGGGACCTTCGCCTTGTCCGCGGGGTACTACGAAGGCTTCTACAAGAAGGCGCAGCAGGTTCGGACCCTGGTCCGCCGCGACTTCGACCGCTGCTTCCACGAGGTGGACGTGCTGGCCACCCCTACGTCTCCCGTGGCGGGCTTCCGGCTGGGGGAGCGCACCGCGGACCCCCTGCAGATGTACCTGGCGGACGTGTACACCATCCCCGTGAACCTGGCGGGCCTGCCGGGGATCTCCGTGCCCTGCGGGTTCGCGGGAGGGCTTCCCGTGGGGTTGCAGCTGGTGGGCAGGCCCTTCGACGAGGCCACCCTCCTGCGGGTGGCGTACGCCTACCAGCAGGCCACGGACTGGCACCGGCGGCGGTGCCCGCTGCAGATGGGGTGAGGGAAGCCATGGAGTACGAGACCGTCATCGGCCTGGAGATCCACGTCCAGCTCCTCACCCAGTCGAAGATGTTCTGCGGGTGCAGTACCCGGTTCGGGGCACCCCCCAACACCCAGACCTGCCCCGTGTGCCTGGGCCTGCCGGGCTCCCTCCCCGTGATCAACCGACGGGCGGTGGAGCTGGGCCTGCGGGCGGCGTTGGTCCTAAACTGCACCGTCCAACCCACCTCCCAGTTCCACCGGAAGAACTACTACTACCCCGACCTGCCGAAGAACTACCAGATCTCCCAGTACCAGTACCTGGAGCACCCGCCCCTGGGCACGGACGGCCACCTGGACGTGGAGGTGGACGGGGTCCGGCGCCGGGTCGGCATCCGGCGGGTGCACCTGGAAGAGGACACGGGCAAGCTGGTGCACCCCGAGGACGGGACGGTGAGCTGGGTGGACTACAACCGATCCGGGGTGCCCCTCATGGAGATCGTCACGTACCCGGACCTGCGGTCGCCCCAGGAAGCCAGGGCCTTCCTGCTCAAGCTCCGGCAGGTGCTGCAGTACGCAGAGGTGTCCACGGGCCGCATGGAGGAGGGCACCCTGCGGTGCGACGCCAACGTGTCCCTGCGGCGGCCCGGGGAACCCTTGGGCATCCGGACGGAGGTGAAGAACATGAACTCCCTCCGGTCCGTGGAGCGGGCCTTGAGCTACGAGGTGGCGCGGCAGCGCGAGGTGCTGGAGCGGGGCGGGGCCGTGGTGCAGGAGACCCGGCACTGGGACGAGCGCCGCGGGGTCACCTTCGCCTCCCGGTCCAAGGAAGAAGCGGAGGACTACCGGTACTTCCCGGAGCCGGACCTGGTCCCCGTGGAGGTGACCTCGGAGTGGCTGGAGGAGATCCGGCGGACCCTGCCGGAGCTGCCGGACGCGCGGCGGGACCGGCTCATGGCGCAGTACGACCTGAGCCGGTACGACGCGGAGCTATTGATTCAGACCCGGGCCACCGCGGACTTCTTCGAAGCCGCGGTGGCCGCCCACCCCAGCCCCAAGGCCATCGCCAACTGGATCCTGGGGGACTTGAGCGCGTACCTCAACGAACACAACCTGGAGATCGACCAGCTGCGCACCACCCCGTCCCAGCTGGCGGAGCTGGTCCGCCTGGTGGAAGACGGGACCATCAGCGGCCGCACCGCCAAGGAGGTCCTGGTGGAGATGCTCCAGACGGGGGAAGGTCCCCGGAGCATCGTGGACCGCCGGGGACTGGTCCAGATCGCAGACGAGAAAGCCTTACGGGAGACGGTGGACGCGGTAATCCGGGACCACCCCGAGCCCGTGAAGGACGTGCAGGCCGGAAAGGAGAAAGCCATCGCCTTTCTGGTGGGCCAGGTCATGCGCCGGACCCAGGGCAGGGCCAACCCCGCCCTGGTCCAGCGCCTGCTGCGGGAGCGGCTGGGTCTGCCCACGGGGTCTTAGACCACCCGACAAATCGCGGGGCGATTTTCGGAGCACAGCGGGAGGAGGCGGCGGTGGAGGAGCCGGGCGCTTCGTGGCCAGGACCCCGGAGCCGGGCGCTGCAGGAGCGGGCGGCAGCCGCGGTGGCCTGGGCCTTGGCGCCGCAGCTTCCGGCCTTCGTGGACCGGGCCCGGGGTGCGGTGCTGTACGACGTGGACGGCCGCCGGTACGTGGACCTGGCCGGGGGCGTGGGGTGCCTGGCGGTGGGCCACGCCCACCCGAAGGTGGTCCAGGCGGTGCAGGAGCAAGCCGGGAGGTTCCTGCACACGGACTACGCGGTGGCGCCCTACGAGGGCTACGTGGCCGTGTGCGAGCGCCTGGTGGCGGCAAGCCCCGGCCCGGGGCCGAAGAAGGCGTGCCTGTTTAACTCCGGGGCGGAGGCGGTGGAGAACGCGGTGAAAATCGCCCGGGCCTACACCGGGCGCAGCGCGGTGGTGGCCTTCGAAGGCGCCTTCCACGGCCGCACGTACATGGCCCTGTCCCTCACCAGCCGGGTGCACCCCTACAAGGCGCGCTTCGGCCCCTTCGTCCCCGAGGTGTACCGGGTGCCGTACCCGTACCCGTACCGCAGCCCCTTCCCCGACCCTGAACAGACCGTGGACTTCTGTCTGGACAGGCTGGAGGCCTTGTTCACCCTGCACGTGGAACCCGAGCGGGTGGCCGCGGTGGTGGTGGAGCCCGTGCTGGGCGAAGGGGGCGTGGTGGTGCCGCCACCGTCGTTTCTGCCGCGCCTGAAGGAGGTGTGCGGGCGGTTCGGCATCCTCCTGGTGGTGGACGAGGTGCAGACGGGTATGGGCCGCACGGGCCGCATGTGGGCCACTGAACACGTGGGCGTGGAGCCCGACCTCCTGGTGGTGGGCAAGTCCTTGGCCGCGGGGCTACCCCTTTCCGCGGTGGTGGGGAAGGCGGAGGTGGTGGACGGGGTGTGGGAGGGAGGGATCGGGGGCACGTACGTGGGCAACCCCGTGAGCTGCGCCGCAGCCCTGGCGGTGTTCGAGGTGTTGGAGGAGGAGGGGCTGCTGGAGCGGGCCCGGACCCTGGGCCGGCGCATCCTGGAAGCCTTCACCGCCCTCCAGCAGGACTGCCCCCTGGTCGGGGAAGTGCGGGGCCTGGGTGCCATGGTGGGGGTCGAGCTGGTCACCGACCGCGCGTCCCGCACGCCCGCGCCGCGGCACACGGAGTTCGTTCTGCGCCGCGCCGCGGAACGGGGGGTCCTGGTGCTGCGGGCGGGGGTTCACCGCAACGTGGTCCGCCTGCTCCCGCCCCTGGTCCTGGAAGACGCGGAACTCCAGGAGGCCCTGGACCGCCTGGCGGCTAGCCTCCGGGAGGCCGCCTCCCCTCCCGCCTGAAAGGGCCCGCGTGAGGGCGTCCTGAGGCGCCCGGAGGCCCCCCGCGGGTTTGGGAGGCGGAGGGCGGCCCGGAGGGGAGGTGACGGGGCAGGAGGGGACTTGCACAATATCTGGTAGTTCCTGGGACCTGAGGCCCAAGATGTCGGAGTTCGTCCACCTGCACGTGCACACGGAGTACTCCCTCCTGGACGGCCACAGCCGGATCCGCCCCCTCTTGGAACGGGCTGCCTCCCTGGGCATGGATGCCCTGGCCATCACCGACCACGGGGCCCTCTACGGGGTCATCGAGTTCTACAAGGAGGCGACCTCCCTGGGCCTGCGGCCCATCCTGGGCATGGAGGCGTACCAGGCGTCCCGGCGGTACACGGACCGGGACCCCAAGCTGGACGCCTCCAGCTACCACCTGACCCTCCTGGCCCGGGACGAGGAAGGCTACCGGAACCTGGTCCGCCTCGCCACCAAGGCCCACTTGGAGGGCTTCTACTACCGGCCCCGCATCGACAAGGAGCTGCTGTGGGCCCACCGCAAGGGCCTCGTGGGCCTTTCCGGCTGCTTGAACGGCGAGGTGTGCCAGCGCATCCTCCGAGGGGACGTGCGGGGGGCCAGGGAGGTGGCCGCGGAGTTCCGGGACCTGTTCGAGCCCGGGCAGTTCTTCGTGGAAGTGCAGGACCAGGGCTTGCCCGAGCAGCGGGTGCTGGTCCCGGAGCTGGTCCGCATCGCCCGGGACCTGGGGTTGCCCCTGGTGGCTACCAACGACGTGCACTACACGCACCCCGAGGACGCCCCCGCCCAGGACGTCCTCATGTGCGTCCAGATGAACAAGACCGTCCACGACCCTGACCGGCCCCGCATGGGCGAGACGCCTCACTTCTACCTGAAGAGCCCGCAGGAGATGGCGGCCCTGTTCCGGGACGTCCCCGAGGCCCTCCGCAACACCGTGGAGATCGCCCGGCGCTGCGAGGTCTACCTGGAGCTGGACCGCCCCAAGCTCCCGGACTTCCCCGTCCCGGAGGGGTTCACAGCACAGTCCTACCTCCGGCACCTGTGCGAGGAGGGGCTGCGCCGGAAGTTCGGCCGCATCACCCCGGAGCTGCAGGAGCGCCTGGACTACGAGCTGACGGTGATCGAGCGCATGGGGTACGCCCCGTACTTCCTCATCGTCCAGGACTTCGTGAACTTCGCCCGCTCCCGGGGCATCCTGACCACCGTCCGCGGATCTGCGGCGGGGTCTCTGGTCCTGTACGCCTGCGGGGTGACGGACGTGGACCCCATCGCCTACCGCCTGCCCTTCGACCGCTTCCTCAACCTGGAGCGCTACACCCTCCCGGACATCGACGTAGACTTCATGGACACCCGGCGGGACGAGGTCATCCGGTACGTGATGGACAGGTACGGGCAGGACCGGGTAGCCCAGATCATCACCTTCGGCACCATGAAGGCCCGCCAGGCGGTGCGGGACGTGGGGCGCGTGCTGGGCATGAGCTACGGCGAGGTGGACCGCATCGCCAAGCGGATCCCCCCCACCGCTACCCTGGACCAGGCCCTGGAGCAGGACGGGGAGTTGCGGCAGCAGGCGGAGGAGGACCCGCGGGTACAGCACCTGCTGGAGCTGGCCCGCAAGCTGGAAGGGGTGGCCCGCAACGCCAGCACCCATGCCGCGGGGGTCATCATCTCCCGGGACCCCCTCACGGACCACGTGCCCCTGACCCGGGGCAAGGACGACGTGGTCATGACCCAGTACGACATGGACAGCGTGGCGAGTATCGGGCTGGTGAAGTTCGACTTCTTGGGCCTGACGAACCTCACCATCCTGGACCACGCCCTGAAGATCGTGGAGCGCAAGCGGGGGGTCCACATCGACCTGGAGAAGATCCCCCTGGACGACCGGAAGACCTACGCCCTCCTGGGCCGGGGAGAGACCACCGGCGTGTTCCAGCTGGAGTCCGCGGGTATGCGCCGCTACCTGCAGGAGCTGCGGCCTTCCAGCATCCAGGACATCATGGCCATGGTGGCCCTGTTCCGTCCAGGTCCCATGGCCAACATCCCCGCCTACATCCGCCGCAAGCACGGCCTGGAGCCCGTCACGTACCTCCACCCCAGCCTGGAGCCGGTGCTGCGGGAGACCTACGGGGTCATGGTGTACCAGGAGGACATCATGACCGTGGCCCAGGCCCTGGCGGGCTACACCCTGGCGGAGGCCGACGTCCTCTGCTACGCCATCCGCAAGAAGGTAAAGGACAAGCTCCTGAGCCAGCGGGAGAAGTTCGAACGGGGAGCCCTGGAGCGCGGGGTCCCCAAGGAGGTGGTGGACAAGGTCTTCGAGCAGTTCGAACCCTTCGCCCGGTACGGGTTCAACCGGGCCCACGCGGCCTGCTACGGCCTCATCGCCTACTACACCGCCTACCTGAAGGCCAACTACCCCGCGGAGTACATGACCGCGGTGCTGTGCGCGGACAGCGGCAACCTGGAGCGCGTGGCGTTGGACGTGGAGGAGTGCCGCCGCATGGGGATTTCGGTCCTGCCCCCCGACGTGAACGAGTCGGGATCCGAGTTCACCGTGGTGGACGACCGCACCATCCGCTTCGGGCTCGGCACCATCAAGAACGTGGGGACGTCTGCTACCGAGCAGGTCGTCCGCGCCCGGGAGCAGGGCGGACCCTTCCGGTCCCTGTACGACTTCTGCGCGCGGACAGACAGCCGGGTGGTGACCAAGCGGGTGGTGGAGAGCCTCATCAAGGCGGGGGCCATGGACTCCCTGGGCGACCGGGCGGCCCTGCTGGCGGCGCTGGACGACGCCCTGGAGTACGGGGCGCGCCGGCAGCGCCAGCAAGCCGCGGCCCAGACGGGGCTGTTCGCGGAGGTGGGGGACTTGGAGCAGCCGCCCGCCCTGCCGCAGGTCCCCCCCCTGGACCGCCGGGAGCTGCTGCGCATGGAGCGGGAGATGCTGGGCCTGTACGTCACCGACCACCCGGTGCGGACGTGGGAGGCGGTCCTGCGGGACCACGTCCGGCACCGGGTGGCGGACCTGCAGGAGCTGGAGGACCGGACCCAGGTGTCCGTAGGAGGGGTCCTGACCCACGTGCGGCCCATGGTGTCCAAGAAGGACGGCAGCCGGTTCGCGGTGGCCAGCCTCGAGGATCTCTCGGGGGCCGTGGAGGTGGTGGTGTGGCCCAAGACGTACGAGCGGTGCGGGGAAGCCCTGCACGTGGACGCGGTGGTGGTGGTGCGGGGCCGGGTGGACGCCCCCGAGGGACGGGCGCGGCTCGTGGCGGACGAGGTGGTGCCCGTGGAGAGCCTGGTGGGCGGGAGCAACGGCCCTGCCAAAAACGGGCCCAGGCCCCTCCACGTGCGGGTCACCACCTCCGAGGAGCTGTACCAGCTGGCGGACTTCCTCCAGGACCGGTCCGGGCCCCGGGAGGCCTACGCGCACGTGGTCACCCTCCGGGGCGAGTCCGTCCACCGCCTCCGCAGGGGCGTCCCCTCGGACCCCGCCTTCGTCCGCGAGCTGGAGATGCTGCTAGGCGAAGGGGCGGTGTGGGAGGAATAGGGGTCCCTCCGTAAGTCTCAATCGAACACCTGGCCGCGTATAATGAGGGCGAAATCTCGGGGGAGGGGGAGCTTGGCGAAGCTGGACGACCTCCGGCCGCACGCGGTGGTCCGGGGTGTGCTCCCCGACGCGGCCGTCACGGTGGTGAGCGTCCAGTGGTTCGGCTCGGGCGCCCTGGAGCTCACGTACAAGGACCCCTCCGGCCGCGTGGGCAACGTCCTCCTGTACCGGGACGACGAGCCGCGCCTCGAGGTTGTCGAGGCCGGACGCCCCTGGAGCTTTGACGGAGACGGGGCCCTGTTCCGCCTGGTTTCCGAGGCCCACCGGATCCGCCTGGCCTACCTCTTCGACCCCCTCCTGGCGGTCCACACCTCGCTCCTCGAGCCTCTGCCGCACCAGATCACGGGCGTGTACGAGGCGATGTTGCCACGCCAGCCCCTGAGGTTTCTGCTGGCGGACGACCCCGGGGCGGGCAAGACCGTCATGGCGGGCCTGCTCATCAAGGAGCTGCTGGTCCGGGGCGACGTGCAGCGGTGCCTGGTGGTCTGCCCGGGCAACCTGGTGGAGCAGTGGCAGGACGAGCTGTACCTGCGCTTCCAGCTTCCCTTCGAGATCATGACCAACGACAAGTTGGAGGCAGCGCGGACGGGGAACTGGTTCCTCGAGAACGACCTGGTGATCGTGCGGCTGGACAAGACCGCGCGGGACGAGTCGGTGCAGGCGAAGTTGAGTGCGCCGGAGTGCCGGTGGGACCTGGTGGTGGTGGACGAGGCCCACAAGATGTCCGCCACCTTCTTCGGGGGTGAGGTCCGCTACACGAAGCGCTACAAGCTGGGCCAGCTCCTCTCGGGCCTCACCCGGCACTTCCTGCTACTGACCGCCACCCCCCATAACGGGAAGGAGGAGGACTTCCAGCTTTTCCTCGCACTCCTGGACGGCGACCGTTTTGAGGGACGTTTTCGGGACGGGGTCCACCAGGTGGATGTGTCCGACCTGATGCGCCGTATGGTCAAGGAGAGCTTAGTGAAGTTCGACGGGACACCGCTCTTTCCGGAGCGATTCGCCCACACCGTCCCCTACCGGCTCTCGGATCTGGAAGCGCTGCTCTACAAGGAGGTCACGGAGTACGTCCGGGACGAGTTCAACCGGGCCGACGCCCTGGACGACGAGAAGCGCAAGGGGACGGTGGGGTGGGCCCTCACCATCCTGCAGCGGCGGCTTGCCTCGAGCCCGGAAGCCATTTACCAGTCCCTGCGGCGTCGGCGGGAGCGGCTGGAAAGCCGGCTGAGGGAGGTGGAGCTCCTGCAGCGGGGTGGAGCCGTGGCGGTGCCCGCGGCCCTGGGACCCGCGGTGGACCCGGAGGAACTCGAAGAGCTGGAGGAAGCTCCCGAAGCGGAGGTGACGGCGAAGGAAGAGGAGGTCCTCGACCAGGCCACCGCGGCCCGGACGATCCAGGAGCTCCGGGCGGAGATCGCCACGCTGAAGCGCCTGGAGGCCCTGGCGCTGAGGGTGCGGCAGAGCGGGGAGGACCGGAAGTGGCGGGAGCTTGCGAGCCTGTTGAGCGAGCTGTTCACACCCGCGGCGATTCAGGGCCGGATCGCAGAGCCGGAGGCCACGTACGGCGAAGCTGTCCCCAGGCCCGTGGCCTCCCCCCACCAGAAGCTGGTGATCTTCACCGAGCACCGGGACACGCTGAGCTACCTGGTGGAGCGGATTTCGACCCTCCTGGGCCGGCCGCAGGCGGTGGTGTGGATCCACGGTGGCATGGGGAGGGAGGAGCGGCGGAAGGCTCAGGAGGCCTTCCTGCACGACCCCGAGGTCCGGGTGCTGGTGGCCACCGACGCCGCCGGCGAGGGCATCAACCTGCAGCGGGCACACCTCATGATCAACTACGACCTGCCGTGGAACCCGAACCGCATCGAGCAACGCTTCGGGCGCATCCACCGGATCGGCCAGACGGAGGTCTGCCACCTGTGGAACCTGGTGGCCATCGAGACCCGGGAGGGCGACGTCTACTACACCCTGCTCCAGAAGCTCGAGGAAGCCCGCAACGCCTTAGGGGGCAAGGTCTTCGACGTCCTGGGCAAGCTGCAGTTCGAGGGGAGGCCCCTGCGGGACCTCCTCATCGAGGCCATCCGGTACGGGGAGCAGCCGGAGGTCAAGGCCAGGCACGCCCGGGCCATCGACCGGGCCCTGGACGTCTCCCGCCTGCGGGACCTGGTGGAGGAGCGGGCCCTGGCGCAGGAGGTCATCGACTCCGAGCGGCTGCGCAGGGTCCGGGAGGACATGGAGCGGGCCGAGGCCAGGCGCCTCCAGCCCCACTACATCGAGTCCTTCTTCCTGGAGGCCTTCCGGCGTCTTGGTGGCACCGTGCGGCAGCGGGAACCCCGGCGCTACGAAGTGACGCACGTGCCTGCTGCCGTGCGCCACCGCGACCGGCTCATCGGGACCCGGGAGCCGGTGCTCCACCGCTACGAGCGCATCACCTTTGAGAAAGACCTCATCGCTCCGCCGGGCCAACCCATGGCGGCCTTCATCTGCCCGGGCCACCCGCTGCTGGACGCCGTGGTGGACCTGACCTTGGAGCGCCACCGCGACCTGCTCCGCCGGGGCACGGTCCTGGTGGACGACCGCGACCCCAGCGATCGGCCCCGCGTCGTGTTCTACCTGGAGCACGCCATCCAGGACGCCAGCACCACCCGGACCGGAGAGCGGCGGGTGGTCTCCCGGCGGATGCTGTACGTGGAGCTGGACCCCGAGGGGAACGCCCGCGATGCAGCCTACGCGCCGTACCTGGACTACAGACCCTTGCGGGAGGACGAGCCCGGGGCTGAAGAGATCCTGAGCCGGCCGGAGTGCGCCTGGATCACCCGGGACCTGGAGAAGAAGGCGGTGGAGTACGCGGTGACCCGGGTGGTGCCGGAGCACCTTGAGGAGGTCCGCCGGAGGCGCCTCGAGTGGATCGAGAAGACCCGCGCCGCAGTCAAGGACCGGCTCACCAAGGAGATCGCCTACTGGGACCACCGGGCGGAGGAGCTGCGGCTGCAGGAGCAGGCAGGTAAGCCCAACGCCCGCCTCAACTCCCAAGAGGCCCGCCGCAGGGCGGACGAGCTGGCGGCCCGGCTCCGCAAGCGCATGGAGCAGCTGGACCTGGAGGCCCAGATCTCCCCCCTTCCACCCGTGGTCATGGGCGGGTTCGTGGTGGTCCCCGCGGGGCTGCTGGCGAAGATGCGGGGCGAGCCGGTGCCTGTGGACGGCCAGACCGCAGACACCCAGGCCGTGGCCGAGAAGGCCCGGGCCATCGTCATGGAGGTCGAGCGCCGGCTGGGCTACGAGCCCGTGGACCGAGAACGGGAGCAGCTCGGCTACGACATCGAGAGCCGCGACCCCCGCACCGGCAGGCTGCGGTTCATCGAGGTGAAGGGCCGGGTGGCGGGCGCGGAGACGGTCACCGTGACCCGCAACGAGATCCTCACCTCCCTCAACAAGCCCGACGACTACATCCTGGCCATCGTCGAGTTCCTGGACGGGGGCGACCACCGGGTCCACTACGTCCGTCGCCCCTTCCGGCGCGAGCCGGACTTCGGGGTGACCAGCGTGAACTACGCGCTGGCGGAGCTCCTGGCCCGGGCGGAGGATCCGCGATGAGGCAGGTTATGCGAGCAAGGCTTGCAGGGCGGTAAGGACTGCATTACAGTAGGGGTACGAGTGTTCGCGGAGGGAGCCTGACATGGCAGCCGTCGCCAAGGTCACTGCAAAGGGCCAGACCACGATCCCCAAGGAGGTCCGGGAAGCCCTGGAGATCGCGCCGGGCGACCTGCTCGTCTGGGAGCTGGCCCCCGACGGGCGGGCGGTCGTCCGCCGCGCGCAGGTGTGGGACTTGGAGTACCTTCGCGCCGTGGAGAGAACGCTCTCCGAATGGGCGAGCCCTGCGGACGAAGAGGCGTACCGTGACCTTTGAACGGTTTGCTGTGGTACGGGTGCCGTTCCCGTTTACGGACCGGGAAGCCGCCAAGAACCGCCCTGCCCTGGTGCTCTCGGATCCCGACGCCTTCAACATCCCTGCCGCGCACTCGGTCATGGCCATGATCACGTCCGCGGCCAATCCGCCCTGGCCGCTCGATTGTCCGATCGCCGATCTCCGCTCGGCCGGGCTCCCAGCGCCGTCCAAGGTGCGCTTCAAGCTCTTCACCCTGGACCACCGCCTGGTGCGCGGCCGTCTTGGCCGCCTCAGCGCCGACGACGAAGCACGGGTCCGCCAAGGACTCGCCAGGCTCCTGGGCCTGCCCGCCGAAGGGCGCCCGAGTCGCAAGGTCAAGGGCAAGCGCGCGCGATGACACTCACCGGCAGTTCAAGGCAGAGCAGGGGCCCGACGTGACGACGCCCGAGGGATTCCGCGCGCTTCTGGGCAGCCCGGAGGGAAGCCGCCTCGGGTTCAAGGCGGCCTCGGGCGGATTCCACTTCTCCACCGAGGACTTCCTCGTCCTGGACCTCGTTCACCGGGAGCAGCCGGTGCCCGAGTTCCTGCGGCCGCGCCTGGAGCCGCTGCTGGACCAGGGCGTCATCGAACGGATCGGCCGAGGCCGCGGCGTCCGCTACCTGCTCTCGCGCCGCTTCTACCGGTTTCTCGGCCAGCCTGGCGTCTACAGGCGCAGGCGGAGGGCTGGATCGCGAAACGAACAAGGCGCTCCTCAAGCACATCCAGGACCCCGGCGGCACCGGAACCACCTTTGGCGAGCTGCAGGAGGTGCTACCCGGCTTGAGTCTGCACCAAGTCCAGACGTTCTACGCGAGCCGAAGGGCGAGGGTCGGATCAGGGTGGACGGCACCACGAACGAAGTCCGTTGCTTTCCGGCGATCCCAAAAACGCAATTCGACGCAATGAAGACGCAATTTCAACGCAATTGCGCAATTGTGACTCACCTACAAGAGCCGGACTGCCGGAGTCCTTAGTTATGGACTACAGTCTTCGTTTTTGGGGCGGGCGCCACGAGAGGTGCTAGCTTCGTGAATCCGACGAGTGGATCCTGTTTACCGCCTCTCGATCGAGACTTCTTCACGCAACTGCAGCGTGTGCGACATTCGAAATACAGATCTCTGGTGGCATCCGTGATCAGCGATATAGTGGGGCTGTTTGGGACCAACTTCGACGTGACTCTCGAGACAGCGTTTTCGACGATTGAACAGATCACGCGAATGGTTGCGGCAACAAGGGAAACCCGCAGCTTCAAGGTCCAGAATCTGCAACAGATGAGGAGACGCCTTCTGCTTTCGCTGGCTGCTGTTTTTGAGGAAGCTCTGATGGAAAGTGGTCCCGGAAAGAAGCGCATAATGAAAACGTGCGAGCACATGCGGCGGTTCGTTGTGGAGGTACTGCGTGAAAAGGATATTATCTTGACGTTTAACTACGACTGTCTAATTGATTACCACCTTAAGGAATTCGGAGACGGTAAATGGAATGCCAGATATGGATATGGCTTTCGACTGGGGGCGCGAGGCTACAATCTGGCTGGCCATGACAACTGGCAGCCGAAGAAGCCCGCAGACAAGGAAAAGACGGTTCGGCTTCTCAAGCTTCACGGATCCCTACACTTCAAAGTGGAGACACGTGAGGACGAGACGTACAGCGTTTATCTCAAGGCTCGGCCTTATACCTATCAGGGGAAGGGAATGAGGTTCACGATCATACCGCCGGAATATATTAAAAGATTCGAAAAAGGGCTGTTTCGGGATATTCGGTACAGAGCGTTCAGAGCCGTGGCCAGCGCCAAGAATTTGGTGTTTGTTGGCTACTCGCTGCCGGCTACGGATGCCCATGCGACGGCTCTGTTCCGGGCCGGGGTGGGGAAGCAGCAGCTGGAGGCGTTGGTGGTTGCTAACCGCGACCGTGAGGTACGGCAAAGGATTCGGGCAACGGTGCAGCGGGGTTTGAGCGATAGGACTCGGGTGCTGTCCATGGAAAGCTTCGAGGAGTTCGTGCGGGTGCCTAGAGAGGTATGGGATCAGTGAGACGAAAGCTAATTGAGGTCGCGCTACCGCTGCCGGAAATCAACGACGCCTCGGCGTACGACAAGATGCCGGGCATAGGGCCGCACCCGAAGGGGATCCACCACTGGTGGGCGCGCCTTCCGCTGCCGGTGAGCCGGGCGGTGCTCTTCGCCTCCGTAGTGGACGACCCCTCGAGCCACCCGGAGAAGTTCCCCACCGAGGAGGCCCAGGAGAGAGAACGTGAGCGGCTCTTCGGGATCATCCGAAAGATGATGCAGCCTCAGCTTCACAAGCACCCGGAGGTCTACGCCGAGGCACGGGCGGAGATGCTCAAGTACTGTGACGGGAAGCTCCCTCCCCTGCTCGACCCCTTCGCCGGAGGGGGCTCGATTCCTTTGGAGGCAGCGCGGCTCGGGATGGAGGCCTACGCCGGGGACATCAACCCGGTGGCCGTACTGCTGTGCAAGTGCTACCTCGAGCTGGTGCCCCGGTGGGCGGATCGCCCGCCGGTGAACCCGGAGGACAGGCGGAAGATCGGAGGCAAGCAGGGCTGGCGGGGTTCGACAGGCCTGGCGGCCGACGTGCGCTACTACGGCCGGGTGGTCCTGGAGCAGGCGCGGAAGAGGATCGGGCACCTCTACCCGCCGGTGAAGGTGACGCCCGAAATGACAGCCGAGCACCCGCATCTCAAGCCCTATGTAGGCAAGGAGCTTCCGGTCATCGCCTGGATCTGGGCGCGGACGGTGCCGAGCCCGAACCCCGCAGAGCGCCGGGCGCCCGTCCCGCTCATGAGCACCTTCTGGCTTTCTAGCAAGAAGGGGAGCGAGGCCTGGCTGGAGCCGGTGGTGGACCGGGCGGCGGGCACGTGGCGCTTTGTCGTGCGCACCGGCGAGCCGCCCGACCGCGCCGCGGTGAAGGCGGGGACGAAGATCGGCCGGGCGACGTTCCGCTGTCTGCTCACGCCCGACACAATCGAGGATGACTACATCAAAGAGCAGGGCAAGGCGGGCCGGATGGACGTGCGCCTCGTGGCGATCGTGGCCGACGTGGGCCGCGGCCGGATCTACTTGCCTGCCACCGAGGAGCATGACGCTATCGCCCGGCAGGCGAAGCCGGCGTGGAAGCCGCAAGGCGAGATCCCCACGAAACTCACTGGCGGCACATGCGCGCTCTATGGCCTCAGTAGCTTGGGCGACCTCTTCACCCCCCGGCAGCTCACGGCGATGGTCACGCTGTCGGACCTGGTGCGGGAGGTGCGGGCGGAGGTGCGGCGGGATGTGCTCGCGTCGGGGCTCTCCGACGCCGAGGCCGACGCCTACGCCGCCACGGTGACCACTTTCCTGGCCCTGGCCCTGGACCGCTGCGCGGACTTCAACAACGCGCTCTGCAGGTGGTGGGTTCAGGTGACTACGGCTGGAAAGGTAATCAACCTGTTTGCGAGACAGGCCATCCCCATGGTGTGGGACTTCGCCGAGGCCAATTTACTCGGCTCCAAGTCGGTTCGCTGGGAGAACGCTGTTGAGGTTACCGCCCAGTCTATCGAGGCCACTGGCATCGCTCAGCGGGGCCACGCTCGCCCCATCGACGCTGCGAGCCCCTGGGACGGTCTGAAAGACGTCCTAGTCTCCACCGACCCGCCCTACTACGACAACATCGGCTACGCGGCCCTCTCGGACTTCTTCTACGTGTGGCTCAGGCGCACCATCGGCGACCTCTACCCAGACCTCTTCGGCACGATCCTGGTGCCCAAGGAGCCGGAGCTGGTGGCCGCCCCCGAGCGCTTCGACGGCGACAAGCGCAAGGCCAAGGAGCACTTCGAGCAGGGCTTCCGTCGGGCCTTCGCTGTGCTGCGGGAGAAGATGGACCCGCGCTTCCCCCTCACCGTCTACTACGCCTTCAAGCAGGACGACGAGGAGAGCGGCGCCGACGACGAAGAGGGCGAAAGCGGGAACGGCAACCGGGTGGACCGCACCACCGGCTGGGAGACGATGCTCACCGCCCTGGTCGAGACCGGCTTCCAGGTCACCGCCACCTGGCCGGTGCGCTCGGCCTACAAGTGGCGGCAGAACGCCATGGGCGCCAACGCCCTCGCTTCGTACATCGTCCTCGCCTGCCGGCCCCGGCCCGCCGACGCCCCCCAGACCGACCGCCGCTCCTTCGTGGCCGAGCTCAAGCGCGAGCTGCCGGTGGCCCTACGGCGCCTCCAGCAGGGCAACATCGCCCCCGTGGACTTCGCCCAGGCGGCCATCGGCCCCGGCATGGCGATCTACTCCAAATACAGCCGCATCCTGGAGGCCTGCGGCCGGCCCATGAGCGTCCGCACGGCCCTGGCCCTCATCAACCAGACCCTGACCGAGGTGCTGTCCGAGCAGGAGGACGAGTTCGACAACGATACCCGCTGGGCCATCGCCTGGTACGAGCAGCACGGCTTCGAGGAGGGGGATTTCGGGGAAGCCGAGCTGCTGTCCAAGGCCAAGGTGACGTCGGTGAGCGGGCTGGTGGAGGCAGGGATCGTGCACTCTCGGGGCGGGAAGGTGCGGCTGCTGCGGCCAGGGGAGCTGGCGCAGGACTGGGATCCCGAGAGAGACCGGCGACTGACTGTGTGGGGAGCCGCGCACCACCTGCTGCGTGTGTACTACCACGAGAAGCGCGGGGACCGGGCCACGGCGGGACTCCTGCGACGGCTGGGCTCCCGTGGGGAGCTCGCCCGCGACCTCGCCTACCGGCTCTTCGCCATCGCGGAGAAGAAGGGCCGCTCCCAGGACGCCCAGGCCTACAACGCCCTGGTCCTGGGCTGGCCCGAGCTTGCAAGGCTGGCCCGGGAACCCGGCTCGGGTACGGGCTTGCTTTTCGGAGGCAGGGAGTAGACGTGTCTGAGGATCTGGTACAGACCATGGTCCAGCGCATCGTGGAACACTTCCGCCCCGTGCGCGTCATCCTGTTCGGGTCGCGGGCCCGCGGGGAGGCGGGCCGCTGGAGCGACGTGGACCTTCTGGTGGTCCTGGAAGAAGTCGCTAACAAGCGCCAGGCCATGGTGGAAATCCTGCGGGTTTTGAACGACCTCCCGGTGTGTAAAGACGTGGTGGTGACCACGCCGGACGAGATTTCGCGGCGGGGCCACGTGGTGGGCGACGTCCTCCGGTCTGCTTTGCGCGAGGGTAAGGTGGTCTATGAACGGACCTGAACTGCAGAGCGAAGCCAGACGGTGGCTCCGTTTTGCCCAGGAGGATCTCCGGGAGGCAGAGCGGCTCCTGGCCTCGCCCGACTCCGTCCCCCGGCACGTCTGCTGGTTTGCACAGCAGGCCGCGGAGAAATCCCTCAAGGCGGGCCTGGTGCTGGAGGGGATCGAATTCCCGTTTCGCCACGACCTAGACGGGCTACGCAACCTTCTGCCGCCTGGCTGGTCCGTGAAGGAGGCATACCCGGACCTGGGCGAGCTGACGGCGTGGGCGGTGGAGGCCCGCTACCCGGGGGAGTGGCCGGAGGCCACCTGGGAAGACGCCCGCCGTGCGGCGAGCCTGGCAAGGTCCGTCTACCAATGCGTCGTCAGGGACTTCGAACGGCGCGGGGTGAGGGTCGAGGGAGGGTGAACCATGGCCATGACCAACCACGAGCGAGTCGGCAAGGCCCTGGACCTCCTGCGGGCGGGCCTGGGGCCGTTTGTCGAGCGGGAGCTCCAGGGGCAGTACCGGGGCCAGGCCAGGGCAGAGGCCGTGCGGCTGGTGGGAGACGACCGGAACGTGACGGGCAAGGCCATCCGGGACTGGGACGTGGCGGCCCTGCTGCGGGTCATGTGGGAGGGCTGGAACGAGGTGTTCCGCCGGACCCTGGGCCAGACCGAACGGAGTCTGGTTTCGGAGCTGCGGGAGTGGCGGAACAAGTGGGCGCACCAGGAGGCCTTCAGTAGCGACGACGCGTACCGGGCACTGGACTCTGTCTCCCGGCTCCTTTCGGCCGTGTCCGCCCCGCAGGTGGAGGAGCTGGAGCGCATGAAGATGGAGCTGCTGCGGGTGCGGTTCGACGAGCAGGTGCGGGCCGAGCGCCGGAAGGCCGGCGGAACGCTGGTGGAGGCTGCCGCGACGGGTGCCTTGAAGCCGTGGCGGGAAGTGGTGAGCCCGCACCCGGACGTGGCGAGCGGCCGCTACCAGCAGGCGGAGTTCGCCGCCGACCTGTGGCAGGTGTACCTGGGGGAGGCGTCCTCCGAGTACCAGGATCCGGTGGAGTTCTTCCGGAGGACGTACCTCACGGAGAACCTGAAGCGCCTGCTCGTGAACGCGGTCCGGCGCCTCTCCGGGGCCGGAGGCGACCCGGTGGTGCAGCTCCAGACCAACTTCGGGGGCGGCAAGACGCACGCCATGATCGCCCTCTACCACCTGTTCTCCGGGAAGCTCCCGGCGGAGCTCCCGGGCGTGGAGGCCGTCATGGCGGAGGCTGGCGCCCACAGCCTGCCGCGGGTGCGGAGGGTGGTGCTGGTGGGCAACCGCATCTCGCCGGGAAGCCCTTCGGTCAAGCCGGACGGTACCGTGGTGCGGACCCTGTGGGGGGAGCTCGCCTGGCAGCTCGGGTACGCGGCAGGGGGCACCGAGGAGGCCCGGAGGGCCTACGCCCGGGTGGCGGCGGACGACGAAAAGGCCACGAGCCCCGGAGACGCGCTGCGGGAGCTCTTCAACGCGTACGGCCCGTGCCTCGTCCTCATCGACGAGTGGGTGGCCTACGCGCGCCAACTCCACGACGCACCCGACCTCCCCGGCGGGACCTTCGACACCCAGTTCACCTTTGCCCAGGCCCTGACGGAGTCCGCGCGAGCGGCGCGCGCCTGCCTCGTGGTTATCTCCCTGCCGGCTTCCGACGAGCCCGCGTCCCCCCACCTGCAGGCGGAGGACATCGAGGTCGGCGGGATCCGGGGCCGTGAGGCGCTGGCGCGGCTTCGCAACGTGATTGGGCGGATGGAAGCGCCGTGGCGGCCGGCTACCCAGGAGGAGAGCTTCGAGATCGTCCGCCGCCGCCTGTTTGAGCCGATGACGGACCCCGAGCAGTTCAAGGCGCGAGACGTGGTGGCGCGGGCTTTCGCGGACCTGTACCGCACGCAAAAAGGGGAGTTCCCTGCGGAGTGCGCCGAGCCGGACTACGAGCGCAGGCTGAAAGCCGCCTATCCCATCCATCCGGAGGTCTTCGCGCGCCTCTACGAGGACTGGGCTACCCTGCCCACGTTCCAGCGGACGCGGGGTGTGCTGCGCCTCATGGCCGCGGTGATCCACAGCCTGTGGGAGCGGGGTGACCGGAGTCCGCTCATCCTGCCCTCCACCATCCCCGTGGACGACCCCCGGGTGCAGTTCGAGCTCACCCGCTACCTTTCCGAGAACTGGGTTCCGGTCATCGAGAAGGAGGTGGATGGGCCGAACTCGCTCCCGGTGCGCCTGGACGCGGAGGTCCCCAACCTGGGCAAGTACCACGCCTGCCGTCGGGTGGCCCGCACCATCTACCTGGGCTCCGCCCCCATCCAGCGGGCAGCGCACCAGGGGATCGAAGACCGCCGGGTGCGGCTGGGGTGCGTGGCGCCGGGGGAGTCCCCGCAGATTTTCGGAGACGCCCTGCGGAGGCTTGCGGGGGAGGCCACCCACCTGTACCAGGACGGCGTGCGCTACTGGTACGCTCCCCAGCCCAACGTCACGAGCCTGGCGGAGGGGCGGGCTGAGCAGCTCAAGCGCGAGCCGGAGAAGGTGGCGCGGGAGGTGGAGCGCCGGGTGCGCGAAGAGGTCCGGAGGTCCGGGGCCTTCAGCCGCGTCCATGCCTTCCCGCAGTCGCCTCAGGACGTCCCGGACGACCTGGACGCCCGGCTGGTGGTGCTCGGGCTGGACCGGCCGCACGCGCGGGGCGAGGACAGCCCGGCTCTGCAGGAGGCGAAGCGGATCCTGGAGTCCCGCGGCACCGCGCCGCGGGTGTACCGCAACACCCTGGTGTTCCTGGCCCCGGACCGGACGCGGGTGCAGGACCTGGACGAGGCGGTGCGGCGGTACCTCGCGTGGGATTCCATCCTCGGAGAACGGGACGCCCTGGACCTGACGCCCCACCAGACGGGGCAGGCCGAGCAACAGAAGGACGCGAGCGACGCCACAGTGAAGGCGCGGCTGCCGGAGACCTTCTGCTGGCTGCTGGTGCCGGTCCAGCCGGACCCCACGGGGGAGGTGACCTGGCAGGAAATCCGGCTCCAGGGCAACGAGGGGCTGGCGGAACGGGCCAGCAGGAGGCTGTTGCGGGACGAGTTGCTCGTGACGACTCTGGCCGGGACCCGCCTCCGGATGGAGCTCGACCGGATCCCGCTGTGGCGGGGTGACCACGTGGAGGTCCGACAGCTGGTGGAAGACTTCGCCCGGTACGTGTACCTCCCGCGCCTGGGGGACCCCTCGGTGCTCGTGAACGCGGTGGCAGACGGCGTGGCGCTGCTCACGTGGGAGCAGGACAGCTTCGCCTACGCGGACGGCTACGACGAAGCCACCGGCAGGTACCAGGGCCTGCGGGTGGCCACGCAGGTACGGCTGTCGCCGGAGGCACCCCAGGGGGTATTGGTGAAACCCGAGGTGGCTCTCAGGCAGCTGGAAAAGGAGGTCGTGCCTCCGGGTCCCGGTCCCAAGCCCCCGGACGGGGAGGGCAAAGTGGAAGGCCCTGGGACGACGCCTCCGCCTCCGAAGCCTGTGCTGCGCAGGTTCCACGGCAGCGTGACCTTGGATCCGGTGCGGGCTGGGGCCGACGCGGGCAGGGTCCAGCAGGAGGTAGTCGCACACCTCGCGGGTCTGCCAGGCGCTCAGGTCCGCGTAACCCTGGAGATCGAGGCGATGGTCCCCCAGGGGGTCCCGGAGCAAGTGGTGCGGGTGGTGACCGAGAACTGCCGGACGCTGAAGTTCACAAGCCACGGGTTCGAAGGGGAATAGGGGCCGCCGAGGAGGTCTTTGCGATCGTGGCGGGTGACTTGACCGTCTCGAAGAGGGCCGCGGACGCTGAGGCGGTGGTTAGCCGGGCGCAGGGGCCGGACTGCGACTACCTCCGCGCCGTGGAGGGAACGCTTTCGGAGTGGGCGAGCCCTGCGGACGAAGAGGCGTACCGCGACCTGTGAGCAGTTTTCCGTGGTGCGGGACGATGAGGAAGATTCTCTTCGTGTGCACCGGGAACACCTGCCGGAGCCCGATGGCGGAGGCCTTGCTCAGGCGCCGCGTTGAACAGGTGTCGGGTCTCGGGGGACGGGTGGAGGTCCGGTCGGCCGGGACCAGCGCCTCGAGCGGCGCGCCCCCGACGGACGAGGCGGTGCAAGTCATGAAGAGGCGGAACATCGACATTTCCGGGCACCGGTCGCGGCGGGTGAGTCCTGCGCTGTTTGAATGGGCCGACGTGGTCCTGACGATGACCGAGGAGCAGAGGGCAGCTTGCATAGCCGCGGGAGCGCCGGAGGGCAAGGTGGCAACGGTGGGGGAATTTGCCGGCACGGGCAAAGAGGTGGAGGACCCGGTTGGGCAGGGCCCGGCCGCCTACGAGCGGTGCGCGCGGGAGTTAGAGGAAGTCGTGGCGGACCAGTAGGACCCTG
>Ga0272447_1000379_pt1 | contig 34624 bp, 25 predicted proteins | sample YNPCB0133_FD_194589 | JGI IMG/M metagenome (GOLD analysis project Ga0272447, IMG submission 194589) | Hot spring microbial mat communities from Yellowstone National Park, WY, United States - YNP-CB-013-3 | ecosystem: Environmental > Aquatic > Thermal springs > Hot (42-90C) > Sediment | place... | reverse complement strand
CCGCCGTGTTCGCCGCAGATGCCAACCTTCAGGTGCTGGCCGTACCTGGCCTGCCGGCTTTCCCGCCCCTTGCGGACCCCGATGTCGATCAACTGACCGACCCCCCGGACATCGATCGACTGGAACGGGTCGATGGGCAGGATTTTTTCCCGCAGGTAGGTGGGCATGAACGATTTGATGTCGTCCCGGCTGAAGCCGAAAGTCATTTGCGTCAGGTCGTTGGTGCCGAAGGAGAAGAACTCGGCTTCCTCGGCGATTTGATCGGCGGTGAGGGCAGCCCGCGGGACTTCGATCATGGTGCCGATCTGGTACTCGACACGGGCACCGGCTTTGGCCATGCACTCTTCGGCGACGGCGATGATCCGCTGTTTGATGAAGCGGAGTTCTTCGAGGATGCCGACGAGCGGCACCATGATTTCGGGGAGCACCTTTTTGCCCCGCCGTTGCACTTCGAGGGCGGCTTCGATGATGGCTCGGACCTGCATTTCGGCGATTTCCGGATAGACGATGGGGAGTCGGCAGCCGCGGAAGCCCATCATGGGGTTGAATTCGTGGAGTTCATCGACCCGCTCTTTGATTTTGGCCACCGGCACGCCCAGGCTGCGGGCCAACTCTTCCTGAGCGGCATGCTCGTGGGGCAGGAATTCGTGCAGAGGCGGATCGAGCAGCCGGATGGTGACGGGGTGGCCGTCCATGGCCTCGAAGATGCCGATGAAGTCTTCGCGTTGCAGCGGTTCGATTTTGGCTAAGGCCGCCCGGCGTCCTGCTTCGTCGGCGGCGAGGATCATCTCCCGCATGGCCAGGATGCGGCCTTCCCCGAAGAACATGTGCTCGGTGCGGCACAGGCCGATCCCTTCGGCACCGAATTCGCGGGCTTTGGCGGCATCGGCTGGAGAGTCGGCGTTGGTACGGACCCGCAGCTTGCGGTACTTGTCCGCCCATTCCATCAGGATAGCGAAGTCGCCGGTAATCTTGGGCAGCACGGTGGGGACGCGGCCGAGGATCACATCCCCGGTGGTGCCGTTGATGGTGATGTATTCGCCGGCTTTGACGGTGTGGCCCGCGATGGTGATGGTGCCGGCTTCCTCGCTGATTCTAACTGCTTCGCAACCGACGACGCAGGGTTTGCCCCAGCCGCGGGCGACTACGGCGGCATGGCTCGACTTGCCTCCCGTGCTGGTGAGGATGCCCACCGCCAGGTGCATGCCGGCTACGTCTTCCGGGCTGGTCTCCTTGCGGACGAGAATGATCGGGTCGTGCGGGTGCTTCTCATGATGTTCCACGACGGCGTCGGCCGACAGCAGCACGATGCCGGAGGCGGCACCCGGGCTGGCCGGTATCCCCTGGGCCACCGGTTTCACCTTGGCCTGCGGGTCCAACTGCGGCAAAAGCAAGTGGTTGAGCGCTTCCGGATTGACCCGCAGCACCGCCGTCTTCTCATCGATCAGCCCTTCGCGGACCATGTCCACGGCGATCTTGACCGCGGCTGTGCCTGTCCGCTTGCCGGCCCGCGTCTGCAACATGTACAGCACGCCTTCCTGCACCGTGAACTCGATATCCTGCATGTCCTTGTAGTGCTGCTCCAGCTTCTGCCGGATGTCGCAGAGTTGCTCGTAAACCTTCGGCATGACCTCTTTGAGGCGGGAGATCGGCTCCGGCGTGCGAATGCCAGCCACCACGTCTTCCCCCTGGGCGTTGATCAGGTAATCGCCGTAGAAGACGTTTTCGCCGGTGTTCGGGTCCCGCGTGAACGCGACACCGGTCCCTGAGGTGTTCCCCATATTGCCGAAGACCATCGCCTGGACGTTGACCGCCGTCCCTTTCAAGCCGGTGATCCGCTCGATGCGGCGGTACTCCACCGCTTTCTTGCCCATCCAGGAGTTGAACACGGCCTCGATCGCGAGCATCAACTGCTTACGCGGGTCCTGCGGGAAGTCGTCCCCCACATGCTTGCGATACACCGCTTTATACCGCCGCACCAACTCCTTCAGGTCTTCGGCATCCAGATCCGTATCCAGCTTGACCCCCTTGGCTTCCTTCATCTGCTGCAGCTCATGCTCGAAGTAATCGTGATCCACCCCCATCGCTGTCGAGCCAAACATGTCGATCAGCCGGCGGTAGCTGTCGTAGGCGAAGCGGGGATTGTTCGTTTTCCGGGCCAGTCCTTCCACACTGGCGTCGGTCAAGCCCAGGTTGAGGATCGTGTTCATCATCCCCGGCATGGACAAGGCCGCCCCGGAACGCACCGACACCAGCAGCGGGTCCGCCGCATCTCCAAACCGCTTGCCGACCAGGGCCTCCACCCGTCGCAGGGCTTCTTCGATCTGCGGCAGCACTTCTTCCGGGATCTTCTTGCCCCGCTCGTAATAGGCCGCGCACACCTCCGTCGTGATGGTGAACCCCGGCGGCACGGGAATCCCGATCAGGCACATCTCGGCCAGATTCGCCCCTTTACCCCCGAGCAAATCCCGCATTTGCCCGTTCCCTTCAGCCGTCTGGCCCCCGAAAAAGTACACGTACTTGTGGCTCATGGTTGTTCCGCTGTTTGCTGGCTCCAGGTCGTCTCCCTAGACCTTTTACACTCCGTATCGTTGTAGAAATCCCCCTCAGGCCAGCCAAGTCTGTGCTCTCTGCCATCCGCTTTTTTCCCGGAAAGAGGAGGAGCGGTGTTCCTTGAACTTTTTTCCTGGGAAGAAGAGGAACGGTGCTACCGGAGGGGTGGAGCGTCAGAGGGTCAGAAAAGCGCAGGACGTCTCGCTGCCTGACTGCCGCATGCCCGGTGATTTCGGAATTGCCTCTAGCCGGTGAACAGGCATCAGGACCATAACGGGTATCAGGGGCAGTCGGTGCAAGAAAATCGATCACCCCACCGTCTATAAATGGAGGAGCCGGCTAGGATCAAAAGTACCGCGCCCTGGAAGCCGACTCCCCGGCCCGGTGCGGTTGGCTCTGTTCCAACGGGGGAACAGGTGGGCCGTACCATCCCGGAACACGCACATGGAGGAACGACCATGCGAGCGATGCTTGCTCTGACCATCGGCTTGACCCTGAGCCTGCCGGCCGTCTTCGCGGAGGACCAACGCATGCCCGGACCCCTGGATTTCAAACTGACCGACATCGATGGCAAAGAGTTTGACCTGTCCAAACTCAAGGGACAGGTGGTGCTGATTGTCAATGTGGCCAGCGAGTGTGGTTACACCCCGCAGTATGCCGGCCTGCAAGAGCTCTACCAGAAGTACCAGAAGGACGGCCTGGTGGTCATCGGGATTCCCTCCAACGACTTCGGTCGCCAGGAACCCGGTAGCAATGAGGAGATCAAAAAGTTCTGCACCAGCCGCTACAAGGTCACCTTCCCGATGATGGCCAAGGCGGTGGTCCGCGGGGAAGGGCAGCTCCCGCTGTACAAAGTGCTGATCGAAGCGACGGCCAACGACAAGGGTCAGGTCCAGCAGGTCGCCTGGAACTTCGAGAAATTCCTCATCGGCCGGGATGGCAAAGTCGTGGGTCGCTTCAAGTCCGCGGTCGCCCCGGACGCCCCGGAACTGGTCCAAGCCATCCGCCGCGAACTGGAAAAACCCGCCCCCAAGAACTGAGCCGTCTGTCGATCGCTTCCTCTGCAAGAGTCCGCCCTGGAAGCGATCCGCCCAGTGCCTGGAATCACCCAGCCGCCTGGTGCTGCGATCCTGGGCCTACCCGACATGCGCCACTGTCGGCAGTCACCTGGCCACGGCGGTGCCACCACGTGCCACGGCGGTGCCGCCACCTGCCACTACTGGACACCCACCGATGACCCCTTCGCTCCGCTGGCAGTTGCCCGATCGGACGATTACGATCGGCCCGCGGCCGCTGGTCATGGGCATTCTCAACGTCACACCGGACAGCTTTTCCGACGGCGGACTGTACTTCGACCCCGAAGCTGCGATTGCACGCGGGCTGCAACTGGTGGCCGAAGGAGCGGACATCCTCGACATCGGCGGCGAATCGACCCGTCCCGGCGCGACGCCGGTGCCGATGGACGAAGAGTTGCGGCGGGTCCTCCCCGTGGTCACTGCCCTGGCCCGGCAAATCCCAGTCCCCATCTCCATCGACACCATGAAGCCGGAGGTGGCCCGCCGCTGCCTGGAAGTCGGGGCCACAATCATCAACGACGTCACCGGCTTGCGAGACCCGGAAATGGTAAAAGTGGCAGTCCACACCCGAGCGGCCGTCATCGTCATGCATATGCAAGGCACACCCCAGACCATGCAGATCCAGCCGCACTACACCGACGTGGTCCGGGACATCCATGCCTACTTTCAGGAACGACGGCAGACGTTGCTCGAGGCAGGAATCGCCCCGGAAGCCCTGGCCTTCGACCCCGGCATCGGCTTCGGCAAAACCCTGGAGCACAACCTCCAGCTGTTGGCCCGCCTCGAACAGGTGACACCCCCCGGTCACCCCGTCGTCCTGGGGGTTTCCCGTAAAGGTCTGCTCGGTCAGATTACCGGCCGCAGCCGCACGGAACGATTGGCCGCTTCGCTGGCCGTGGCCTGCTTTGCCGCTGCCCGTGGCCAGGCCCACATCTTGCGGGTCCACGATGTCGCTGCCACCCGGGATGCCGCCTTGCTCCTGGAAGCCATCGACCGCTATCGTTGACAATCGGGTAATCCTGGTAATTGTGTTCACATCTCTGCTCCGTGGCCCCCGCGCATCACCCCGCTACTTGGCCCCACGCATTACCCCAGCCTGCTTGCGACAACGGCCCCTGAAGAACACCGGCGTCGCAGGGCAAAACCGGTATTGGAAGGTGAGACGGCGGACTCCGTATCCGACCGTTGCAGAACCGCCCCACCGAGCCACTGGAGCCGACCTGCCGACCTCATCGGCACAGTCTGCAGACCGCCTGGAAAAAAGCCGAGGGGAACAAATGGAAAAATTTTCTTGACTTCTGAAAATTTGTTGTGCATATTTACAGAAAGTGTTCATCGGAACAGTATCCTGAGGAGATGGAGTCATGTTCACCGGCGGTACAGCTCGAAGCTCGATTGCGGGGAGACATTCCCACCGCTCGGGCCGTCTTGCCGCCACGGCGGTGAGCCAGACTCCTGCCATGCGGTCCACAACCACGACTCTGATGCCGGTGTGGTGGCGACGCGTGGTGACCCCTGGTGGATCCCGATTGGAAGTGGTGCCGATCCGGGGAGCGGATGGTCGGCCGTTGTGCTGGCAGGCCCTGCGCACGGACAAACCGACCGGCTCGAAACGCGTGCTCGTGTATCGCACCGATGCACAGGTGGCAGCCGACCTCGCAGCGATCCAGACGGGGAAGAACCGTGGGGGATCGAATGATCAATTCGTGGAAATACCGCACAACAGACACGCGGACCTGGCGACAGCCGATTCTGTGGGCCAGGTGACAACAGGTCGTAATGGCAAGGAGATGGGCCAGGAAGCACGCGACGGGATGGAAGGGAACGCTGTTGGGGATCCACCGGTAAGAGCCGCTGCGGCTCTGGCCTTTCGTGCGCTCGGCTGGGTCAACGCCAGGTCGGCCGATGACCGACAGAGTATTGGGAGGGCCCAGGCCCGAGGCCTGAAGTCCGACAGGGACGACACGGGGACGCCCCTTCATTCAGCCGAAGTAGATCAGACCTGGCAGGGAGGGCGATACCTGTTGCTGGTGCCCGTTCGTATGTCTATAGGGGATGGACCACCAGGCAGGCCGACGGGGAACGATCCGAAGCAGCGTCCGTCGGCAGCAGAGGCACCGGCGAGGAACAGCGATGATCCGCGAACAGGCATCGGCAGCAGTTCCGGGACAAGCGACCGACAGGGTGGAGCAACAGGCGCCGGCTCCGATGGAAAGCTCATCGTCGGCGGTGGCACAGGGTTCTTCGTCAGCAACGGTGGATCAGCCACGATCCGCTGCGATTCCGGAACCGACCCAGGTCGTCGATCTGGAACAACTCTGTCGGCAGGTGGCGTTGGAAGCCCGGGCCGCGGCCCGGGAGCTGGCAGTGGTACCGGCGGAGCGGAAGAACCGCTGGTTGCTGGCGGTGGCGGAGGCGTTGGAGCGAGAGCAGGCAGCCGTACTCGAGGCGAACGCCCAGGATGTGGCAGCGGCTCCGCGACGGGGCTTGAATGCGGCGGCGATCGATCGGCTCACACTGACTCCGGCTCGGTTGCGGGCGGCGGCGGAGAGTTTGCGGCAAGTGGCCCTCCTTCCCGATCCGGTGGGGGAAATCCGCGGCGGCGAACGGCGGCCCAACGGGTTGGAAGTCTATCGAGTGGGCGTGCCCCTGGGTGTGATCTTCTTCATCTACGAATCCCGCCCGAATGTGACGATCGACGCGGCGGGCTTGTGCATCAAAAGTGGCAATGCGGTGATCCTGCGGGGCGGGTCGGAGGCGTTCCGCTCGAACACGCTTCTGGTGGAACTGCTCCGGCGGGAGTTGGAGCGGTGCGACCTGCCGCGGGAAGCGGTGCAGAGTGTGCCGACCACGGATCGGGCAGCGGTGGGGCACTTCCTCCGCTGGCCGGATTGCATCGACCTGGTGATCCCGCGGGGGGGCAAGTCGCTCATCGAACGGGTGGTGGCGGAAGCCCGGATGCCGGTGCTCAAGCATTACGACGGCAACTGCCATGTCTATGTGGATGCCGCGGCGGACCTGGCAATGGCGGAACGGATCATCCTCAATGCCAAATGTCAGCGACCGGGGGTATGCAATGCGGCGGAGAGCCTGTTGGTCCATGCGGCAGTGGCGGACACCTTCCTGCCTCGAATTGCGACCCTGTTGCAGCAACGGGGTGTGGAACTGCGGGGATGCCCGTACACCCGCCAACTTCTGCCCGACATTGCCGAGGCCACCGAAGAGGACTACCGCACCGAGTATCTGGACCTGATCCTGTCGGTGAAGGTGGTCCACTCGTTGGAGGAGGCGATCGAGCATATCAATACCTACGGTTCCCACCATACCGACGCGATTGTCACCAACGATCTGCAGGCGGCCCGGACCTTTGTGCAACGGGTCGATGCGGCGGCGGTGATGGTCAATGCCAGCACCCGCTTCCACGATGGCTTCGAGTTGGGGCTGGGCGCAGAGATCGGCATCAGTACGGACAAGTTCCACGCCCGTGGTCCCTGCGCCTTGCGGGAATTGACAACGTACAAGTATGTGGTGATCGGCACCGGTCAGGTCCGGGAGTGACCCGGCAACGGTCGCCACCGCCAGCGGCGGATGGGCCGTCGGGGCCGGCGTTCCCAGGAGTTTCAGAAGGAGGCAACGATGCGGTGCGTTCAGCAGTGGTTGTTCGGGGCGGGGGTGTTGCTGCTGCTTTCCCAGGTGCACGCCCAGCCGGAACAGATGCACAAGGCCCACGGGGCCCTGGTGCATGCCGTGGCGGTGTCCCCAGATGGGAAATACCTGGCCAGCGGTGGATTCGACCATCTGATCAAGCTCTGGGAAATCCTGCCGGATGGGACGCTCAAAGAGGTCAAAACCTTCTCCGGTCACACCGGGCCGGTTTATGCCCTGGCGTTCCATCCCAAGGCTCCTCTGTTGATCTCGGTCAGCCAGGACAAAACAGGCCGCATCTGGAACCTGGCCGACGGCAAGACGCTGGCCGAGCTGAAGGGGCATGCCGACCTGGTGGATGCAGTGGCAATCTCGCCGGATGGACAATGGATCGCCACGGGATCGGCGGACAAAGGGGTGCGCCTGTGGAAGGCGGCCGACGGCAAGGAAGTCAAGAATCTGGGGGCCCATGGGGGAACGGTCTATGCCGTGGCCTTCTCCCCCGATGGCAAGTATCTGGCCTCCGCCTCCGCCGACAAGACAGTCAAAATCTGGGATGTGGCCGGTCAGAAGGAGTACAAAGTGCTCAAGGGGCACGACGACGCCGTCACCACCTTGACCTTCACCGACGATTCCGATGCCGTGGTGACCGCAGCGCTCGACCGCACCCTGCGATTGTGGAGCATCAAGGCGGTCCAGGAAATCAAGGAACACCCCAAGGAGGCCAAGAAGGAGGACAAAGACAAGAAGGACGACAAAACCAAGAAGGACGACAAGGAGAAAAAAGAAGCACCGGCGATCAACCCGAAAGATTTGGGCGAGATGAAGCGCTGGGGGCCGACGGTGGACGATCCGTATGCCCTGGCCTGGCACAGCGGCAACAAAGCCTTAGCGGTCTGCGGTTACTCCGGCCAGATCACCATCTGGATGCTGACCGACAACCAGCCCAAATTCAGCAAACGCATCCCCAACCCGGGGTATTGCATCGTCTTTCTGCCCAACGGCAAAGCGGTGGTGACCGGGCACGACAATGGGACAATTGCCGTCACTCCGTGGCTAGCCAAGTGACGGAAAGTCCTGCACCGGGCGAAGCCGACGCACGGGGATGGCTCAGGTGCATCAGGCCACAACCCCATGCTGAGCTCCGAGCGGCTGGAGAAGTTGCCGTCAGAGAGGGAGCCGCTGGGGTGCCGTGGATGGATTCAGGTCCCACGAGCGATCCCTGGGCTTCAGCTTTCGTGGCTGCAGTTCCCCGGGCTTTAGCCCTGTCGGCTTCGGTTCCGTCGGTTTCAACTGGTGGTGGCACCGCGGGAAGCACTGGCAGCCAGGCGGGCATATTTGGCCAGCACGCCGTGTTGGACCCGCAGCGGGGGGCGTTGCCAGTCGGCCCGGCGGCGAGCCAACTCCTCCTCGCTCAGATGCACCTGGAGCAACTGACGGTCGGCATCGATGGTGATCATGTCGCCGTCCCGCAGCAGGGCGATCGGTCCGCCGACCCAGGCTTCGGGAGCGACATGACCGACGACCAGGCCGTGGGTCCCACCGCTGAAGCGGCCGTCGGTGATCAGGCCGACGCTATCGCCCAACCCCTGACCCATCAGGGCGCTGGTGACCGAGAGCATCTCCCGCATACCCGGGCCACCCACCGGTCCTTCCCCCCGGATGACCACCACATCGCCGGGAAGGATCCTTCGGGCTTCGATGGCGGCAAAGCACGCTTCTTCGCCGTCGAAGACTCGTGCGGGTCCGGTGATCGCCCGTTGTTTCAGGCCGGCCACCTTGGCCACCGCACCTTCCGGAGCCAGGTTTCCTCGCAAAATGACGTGGATGCCTCGCTCGAAGAGGGGCTGCTCGAAGGGCCGGACGACCGGTTGCGGACGGGCATACACACTGGGTATGTCGGCGAGGTTCTCGGCCAGGGTACGACCGGTCACGGTCAGGCAGTCGCCGTGGAGCAGGCCGCGATCCAGCAACGCACGCAACACCGCCGGTGTTCCCCCGACCCGATGCAAGTCATACATGACGAATCGGCCGCCGGGCTTGAGGTCGGCCAGATGGGGCACCCGCCTGGCCAGGCGGTCGAAATCCTCCAGGCTCCATACCACCTGGGCTTCATGGGCAATGGCCAGCAGGTGCAGGATGGCGTTGGTGCTACCGCCCAAGGCCAGGACCAGCGTGTAAGCGTTCTCCAGACTCTGGCGGGTGATCAGATCGCGGGGCCGGATGTTCTTCTCGATGCAGCGGACCACCGCCTGGCCGGCCAGATACGCCTCACGCTCTTTGGCAGCACTGACGGCAGGGTTGGAGGCACTGTAGGGCAGGGCCAGCCCCATCGCCTCGATCGCGCTGGCCATGGTGTTGGCCGTGTACATGCCGCCACAGGCACCATGGCCGGGGCAGGAGGCACACTCGATTTGGTGTAGGGTGGCGGCGTCGATCCGCCGGGCCTGATATTGACCGACCGCTTCAAAGATCGACACGATATCGACGTCCTGACCCTCCGGACCTACCCCCGGCAGAATGCTTCCCCCATAGACGAAGACACTGGGGATGTTCAAGCGGGCCATCGCCATAATGCAGCCGGGCATGTTCTTGTCACAACCACCGAAGGCCAGCAGCCCATCGTGGTTCATGGCGCCGCAGACCGTCTCCAGGCTGTCGGCGATGACCTCACGGGATACCAGCGAATAACGCATCCCCAAATGTCCCATGCTGATACCGTCCGAAACCGTCGGGGCTCCGAAGGTTTGCGGCACACCCCCGGCCGCCCGAATCCCCTCCCGCCCTTTGAGCGCGAGCCGATCCAGATGGGCATTGCAGGGTGTGATGTCCGAGAACAGCGACGCAACACCCACCACCGGTTTGTGGAAATCGTCATCCACGAAGCCCACAGCCCGCAGCATGGCCCGGTTGGGGGCTCGGCTGTCCCCTTGAGTTGTCGTCAAGCTTCGGCGTGTAGCGATTTCGGACATAGAGCTCTCTCCTCCGGCGAGACGGGATTTGTTCTGGTTACTCTTTGGTATGCCGCCCAGCCTTCAGAGACAAGCTCTGGACCGGCGGGGGGTCAGTTGTCACCAGCCCTTGATGACCGGTTTCTGCTTACCAGAGGGTGCCGACGCTGAACTCTCCCACGATTATCGCCGATGTTTCTCTGCAATCCTGATTCCTCCCTGGATGGCACCGATGCTTCGGGGCAGTTTCTCGTATGGAGGTTTGTTCGGTCAGAGAGCCGGGGAATAGGTGCAGTGATGCAGGAAATGGTGCATGGAGGCAAGACATGGTGGCAAAAACGAATGGGTTGACACGACACAACTATTGCGATGGCCCGTGCAATTTTTCGGTCAACTGCCCCTGGGTGCGCGTTGTGTGGGCGAGAAAGTTTACTGGGGAAGAAAACAAAGCCCCGATTTCCCGCCAGCGGAGCAGAATCGGAGACGCGATCGTTTGACTTCCCATGAGCGTGAATTAGGAACCTAGTGAATCTCCGATTCGAACGGGTGTATTCGGAGTGAATGGCGGGTACGGGAAAGCTCGCCAGTACAGGTTCCTTCTCAAGGTTTACGGGAGTTTACCTATGCACAGTCTCGTCAAGAGTGTCGTGTCCTTCCTCAAGAAGGAAGATGGTCCGACGGCCGTCGAGTATGCCGTGATGCTGGCCTTGATCATCGTGGTCTGCATCGCCGCTATTACGACCCTGGGTACCAACGCCAGAGACACCTTCAGCTTCGTCGGCTCCAGAGTTGCACCCAACACGAACTGAGCTGACAGCACTGCTCATAGCGGATAACGCGAGCAAGAGGGTGTAAAGGTCCCAAGCCAGTATGATGACCTGACACTATCCCTGGACAAACCCAACCGCGACCAGAAACTCCACTCCTTTCGACGAACATGTCGTCCAGGAGTGGAGCTACGCTTTTGGGATGCGGAGGGGCCGAAGAGTCGGGTTCATCCCCAGCGACGTCTCTTACCGGGACAATGGACCAGTATTATTCGTACGAGACTCTTCGGCGTAGGTGCGCGGTCCGTCCGCGTTTCCCCGTCACCCCGAATTATGGGTACGTGATTTCATGGGCATGTAGAATCAGGGCTTTTCGGCCAGGAGCTGCTCGATTTTCTTGTCCAGCTGCTCATCGGTGAGTTCGGGCCCATCGGCGCTGGTCCAGATACGGCGGCCTTGGCGATCGAACAGGGCCAGATGAGGGATCAAGAAGCAATCGCCGATCAGCTTGACCAGAGCTTCTTCTTCCTTATCCGGTTGAATCAGGATGAAGTTGGGGAAGGTAGCTCGTTTCTCCTGAAGGAACTTTAGGATCTTCTCTTTGCTGTACTGCTCGGCTGCTCCTAGTTTGTCCATGCTGACACTCATGCAAACCAGCCCCTGAGCGGCATACTTCTGATGCCGTTCCACCAATTTGGGGAACTTCTTAACGCACGGGACGCACCAGGTAGCCCAGCAGTCGATGAGAATGACCTTCCCTTTGTGATCCTGGATGGCCTTCTCCAATTGTGCCACCCGAACTTCGGCCACCTGAATCTTTCCTGCTTCTTCAGGGGGTAAACCCCGGCTGCAACCGACCCAGGCCACTACACTGGCGATACCGACAAGCAGCAAGTGTGTCATTGTTGGGTGCATAGTGAACCTCTCCTCATTTCAGAAATCAGTCACAGGGTAGCGACAGCGGTTCATACCGCCCTATCCCTGTACTCTTACTTCCGGATGGCCTTGGAGCTAAGCGCCAGGAACTTCTCTTTTGCTTATTGTTTGTCGCGAATTTCTCAAGGAGCAACAATATGCTGGTTCCCCTCAGTAATTCGGGGTTTCCAACTTCTGCGGGTCGGTCAGCCATGGAGTTCTGCACTGTACCGATCAGATAGACGGTGATAAGACCCCGGATATTCACCTGCTCCCTTGCTGAGGGGAAGTCGATACATCGGGGAGGATGCTGGGAAGCGGGGAGGCAGCTCTTGGCGGTGGACGTCGTATTCGGTGTTCTCATTCTGGAAACCAATGTTGGGACGGGAACGATGTGCTGCATCCCAAGCCACTTTGGGGATAAAAACGATCTGCCGTATCCTAAGCCACCTTGGGGATAAACAACGCTGGGAAACCGGAACGATGGGTTGTGATGCATTGCATGTGGGTTCGGAACTCCGAAGAAAAGAGTGTTCGGGCAGGAACAACGAGGATGGACACTCGCTCTTACCGTACGGTGGCCCAGTTTTCTCGACCCCGGGGAGTTGGTCTTCTTCTCACCTATTCAGTCCGGGATAGCGGCGATAAGATGGGATACGCGAGTTATGATAAGGTTCCCAGGTTGGCTTCGGGAGCGCTGCCAGGATGTTTGGAAATCCCGGCCGGCTGCTACGAGGCTCAAACTGACGGAGCCATGCGAAAATTGTTGCAAGGGTAAGACCTGGGGTTATAACGGAACGCTACCCGAATACTATTGAGACGTTGGTGGGAATATGCCGACACCGACTTCCCAAATTCGCAATTTTTGCATCATTGCGCATATCGATCATGGGAAATCCACCCTGGCGGACCAGTTTCTTGTGAAAACGGGGACGCTTCAGGAACGGGAGATGCGGGAACAAACGCTGGACAGCATGGACCTGGAACGGGAGCGGGGCATCACCATCCGCATGCACCCGGTCACGCTGTATTACACGCACAGGGGTCAGGAATACGAGCTCAACCTGATCGACACACCGGGGCACGTGGATTTCCACTATGAGGTGTCCCGAAGTCTGGCGGCCTGCGAAGGGGCCATTCTGCTGGTCGATGCCTTTCAGGGTGTACAGGCCCAGACGGTAGCCAACGCCTTCATGGCCCTGGAAGCGAATCTCAAGATCATTCCGGTTCTCAACAAAATCGATTTGCCCCAAGCTCGACCGGACCACGTCATTGCAGAAATGGAGCAGGCGCTATTGATCGATCCGGCTGAGGTGTTGCGGGTTAGCGCCAAAACGGGTTTCGGGGTCGATGAGTTGATGGCCGCTGTGATCGAGCGGATTCCTCCTCCCCAAGGGGATGTCCAGTCGCCCCTCAAAGCCCTGGTGTACAATTCGCATTTTGACACGTACAAGGGAGTCGTGGTGTATGTCCGGATCATGGACGGGCAACTCCGCATGGGACAGAAAATCCGCTTCATGCGTAGCGGTCGGGAATTTGTTGTTACCGAAGTGGGGCGTTTCCGGCCCGCTATGACCCGGTGCGAGGAACTCAGTGCCGGCGAAGTCGGATACTTCACGGCGAACATCAAAACGCTGGAATACGTCAACATCGGCGACACTGTGACCGATGCCCTGCGGCCGGCGGCAGAACCTCTCCCGGGATACAAAGAGCCGAAGCCCATGGTCTTTTCAGGGCTTTATCCCGTCAACAATGAAGATTTTGAAGATCTGCGGGAAGCTCTGGCTCGACTCAAGCTCAACGATAGCAGCTTTACCTATCAACCCGAAGTGTCCGATGGCCTGGGGTTCGGGTTCCGCTGTGGCTTCCTGGGGATGTTGCACCGCGAGATCATTCAGCAACGCCTGGAACGGGAGTGTGACATCGAGTTGGTCCAGACCGCTCCTAACGTTACCTACGAGATTCTCAAACGTGACGGTACCGTCATTACCGTCCACGGTCCGCAAGATGTGCCGGATGCCGGCCAGATTCAGGAGTTCCGTGAGCCGATAGTACGGGTCAGCTTTCTGATCCCTGCGGAGAACATCGGCGCCATTATGCAACTGTGTACAGACCGCCGGGGGACCTTTGTGCGGACCGAATATCTCAGCCCCAAACGCGTCTCGCTGGTGTACGAAATGCCGTTGGCCGAGGTCATCTATGATCTTTACGACAAGCTCAAGTCGATCACCCATGGCTATGGGACGATGGACTACGAGTTCATCGGCTTTCGACCCGCGGACCTGGTGAAGCTGGACATATTGGTTCACGGCAACCGCGTCGATGCCCTCTCCGTGATCGTGCACCGCTCGCAGGCGGAACGGCGGGGACGAGCTATCCTCAAAAAACTACGGGAGCAGATTGACCGCCACCTCTTTGAAGTGGCCTTGCAAGCCGCCATCGGCTCACGCATCGTGGCTCGGGAAAATATCGCACCCTTGCGCAAAAATGTGACGGCCAAATGTTATGGAGGTGACATCACACGCAAACGTAAACTCTGGGCGAAACAAGCCGAAGGGAAAAAACGCCTCAAACAGATTGGCAAAGTAGAAGTGCCTCAGGAAGCGTTCCTGGCCGTCCTGGAACAAGAGGATTAGCGTGCGCAGAACCGTCGGCAGAGGGAGAGACCCATCGAAGCAGGGGTAACAGGATTGCAGAACCAACATATCGAGGAGCGATCGATCGGTACGGCAGGCAATCGTATGGAATTCCGACGATTTTTTCACGGGGGTGTCATCGTTTTTTGCCTGGTGCTGGTCCTACGGACGTGTTTGGTGTCAGCGTTCGTCATACCCACGGGAAGCATGGCGCCCACCCTACGCGGCTGGCACCGGGTCGAGCCATGTCCATGTTGCAGCTACGAGGTGGTGGTGGGATATGGATCAGCCGCGGGAAGAGAAGCGGTGGGTGTTCGGGCACGGTGCCCCAATTGCGGCGAGGAGTTTTCGCTGGCCAACACTGCGGTGACCGGAGGGGATCGAGTCCTTGTGAACAAGAGTATTTACGACTGGCGGCCACCGCGACGTTGGGAGTTGGCGGTTTTCACACCTCCAGAATCGTCCCCGGAAGACGCACTGTTCTTTGTGAAACGAGTGGTAGGGCTCCCAGGGGAATCCATCCGTCTGTGGGAAGGGGATGTTTACGCCAGTGGAGAGTTGTGCCGGAAAAGTTGGCGTCAGATGCAAGAAATGCGTCAGATCGTGATGGACATGGACTATCCTCCCCGTCCGCAAGGTTGGTCTTGTCGGTGGCTGGTCGAACCTGCCGATAGTGACGGGCGCTTGCCACGGACCGGGACGAGTCCCGAGACCCCCACCGGTTCAGTCCCTAATGCTGAAATTCTGCAGGGTGGTGTTCTGACGTTATCCGCGAGCCATTCTCCTCAGAGCCAGCAGTGCCTCACCTATCGGCACTGGGATTTTCAACGGCAGTGTGAGGAACCCATACGGGCCGAGAACCCTTACAACGGTGCAGTCCGCGGTCGAGCTTTCTTACCTGTGGTTCACGACTTGGGAGTGGAATGTACGGTGGAAGTACTGGCCAGTCATACCAGTGCAGAATTGGCCTTGCGTCTGTACGATGGAGCCGACCGAGTTGAAGCTGTTATTCCCTTAGGGAATGAACAGACACAGCGTTACTATTTGCTGGCTCCGCAGAGTGATGGTAGTGCGATGATTTCCGCTCGGCCCTGGCAGCAAGGAACCAGCCACCATCTGACCTTCGCCTTCATCGACCGAAGGGCGGTATTGGTGGTTGATGAAAAAGTGCTGTTGTGGCTGGATTTGCCACCCCCACCTCGGCGGAGTGCGGTCAGTCGGCCTTTGCAGTTGGGTGTACGTGGGGCAACCCTGCGATTGCGTCATCTGCGTCTTTTCACGGATGTGTACTACTATCCGGACGGCGTTCATGGTACGGAACAGGCGGCCCAACTGGGACCAGACGAATACTTTCTTCTGGGTGATAACAGCGCCCATTCCCTGGATAGTCGGCACTGGTCCCAGCCCGGGGTTCCCCGCTCGGCCTTTGTGGGGAAACCATTCTTGATCCACCAACCCTTGCGAGCAGCTCGTGTGCCGTGGAGCAGGGAGTCTGTCCGTACTACGCAGATGTTGGACTGGTCACGCCTGCGGTGGCTCCGCTAAGCTGCCAGAAATGACAACTGCCTCGGGACAAAAGTAACGAGGAAAAATCGGATCCGGTTCGGGAGTTTTTTCGGAGACGGGTTCCAGGGGAATTGCCTGGGAGATCATCCCTGGTAAAGATTGCCCTCACGAGCGAATAATGGGACAATCCCCCTTGGGTTGACGGAACAAGTGGGTCGCAGTGAGTCAGGGGAGGAGTCATGGCCGATCGTGTTCCTGCAGGAGGAGTGCCTCATCCGGTGCCTTCCGAGACAGCAGAATCAGGCCCGTCAGCACCGGTTTCACCCTCTCCTCCTCCGAGCGATGCGGCGAGTCCACCTGCCCCCGCTCCCTCATCATCACCCCCCCTAGCGATGGGCCTCCCCGCTTCCTCGGTGACGTCCGATGCAGCGGTACCTGCTTCCAGTCACACGACGCCCCCCGCTTCGAACAATGCGACCCCTTCCGCTACGAACAATGCGGCAACTTCCGTTCCAACCCCTGCAGCAACACTCCCTGCAGGCCACGCACCCACTCCGCTTCCCAGCCAGGCAGCGCCTGCTGTTCCCAACATCCCGGCGAGTCCAGCTACCACTACAGCGGCGAGTCCAACTACCACTACGGCGGCGAGCCCAGAAGCGGCATCTTCCCCCTCCGCCTCGGCGCCCTCCTCTCGTGACCACATACGAGAAACTATTGAAACGATCGTTTTCGTGGTCGTTCTGGTGTTGCTCCTGAAACTGTTTGTGGCCGAGGCCTTTGTCATCCCCACCGGTTCCATGGCAGAGACGCTGTATGGCTATCAGAAGATTATCACCTGTCCGATGTGCGGGTATCGCTTTCCGGTCAACGCTCATGACGAGGCGGAAGGAAACCCGCTTACCCGCCGTCCTTCGCCGCTTGTCGGTTTTTGCTGTCCCAACTGCCGCTATCAGGGTCACATGGAGGAAGTCCGACCTGCCCCCACCCTCAACACAGGAGACCGAGTGCTGGTTTTTAAGCCTCTCTACCACTTTCGTCCGCCCCGACGGGGGGAAGTCGTGGTGTTCCGTTTTCCCGAGAAACCCCAGGATAACTATACTGCACAGAACTATATCAAACGGGTGATGGGATTCGGGGGTGAGACGATCGCCATTTTCCGCGGCGACTTGTACGTAACCACGGCCCTGGATTACCCCGAAGATGAACGCGATGAGTGGGGCCAGCCGTTGTATCCGCGACCCAGCGACCCCACCGAGTTGTGGAAGCCGCGGTATATGTATTCCAACGTCTATGACTCCAACCCTCGGGCTTTGAGTCTGTTCGAGGCTTCCCGTAAGGCGCACTTCCGTCCCGGTAGCGGGGGGTTCACGATTATTCGCAAGGAGGAAGCCCAAGTGCTTGCGGATCGGCGCATCGTCTTCCACAACGATTATCAGCCGGAGGAATTGATTCGCCAGGCACGGGCCTTGGGGCTAAGAGATGCCCAGGGCCAGGAATTGATCTGGTGGACCCGCTGGTATATCGGCCGGGATGGAGATGGTGCCTGGACGGTCAATGATCCGGCTCGGCCGACGGTCTTTACGCATGATCACCCGGAACAGCATTGGATTCACTACCGTCACCTGGCGCACCCCTGGAAACGCCGAGGCCCTGATGCCCACGACCCCAGCCCGCCCACCGACATCGCCCAGCTGGCCCAGCAGAAACCGCTGCCGATTGATAACTTCCTCGGTTACAATGCCGGTCGGGATGCGGACAACATCCGGGCTTTACGCGACACTTCTCTCGACCGCCTCTGGGTGGGAGACCTGTTCCTGGAAGCGGAGGTCCAGTTCGGTACCAGCACCTCCGAGGTCGTCTTTGAGCTATCCCGTGGGGTCAATCGCTTTCAGGCGCGGTTCACACCGGGACACGTTACGCTGCACCGCCTGGGCAAGGGGGCAGAGGAGTTCGGTACTCCTTCCCGTCCCTGCCGCATTCGGCCGGGACAACGCCATCACCTCCGTTTTGCCAATGTTGATGCTCGATTGTGGGTATGGGTTGATGGCCAACGGGTGGATTTTGGCGCTGAAGCGGACTATCTCCCCGTCGAACCCGGACCCGAGGATCAAGCCGATGGGGAAGGTTGGACCTACGCCAATGACGTGGAACGGCCAGCCAGCATCGGTGTCCGAGGTCAAGCGACCATACGCCATCTCGTTCTCTCCCGAGACATCTATTACACCAGTGCCCGATTACCACCGGATTATAGCCAACCGGACATCTATTATGTTCAACCTGGCCACTATCTCTGCCTGGGAGACAACAGCGCTCAGAGTTCCGATAGCCGCAGATGGGGGTTAGTTCCGGATCGCCTCTTGCTGGGCAAGGCAGTTTTCGTTTTCTGGCCGGCTTACCCGGAAATGCGGATTGGCCTGATCAAATGAAACAACACCATCGCCTTGCCGTGGGATCGGATCAACCGGAGGGACCAGGTTGCACCCCCTGGAGATAAGGTGGAAATAAGAATTCAGAGCGAACCTCTAAGCGGAAGCCAGTGAGTTTGCACTCCTGGGAATATGGTCCAGGAAACGGGTATTCCAAACGGAGAACCCGATATGTAGTCCGACGATTAGAATGAATAACGTCCAGGAAGGTAACCCAGTGGGCAGGATGCGAGAGAACCTATGCTAAGCGGCGAAATTCAAATACGTGTCCGTTATGCGGAAACGGACCGGATGGGACTGTTGCATCATGCCAACTATCTGGTTTACTTTGAGCAAGCACGCACGGAATTGCTCCGACAACATGGTGCAACCTACAAGGACTTGGAGGATCAAGGCTATTATCTGGTCATTGCTAAGGTGGAGATCAAGTACAAAAGCCCAGCGTATTATGATGACCTGCTGACCATACGCACGACTGTCCTGCGTACAACGCCGGTGCGCATCGAGCATCGCTATGAAGTATTCCGGGAAGGGGTGTTAATTTGCGAGGGAACGACCACGCTGGCCTGTGTGGATAAGCAGGGACGATTGCAGGCAATGCCCCGGTGGCTGATGGAGGCAAAGTAGCCGGGCTCGGCGGACTCGGTTGCACGGGGTTGGGCGGGCTGATGGTCGGCGAAGGAGCTGAACAGACTCCACCCACCCCAGCTAGGATGCGGATGGGAGGCGGAATGCGATGCAGAGGTGTAGCATCATCGGCTTCCGCAGTGACGTGCGTTCCGCAGTGACGAGTGATCTGTTGCCAAGGTGTTGAGGTGCGAACGTGCGGCGCTTCTGGATTCATCATGTACTACCCACCTTGCTAGCAGCACTACCCGCTCTGCTAGCCGTGCTGGTGTTTGCGGCCATCCCTCCGGACGTGCGCTACGAGTACCTCCAGCGTGTTCGGCACCACCCGATCGACTGGATCATCCTGGGTCTCGGCTTTGCTCTCTTCTTGACCCAGATCTGGCTCTGTCGGCGGGCTTTGATCTGGCGAGAGCATCTAGGGGATTTTGACCCCAGTACCGATCGTTGGCTCAGTCATCTGGCTCAGGGAGCGGAATGGTTTCCGCTGCTGGGTCTGATGGGCACGGTGATCGCGATCCTGCAAACGTTCAGCACCATCACTCCCGGTGCCCGTCCCGATGCTGCTGAAATCATTCGCAAGTATGCGCCGGCCATCACAGCGACAGGTGGTGGATTGTACATGGCCTTCATCAATATTCTGCCCAGTTGGGTGGCCAATGTCGGACGTGACCTGATTCGCATGTTCGGTGGGGCCGCCCTGTTGCCGGAGGCGATCAGCGTAGAATGAGGCTCAGCTCGGTTACCGCTGGCCTCAGGCTCTAAGACCCGTAGGGGTCACGTTCCCAAAGTGTCCACCACTGATAACTGCTTGATCCACGATAATTTCACTTAGGATGCGAAGAAAGCGGATGCCGGAATGGAGTGACAGGTAAAATGTCCGTCAGGACATTCTTGTCCTGCCCAAGCAGAATGCGCGGATGTGGGGCAGAGGCATGGTCATCATCGGCACAGCCTGAGGAGGGTTGGAGGTGATTCGTCTGCCGCGTCGATCAGTGACCCGCTTTTTTATTCCGCTGATCGATGTGCTCATTTTGTTGTTCGCTATCTTTCTGTTGATGCCGTATGTCAGTGACCCGGTGCTGGAGGAAGCGGGCGAGAACTCGGTGTCCCGGACGGATGCGACGGAATCCGCCTTACCCGACGATGTGCGGATGTTACAGAAGTTGTTGCAGGAAGAGCGTCGTCGTGTGGCCCGTCTGGAAGAGGAACACAAGCGTCGTTTGAGCGAAGGGCTCCGCATTTGTGTCCTGCACATCGATCCCCAGGATGGTACCCTATATTATCAGGATTCGGAACGTCAGGACATACGCACGGAGTCGGACGCATGGCGGTTGATCGCCCAGCAGAAAGCCTTAGCCAGTACCCAGGGAGCCCAGGATCTTTACTTTCTGATCCTCTGGCCGCGTGTGCCCAGCGCATTTCCCACTCAAGCCCAGGAAGCTCAATACCGTCAATGGTTCCGAGACGTGCCGTTGGGATTTGACCAAAACCACAGCCAAGGGAAAGGGAGATAACATGATCCCAGCGACCCTCCTGTCACAACGGTTTCTCCTCCTTGGTCAGGGGGTTTGGGCCGAGATGTTGTGGGGCAATCTGTTGGACCGGCTTGTACAGCAGGCCACGCTGCTGGTGATCAAACTTCTGATCGTGGCAGGGGCCTATCTGGTGGGCTCGGTATTAGGGGGGATCCTGGCAGTGGCACTGGACCGCTGGGTGTTCCGCAAACGGATGCCGGAAGCGGGCAGACAGTTGTGTTCTTTGATTGGTGGTGTGCTTATGGCCCTGTTGGCGGTATTATTCCTGCTCGGTTCCGGGGGCGATGGTTTATGGGGAGGTGGAGGTGGCTCGGGGGAGGGCCAGGGGGAAGGTACAGCCAGTCCCTATGTCGCGCCCAGTGGCAACCGTCCTTCGGCTCCGCAAGAGACTCGGGAGATACCATCACCAACTGCTCCAGAACCTCCGCCGCCGCGGGAAGTCTCCGCGGTCCTTCGTGTCACGGTATTAGCCGGCAAAGCGGTCCGGGAAGCGGGTCGCTTCTACGTGTTGGACGATGATCCGAACCCGCGGACCTTCTCAGAGATTACCGAGGCCATCCTGCAACGTCGGAGCAGAACCCAGGAGCGCTTGACCGTGCAGATTCTCTTTCCCGTTGACCCGAATCTGGCTCCACCCCCGAACGATCCGAAGGTGACACGTCTGACCGAATGGGTGCGTCAAGAAGCGGGACTGGACGTGGCCTTTCCCTCCCGACCCCGCTGAACTTGGAGCAGCGTGCGATCTTAACTGCGCAGACGACGACGGCTTTAGGAAGCAGGCACGACAGTTCTGTCTGTCCGCCCGTTTTCAGGGCCTTTGAGGGGGCTGAGCCATGAGCTCACCGACACCAAGTGCACCGGACGTTCCCCAGGCACCTTCAGTAGGAGTGGAAGCCCCCCACGTTTTGCTGTTTGGACTGACCGGCGCCGGTAAAACAGCTCTGTTAGCAGCTCTGATGCGGGCCGGGGAAAAACAGCAGGCTATGCTCGGCGGACGCATCGTCGAAGCATCTGGCCAACTGGCTCGGCTCGCGGAGGCATTTTATGAGGGTAGCGAGCCACCACCCGCCGAGCAGGAGGTGGTGAGTTACGTCCTCCGCCTGGAATCACCTGCGACCGGTCAGGCCGAACGCCGTGAGGATTCCTTACGGTCAGGATTCGGGCATTCCCCATCCCGCAGCATCATCATCCACGATTGCTCCGGAGAAGCAGCAAGTCGGTGCATCGAGGTGATGGTGGCCGAGGAGATGACTCAGCTTCCTCGGTCCTCCTCTGGTTATCGCGGGGTACCCAGGGACACGGGGTACCAGGATATGTCGGGGATCTATCTTCAGGCTCTCATGGCTCAGGAGGGTCGCATCTTCCCCGATGCTCCCGCGACTGGCCCACTTCGACTTCGGCAGGTGTTGCAGGAGGCGGATGCGTTGATGGTATTGGTCGTTGCCACCATGGATGAGCGGAAATTGAGGCAGTCCTTCTCGCTGTTTCGCCAGTTCTTGTGGGCCCTTCGGTGGGCCCGTAGCCGCGCCCGGAAAGTGGGGGGCTTTCCGGTCTTTCTGGTTCTGACTCAGTGTGACCGCCTGGCCCGGCCCGGGGATTCACGCGCAGTCTGGGAATCTCGCCTGCAAGCTTGCAGCAAACATGCCTACGCGGCCTTTGCGGCATTCTTACGTCAAGCATCCGGCCCGGAATCGCCATCGCCGGAGATCCAGCCCACTGCCAGGAGTCAGTATGCCGAATCAACTGAGGCCTCCGCGGAGGATGGGGTAGAAGAGTGGGACGCGGAGAAAACATCCCGGTCACTCTTCACGCCATTTGGTGACCTGGATTTGCATGTCTATACGGTGGCAGTGCGCTATCCCAGGCACCTGGAGAAGCGCGAAGAGGCGACGAAGCCCTATCGTGTGGTGGAACTTTTCCGGGACGTCTTTGCGGCAGCGTCAGGGCACCGTCACCGTCAGCAGCAGGCCGATCGTTGCCTGCGGTGGACCGTACGCACGGCGGCAGCTTTTTTCACAGCGGCCATGACGACGCTCCTCGTCCTGCTTTTCGATCCGCCCCGTGTTCCCCAGCCGACCCTGGCAGAAATGGTCGCAGGTTACCGTGAGCATGAGCCTCCCGCTGAGGAACGATTGGCAGCATCGCGTATCGCCTTGCACCGTCAAACTCTGGAACGGTTCCGGGATCATGCCGATTTCTGGCAACTGCCTGCGGAGTTGCAAGGGTTTGTTCTGACACGCTTGCGGGAGATCGAGGATTACCGGCAATTGCGTCGGCGGCTGGCTGCATCCCTTCGACCTGCCGACTGTCGGACTGTGTCCGAATTGGAGGCTCTGGAGCAGTCCCTGCAGCAAGGGCCGCTGTCGATTCCCCCGGGGCGGGGTTATGACTGGAGTGCCACCGAGGCAGGTCGCTGGCGGATGAAATGGTTACAGGATGTGCAAGTGATCCGGCAAGCGGAACAGCAGCTTCAGGAGCTTTACCGGGACCGGATTCGTCGGGTCCAGCGACTCATGGAGGTGGACCACTTCGCAGGAAGCTGGCGGGATGAGGCCACCGCAGTGGTCCAATCGCCGGACCCTCCGTATCCCCTGGGGAATGCCGTGCCGGGTTCGATGTCTCTACCGGACCTGCCGGCAGAACACGGAGCACCGATCACCTGGTTTGTTCCGTATCACTTTGAGCGAGTGGCCGACTGGCGTGACGAATGGCACCGCTGGCGCGAGCGCTTGCAAGCCTTGCGTGACCTGGCGGATGCCTGCGGCCTGACCCAAGGCTCCGGCCTTCCCGCTCCTTTGCGGATACCCGAACGCAGCGATATCTCCTCTTCCGCTGATGATCCTGCCCTCCGCTGGCAGCAGTTGCAGCAGTATTATGCAGCGTATTTATCCCAACCTGCCTTATGGGGAGCCGTTCGGTTTCCCGAACCGATTCGCGCCATCCTTCAGGATCACCGATCACGCTTTCTGGCTGGAGTAGGACATCGGCTGCGGCAGGAATTGCAGCGACGCGTGGGACGGGAAGACGGCCTGGCGGATACACCGAGCCAGTGGCGGCAAGTGGCCGAACTCTTGCACCAGCCGAGCGGTCCCTTAGCCGAATGGGGAAAGTTGCTCCATGTGCTGCTTCTGCAAGAAGATTCCCGGGCAGCGGAACCGTTGCAAGAGTTGGCGATGTTTCTCAGCCGTGCCAGCTTTGACTTGGAGCTTCAGGGTGTGAATCTGTACCTGCCACCGGGCCTGACGTTGGAACCGCCCCGACCCGCTGGCCCCTTGCTCCTCAAGTGGACAGGACCCCAAGGAGAAACAGTCCAGCGTTTTCTGCAGATGGGGACGCCGATCCGGGAAGGGTCCGGACGACTGTACATTTTTCAAGCGGAAAAGGTCGAAAAGCTTCGCTACCGTCCCGGGGACACCTTGACCTTGGAATTGCCCCTTCAAGCGGGTCAGGAGGTGATGCGCCTGGTGTGGGAGCGTGGAGTGAGTGCTAGCTATCAGTTCGATGTCCTCTATGCGTCGCCACGCCTGCTCCGGAGGGATGGGCATATGGAAGTGGCCCGTGGTGTGCGCCTGGTGCCGCTGACCGGTTCGCTCTGGCCGGCTCCACCGCCCTTGTGGTACGCTTTGCTCAATCCCTGAATCTCCCGATACATGCGCAATGTATCATGCGAAATGTCTGGACATGAGCAGGTGTCCCACCTGAAGGTGGAGTACCCTCCTTGCCAGAACAAGACACACCCTCTGCCGACTAGTCTAGCCCGCCCCCGCCCACCGCACATTACAGTGACGCACCAAGTCGCCGCAGATCCGGTCACGAGCCAATGGTGCCGGGAGATGGATCGCGCTGATATTATCCCTGGCTGATGTCAAACAGGGTCCATGCGGTATAACAACAGCAAGCTGCAGAGGGTCTGTGCCTGTAGTCCGGCATCGGACGGGAATCCATTCGAAGCCACCGAGAACCGCCATGGGCGCCCTACACATCCGGGACATCTTTGCTCAACATCATCCGACGTTCAGTTTCGAGTTTTTCCCTCCCAAGACGGAAGAGGGGAGTGAGGCCTTGTTTCGCACGATCGCCGCCCTCCAGGAGCTGGAACCTTCCTTTGTTTCCGTGACTTACGGGGCAGGAGGATCGACGCGTGACCGGACCCACGATCTGGTTGTGCGGATCCAGAGGGAGACCAAACTGACCGCGGTGTCCCACTTGACCTGCGTATGTCATAGCCGTGAGGAGATCGCAGCCATCTTGGAGAGATACGCACGGGCGGGGGTGATGAACATTCTGGCCTTGCGGGGTGATCCGCCGCGGTCCATGCCCCATTATGATCGTTCCCGGGATGCCTTCCGTTACGCGGTAGAACTGGTGCGATTCATTCGTGAGTTTCCCACACCACCGGATCCCCGGGGTTTCGGCATCGGAGTGGCGGGCTTCCCCGAGGGACACCCCGAATGTCCCAACCGTCTCAAGGAAATGGATTACCTCAAACAAAAGGTGGATGCCGGTGCGGACTACATTTGCACCCAGTTGTTTTTCGACAATCGGGACTTTTACGACTTTCGGGAACGATGTGAGTTGGCGGGGATTCGGGTTCCCATCATAGCCGGCATTATGCCCATCACCAGTCGCAAAAACCTGGAAACAATGGCGGAGTTGGCTGCCGGCGCCCGCTTCCCCGCCAAGCTCCTGAGAGCTGTGGCCCGCTGCAGCGACGATGACGATGTGGCACGGGTCGGGATCAGTTGGGCGACCGAACAGTGCGCTGATTTGTTGCATCATCAGGTTCGGGGCATCCACTTCTACACTCTCAATCGCTCCGATGCCACGGTGCAGATCTATCGCAACTTAGGGGTGAGAAGCTCGCGGGCCTTGCGACAGGCAGTCTGAAGGGAACTGGCAGGTTTTCCTGGAGCGTGGAAGGCAGACGGGCCCATGCCGGCTCAGGAGAGAGAAGGTGTGATTCGAGAGAATGGTGTGAGTCTCGCGGTCTGTAGCGAATCGGGAGGGGGGCAGCAGTAATGCACCGGGTTGCAATGGCCGGAGCCATCTGGGCGGGCGCGATGGCTGTGGTGGCAGGTCCGATGAGTGAACCACCACCAGCTGCATCCCGCGAGGTGGACCCGGAAAAAGGGGTAGTGGTGTGTGTCTCCCCGGCAGCAGCGGAGGTGGGGGCGGCGATTTTGCGGCGTGGGGGGAATGCCGTCGATGCCGCCGTGGCGGTGGGGTTTGCCCTTGCTGTGACCTGGCCCGAAGCGGGGAATATCGGCGGTGGTGGCTTCATGATGATCGCGCCGCCGCGTCAAGCTGTCACCTGCATCGAGTTTCGGGAAACAGCGCCCCGAGCGGCGCCGGAAAACCTGTTCGCCGATGGAAAGGTGCCCCCCTGGGATGCCCGTGCTGCCGGTGTGCCCGGAACGGTGCGCGGACTGGCTCTGGCCCATCAGCGCTTCGGTAAGCTTCCCTGGGAGGAATTGATTGCCCCTGCCATCACCCTGGCCGAGCAGGGCGTGACCGTCAACTCTGCGTTGGCCCGATCCCTCCAGCGGGTCTGGGCAGACTCTCACACAAAACACTCCGAATTCCGGCGCCTGTTCTCTCCTCCCGATCGGCGCCGCTGGCAAGTGGGAGACCGCCTGATCCAGAAAGACCTGGCGGAAACGCTGCGACTGGTCGCCCGCCATGGGCCGGACGCCTTTTACACCGGGCCGATTGCGGAATCGATCGTGCAGGAAATGAAAGCCAGCGGGGGACTGATCACAGCTGAGGATTTGAAAGCCTATCGTGCCCAGGAACGGACCCCGATCCACATCCGTTATCGAGGCTACGACATTTACGCTCCCCCTCCTCCGAGTTCCGGGGGAATCACTCTGGCCCTGATGTTGCATATGCTGGAAACAATGGACCTGAAATCCCACGGACGCTGGTCTGCCCACACGTACCACATGCTGATCGAGGTGATGCGTCGGGCATATGCGGATCGCGCCCGCTACTTGGGTGATCCGGACTTCACCCCGATTCCCCCGCACTTGATCCGTCGGGACTATGCCCGTCGTCTTGCCGCGACGATCCGCCCGGACAAAGCCACTCCTAGCGCGGAGGTGGCTCCTGATGTGCCGGTGCAACCCGAGGGAGAATCCACGACACACTTCTCCATCATCGATCGCGAAGGCTTGGCGGTCAGCACGACGTACACTTTGGAGAACAGTTACGGCTGTCGGATAGCTGTTCGCGGTGCCGGCTTCATCCTCAATAATGAAATGACCGACTTCAATCCGCGCCCCGGAGTGACCAGCACCGATGGGCGCATCGGCACGCCTGCCAACGCCATTGCACCCGGCAAGCGCATGCTCAGTTCCATGACACCGACCATCGTGCGTCAGCAGGATCGGGTGGTGCTGGTGACCGGCAGCCCGGGTGGACGCACCATCATCAATACCGTCCTGTGTGTGCTGCTCAACCGCTTGGATTTCGCTCTGCCTCCGGAGCAGTGCGTCTCAGCGCCACGCCTTCATCATCAATGGTTTCCTGATGTGGTCCGGCTGGAAACGACCCCGAACCACGCGGAACTGGTCGCGCAATTGCAGCGTCGGGGACACCGGGTGGTCTCCTCGGGCCGTCAAGGGGATGCCCATTCCATCTTCGTGGATCCGGTTACAAACCGTCGGATTGCGGTCGCCGATCGCCGGATCGATGGTGCCATCGCTGAGGAGTAATATCAAAATCGTTTTGTTCCGTCGAGAATCTGTTGGTATAAGGGGGAGAGCGGTCAGGAGCAGTGCGGCTTGTTCCGATCCTCAGCGTGGGAAGGGTGGATCAGGCGGAGAAGAGAGGGCGGCCAAGACCCTGAGCCCGCGCCAGTTCCACGATTCGGGCAGCCAAGACGATGTCTTCGATTCCCAGACCGAGGGATTTGAAGATGGTAATATCCTCTCGCGACTGCCGTCCGGGGTAGCGGCCGACGATGAGGGGAGCCAATTCGATGATGTCGGACCACTCCAGTACACCGCTGTTGAGAGGAGCGACAAAGTCCCCCGCTTCCTGACGTGCCTGGTCTTTGCTGTCCACAACCACAAGTGTCGCGCGGCGGAAGACTTCCACATCCGCTTCTGCTTTGGCGATCATATTGGAGCCGATGAGATTGATGTGTTGACCCGGGGAAAGCCAGGTGCCCAGCAACACGGGATCCCGGGCCGTGGTAGCAGTGATCACGATGTCCATGTTCCGGACGGCGCCTTCCGGCTGATCCACAGGGAGAACTTCCACCCCTGTTTCGCGGGAGAGCCGCTCGGCGAAAGCGTGTCGGCGTTCCGGTTGCCGGGAATAGACGCGGACCTGTTCGACAGGGCGGACTTTGCATACCGCGAGGATTTGGGTTCGGGCTTGCTTACCCGTGCCGAGGCATCCGACGGTGCGGGCATCGGTTCGGGCCAGTTTTCGCGTGGCTACCCCTGTAGCGGCACCCGTGCGAAACTGACCGAGGATGTCGGCCTCCAGCCAGGCCTGCAACTGCCCCGTCTTGCCGTCGTAGAGTGTAACATGGAAGCGTGTCCCCTCTTTGCTCGAGGTGTAAGCTTTAAAGCCGATGATCCCGAGTGTCTTAGCGGCGGCGGGCAAGACATGCAACATCACATGATCGGTCTGGCAACGTTGCCGCGGGATGTTCTCCGCCTCCTCCAAGGCCAGTTTCCGGAATGCCGTGGTTACGGCCTCCAAGGCAAGATCCATCGTGACCAGTTGCTCCACATCCGTTTCCGTGAGATAGAGCGGTACCATAGTTGTGGCCTGCTTCGGGTGAGACAGTAATAGCATAACCTATTTCTCCTGGGCTGTCTGTAACCATTCCTGGAAACGGGCGAGTCCAGCGGTGATCACATCCTGACTGGTGGCGAAGGACATGCGTACATACCCTTCTGCACCAAAGGCAACACCCGGGACCAGGTTGACGTGGGCCTGTTGGAGCAAAGCGGTGCAGAAGGAGAGCGAGTCCTGCACCCATAGCGGGCCGAAGCGTTTGTTGAAGTAGGCGGAGACATCGAAGAAGGCGTAGAAGGCACCTTCCGGCTCATGCAGGCGGATGTGCGGGATTTGACGGAGGAGCCGACAAGTCAGATCGCGGCGGACAGCGAATTCCGCACGCATCTGGGCCACACACTCTTGCGGTCCCTCCAAAGCAGCCACCAAGGCGGCTTGCGAGATACTGCTGGGGCAGCTGGTTTCCTGGCTTTGAATGGCGTCCATGGCCTTGACTACATGGCTCGGAGCAACAGCCCAGCCCATACGCCAGCCGGTCATGGCGTAACTCTTGCTGGCTCCACTGATGGTGAGGGTCCGTTGCCGTAGTTCCGGCCGGAGGGTCGCGATGCATGTGGGCCCCACCTTCCCGTAAGTGAGCTGTTCGTAAATCTCATCGCTGAGAATGGCCGCGTCGCTGTGTTCGAGCAGGATATCGACCAACTGCTCCAATTCCTGACGGGTATAGACTGTACCCGTCGGGTTGCAGGGTGAGTTGATCATCAGCAAGCGTGTACGTGGTGTCAGTGCCGAGCGGAGTTGTTCGGGTGTGAGTTTGAAGCCCGTTTCCGCGGTCGTTTCCAGTAACACCGGTTTGGCCCCGGTCATCTGGACCAGGTCGGAATAGCTGACCCAATAAGGACTGGGGATGAGCACTTCATCACCCGGCCCTACGGTGGCGGCCAAGGCGTTGTGAATGGAATGCTTGGCACCGTTGGATACGATCACCTGATCCGGGTCAATTGCGTAGTTGTGGAAGCGTTGATACCAACGGCAGATGGCGTTTTTCACCTCGGGGGTGCCGCTGGTGGGGGTATAGTGGGTCTGGCCTTGGCGGGCAGCTTCCGCGGCGGCGGCACAGATGTGTTCCGGTGTGTTGAAATCAGGCTCACCGAGACTGAAATCATAAACAGTGATGCCGGCGGCTTTCAGTTGACGGGCCTTGGCACCGGCTGCTAAAGTGGCCGACGGCTTGATCGATTCAGCAAGTGGGGATAGTCGAATCATGGCAGGCTCAACCTGAACAAGGGGAGAAACGCTCCTTTCCCCTCATCGTACCGAAATTGCTAGTGATGGACATCATCCGCGGACTCTCCGTTGGCGTCCACGAGCATGCGGTAACAACGTCCCATACTCAAGTTGATCGGGTCGGCCATATGCAGCACGTGGTGTTGTGCGTTCATCGTTATCCTCCGGCATTGGGCGGAGCGGAAACTTACACCCAACGCCTGGCCCGTTACCTTGCCGAAGAACATGCCTGTGAGGTCCGCGTCTGGACCACGACCGCAGAGGCCCTGGAGGAACTCTGGCGTCCGCGGCGACCTCTTTGCCCCTATATACGAGAAATGCGTCGCGAAGCGGTCATTGAACGGTTTCCACCGTTACCCGACTTCCCCGGGCGACGCTGGGTGCTCAAGGCCCTGTCGCTTGTCCCCCATCCCGTGTGGCGGAGTCTGACGGTGCCGTGCAATCCCATCTGCCCCTCGATGTGGCTGCAGGCGCGACGTGAATCGGGACCCGTGGACGCTGTCCATGCGTTGGCGTTTCCCTATGCGTTTATTGCAGCCTGTGCCTGGCGTCTGGCCCGACGTCATCAGGTGCCTTTTTTTCTGACCCCCTTTCTCCATTTCGGAGATCGAGATCACCCCCGCGATCGCGTCCGTCGAGCGTACACGGCCTGGCACCTTTGCTGGTTGTTGCGGCAAGCGGATGGTGTCTTCGTCCAGACCGAGGCCGAACGACACGTGGTCTTGTCCTGTGGAGTGGCGCCCCAGCGGATTCATCTCCACGGCATGGGTGTGGATGTCCGCGAATGCACCGGAGGCAACCGAGGGGCGACACGCCAACGGTGGGGTGTGCAGGAGCATATTCCTGTCATTGGTCATCTCGCCAATCTTTCACGTGCCAAAGGAACTTTGGATCTACTCCAGGCTGTCGAACGGCTGCATCAGCGGGGAATCCCCTGTCGCCTGGTCCTGGCCGGGCCGGCCATGCCGGAGTTCCGTCGGATCTGGCAACGGCCTCCTCGAGGAGTTACGTATCTGGGACCGTTGTCCCCCCAGGAGAAAAAAGATTTCTTCGCGGCGATCGACCTGTTCGCTTTGCCCTCGCGTACCGATGCGTTTGGCCTGGTACTCCTGGAGGCCTGGGCCAACGCACGACCAAACGTTGCTTACCGTGCCGGAGGACCGGGTGAATTGATCCGACATGAACAGGATGGACTGCTCGCCCGTTGTGGTGATGTCGAGGACCTCACGGAGCAATTGGCTCGCCTGGTTCGCAACCCTTCCTGGCGGGAAACCCTCGGCACAACCGGACAGCAGCGAATCTCCCAAGAGTTCCAGTGGCAGGATAAGTTGGAACGCGTCGGACAGGTGATGTCCGAGATCGTTCAGCAAAAGAAAGGACGGCGACATCCTGAGAGGACGTGGGTTTCTTTCCCTTCCTCAGCCGCCTCCACGCGAGCTGTTTGATCATATTCTGTCTTTGTTGCCTGGTGAGCGGGTGACGTTTGCGGACATTCTTGCGGGGAGTTTCTGGCGAACCTGACTGACCCAGAGGTTCACCCTCCCAATAGTCCCACCGCCGTGCCTGCTTCGGCGGTTGAAACTCAAGTTGAACAGTCCTTGGTTCCGATAACAATGGTGTCTGCCCTGCTTCAGGTGCGGGATTTCCATGGGGTACTGCTGGGGTTTACTAGGGGTGGTCCTCGGGACCATGATGGGCTGTGCCTGGGCCCGTAAGCCTTACGCGGATGATCCTCTGGTACGGGCTCGACGCGCCAGCTGGGGTGACCCGCGGCAGGCTGCCATCCTATCCCCCTCCATCTCAGAGCCGTTACCGCCTCCCCCACCTTATCCGGAAAATTTACCCACCTTGGAATGGGAGCAGCACCGAAAGGATCTGCAGTCTCCCTAGCCCCTACGCGATTCCTGCTCGGTGGCCATGGTTTGACCAGGCCATTCCCTCTTGGTCGCCAGGGTCCAACGTGGAGCGGGGGTTTTGACATTTCGGAGTATCAGCGTGTTTGCTCCCCCATCGCAAGGACATGGAAAGACCCACTCATCAATCGTTCGATCCTGAGATCGAACTCAATCGCGGATCAGAGGTATGCGGTCGGGTGGAGCGGCCGGATCCGGTTTGGAGAAGAATGAGTCCACTCGCCAGAGATGGATGGATAGGGACTGATCGCCTGCCAATACCACGGGGGCATTGGCCAGGAACGTTACACCGCTGAGGGGCGCTGTGTGTTGTTTCCACAGGGCGGCTTGGGGTCGCTGCCGATCGGCGGTGTCCCAAAGACGAACGGTGCGGTCGGCTCCCCCGGAGAGAAGCCAACGTCCACCGTTTTTGAGAGCCAGGGCACGAATCGGGCCGGTATGTCCCGTTAGAGTGGCATTCGCTGTGCTTTGGCCCTGTTTCCACAGGCGGATCGTTCCGTCATCGCTGCCGGCGGCATACCATGAACCGTCGGAGCTGACTGCCAAGGCCGACAGCGGAGCCGGAAACGGACCGTGGCGCCGCCGTTCTTCTCCCGTCTGGGCATCGAGGAGCAAAAGGGTCCGGCCTGCTGCAACCAGAAGCTCCTCGCCACGGGGGTCGAGAGCTACAGCGGTGATGTATCCGAGCCCATCGCGACGCCACAATTCGCTACCATTAGCGAACCGCCAGGCAACCAGGGAGCCATCATAACTGCCGCTATACGCCCAGCGCTGAGTGGGATGCAAAGCGACAGCACTGACCAGGCCGCTGTGTTCGGCATAACGCTGTATTTCCAGACCGGTCGTCAGGTCCCAAAGGCGGGCAGCTCCATCCATGCCGCCACTGAGGGCATACTTGCCATCCTGGGAAAGTGCGACACTCCAGACACTGGCGGTATGACCGACCAGCCGCTTGACATCACGCCGGCCTTCGACATCCCAGAGACGGACCGAGCGATCGGCCGAGGCGACGATGGCACGACGACCATCCGGGAAAAAGGCGATCTGATGGGCGGTTCCTGCAAGGGATTCCAACGGGTCGAGCTCACCGGTATTATCCTCATTGGTGGGACCATTCAAGCTAGCTACGAAGAGGGTACCCAACTGCAATTCCCGAATCAAGTCGCCAAACGCTTGTACCCAAATCTGACGGGTGATGGTTCCACCCGCAGGAAGCAGACTGCCGAAGTGACGACGCAACACCGGGGATTGCGACACCGCGTTGCGGAATTGAGCGACGGACAGTCCAGCCTCCGCAGCCGCCAGTTCGATGTCCAGGTCCGCTTCGTATTTGAGGGTCACGGTGCTGACGGCTTCCTGACGTGACACCCGTGCTCCGGTTTGGGCAACGGCCTCGGCAAATCGCTTCATATCTTCCTGCATGATCTTCAGGGCCACATCCTTGCCGGGATACAAAGCCCGGATCAACTCGGCTTCGCGACGGGTGAAGGCCTTCGGGTTTTTCTCCAGGTGTTCCCGCATCTGATCCGCCTTGGGCATGATACCGGTCACGTGACAGGACATGCAGGACACACCTGCCTCCACGGCACGGTCGGGACGCCGCGGGTCGCTGACAATATTGACCGGAGCTTTATCCAGGCGTGCATTGTTTGCATTGGCAATGAAGAAGGCGTGCAGTCCATTCGGCAGGGTGAAGATGGCCTCCCCTCCGGCGTGACGGAAGGGATTCTCCGCCAGTCCCGCTGGGCCGAGAGGGAAGGCGAAGACGTTGCGTGGATCCGGGACCAAGGTTCCCTCCAGGCGATTGGCCAGGTTGGACGGTGGCTCGTCGAAATCATACGTGCGCCAGTACATGCCGTGGGCAGAATCGTGACGCTCGAGAATACGATTGAACCGGGACACCCCGGAGCCATTGAAGGCCAGACGAATGACGCGTTCCTGCTGGATATTCCGAGTGGCATCGACCCGGATCAGACGCTCCAATTCGGTCAGACTGAGTGGGATTTGCAAGATATCGTAATACAGCGGCGCACGACTTGCCGTGGCGATAAACCAGTCCCCCCGGATCAACGGCATTCGGGCCAGCGTGAACGCACTAAGGACGCGTGCCGCCGTGGTGTCTTCCAGAATTCCATACGGATACTCCTGCAAAATCCGGTTCCAGGTCGTGGCATCCCACTGATACCAACGCAGATCGATGCGGAAGACCGTTTTCGCCTCGTCTAGGGGCACGGGATTGATAATCCTGGAGCCCCAGGAGAGGGAGTTGACCAGCTTGTTGAGAGCGTTGCGGTAGGTCTGCAATTCATCCTCAGACAATCCAGCATTGTGGAGATGGTGGAAGGTAAAGAAACGCTGAAAGCGACGTGCACGCAATTCCATACGTTCCAGGTCTGCCAGGATCCGGTGGTGAACGTCGGCTGTTGTGATCGGTTTGCGGGTAGCCACCGCAGTGGGAGCCGGAGCAGGAGCACCCAGGGAAATCCAGCGGCGGATGACTTCCAGGTCCTGGGCGGAGGGGCGGGGGTGCTCCTCGGGGGGAGGCATCGTCCCATCCTCCATACGCAACCAGAGGCGGCTCTCCTCCGGCTTGCCCGGCACGACTTTTTTGCGGGCCACCAGCTTGCTCAAATCCGTAATGTAATTGACACCCCCTTCGACGATCCCATCCTGGCCGTGACAGCGGTAGCACTGGGTCCGAAGGATCGTTTGCACACGCATCGCCAGTTGGACGCCCTCCGGCGTAGCGTTCTGCTGGAGCGAAGCGTTCTGCTCCGCTGCCGGAAAAGGTTCGGATAATGCGACGCTTCCACCCACGATACCGGTCCAAACCGTAATCGCTTGCCACAGTCCAAGCATGTTTACTCCCTCGCCTGATCCCGTCAGGCCCAATACGAGCACCGCGCGTCCCGTTATTCCGACGAATGAAGCTGCCCGGGAGTTTCATCCTGCGGGTCCGCGCCTGATCTGCCCATTATTGGGTGGAGGGCGGTGCTTCACGCTGATACGAGCACATTTTCTTCCCAAGTGTT
>Ga0272447_1000378_pt1 | contig 34641 bp, 23 predicted proteins | sample YNPCB0133_FD_194589 | JGI IMG/M metagenome (GOLD analysis project Ga0272447, IMG submission 194589) | Hot spring microbial mat communities from Yellowstone National Park, WY, United States - YNP-CB-013-3 | ecosystem: Environmental > Aquatic > Thermal springs > Hot (42-90C) > Sediment | place... | reverse complement strand
CCGTGCTCCTGTGGCCAGAAAACAGCGCTGCTTCCAGCAGGGAGCGGTCGTACTGATCCCGCATGCGCTGGCCCAGCTCCCCAAGCTGCTGGACACGGCTCAATAGGCCATCGAGAAATTGGCGCAGACGAGTTTGGTTTTGCTCTATGCTGTTGCGAATGACAACCAGCTCTCCCACCAAGTTGTTGATGAAGTCCAGGTGACGCACCTCCACCCGCATTACAGAGCTACCTAGGGCAGCCCGCCGGCTGGCCGGTGTTGCTGGCGTAGCGGGTACTGCTGGGGTGGCTGCTGGAGCAGTAACAGCAGGGGGAGGAGGCGCAGCAGGAGCCTGGGGAGCGACCTCGAGGTCGCCTAGGAGCAATTCCAGTTGGGCTGCGAAGTCGCTGGCGGCTTCTGCAGGGGGAGCAGTAGCCTCTTCCAGCTTAGGAGTCGCTGCTGGTTCAGCAGCATCAAAGAGAGCAGCCAGATCGTCCAGGCTGGGGCTGGAAGAGCCTTCTAAAGCTTCTTCTGCCGGGGTCTGCATCTTGCCCTCAGCCACAGTTGCGCCCAGGGCGGCCAAGGGCTCATCCTCGGCAAACAGGCTTTCCAGTTGCCTGGCCAGGTCTTCCTCTGCTGACTGCAGAGCCCTACCCTCCTCTGCTACCTCTAGCGGAACTTCTGCAGCTAAGTTGCTTGCTGGCGAGGCTTCTAGGTCCGCCAGGGGGGCTCCTTCCTGCGTGTCTGCCGCTGCGGCAAAGAACCGGCTCAGCTCCTCCAGATCGATCTGGCTGTCGCCATCGGTATCCACAGCCGATGAAGGTTCGCCAGCCCCCCTGCCCAGCTCTTCGGCCTCGGCCTCCTCGGCAAACAACGCCTCGAGACGGTTGAGAGAATCCTCCGAGAAGGAGGCAGCAGCTGCTGCAGAAGGCTCCTCTTCTGGGGCTGGGAACATCTGCTCCAGGAGCGCCCACTCCTCCTGGTTTTCTGGGGTCTCCCTGGCCAAGAGCTCAGCCAGGCTCAGCTCAGCCGTGAAGCCCTGGGCTGCCGCAACCTTTGGCTCCTCGAGGCTTTCAGACTGCTCGGCTGCTTCCGACCAGGCCAGCTCTGCCGCCCCAAGAAGATCCTCTAGGCTCTCCTCGGCAGGGGATCCCTCCTCGCTCTCTGCCCAAAGCTCCACCCTGGGAGTTGACTCCAAGTCAGGCAAGGGAGAACTCTCAACGGCTAGCTCCTCCAGCTCAAACGGGGCCTCCACTCCGCCACTTGCAGCCGCAAAGTCGAGGCTCGCCGTAGGCCTTTCCGCAGGTGCTTGGACCGTCAACTCCTCTTCGGTGACGTTCCAGAGAGCTTGACCTGTGTCCTCAGCCTCTGTCCGCTCAGCAGCGCCAGCCTCCGCTGTTGCTTCGCCCACCACTTCCGCAAACAGCGCTGCCAGATCTGCTTCCGCTCTCCTCTCTTCTGGGATGAGCTCCTCGAACGCTGCCGAGGAGAGTTCAGAGGCAGGAGGGATCAGCTCTGGTGGGGGTTCTTCGATATCGGATAGCTGTTCTGCGTTGGCAAACAGCTCCTCGAAGGCCAAGGAGACTTCTTCCTCTAGACTCAAGGGAGTGGCGTCGAAGTCACCTCCACCCACGGCCCAGTCGGCTCGTGGCGCCCCCTCCTCCTGAAGCCAGTTCATCTCTGCGGAGCCAGCAAGGCCTTCCTGGGCAAGGTCGGCGGCAGCTTGCCCGTCTTCCTCTATCCCCTTCTCGGCAGGCATCTCCGGCCGGCCTAGCTCTGGGTGTTCTGTTTCTTGGCTTTCGGCTTCTAGGGCTTCCTCTAACCCAGATTCTCGGCTTAGAGCCGGAGCAGAGAGGACAGCCTCGGGTTCGGCAGAGGACAGTTCTGACTCAGCCTCCTCAGCAACTGTCGGCACGCGGCGGAAGGCCAACAACTCTGCAGAGGGCTGGATGCTCTGGGCTGATCCGCTAGCCAGAGCCTGGTGGCCCTGCTTGAGATCTCGCAACACTGGCAGAGCCACCTGCCGTAAATCTTGGGCAGGATCTGCCAAAATCTCCCCAACCAGGCGCGCTAGGGCTGTCCAGCCGCCCAGATCCACACCCTCGGCTTGCCCCACCTCCTGCAGGGATTGGGCGATGCTCTGCAAGGCGGGCCGCGTAGCGGGGTCGTCGGGCCGTTTGAAAAGCTCCAGCATCTGGCGCAGTAGGGCCGGGATCCGCTGCTGGATCACCACGTCCAAGGGATTAGGGGGTGCAGCCGGCGCTGCCGGGCGGGCCAGCTGCTGCAATTCTGCCGAGGCACTCACCTCCTCAGCCCTGCCTGCCAAGATCAACTGCTGCCCTTGCTTGAAGTCCCGCAGGGCAATCAACGCCAGCGTTCGCAGATCGGCATTGGGGTTGCCCAGCGCTTGCTCGAAAGTTTCTGTGAGCTGTTGCCAGCCTTTCAAGTGATGAGTTTGCCCGATTTGCTTGAGGACGGCATTTGCCTCCCGCAACTGCTCGCGCACGCCCGGCTGATCCCCTTGCTTGAACAGCTCCAACATCTGCCGCAACTGCTGCGGCACCACTTCCACCATCTCCTGCTGAAGGCTGCGAGCTGCCGACGGCGGGGCAACAGCCGGAGCGGGAATGGAGGGGGGGCCTTCGCCCAGAAGACTGCGAATGTGCTTTTCGGCCTCCTGAAAAACTGGCTCCAATCCTGCCAAAGTGGAAGCGCTGAACTCCTGGGTGAGGCCTTGGGGGCTCTGCAGCTCGTCCAAGAGCGCCGTCAGACCATCAAAGACCTGCAGCAGCAGTGTTTCCAGGTGCTGATCCACTGGCACCTCGCCCGGACGAGAGCGAAAGATGTTAAAGAAGTCTTCTAGGCGGTGGGCTGTTCGCTGAATGCTGGTAAGGCCCAGCATGGCTGCTCCCCCCTTGATGGAGTGAGCAGCTCGGAATAGCTCATTGATTTGCTCAGGGTCGCCGACCGTGTCCCGCAAGCTGAGGAGCCCTTGCTCGATAGTGGCCAAGTGGTCGCGGGCCTCTTCGATGAAATAGTTGAGAATCCGCTTTTGTGCTTCTTCATTCATGGCAGGAGGCTCCTCCTACGGCCCACAGTTTTAGTAGTAACAAATTGGACACGGGAAAACTTGCCTCTGCGCTGATTGGCAGGGGGCTCCCAAGGAGAATCGGGATCCTTACTCCCTAGTGTGCCCGCGAGCCAGGCAAATTTGCTCATTCATCTCCCACTCGGAAGCGACCCACGGAAGCTTGAAGCTCACGGGCAATGCCCACCAACTGCTGCAGCGAAGCAGCCACTTTCTGCGCCTCTTCGGATGTCTCGTTGGCTGTCAGCGCCACTGATTGCATGAGGTGGGCCACAGCGCGAGAGGTCTCTGTTTGTTGTACGGTAGCCTGAGAAATGGCCCGCACCAACCTATCAATCTGGTGGTTAACCTCGATGATCTCGTCCAGACTGTTTTTGGCCTGCTCAGCCCGCCTTGTTCCCTCGATCACCACCTGGGTTCCCTCTTCCATGGCTGTCATGACGTTGCTGGTTTCCGACTGGATCTGCAGCACAATCTGCTCGATCTCTTTCGAAGCTTTGGCGGCTCGGTCAGCCAGTTGTCGCACCTCATCGGCCACAATGGCAAAGCCCCGCCCCGCCTCGCCGGCCCGCGCGGCCTCGATACTGGCGTTGAGGGCAAGCAGGTTGGTGCGCGAGGCAATTTGTGAGATCAAAGCCACAATCTTGGAGATCTCCTGGGAGGATTCTGCCAAGCGTTTCACCTTGCGGGTCGCCTCTGCTGCCACTTCCCGAATCTCCAGGATGCTGGCCACCGTGCGATCCACGGCTTCTCCGCCTCGGGCAGCTGCTTCTGTGGCCTGGGCAGCGACATTGGCTGCCTCGCGAGCATTGCCAGCCACCTCCTGAATGGAGTCTGTCATCTCCTGAATGGAGTTGAGGGAGTTGGAAATCTCCTCCGCCTGGCGCAGGGCGTCGGCAGAAAGGTTGCGGGCAAAGTCCTCGCTCTGTAAAGCTGCATCGTTCACAGCGGCTGCGGCCCGCTTCACTTGAATCACGATGTCCCGCAGGCTGCTAATGGTCAGGTTGAAAGAGTCAGCAACAGCTCCGAGCACGTCAGCGGTAACCTCCGCCCGCACCGTCAAGTCCCCGCGGGCTGCCCCCTCCACATCGTCCAGGAGGCGGATCACTTGGCGTTGCAAGTCTTCCTTAGCCTGCCCCTGTTCAGCAGCCCGCTGGCTGAGGTCAGCAAAATGGGCCTCCAGGGCAGCAGCCATCCGGTTGAAGCTGTCGGCCAAGCGCCCCAGCTCGTCATCTCCTCTCGCCTCTGCCCGCACGGAATAATTCCCCTGGGCCAGGGCGGCAAAGTGTCCGGCCAGCTCTTGGGTAGTGGCGCGAAGGCGCTGGGCATGGCGGGAGGCAAGGACAGCCCCAACTCCTGTGCCAATGACCCCCCCGCCAACTACGCCGGCCAGCAGGCGGGCTCCACCGTTGGCTGGGATCCCTAGGCCAATGGCCAAGCCGGCAGCCAAACTGACCAACCCTTGCATCAGCGCCAGGGTCAGCTGATTGGCTGTCAGTCGGCTAGGCAGTTCCCCTCTGGGTATGCTGGGGAGAGGAACGGAGAGAGTAGGCAAGCTTTGTAGCGTTCTAGCCGTTTCTCCTGTCTTGCCCTCATCGGCGCCGAGGGCCGCCGGCTCGCTCCTGCCTGTGCCGGCCAGTTCGCGATCCAAGCTGTCCAACTCGTCAGGCTCAAAGAGCACCGTAGAGCCAGCGCTGGCTGTATCTTCGTCGGGGGCAGGGATCGGCTCGCTCATGGGGGCGGCCAATTCCGTCGGCAAGCTTTCTTCTAGGGATCCCCCTTCCTCAAAAGTGGGTAGAGAAAAGCCCATCTCCTCGGGAAAATCGGCACCGCTAGCCAATTGAGTAACAGCATCGCTTTCCAGATCTTGCGGCTGTTGCTCAAACTCGTTGAGGAAGGCAAAGTCGTCCTCGAGCATCGGCTCTGCCTGAGGTTGCTTCACACCCCCTCCCGTTGTTCGAGGAGTCGTGGGCAGGGGCTGAGAGGAGCCCAACAGGGCTGCTGGCTCCACTGAGAGTCTCGTCTCGAAAGGTTCGGCAAATTCTCCAAAGCTGTTGCTCTCCGCAGCAAGGGGATCGGCCCCAGCTTCTCTCCTCTCCTCAAAAGCCAACTGGGAAAAAGGATCCGACTCCTCCAGTGGAGCAGCAAACCCCTCCCGAGGCTGAAGCTCGTCCTCCTGCGGTAAAGGGGGAGCCTCTGCTAGCTCCGGCGCCACCTGCAACAGCTCCTCCAGGCCCCTACGGGCTGCTTCCAGATCCTCAGGATCGCTGGCTGTTTTGAGGATGGTATCGTAGGTATGGCGGGCTTCCCGCAGTTGCCCCGCTTGCTTCTGGGCCGAAGCCAGCAACAGCTTGACCGCCGTATCCTGAGGTTGAGCAGCGGCCACCTGGCTGAACAGCCGCACTGCCTCGGCGTAGTCCCCCCGCCAAAAGGCAACCATTCCCTCAGTGAAGTCTCTCTGATTGTTTGCGCTGGAAACCATGGCTCCTCCCTTCCCTGCTTGGCTACCTCTGGGACTGCTTTAGCCTCAATGCACAGAACTCACCCCACACCAACCCCTCAAAGTCGCTAGGTCGCCATAAAGCTGTAGTACCTGGTCATGGACTGCTTTTCCCTTCCAACCCTGAAGCTTTGGGGGCAAGAGCTAGTGCAACACATCCCCAGCAAGCTTGGGGCAAATCTCTCGGGAACAGGCTCCAAGCTGTTTCCCCTGTCTAGGGAGCAATCTCGATAAGAACTATACATCCTCCTTTTCCTGGCGAACTTATAGGCGGCTCCTCATCAGCCCCAACGATTAGATTTCAGGATGGCCGACGGATCCAGGAACGGCAAGTGAGCCCCTGTCTCTGGCACCACCCATTCTCCTCGCAAGAAGGGAGCTAGCGACTCAGGAGCCTTCTGAACAGGTTGCAGCGATTCCGTCTTGAGCCACTCCATGCCCCCAATGGAGTCCACAGCCAATCCCATCAGCAAATCCTGTTGATCCATCACAGCCACCACAGGCAGCTCGGCACGCTCAAGATTGAGGGGGGGACTGATCCCCAAGAATTGCCCCAGGTCTGCAACCCAGATCACTTCACCCCGCAAGTTGAGTGTGCCCAGCAAAACCGGTACCACATTGGGCATGGGGGTAATCTTCTCAGGGCCAATGCTCATCACTTCCACAATTGATACTGCCGGCAATGCAAATTCTCCGCCGGTGGCAACCTTGAATTTCAGGAATAGCTCACCTTCAGGAGCCTCAATTCCTCTCAATTCCTGGGTTTCGTCCCCCATCAACAAGTCCAGATCCCCCACCATGATGCTCCCCCCTGTGGATGGTCCTGTGGAGAGGTGGCCACCGCTCCCTTGCCCGGGTCTAGAGCCCCCCCTGGGCTCTGCCGGAAGGCATAGAAGCGGGCTAGCCCCTTAGTAATCGCTTAATCGTACCCACCAGTTCCTGGGGCTGAAAAGGCTTGACGACATAGGCATCTGCTCCCTGGCGCAGCCCCCAGTAGCGGTCGGCTTCCTCACCCTTGGAAGAGCACATGACAATTGGAGTGTTCTGAGTAAGCGGGTCAGCTTTGAGAAGACGGCACACCTCGTAGCCGTTCATGCGGGGCAGGACGATGTCCAGCACAATCAGGTCGGGTTTGTTCTGCTTTACCGCCTCTACAGCTTCCACTCCATCTTCCACGGTCATGACCTCGAAGCCGTTTTCCTGCAGCAGCTTACTGATCATCTCCCGCTGGGATTGGCTATCTTCTACCACCAAAATGCGGCTCATTTTTGGCCGGTCTCCTTGATCTCTTAACCATTAACCTAATTGGTGGAGCAAAGACTCCGCAAACATGTCGGGTGCTTTCATTTCCTTTCACCGGAGCACTTCGTAGCCGTTCCTGCGTGGCCTCCAGGTAGGTAACTGGTTATCCACTATCACTTTGACCATCGCCTGCACCCCCCAGCCATTGGCCTGCTGCGACTGAAGCCTATTGCTCAGCTCTGGGGCTGTGGGCCAGCCGTGCTACCCCTATTGTTTCGATGCGGCATGCCTCCGTCCGGTACTCCCTCTCCCGTTTGATCCTATTCGCCGCCCTGTTTGGGAGGTGGGCCCACGTAGGATTCGACGACGGTCAACAACTCCTTCTCAGAAAAGGGCTTGCTCAGAAACTCGTTGGCCCCCGCCATGCGGGCTTTAATTCGGTCAGAAAAACCATCCTTGCCGGTGAGCATCACGATGGGGGTTTCATGGAACTGGCTGGATTTGCGCAACATGGCGCACAGCTCATACCCATCCAGCTTGGGCATGGCCACATCGCAGAGAATCATGTCCGGGTTGAGGAGAAACACCTGTCCCAGAGCTTTGAGGGGGTTGCCAATGGTGGTAACCTGGTAGCCCTCGTTTTGCAGGATGAACTCCACGGTTTTTTGGATGGCCATGGAATCGTCGATGCAGAGGATGTGAGCAGGCTTGTCGCTAGGTTTGAGGGGTCTACTAGGCTTGGGACCAGCAAGGGGGACAGGCTCGGACAGGTGGATTGCCCCCTGCTGCACATAGGGATAGAAGGCTTTGGCCACTAGCAGGATGTCTCGGCCCAGGTAGCGGGCCATCTGGCGAATGCTGGTTTTGCCGTCTGACCACTCACTCAGAGCTTTGAAGACGGCGGCTGGCAGGGTTTGCTGGAGGGGCAGGGGGTTGACGATGGTGGGGGCTTGGTTGGGAGTCTGGATATAGGGATGCAGCTTCTTCCACTCCTGCACTTGGGTCACCATCTCAGTGAGCAGGGAAGTGACCGGGAAGGTGGTCAGTTGGGGGGCCAGAGGAGGGCCAGCCTCGAAAATAAAGGAGCCGTGGTGAAGGCTGAGCAGATCAAAGAGGACTTCCCGCACCATGCCCAGAAGGATTTGCTTACCTTGGTTGGGGTTGAGCTTGTGGTTTTCCAGCAAAGACCAGAGGCGGCTGTACTCGGGGATGTTCACCGCTGCTTTGGGTGGCATCTGAATTTCGTCTAAGGCAGCTTCGAGCTGGAAGCGGCGCAGGTAGTCCCTGAGACGAGCAACGTTGCCTTCGCCTTCAGAGGCATAGATGATTCGCCCATTGAGGAAAAAGATGAACCAGTAGAGGGAAGGGTTTGCCTCCACGACAAGTTCGCCGGTGCGCTGGCCCAACTCGATCAGCTGGAGAATGCTGCGGATATCGATCTCTTGGAGTCTTCCCTGCATGGGATCCCTCCCTGCAGTCAGTAAGATACGACCATTATGGCGCTAGTCTCTAACGGCTGCCTGTAGGACTATCTTGAAAATGGAGTTAAAGTTTTAAGAAGCTGAGTCTAAGGTTAGAGCCGAGCGCCTACATCCCCGTTGGGCTCCGAATCCCCTAGTTCCTGCAAGACGTATGCTGCCGATATTCGCTGCCTGGGTGCTAGGTCCGCTGTTGGCAACCTACACCGTGCTGTTTGTGCTGCGCATTTTCCTGTCCTGGTATCCGCAACTGGATACTTCCCGCCTTCCCTACTCCCTGGTGGTCGGCCTAACCGAGTTTCTGTTGCGCCCGACACGCCGCCTGATCCCGCCTCTGGGGGGTGTAGACATGGCGCCTGTGGTTTGGGTGGGCCTAGTAACCCTGTTGCGGGAGCTGTTGCTGGGGCAGCAGGGTCTGCTAACGATGGCCCTACACCCGTCTTTCTAGGGCCTTTGTAGAAGAGGGAGCCGCTGCTGGAAGGGTTGTTGGACATTGGCTCCTTCTCGCCTCTCCTCCTGAGCCTGTTTCAGGTGCCGAATTAGCTCTGGCACCACCTGGTAGAGATCCCCCACAATGCCGTAGTGGGCGAATTTGAAGATGGGGGCGGAGCTGTCCTTGTTGATGGCGATGATGAGCTGGGACTTGTCCATGCCGACTCGGTGCTGGATGGCTCCCGAGATGCCACAGGCAATGTAGAGCTGAGGACGGACAGTTTTCCCCGTTTGGCCTACCTGGTGGGCATAGGGGATCCAGCCGGCATCGACAGCCTTGCGAGAGGAGCCAACGGCGCTGTTGGGGAAACAGGCGGCTAGCTCCCTCATCAGCTCAAAGCCTTCCGCGCATCCCAGGCCGTAGCCGCCTGCAACGATGACTTTGGCGCGGCTGAGATCCACTGCCTGGGAAAGGTTGCGCACCGTTTCCACAATGTGCAACTTCAGATCCTCCGGCTTCAGGTTAACCGGCACCGGGATCACCTCCCCCTGGCGGGATCCGTCCCATGGCAGGGGCAGCATCACCCCGGGGCGCACCGTGGCCATTTGCGGATTCTTCCAAGGTCCAAGAATGCGGGCTTTGAGCGATTCGCCAAAGCTGGGCCGAATGGCGTACAGGCAGGCGGGGAAGAAGCCAGCCTTGCTGGGATCTCTGCTGTTGGTGTACTCAAAGGGGCCGATGTCCAGCTCGGTGCAATCGGCGGTCAAGCCTGTTTCCAGGTGGGCTGCCAAGCGGGGGGCCAAGTCGCGGCCAGTGGTGGTGGCCCCAAACAGCAGGATGTGGGGCGGCTGAGGCCAGCTTTTGATGAGATCCACGATGACGCGGCGGTAAGGCAGAGTGCGGTATTGAGCCAGCTCTGGATGATCGGCAATGAAGACTTGATCCGCCCCGTGGCCGATGAGGAGGGGGGGCAAGTGGGCGATGTTGTGCCCAAGGACAAGGGCACTCAGGATCCCTCCTAGCTTGTCCGCTAGCCGTCGCCCCGCTCCTAACAACTCCAGAGCGATGGGCTGTAGCTCCCCGTCTACTTGCTCGGCAAAGACTACTACCCGCTTGCTATCCATAAGTTGGGACTCCTCTCGGGGTGGGGAAGCTAAGAGGTCAGGGTGTAGCGGAACAAGTCAACGGCTTGGGTGAGTTGTTGCACCAGTTGGGGCAGCGGCTGCCCCTGAAAAACTTGACACCGGCCGCCCATCTCCCCAACTTTTTCGGTAGCGGCCACAATGGTCGGGGATCCCTTGAGGCCACAGCGATCTGGATCGGCCCCTATGTCGTCTAGGCTAAGAATCTGGATGACCTCAGCCCGTGCTGCCTCGTCCCGCATGAGCCGCTGCACCCGCTGCATGCCGCGCAGGGTAGGGTAGGCCAAGCGTCGCGCTGTGTTGGCCACTGTAACCAGAACCGGCAAGGGCACCCTTACTGTCTGGGATCCTCCTTCGATAGCCCGCCGCGCCACCAAGATCCCCTCTTGGATCTCGAAGGCCTCACAATAGGTAACCTGAGGGATCCCCAGCCGCTCCGCCAACTGGGGCCCCACTTGGGCTGTATCGCCGTCGGTGGTCTGGAGCCCGCAGAAGAGGATATCCGGCTGGCCCGCATAGCGAACTGTCTGGGCCAAGGTGTAGGCAGTGGCCAAGGTATCGGAAGCAGCGAGGCGGCGATCGGTTATCAGAATGCCCCGATCCACGCCGTGGGCAATGGCCTCGTAAAGTACCTCGATGGCTGGCGGTGGCCCCATGGTGATTGCCGTCACCCTGGCCCCGTGCTGGCGTTTGGTTTGGAGAGCCGCTTCCAGGGCATAGCGATCAAAGGGGTTTAACATCCGCTTGGCCTTGGCCCGGTCGATGGTGCCATCGCTGTTGACGCCCGTTTTGCTATTAGGATCGGGCACTTGCTTAATCAAAACAAAGGTCTCCAAGGGCCCTTGTCCCCTACTGATCTCCTCTAAGGTAGAAGGGATTTCCTGTCTCACGAAACTTATTCAGCTTTTTTTTGGGATCACTACCAGCTTTGGTCAGCCGTTACTTGTTGTTACCGTTTATCTGTTGCTAGCAGCCTTTTGGCGAGCCCAATCGACAAGCTTACTAGCTAGACCTTGCCAAGCCGATGGAGTTAGCCTGCTTAATTTCACTGGAAGACAAAGTTTCTTGTCTACAGGTAAAGTGCCGGTGGTTGCAGTTGGCATTAAGTAGCAACAGACTTCACGCCGTAACTTTGGCGGTGGCTGAGGTGAAGGCCCCTGAACGCCTCTTGCGCAGCGCGGGGCAACCAAAACAATTAGGTGGTAGCCGCAACTGCTTCGTGGCAAGGCAGACTGCTCTCGTCCGTTGGAAATTGCCATCCTCGAGACACTAGGATTTTGGTCTTCACTTCCTAGAACCAGGCCGGCTAGAGCAGAGAGGAGGCAGTTGTGTCAAAATCAAGAGACGCGCTGGTGCCCAGTTGAGCTTTCGCAGAGTTGTCTTGGTACCCTCAGCCATGGTCACCCAGTCCCTATCCACCTCCCTGATTCGCTTTCTCACCGCTGCCGTAGCTGAAAGCATTCAACAGGCAGCCGCAGCAGGGCAACTGGGGTCCTTGACTCCCGAGCAGGCAGCCGGCGTGGTGCCAGTTGTTCAGATCCCCAGCGATCCTCGCTATGGCGATTACGCCTGTCCCACTCCCTTGGGAATGGCCAAGCTCTGCCGCCTAGCGCCGGCTCAGATCGCTCAAACTCTGCGAAAACACCTGGATTTGCCGGATATTGAAACTGAAGTGGCAGGGGGAGGGTACCTCAACTTTCGGCTTGGGGATCCCTTTTTGGCCAGGCGACTGCAAGAGTTGTTGAGGTTGGGGGACGACTTTGGCAAAACAGCTACCCCCCATCCTGAGCGCATTTTGCTGGAATATGTTTCCGCCAACCCGACAGGGCCGCTGCACGTAGGGCATGGCCGCTGGGCGGCGGTTGGCTCCACCCTGGCTAACCTGCTGCGCTGGACAGGCCACCAAGTGGAGCGGGAGTTCTACATTAACGATGCCGGCAATCAGATGCGGCTCTTAGGTCAGTCTCTAGAGGTGCGGGTGCGGCAACTCCAGGGCGAAGAAGTGGCTCTGCCAGAGGACGGCTATCACGGCAGCTACTTGATCGATATTGCTCGGCGGCTGCTAGAGCAAGTGCAGGCTGGGATCCGCCCTCTGCCAGCCAGCCTAGAGGAATACATAGAGTTTGCTTATGAGGAAATCCTGGCCTGGCAAAAGCAGACCCTACAGCAGTTGCGCACCGAGTTCGATCACTGGTTTAGCGAGCGCTGCTTGCATACGCCAGATCCCCAGACGGGCCTGAGCGCTATCCAGCAGGCTTTGCAAGAGCTGCAAGAGCGCGGTTTTCTCTATAGGGCTAGAGCGCCGCGAGGCGAGGATCCCAAGCTAGGGGCCGAGGAGGCCGTTTACTTCAAAACCCAAGAATTTGGCGACGACAAGGATCGGGTGGTGCAGAAGGCTGATGGCTCGTTTACCTACCTAGCGGCTGATATCGCTTACCACCGCGACAAAGTCCGGCGGGGCTACCAGCGGCTGATCAACATCCTTGGCTCGGATCACCATGGCTATATTGGTCGCCTGAGGGCAGCGGTGGCGGCCTTCAACCCAGAGGTGAAGCTGGAAATCCTGATTGGCCAATTTGTCAAGTTGTTTAAAGCTGACCCGGAAACTGGAGAGAAGGTCGAAGTGCGCATGTCCAAGCGCACTGGCAATTTTGTTTCGCTAAACGATCTCATCGAAGATCCAGAAATTGGCGTGGGGGTCGACGCAGCGCGCTGGTTTTTGCTCAGCAGCAGCATGGACAGTCCCATCAACTTTGATTTGGATTTAGCTGTCAAGCAAACTTTCGATAACCCAGTGGTCTATGTCCACTACAGCCACGCCCGCTGCTGTACCCTGTTGCGGCGGTTACAGGAGGAAGAAAAAGTGAAACTAACTGACGAAGTTGCCCTGACGGAGCAACGAAGACTGCCCTACAGAGAACCCGAAGAGCGAGCCTTGCTGTTGCGCCTGTTGGCTCTGCCGGATGAGCTGATTGCCGCTGCCGAGGAGCGCGCCCCGCATAAAATCATCCGCTATGCAGAAGCCGTTGCTGCCGATTTCAACAAGTTTTACGACAACTGCCGCATTTTACCTCTCTTGAAAGAGGATCCCCTCTTGGCGCAAGCCCGCATTCAACTAGTGCAAGCTACGCGGCAGGTCTTGTTTAACGTGCTCACTGGCATCCTCGGCCTAAGTGCCCCCGAGTCCATGTAAAGCTTGGCCGAGTTCCTATCCAAGGTTCGAGCAGCAAAAAAGGGATCCCACTTATAGGGATCCCTGAGTTGCTTTAGCTAGGCAGTTAGCCCGACAAGGAAGCCGTCGAGGCGATGAGGAAGGCCGCGTAGGTCAGCACGTACCCCACTGTGAAGTGGGCTAGACCCACCAAGCGCCCTTGCACAATCGACAGGGCCACTGGCTTATCCTTCCAGCGGATCAAGTTAGCCAAGGGAGTGCGCTCATGCGCCCACACCAGTGTCTCGATCAGCTCTTGCCAGTAGCCGCGCCAGGAGATGAGGAACATGAACCCCGTGGCCCACACCAGGTGGCCGAACAGGAACATCCAGGCCCAAACCGACAGGTTGTTCATCCCGTAGGGGTTGTAGCCGTTGATCAACTGAGCGGAGTTGGCCCAGAGGTAGTCCCGCAGCCAGCCCATGAGGTAGGTGGAGTTCTCGTTGAACTGGGCGGTGTTGCCGCTCCAGATCCCCAGGTGCTTCCAGTGCCAGTAGAAGGTGACCCAGCCAATGGTGTTCAGCATCCAGAACATGGCCAGGTAGAAAGCATCCCAGGCCGAGATGTCGCAGGTGCCGCCCCGGCCCGGCCCGTCGCAGGGGAAGCTGTAGCCGAAGTCTTTCTTGTCCGGCATCAGCTTAGAGCCGCGGGCATCCAGCGCCCCCTTGACCAGGATCAACGTGGTGGTGTGCAGGCCCAGGGCAATGGCGTGGTGCACCAGGAAGTCCCCAGGGCCAATGGGCAGGAAGAGGAACCCATTGGGGTCGTTAATGGCTTGCAGCCAGCCTGGCAGCCACACGTTGCCGTGGTTGGGCCAAGCAGTGGAGGCAATGCTGTTGGGATCCGACAACAGCACGTTCATGCCATAGAGCATCTTGCCGTGGGAGGCCTGGATGAACTGGGCAAACACCGGCTCGATCAGGATCTGCTTCTCCGGCGTGCCGAAGGCCTGCATGACGTCGTTGTGGACGTACAGCCCCAGCGTGTGGAAGCCCAAGAACAGCGACACCCAGCTCAGGTGGGAGATGATCGCCTCCTTGTGATCCAGCACCCGCGCCAGCACGTTGTTCTTGTTGGCCTCGGGATCGTAGTCCCGCACCAGGAAGATGGCTCCGTGAGCAAAAGCTCCTACCATCAAGAAGCCAGCAATGTACTGGTGATGGGTGTAGAGAGCCGCCTCCGTGGTGTGATCCATGGACATGAACACGTAGGGGTTGAGGGCGTACATATGCTGGGCCACCAGCGAGGTCACCACCCCCAAGCAGGCCAGAGCCAGTGCCAACTGGAAGTGCAGGGAGTTGTTGACCGTATCGTAGAGGCCCTTGTGCCCTTCGCCCAACAGGCCCCCAAAGGGAGTGTTCTTGGGTGGGTTATGGGCGCCCAGGATCTCGCGGATGCTGTGGCCAATACCCCAGTTGGTGCGATACATGTGCCCAGCCACGATGAAGATCACCGCAATGGCCAGGTGGTGGTGGGCCATGTCCGTCAGCCACAGAGACTGGGTGTTGGGGTTGAAGCCGCCCAAGAAGGTAAGGATGGCCGTGCCCGCCCCTTCTGCCGTGCCCCAGACGTGGTTGGCCGTGTCTGGGTTCTGGGCGTACACCCCCCAGTTGAGGGTGAAGAACGGCTTCAGGCCCGCTGGGTGGGGCAGGGTGGTGAGGAAGTTGTCCCAACCTACGTGCTGACCGCGGGACTCGGGGATGGCCACATGGATCAGGTGGCCCGCCCAAGCCAAGGAGCTGACGCCAAACAGGCCGGCCAGGTGGTGGTTGAGACGGGCTTCGGCGTTCTTAAACCAGCTCAGGCTGGGGCGGAAGCGAGGCTGTAGGTGCAGCCAGCCAGCAAACAGGAACACCGCTGCTAGTAGCAGTAGGCCAATGGCGCCGGCGTAGAGATCGCCGTTGGTGCGTAGGCCAATGGTGTTGAACCAGTAATAAAGGCCAGAGTAGGCCGCATTCACAGGGCCACCGCCACCAGGTTGGGTGAAGGCCTCCACTGCCGCCTTGCCAAAGTGGGGATCCCAAATGGCGTGGGCAATAGGCGTGACGCCGGTGGGGTTGGCCACCCATTGCTCATAGTTGCCCTGCCAGGCGATGTGGAAGACGTTGCCAGAGGCCCACAGGAAGATGATCGCCAGATGGCCGAAGTGAGTGGCAAACAGCTTTTGGTAGAGCCGCTCCTCTGTCATGCCATCGTGGGTCTCGAAGTCGTGGGCGGTGGCGATGCCATACCACAGACGTCGAGTAGTGGGATCGCTAGCCAGGTCTTGGCTGAATTGGGGAAAACGAGTTGCAGTGGTCATGATTGTCTCTTCCTCCTTGCCTTAGCCGAGTGCGGCAAACCGTGCCAGGAAGAACGCCCAAGTGGTCACGATTCCGCCCAGCAGGTAGTGGGCCACACCGACCGCCCGCCCCTGGATGATGCTGAGGGCGCGAGGTTGAATGGCCGGAGCAACTTTCAGTTTGTTATGAGCCCAGACAATTGACTCAATGAGCTCCTGCCAGTAGCCACGGCCGCTGAACAGGAACATTAAGCTGAAGGCCCAGACGAAGTGGGCGCCCAAGAAGAGCAGTCCATAGGCCGACAGCGCCGAGCCATAGGAGTTGATCACCTGCACCGATTGGGCCCACAGGAAGTCCCGCAACCAGCCGTTGATGTTGATAGCGCTGGCCGCAAAGTTGCCTCCGGTGATGTGCTCAATCGTGCCGTCCGGGTTGACGGTGCCCCAGATGTCGCTCTGCATCTTCCAACTGAAGTGGAAGATCACGATCGAGATGCAGTTGTACATCCAGAACAGCCCTAGGAACACGTGATCCCAAGCGGAGACTTGGCAAGTGCCGCCGCGGCCTGGGCCATCGCAGGGGAAGCGGAAGCCCAGCTTGGCCTTATCGGGGATCAGGCGAGAAGAGCGGGCAAACAGCACCCCCTTGAGCAGGATCAGCACCGTGATGTGGATGGTCATGGCGTGAATGTGGTGAACCATGAAGTCCGCCGTGCCCAGCACCATCGGCATCATGGACACCTTGCCACCCACAGCCACCACATCACCCCCAAAGATGGGGCTTACCGAAGCGCCCACATAGGGAGCAGTGCTAGCGATGGCCTTGGTGTGCAGCGATTGAATCCACTGGGCAAAAATGGGCTGCAGCTGGATGCCTGTATCCGAGAACATGTCCTGCGGACGGCCCAGGGCCTGCATCGTGTCGTTGTGAACGTAGAAGCCGAAGGCGTGGAAGCCTAGGAACAGGCACACCCAGTTCAGGTGGCTGATGATGGCGTCGCGGTGGCGGATCACCCGATCCAAGACATTGTTGCGGTTCACCGCCGGGTCATAATCGCGAACCATGTAGATGGCCCCGTGGGCAGCGCCGCCAACGATAAACAGGCCCCCTATCCACATGTGGTGGGTAAACAGGGAGATCTGGGTGGCGTAGTCAATGCCCATGTAGGGGTAGGGGTTCATGGCGTACATGTGCTGGGCCACGATGATGCTCAGGGATCCCACCATGGCCAGGTTGATGGCCAGTTGGGCGTGCCAAGAGGTGGTCAGCACTTCGTACAGACCCTTGTGGCCCTCGCCCGTGTAGGGGCCCTTGTGGGCTTCCAGGATCTCCTTAATGGAGTGGCCAATGCCCCAGTTGGTGCGGTACATGTGGCCAGCCACGATAAAGAGCACGGCGATGGCCAGGTGGTGGTGGGCCTGATCCGTCAGCCAGAGGGCGCCCGTCTGCGGATCCAGACCACCCTTGAAGGTGAGGAACTCCGCGTACTTGCCCCAGTCCAAGGTAAAGAAAGGCACCACCCCGCTGAAGAAGCCCCAATCCACGCTGGGGAACATCTCCTTCATCAGGGCCGGCTTGAGGATGAATTCATGGGGCAGAGGGATCTGGGCCGCCGGCACGCCGGCATCCAACATCTTGTTGATGGGAATGGCCACGTGGATTTGGTGACCAGCCCAGGCCAGCGCACCTAGCCCCAGCAGGCCCGCCAGGTGGTGGTTGAGCATCGACTCCACGTTTTGGAACCACTCCAGCTTGGGAGCCCGCTTGTGGTAGTGGAACCAGCCAGCAAACAGGCAGAGGGCGGCCATCACCAAGCCGCCAATGGCCGTTACCAGGAGCTGAAACTCATTGGTGATGCCGGCAGCCCGCCAGAGGTGAAAGAGGCCCGACGTGATGCGGATCCCTTCAAAGCCGCCGCCCACATCACCGTTGAGGATCTCCTGGCCAAAAATGGGCCAGACTACCTGGGCGCTGGGCTTGACATTGATGGGATCAGCCAGCCAAGCGGAGTAGTTGGAAAACTGAGCGCCGTGGTAGTACATGCCGCTCAGCCAAACGAAGACCACCGCCAGGTGGCCGAAGTGCGCCGAAAAGATCTTGCGAGAGATGTCTTCTAAGTCGCTGGTGTGACTGTCGAAGTCATGGGCAAGAGCATGCAGGTTCCAGATCCAGGTCGTGGTCTTGGGCCCCCGCGCCAGGCTGCGATCGAAGTGCCCTGGCTTGGCCCATTTCTCAAATGAGGTGGGAACTGGATCGATATCAACCGAAACCTTGACTTTTGGCTCTCGCTCCCTAGGTGTAGTTGTCATCAAGAACTCCTCTCTTGCGACCAGGAACGAAGCACCCCCGCCCTAGCAAAACTGGGGATTCTCCCCTGGGCGGGACTTACCTGGCATTATAGGTCAGCCTCTGTAAACCCCCTGTCGCTTCACAATAATTAAACTCAGGAGCCAGGCATCCCCTCCCACCTGAGGGATTACGGCAGGCTGGGGATCTCTCCTTCGCATAGTTGTGTAACGGACTTTCAGCTCGCGGAAAGAGCTGGCCCGGATGGATCACTCAGTTTCAGTGGCTAGCCCAGCAAGGTCGTTTAGCCTCCTGTAAATCTGGTTCTAAATCATCGCGGTCTGGCAGCAGAAGGGCAGTGCCTACCCCAGCGGCGCGAAGCCGAAAATTGCGGGGCAGGGATCCCTCAAGATCCGTTTGCTAAACTGTGAGCAATTTGCTGACAAGCTCTGGCAATGGCCACTTCTACCTGCACCTTTTTGCATTTGGCCGATGTGCATCTGGGCTGCGACCGCTACGACAGTCCAGAACGGAGCAAAGATTTTTTCTTGGCCTTTCGGGATGTGGTGCGCCGCCATGCCATTCAAAAGCGGGTAGACTTTGTCCTCATTGCTGGCGACCTGTTTGAGCATCGACAAATTCAGCCTGGAGTTCTCAACCAAGCCCAGCTTGTCTTGCGGGAGCTGAAGCAAGCAGGGATCCCGGTTTTGGCCATCGAGGGCAACCACGACAGTCGCCCCTATGGTGTCAAGACCAGTTGGCTGCGCTACTTGGCCGATCATGGAGAGCTCATTTTGCTGGAGCCAGAGGAAGGGGAACAGGGCCTGGAGCTGCACCCCTGGTCAAACGGGCGGGGGAGCTACTTGGATCTCCCCTGTGGGGTGCGGGTCATCGGCTCCCAGTGGTACGGGTCAGCGGCTCCCAAGTCCATTGAGCAGTTGGCGGCAGCTATTCGGCAGTTGCCTCCTGGCCCCGAGCGGGTGGTGTTGATGTTCCACCACGGACTGGAAGGGCAAATTGCCCGCTACCAGGGCGCCTTGCGCTACCGGGATCTCCTGCCTCTACGGGAGGTGGGGGTGGGCTATCTAGCCTTGGGACATATCCACAAAAGCTATGCAGAAGAAGGCTGGATCTTCAATCCAGGATCGCTGGAGGCCACCAGTACTGCTGAATGGGACCTTCCGCGAGGGGCTTATCGCGTCCGCTGGGGAGAGGGACCGCCCCAGGCAGAGCTGGTGCAGGATTACTACCAAAGACCCTGTCAGCGACTCTACCTCGAGGCCAAGGGCCGAGAAACGCCTGCTGAAATTGCTGCAGCAGCCCTTGCCATGGCCAAGGAAGTTGGGCCGCCAGGCGACGGGCCGGAGCCACTGGTGGAGTTGCGGCTGGTAGGCCAGGTGGGCTTTGCCAAGCACGAGCTGGATAGCCGAGCTCTGCAACGGCAAATTCAGCAGCTTACTGGTGCCCTGGTTGTCCTGTTTCGTTTCGAGGCCAATTCTCTTGAGATTGGCTCGGCCGCTCTTTCCCTTGAAGAAGAGCAAAGGCTTCAAGTTGAAGAGAAAATCTATAGGGATCTGCTGAGCAGTCATGCCCACTACCGGAAGCGCAGCAAGGAGCTGGCGCAGCTGCTTTTGGATCTCAAAGAAAGAGTCTTGGAGGGACAAAGCGAGGCAGAGATATACACCCGCCTGAGCGGAGCCTTTGTAGGAGAAGAAGACTGAATCATGCGGATCCTCTCGGTAGCTCTCCAGAACTTTAAGGCCTACGAGGAAGCTGTCTTTGAATTTGAACCCGGCATCAACGCTATCTGTGGAGAAAACGGAGCCGGAAAAACCAGCATTCTGGAGGCTATTGCTTGGGTTCTGTTTGACTACTGTCCCTACAACCAAGAGGAGCTGATTCGCACAGGCGCCAACGATGCGGTGGCCACTGTACAGTTTGTCTCGAAATGGGATCAGCGCACCTACAGTGTCCGCCGCAGTGTAGCCCAGGGCTATCGCCTCTTCGACCCCCAGCTCAAGCAGCGCCTAGACTGCGAACGCAAAACCGATGTACTGGCTTGGCTAAGGCAACACTTGGGAGTGCCCGCGGGTACAGATTTAGCACGGCTGTTTGCTACAACTATCGGTGTGCCTCAGGGTACATTTACAGCAGACTTTCTCAAAACAAGCAAAGAACGAAAAGAAGTCTTCGACCGTATCTTGAAGGTAGAAGAATACCAGCAGGTTGCTAAGGACTTGCAGACGGTTGAAAAATACAGTGAGGCACAGGTTCAGGCTGTTAAGCACCGAATCGAGCTGCTTCATCAACAACTGCAAGACTGGGATCTGCTCCAATCAGAACAGCAAGAGATTGAGCGGGAGTTAAACTACTGGCGAACACATCTCAATCAATGCACCCATACCCTAAGTGAAACTAGGCAGAAGCTTGAACACCTGGAGAAGCTGCTTGAGCAAATCCAAACACTTGAGCAGCAAATTGTTCAACTGGAGCAAAAGAGATCGCTACTAAATCTATCCCTTGAGCAAGCAGAAAAGCTATGGGAAGAAGCCAAGCAAGCTCGAGCAGAGCAAGAGCAATCTCGAGCAGGGGCCCAGCGCTTCCTAGCCATAGAGGCTCAGCTGCGGGAGTTGGAAAAGCAACAGCAGCAGCGCTTGGAGTGGCTAAGGCAGCGAGAGAACCTACTCTTGCAAAAGCAGAATATTGAGAATCAACTGGCAAGACTTCAGGAAAAACTAAGCCAGCTACAGCGCTGGAAACAGGAGCTAGAAGATCTTGCGCCCAAAATTCAGCTCCAGGAAGAGCTGGAGCGCCAACAAGACCGCTGGACTCAGCAGCTCAATACCTTGCTACAGCTATACCAGGAATGGGAACAACTACAAGGAAAGTGGTCAGCTCAATCTGAATGTTGTCAACTCCTACAGAGCCGAGTTCAAGAAGCGGAACAGGCCCAGATCATTTGTCAACAGCATCAACCAGCCTATAGGCGCTATCTAGAGCTGGAAAACCTCATTGTCGAGCAAGAAAAGCTACGAGGGATCCGACAAACTCTAATGGCCCAGCGGGAAGCGCTGAGGCAGCATCTTCACCAGCTACAGTTGCGCGGATCCGAATATCAGCAACAGCTTCAGCTTTTGCAGAAAATGGAAGCCGATAGGCTTTCCTTGCAAGCTCTCTGCCAAAGGCAGACTGAATTGGAACAACGTTATAACCAAATTAGCCAAAAGCTAGCCTACTTTCAGACCTTGCGCCTTGAACTTAAACAACAAGAGAGAGAGCGGGAGCAGGCCCGCACCCAACTGGAACACCTGCAGCAGCAGCTTCAACAACGACAGGCCGACCTGGAGCGACTAGCCAGCCTACCCAGGCTAGAGGCTCAACGAGAACGGCTGCAAACTCAGCTAAGCCGCATCGCAGCAGCACGGCAGTTTCAACAAGAGCTGAAAGACCTTTTTGAGGAAAGCTCTTGCCAACTTACCGAGTGCCATCGCCGCATCCAGGAGCTTATCCAAGAGCTAGCTGTCTACCAACGCAACTACCCTCAGTTTCAGGCCCTATGGCAGCAGCTCCCGGAAGTCCTGTATCAGTCTTTGGTTCTGAACCAACGTTTGCTGCAGTCAATCCACCAAATCCTTCAGGATCTTGCCCCACAAACAGATGAGACTCAACTGCGCCAGCAACTGGCTGACATCCAGAGGCAGCTCAAGGCCCTGCAGCCCCTAATTGGCTTGACTGCCCAGATCCCTGAGCTGGAGGCTCAAATTGAGCAATTGACACACCTGCAAAACGAACGGCAACGCAAAATTGAGGATCTTCAGTGGAGCCTTGAGGCTGAGCACAACTTACTCCGGCAACACCAGGAAATTGGACAGGCTCTCCAGGCATTGGGAGATCCCAAAAGCCAGCTCCAGCGCCTAGAAAGGGAGCTCAGCCACAAGCCACAAGTAGAGCAAGAGTATCAGCGGATTGAGAATCAGGTTCATCAGCTTCAGCAGCAGATTCAAACTCTAGAACATGAGCTCGATCCTCTTTTGGAGCTGGATGAAAAGATCACTGCTTTGCAGGAGGAGCAGAGGCGCCACCGCGACGGCTACGAAACTTTTATCCGCATGCAGCTTCTAGCCCAAAGCTTGCCCCAGCGCCAAGATGAACTCCAAGCAGCTCAGCTAGTCTTAGACCAAATACAGAAAGCTAAGCAAGAAAAGCAAGCCCAGATCGACCGTTGGGAACAGATAGAAGGCTCCAAAGATTACCTGCAAGCCCAAGTTGCGAAAACTGCTGAAACTTTAAGGGAATTAGGGGATCCCAGAAGCCAAGCTGAGTGGCTAAAGGCAGAGCTTAAGCTGGAGGAGCAGTACCTAGGCCTGCAAGCCGGCTACCTTCAGCAAATCCAGGACTTAGAGGCAGTGCTCCAACCTCTTGAAGAAGCCCTGTCCCAAACTGAACACCTGGAGCAGGAGCTGGGATCCCTACAGGAAGAACGCGAAAGATACCGCTTAGATCACGAACGCTACCTACGGGCGGAGCCTATTGCCAAATTGCTAACCGAGCGGGAACAAAAACTAGCCGAGCTCAAGGCCCAACAGCAAGAGTTGCAAACTCAACTAGCTCAACTGCAGGCAAAGCTGGATCCGCTAACTTCCCTCTACCAGCCGCAGGAGCACCAACATCTTCGATCCCTTTTGCAGTCTACCGAAATCCAAAAAGCCAAAGCCCAAGCTCGACTGGAAAGCCTTTCCCCGCAGTTGCAGAAAATCCAGGAGAGACTGCAGCAACTGGAACAGGTGAAGCAAGCCTTAAAGCAAGCTGAGGTGGAAAGGGATGAAAAAGAACGACTGCACCGCTTCATTAAGTTTAGTCGAGATACCTACAAAAAAGCCGGTCCTCAAATTGCCCAGTACTACCTGCAACAGATCAACATTGTTGCCGATCACCTCTTTCGCGAGATTCTCAACCGCTCTGATGTCAGCCTTACTTGGGAACCCGACTATGAGATTCGCATCCAAGAAAGAGGGGGGGCCAAACGACGTTTTGCCAGCCTTTCTGGAGGAGAGCAAATGTCAGCAGCCCTAGCTGTCCGCCTAGCTTTGCTCAAGGTACTGGGACAGTTGGACATTGCCTTTTTTGACGAGCCTACTGCCAACATGGATGCCCAGCGCCGCCAGCGACTAGCGGAAGCCATTACCAACTTGCGTTCCTTTGAGCAGCTATTCGTAATCAGCCATGACAATACCTTTGAGCAAGTGACGGAAAACATCATTCGCGTGGAAAGGCACTCCGGATGATGAGGAGGAATGGCAGTCATGGTTTTTAGAGCTGACCGGGTGCTAGCTGTTTTACGGCAGAAGCGCGAGGCTTTCGCTACTTTCGATCGAGGGCTTTCAGAGCGCCGAGAGTGGTACCGCCAGGCGATGGAGAAATTATGCCAGTGGTCAAGCGCAAAGATTGCTGAAAGAGTAGCTCGATTGGCTTTCCCAGGTGCCTTGCCTACTCAGGAATGGGATCTTTACTCCAGCTGGACAGTCCCTTTTAAGCAAAAGTGGAATAGCTATGAAGAAAGCTATGAATGGGCAAGACCAGTTATTAAAAACATCCCTACCTTTGCAGTAGATGGATCCCAAATCTACCCCAGCAAAGATTTGTCAATACCGGTAGCCCTAGTGCAGATTGGCTGGTATGAGAACTATCACTGCGACCAGGGCCTATACCAAAAGGATATTCAGGTCGATGTGCTAACCCCGAAAGACTTGGAAGCGGGAAGTAGCGGCGAGCCCAAAGAGAGTATCGTCAACAGGCGCCGCTTTCAGATGGAAACAGAAAAAGTTGCCGAATATATTTGGCAATCTCGACCTGGATCCCAAAAACTAGCCTTCTTGGATGGGGTATTGGTGGCTACTTTTGCTGAAACTCTTGATGCTAAGAGTCAAGACTTCTATGTGGAGTGTTTGTTACAGGTACTGCGAGCTAGTGAGCAAAACCGGATCCCTGTTGTAGCTTACATTGACACTACGTACAGCTCGGATTTGGTAACACTGCTAAGGCACTGCTTTGATCTTCCTGAAGCTCCCTACCTACACGATGCGCAGCTCCTTAGCTCCTGGCTAGAGTGGGGAGACCGAACCCCTTTTTTTGTCTGCGCCTGCAGTGGCGTTCTCAACCCTCAAGAGGGGATCCTCAGCCGCTATCAGGAAATGCAAAGGCGAGTGGGGTTTGTTTACCTACGCACCACTAACGAAAACTTTCCAGCTCGACTAGAGATCCCCGTTTGGGTTTACGAGGCAGGCCTGTTGGACTGGCTGGTAGATTTGGTACGCTGTGAGGTAATTATTGGCCGAGGCTACCCGTATGTACTGGAGACGGCAGATCAGGTGGCCGTTATCCGCAATGAAGATCGCAACCTTTTCTTGCGCCTAATGCAGGAGTGGGCCAGCCGCGAGAAGCTTAACCTCCGGCTATCGCGGAAAACCCTTAGCAAGCTGCAGCGGAGACGGATCTGATGAGACTGGGCAAGGTGGTTCGCTCCAACAGTCACTGCGACTACGTGGTACAGGTGGATGATGCTCTAGAGGTCAAAAACCCTCCCTCCCCTGAAGACTATGGCTTTGGCAGCTTTGTCAAGCTGGAAAGCAACCAACGGCACTGGGCTGTGGGCTTAGTTTACAACAGTCAGATTTTAAACCCCATGTTTCCTAACGCTGGGCCCCGTCTTTCCAGCCAGCCGGATCCTTATTTCTCTCCTGATTTGCAAAATGAGGTGCGTACATTACTTTCGGTAATCCTCATAGGAGCTTTGGACGAAGAAAGGAGTTGTGGCTGGCAAGGGATCCCGCGCGTAGTGGTGCCTGTCAACACGCCTGTCTTTCGCATGAGCCAGGAGGAAATTCTACGCTTTCATCTCAACCCTCAAGGCCAAACCCAATTTTCGTACTATGGACTGCTCTTAAGCAGCGGTGGTAATTTTGCCAACCACCTTGTCTATCAAGTCTTAAACGATATCATACCTATGTTTTCTGACCCCGCCCAGCGACGAGCTCTGCAAATTTTAAGCAAGGAACTGGCTTGGAAAATAACCGTAGGAGCGATACGCCGATGAACCAAAAAACTCTAGACACTTCCAATGGCCGCCCTAGAGAAAGCCCCTCTTTCCCGGCGGAGGATACTCCGGAGGTGATCGGCACTGTCAAAGGCCCTGGCGAGACCTCCAACCAATATGTGTTTATCACCTCCAACACCCAAGCGGTAAAGGTAGGCGATTTTGTCTATTACGAAGTGCGGGATTCTCAATCCCAACCTCTAAAGATCTTGGGTAAAATTAGACAGGTTCAGCTTTTGGATCACATCCCCGACCGCATCTTTGCCGACACGGAGATCGATCCCAGCACCATTGTGGCCCTAGTTGGCTTTACCCATCCCAACCCGGAGATCTACGCTGTAACCGTCGAAGTCATCGGCTATTTCGATCGGGCTATGGGCTTTATTAACCCCCGCCGCTCCCCGGAGCCGGGCGCTAAGGTCTTTTTGGCTTCCAATCAGCTTTTGAAATCCGTCTTGAACAAGCGGGAGGAAACAGCAGTTGGGGGAGCCCATTTGGGCAGTCTGCTACTGCGCGAGGAAGGAGCAGTTCCTGTGGTCCTGGATGTCAAGGAAATGGTCAGCACTCATCTAGCCATTTTAGCAGGAACCGGCTCCGGCAAATCCTACACAGCAGCGGTTTTGGTGGAAGAGCTAATGTTGCCTAAAAACCGCGCTGCTGTCCTAATTTTTGATCCGCATGGAGAATACCACACTTTAGCGGAAATGCAGTCTCATCCCAAGTTTGTAGGGGAAGATGGCTACAGACCTAGGGTCAAGGTTCTTTCTCCCCAAGAAATTAAGATCCGGGTGTCTTCTCTCAAATTTTTTGACATCCTCGCTCTGCTACCAGAGACCACCGAGCGACAGAAATCTTTTCTGGAGAAAGCCTTCCGCAAGGTTACTCAGTTTGATCCACTGCACTGGACAATTCAGGATCTGATCGAGGCCGTCAACGAAGCAGACTCCAGAGAAGACGGCTCCCAAGGATCCTCGGCCCCTGCTTTGGAGTGGAAGCTAGAACAAATTGCTCGCTCCCCTTACTTTAGTAACGTAGAGCACCTGGCTCCTAGGGATTTATTTGAGCCGGGTCAAGTAACCATTCTCCAGATGCACGAGATTAGCCAAGAAGAACAGCAAGTTATCGCCGCTGCTATTTTGCGCCAGGCTAACCATGCCCGCATCAACACCGAAAAGGGCAAAATTCAGCCAGGAGATGAGAACTACCTGCCTTATCCTGTTTTTATTTTGCTAGAGGAAGCGCATCGCTTTGCTCCTGCGCACGAGCCTTCTCGTTGTAAACAAGTGTTGCGCACTATTCTTAGCGAAGGACGCAAGTTTGGGCTGGGGGTAGGGCTGATCACGCAACGACCCGGTAAGCTAGATTCAGATATCCTGTCGCAGTGCATGAGCCAGTTTTTGATGCGAATTGTCAACCCTGCCGATCAGGAAAACTTGCGCCATAGCGTCGAGGCTGCTGGCCGGGATCTCCTCCAAGAACTACCGGCTTTAAGCAGAGGCCAGGTGATCGTCTCTGGCGTATGCGTCAATACCCCTGTCTTGTGCAAGGTGCGGCAGCGCTACACTCGGCATGGAGGCGACACCCTCGATGTCCTTAGCCACTGGCAGGGTTACTTCCAAAAGCACCGCCAACAGGAGCGCCTCGCTCACTCTGCCCCCCTCAAGCCGCGTCCTCAACCCCAAGTGGTGGATGGATTGAGCATCGACTAGTTTTGGGGCAAGCAGGATGAGGAAACAAATTTTTTTGCAAGGGTGGCTGGGCATCACCGCTGCCTTTTTGCTAGAAGCGGGGCCTGCCTATGCCCAGTTGCGGCTAATCCCTGACGCGGCGCGGCGGGTGTATGAGGCCCTGCCGGATCTGCCGCTGGAAAACACCTACACTCCCATTAACCCCAATGACGGCGGCCCCCGGCCTGAAGAAGATACCTTGGTGCGCCGGATGATGCTCTATCACCTGCAGGTGGCTGGGCGTTCCCCCACTGATCGCTTCGATTGGCAACTGACACTGGCTGACTATTGCGATGCCAACGAGCCAATGGTTGCCCAACAGTACCCTGGGGCTAACCGTCTTACAGTCAACCCCTACACTCGGGACAAAGCCGTTGTGCAATCTTTGAGCCGCCAGCAACGTCAAGCCCTGCTGCGGGCCCTTGTGCTGGCCTTTGGCGGGGATCCCGATCCCAAGCCTCTGTACATTCCTCCCGACTTGAAGGCTGCCCCTGCCCTTCCCACTCCAGAGCCCATGAAACCCTTGCTACTGCCGGGGAGGGGAGGGGCCGACTTGCTGAGGCCGCTCTGAAAGACTTATACAACCCCGGGCAAAAGCAGACTTTCGCTCGGGGTTGAGGCTTTCTTCCTGCTTCAGCGACCCATGGCTAGTGGCAGAGTCCACCCCTACCACCCCGCCAGAGGGATCTCCACAGGCGTGACTTCCCCGCAAGCTGCAGGTAGTTGCTCCTTGCCCCCATAAGGCACACCGGCTAAAGACGGAGCCAACTTTAGCCTAGGCAAAATGCCTACCAGAAAAGATGTACTTGCAAGACTACTCGCTCAGCCCATCTACGTCAAGGCAGAAGGTTGGTTATGCCACAAAGTGGCCAATTGTACGGACTCCGTCCCGCTTACGCGAACGGTGAATCAAGGACTAGAGGAGAACCCTAGCGGACTCCATGTTACAAGCTGTCTCGCTGCTACTTACTCCAGAATGCGCTTTCCAGTGTAGTTTTCAATGCAGCGCAGAAACAGCTCCACGCCGAGGCTGAGGGCAGCCTCATCAAAATCAAAGCGGGGGTGGTGGTGAGGGTAGTCCAGCCCCTTGGCAGGGTTGGCAGATCCCAGGAAGAAGTAGCAGCCAGGAACCTCGTTGAAGAAAAACGAGACGTCCTCACCCCCCATGGTCATCTCGGGGAGGATGGCGGCCTCTGGGCCGAATACCTGCCGGGCAGCTTGTTCTACGAGAGCTGTTAGCCTGGGATCGTTTTCAACTGCTGGATAGCCCCGCTCGTACTGAAACTTGTAGGTGGCTCCGTGAGCCTGGCAAATGCCGGCCACGATTTCTTCTATGCGCTTTGCAATGAGCTCCCGCACCTCTAGCTGAAAGCTGCGCACAGTGCCCCAAATCTCAGCCCTAGGGGCAATGACATTGAAAGTGTCGCCAGCGCGGAACCGGCCTACTGTTACCACGGCTGGCTGCAGCGGATCCACATTGCGGGAGACGATGGTTTGCAAAGCGCTCACGATGTGGGCTCCCACCACAATGGCATCCACCGTCTGCTGGGGAAGGGCAGCATGGCCACCTCGCCCAATGACCTCGATGTGAAAGCGATCGGCAAAGGCCATCAAGGGGCCGCTTTTGACGCCAATGGTGCCCAGCGGACGGTTATTCCACAGATGGAGAGCTAGGAGGGCTTCTACATCCGGGTTCTTCAGCACCCCCGCTTCTACCATTGGCTTGGCGCCACCGGGGCCCTCCTCGGCAGGCTGAAAGATGACCTTGACAGTACCTCTGAGGCGGTGGCGGTGCTGCTGTAGCAGCTTAGCCGTGCCTAGGGCGATAGCCATATGGCCGTCATGGCCACAGGCGTGCATGACGTTGGGGACGGTGGAACGGTACTCCACCTCATTGGCTTCGTGGATAGGCAGGGCGTCCATGTCGGCCCGCAGCGCCAAGACCGGCCCTGGCTCTTCCCCTGGAATGGTGGCTACAATGCCAGTGCCAGCAATGCCGGTTTGGTGCGGGATCCCCCAACTTCTTAGGCGCCAGCTGAGGTAGGCGGCAGTTTGCTTTTCCTGAAAGCCCAGCTCTGGGTATTTGTGCAGGTGGCGCCGCCAGGCCACCAGCTCCGGCTGGAGGGCTTGAACGGCAGGGCGCAGGGCGGGAAAGGACATAACCGGTGGGAACTAGGATGGACAGCGTCCGGGCAAGGTTCTCTCGGGGCTGCAGGCAGCTGCCTATTGGTTTACCCAGTATGGCAAAGCTAGGCCAGGAGGGGCTTTGCTCGATACCTAAGCCCATAGGAAGTTGGTTTCCGGAGGCAGATCCTGCCAGCGGCCCGGCCCCACCGCGCGCAACGCCTCTGGCAGGGAGATGGCCCCCGAGTAAAGGGCTTTGCCTAAAATAGCTCCCGCCAAGCCGGGCAAGCCGAGTAGGGCAAGCAAGTCGGTGAGCGAGCCGATCCCCCCAGAAGCGAGGACAGGCAGGCGGGAAACAGCCAGGATCTGGCGCAACTGCTCCAGGTTGGGCCCAGCTAGGGTGCCATCTCGGCTGATGTCGGTGTAGATGATCCCAGCAGCTCCCTGAGCTTCCACTCGCTGCACCAGTTCAGTGGCCTGTAGAGGCGTAGTACTCAGCCAGCCGCGGGTGGCCACTTGCCCTTGGCGGGCGTCGATCCCCACCCAAATCCGACCAGGTAGGGCCTGGGTCATCGCCTCTAGGGTCTTGGGATCCTCTACAGCCACAGTGCCGACAATTACCCGATCCACTCCCAGATCCAGCAACTGCCGCGCCCGCTCCAGGGATCGGATCCCGCCTCCTACTTGGACCGGGATGGCTACCTGGCGGACAATGCGCTCGATCGTGGGGAGGTTGATCTGGTCCCCACTTTTGGCCCCGTCCAGATCTACCACGTGCAGGCGAGGAGCACCCTGGGCCGCCCACACCTCGGCCTGGTGGATGGGGTCAGCAGCCACCTGCTCGGCTTGGGCGTAATCCCCCTGGTAGAGGCGCACAGCGCGGCCCTGGAGGAGGTCAATGGCGGGGATGACCTCTAGAAAGGCGCTGCTGTAAGGCATGATGAGATCCCTTAGGGAGCTTCTCCAGTATCGCCCAGGAACAAAAAGCCTGGCGGGGCGAGCATGAACGCGCGTCAACTGGCTCTGTTGGCCTTGCAGAAGATTGAGCGACACAACGCCTACGCTGACGTCGTGCTAGAGCAGCTGTTGGCCCGCAGCCACCTGAGCCCTGCCGACTGCCACCTGGTCAGCGAGCTGGTGTACGGTGTTACCCGCCGTCGCCGCACCCTCGATGCCCTGATTGACTGCTTCGCCCGCCACCCTACTTCCAAGCAGCCCCCCGACTTGCGGCTCATTCTCCACCTTGGCCTTTACCAACTGGCCTTTTTGGATCACATCCCGCCCAGGGCCGCCATCCACACCAGTGTGGAACTGGCCCGCCAAGTGGGTCTGGGATCGCTAGCAGGGGTGGTGAACGCCATCTTGCGCGCCTACCAGCGCCAGGTGCTAGCGCAGCCGGAAAGGGATCCCCTCCAGCCCCTGCAGGAAAGGCTGCCTGCTGATCCCATTCAAGCCTTGGGGATCCGGCACAGCTTTCCCGACTGGCTGGTGCGTCTGTGGTGGGAGCGCCTAGGGCCGGCTGAAACCGAAGCCTTGTGCGCTTGGTTTAATCAGCCGCCCCATCTGGATCTGCGGGTTAACCCCCTGCGGGCAGGGATCGACAAGGTTAGCCAAGCCTTTGCAGCCGTGGGGATCCCGGCTACCCCTCTCCCCGACGTGCCAGGCGCTCTGCGGCTAGGACATCCTGCCGGCGATATTCGAGCCCTACCTGGCTTTGCCGAGGGCTGGTGGAGCGTTCAGGACGCCAGTGCTCAGCAGGTGGTGCACTGCCTGGATCCTCAGCCGGGGGAACGGGTCATTGACTGCTGTGCCGCTCCGGGGGGCAAGACCACGCACATAGCCGAGCGGATGCAGGATCGCGGCGAGATTTGGGCTTTGGATCGCCACCCCCACCGCCTGCGCCGCCTGGAGGAAAATGTGCAGCGCTTGGGCTTGAGCTCGATCCGTCCCCTGGCCATCGACCTGTTGGCCCTAAGCGCCGCTGCTCAACCCCCTGCCCCCTTGCCCCCGTGGCAAAGCGCCGATCGCGTGCTGCTGGATGCCCCTTGCTCTGGTCTAGGCACCCTGCACCGCCGTGCTGACGCTCGCTGGCGACAAACCCCCGAGCGGATTGCCGAGTTGGCCCACCTGCAAGCTCAGCTTCTGCAAGTGGCAGGCCGTTGGCTGAAGCCGGGCGGGCTGTTGGTGTATGCCACCTGCACGCTGCACCCTGCTGAAAACGAGGGAGTCATCCAGTCTTTCCTCAAGACCCATCCCTATTGGGCGCCAGAAGGGGATCCCTTGCTCATCTGGCCTCACCGGCAAGATCGGGATGGGTTTTTTATCCAACGGCTGCGCCGCTGCGATTAGATCCTCTCTATGGCTTCTGAGCTGCTCACCAGCCCCAAAAACCCCTGGATCCGCAAGTTGCGGCAGTTGCACCGCAGCAAGGGCCGGCAGGAACAGGGCGCCTTCTTGGTAGAGGGATCCCACCTCGTCGAAGAGGCCCTGCGAGTTGGCTGGCCCCTCCAAGCTCTCTGCTACACGCCCGAGTGGGCTGAGCGTCACCCTCACTTGCTGGCCAGCCTACCCAAGGATCTGCGGCGGCAGGCCGTCAGCTCGGAAGTGATGGCGGCGCTCTCGACAACCGAGTCTCCGGAGGGAGTTGTGGCGGTGGCTGTCAGCCAGCCGATCCCCTCTCCTCCCTTGTCGGGGGTACGCCTGGGCCTTGTGGTAGAAACCCTGCAAGATCCAGGCAATTTGGGAGCTCTGATTCGCGCCGTAGCTGCTGCAGGAGCCGATGGCCTCTGGCTAAGCGCAGACAGCGTTGATCCCGAAAACCCCAAAGTCCTGCGGGCTTCTGCCGGCCAGTGGTTTCGCTGCCCGCCGCGGGTTTTGCCCGACTTGGCTAGCTGGATCCAGGCCTGTCGTCGCCATGGCATCCAAGTCTTGGCTGCTACCCTCTCCCCCAGCGCCACCTGTTACTGGGATCAAGACCTCACCTGCCCCACCCTCTTTCTCCTGGGCAACGAAGGGTCGGGCTTGAGGGAAGCAACCATCCAGCAGGCCAATGCCCAAGTGCGGATCCCTATGGCCGAGGGCGTCGACTCCCTCAACGTGGCCATGGCGGGAGGACTGCTGCTCTACGAGGCCCTGCGCCAGCGGCGAGCCCAGTGGGGAAGTGCTTAGCTGCTCTCCCAGAGCTCCTCCTCTGCAAAGGCTGCTTCCTCTTCCTGCTCTCCTTCTCTTACTCCTGCTGGATAGCTAGTAGAAACCGGCACTCCTGCCGAAAGTTTTTCGCGCACAGCCGCTTCCACCTCCGCCAGTAGCTGCGCGTTTTTCTTTAGGAAAAGAACCAAATTGTCTCGCCCTTGGGCAATGTTTTCTTCCTTGTAGCTATACCAAGAGCCGCGCCGCTTAAGAATGCCCATCTCCTCGGCTAGATCGATAATGCAGCCGACATTGGAGATCCCTTGGCCAAAAATGATGTCAAATTCCGCCCGCCGAAACGGGGGAGCGACCTTGTTCTTCACCACCTTAACCCGCGCTCGGATCCCGTATTCTTCTGCACCTTTTTTCAGAGTTTGCACGCGGCGAATATCTAGCCGTACTGAGGCATAGAACTTGAGGGCATTGCCGCCCGTGGTGGTTTCCTGGGGACCGTAGCCGACGCCACCAATTTTGGAGCGCAACTGATTGAGGAAGAGAACGATCGAGCCTGTCTTGCTAACGCTGCCCGCAATCTTGCGCAGGGCTTGGCTCATCAGGCGGGCCTGCAGCCCTAGCTGGGCATCTCCCATCTCTCCCTCCAGCTCGGCCCGAGGGACCAGCGCCGCCACTGAATCCACCACGACAATATCCACAGCCGCAGAGCGCACCAGCTGATCGACAATTTCTAGGGCAACCTCTCCCGTGTCCGGCTGGGAAATCAGCAGATTCTGGATATCCACCCCCAAGGCTGCCGCGTAGGCTGGATCCAAGGCATGCTCCGCATCGACAAAAGCAGCCGTTCCCCCTTGTTTTTGCACCTCGGCAATGGCGTGCAGGGCCAGCGAGGTTTTCCCCGACGACTCCGGCCCAAAGATTTCAATGATGCGCCCCTTGGGGTAGCCGCCGCCCAAAGCCAAATCAAGGGTAAGAGCACCACTGGGGATGGTCTCCACCCGTATCTGGGCAGCATCCCCCAGGCGCATGATTGCCCCCTTACCAAAATTCCGCTCGATCTGGCCCAGGACCTGCTCCAGCGCCTTGCGTTTCTCTGCCTTTAGCCTCTCCAAGTCGTCCCCATTGTTTACGGCAGCAGCTTTGCCTTGGGCCATAACCCGCACCCTCCCCCACTCGTGGCGGTGAGAAGTTGAGCCTGCATTCTAGCATTGCCGTTCCCTTGGCCTAGGCGGATCCCTGTTCTCTCCCTCAGCTTGCGGCTGGAGCGGGGGGCGGGGGATGGGTAGAGTGGGCTAAAGGATCCACTCAGGAAGGCTCCTGTGTTCACGACTTTGGTCTTACAATCCCCCGGCCCACTGGTGTTCAGTTGGGGGCCCTTGAGTCTGCGCTGGTATGGCCTGCTGATTGGCCTATCCACTGTTCTGGGCCTTGTTCTAGCTCGCCACCTGGCAGAGCGGCGTGGCCTTTCCCCGGATGTCATGCCCAACCTGCTGCCGTGGCTGGTGGTGGGATCCCTGCCTCTTGCCCGCCTGTACTATGTGGCCTTTGAGTGGGAGCGCTACCGCCATGGCCCTTGGTGGAAGGTTTTGGCCCTCTGGCAGGGAGGCATGGCCATCCACGGCGCTTTGCTCGGCGGCAGTATAGCCCTCTACCTGTTTGCCCGCCAACAGCGGCTAAACTTTTGGCTGCTGGCCGACTGCATCGTTCCTTCTCTCAGCCTTGGCCAGGGGATTGGACGCTGGGGCAACTTCTTCAACAACGAGGCCTATGGAGAGGTGTTGCCTCCGGATAGTCGTCTATGGGTGCAACTGCAGCTTCCTGACGGCTCCCGAGTCCACCCCACCTTTTTGTACGAATCCCTCTGGAACTTCAGCCTCTTTGGGATCCTACTCTTTTTGAGCTACCGGGGCCGGCTTCCTCCCGGTACTCTCTTGGGCTTTTACCTGGTGGGGTACAGCCTTGGTCGTTTTTGGATCGAGGGCCTGCGCACCGACAGTCTTATGCTGGGATCCCTGCGGGTAGCTCAGGCAGTCAGCCTAGTCCTCATCGCGGTCGGCTTGGCTTTGATAGGGACAGCTCAAAAACGCGCTTCTAGGCAAGAGGAGGGGAGAGCGATCCCCACTCAGCCCCTCGAAAAGGAGATCTCAAATGGCGGATCTGGCGATCACCGATGAAGGGCTTTGGCAACAAGCCTCTCCTTTGGTACTGCCGTCTGCTGCTGCCACCCAATCCCTAGCAGCTCTCCTGGGGCAGACCGCCGCCTGCCTTCTCACTGCTCCAGGGCAGCAGTTTGCCCTCCCCCAAGCGGTTGGGATCGACTCTACCCCCGGCTTGGTCATTCTTCTCGCAGGCGGCCTAGGCAGCGGCAAAACCACCTTCGTGCAGGGGCTAGGGCAGGGACTGGGGATCCCTGAGCCCATCGACAGCCCCAGCTTCGTGCTGGTGCAGGAATACCGCACGGGACGGATCCCTCTCTTCCACTGCGACCTCTATCGCCTAGGGCCTACCTCTGGTGCCCATGCCAGCGAGGCAGAGCCTTCGGCTCTAGAAGATCTGGGGCTGGAAGAGCTTTGGGGCCAAGTTGGGATCACTGCCATTGAGTGGCCTCAGTACCTCCCTTACCTGCCTCCAACCTATCTCTGGCTGCAGCTAGAGCCCCATCTGCAGGCAGAGGGATCCCGCCTGCTACATGTCAAGGGCAGGGGGCTTAGGACTGCCCAGCTTTGGCAGCAAGTACTTTCCCAGCTTCCTCAGCGAGGCACCAAAGGGTAAAGGCAGTTACCAGCAAAAACCCCTTATGGGTCTTGACGGTGGGGGTGAGTGTGGGATAGGGTAGTGAAGCGCTGACAAGGCCACCAGGCCCAGCGCCCCAGAACCTTGACAAGCGCATACCAGTCAACCATCCCAAGAAC
>Ga0272447_1000377_pt1 | contig 34682 bp, 35 predicted proteins | sample YNPCB0133_FD_194589 | JGI IMG/M metagenome (GOLD analysis project Ga0272447, IMG submission 194589) | Hot spring microbial mat communities from Yellowstone National Park, WY, United States - YNP-CB-013-3 | ecosystem: Environmental > Aquatic > Thermal springs > Hot (42-90C) > Sediment | place... | reverse complement strand
ATTCATAATCGTTATAACGATCAGAACTTTCTGAACTTGTTAAGACTCTCCAAGAAGTTGATAAAGGATTAATATCATTTATTGACCAATTTTCAAATAAACTTCTCTTTTCGTTTGAATAAACCGCTCCACCACAACTTCCACCCAGCCGATAACTATCACCATAGACACGAGTATAAGCATCAAGAATTTGTAAATAAAAATTTGGGGTGAAAAGATATATACCATTTTCTCCATATATTTTTGAAATATTCGATGATAATAAATTTTTTGGCAAGTCATTACCACAAATTTTTGGAAAAAGTATCTCATTTAAATTAATCTGCGGCTTTATATCTCCTACCCATCCCAATCTCATCATCTCAATAACTTGACCTAAGGTAAAAGGAATTCCATGAACATTGGTATAAAATAATATATTTGGGTCATAAGACTCAAGATAGGCAATTAATTCATCAATGTTTTTATAACCCAGAATGGGATTAGTTAAATAATAAATAATCTTTGTTTTTTGGTCATCAAAACCTCCAATTCTTTTATTTCCTAAAAAAATATCCAAAACTTGAGTTTCGTACTCTTCTCCCACACTAATCGCTAAACAATCAACCCGATCACCTCCTTCACTACCAACAAGTAAATACAACTGACCATCTGGATAATCCTTTACTTGATCATAACGTGTCCCTTTTTCAAAAGCAACTGGCCCTGGTGGACTATAAAAAACGACCACTTTTCCTGGATTATTTCTTGCTATTTCAATTGCTTTTATTGTCCCACTTTTGGCAAAACCGCCTCTTTCTTGTTCATCAATAAAAAGTTCTGTTTGAAGATTTTTATCAATAAAAATCTTTCCCTTTTCATTAAGATAATAAGAATATCTATTTGAAACGGGTAAATCCTCAACAACATGAAGAGCATAACTTTCAAGTTGTTTTTGAAAAGTATCAATTGAAGTTATTCTTTCATTAGGATTAAAACCAAAAGTGGCTAATGATTTTGCCTCAGTATAAACCATATTTTTTCTCCCTGCTCGGGGAGGGGACCCGCCTAAGACGGCGGGTCGGTCAGCTTACGGACTGGTTTCGGTCTTCGGGCTTTCCACCTAAATCGGCGGATCACCGCTGCGGCACAGCCCCGGATTTGCACCGGTGTTCCCAAAAATCCCGCCTAAGACGGCGGGTGACCTTCCCATCCCACCTAAGACGGCGCGGGACAGTGGCTAAAAACCAGTCTTATCTTAATTTTTAATTTATAATTCTATCCTAGCAACATTTCCACACCAAGACTCACCATTTGACTCAAGCGAACAAACTCGATAATAATAATTTGCTCCTGGCTCAACACTTTGATCTAAGTAACTTAATTCTTCTTGATTTCCTGTTGAATAAATTGGATCATTATTTGGATAATACAAGTTTGAATTAGTTTTTGATCTAACTACTTTGTAAGAAGTAAAACTGTTGCTATTACATCTTATCCAATTTAATCTTACTCCATTGCCTTCTCTTGATAAACTAAGCACTAACTCATTATCGATATATTGAAAAGAACCCCCATGATTTACTTCATTAGTTGCCTTCTTATTATCTTCTTTTTCTTTTACATTTTTTTCATCTTCAGTTTTTTTCAATTCTTGATTTGTGCTATTCGTATCGTTTTTTTGAGTTAAAGAAACTGTTAATTTAGAAGAAGATGTTGGCTTAACAATTGATGTTGGAGTTGGTGTTGATGTTGGAACAAATCTAACTTCTTCCTTAGTTTTTATTGAATTATCTTGAGAGTCTTCTTCGTTTTTTAAAACAATATTTTTTGTTTGACTATTTTTAATGAAAGGAATTTTTAAATTATTAGTTATTGCTGCATAAGCAAAACCTCCTGATAAAAAAATTAAAGAAATAATTAAAAAAAATATTTTTTTATTTATTGATATCATAAAATTTTAATAACTTTTAATAAAATTAGATGATATTAAATACTAAAAACTTTTTCAATAATAATTTATAAACGTTTAAATCTTCTTCCAGTAATATAACCAAACAAAAAACCACCAATGTGAGCAAACCAAGCAACACCTCCTTGATTGATATCAAAAGTTACTAAACTACCAATTCCTGAAAAAATTTGAATTAAAAACCAATAACCCAAAAAAAACCAAGCCGGCAAAATAACAATATCATAAAGTCCAAAAAATACAGGAACAAGAGCTTTTATTTTTCCTCTAGGATATAGTAAAAAGTAAGCTCCTGCGACTCCAGAAACCGCCCCCGAAGCACCAATCATTGGGATGTTACTGCCTAAATTAAAAAAGTATTGGGAAAAAACCGCTGCTATTCCTGATAAAATATAGAACAATAAATAATTTAAATGTCCCATCCTATCTTCAACATTATCACCAAAAATATGTAAAAACCAAAGATTAGAAAAAATATGAAAAAATCCACCATGGAGAAAAATTGAATAAAAAATATATTTATAAGAAGACAAATCAAAAAAAGAAAATCTTGATGGCACAAAACCATAATTAAAAATAAATTTTTCAAAATCAGGCGCATTTAGCTGAATAAAAAATACATAAACTGTAATAATAATAATTAAATAATTAATAAAAGGAAATTTTCGTCTTGGTGCAATATCAGATATTGGAAACATTTTAATATTTTATAAAATAATTTAAAATTATAAAATGAAAAGTAAATTTTTTTTAAAAACCATCAGTCTATTTTTATTTCTTTTTATTGGATTTTTAATTTTTGAAAATCTAAAACTGATTAATAATCAAACAATGATAAAAAAAGTCTTATTTGAAGATAATAAAAAAATTATTTTTGAAGCAAATCTAAATGAAAAAGAAATAAAGGTTGAGTATCAGAAAAGAAATAATATCTTTATCCCAAAAGTAGGGGATAGGGTATTGGTGGAAAAAAATGAAGACAATTACTTCATTGCTGATTTTTACCGACTAGATAAATTATTAATTCTTGTACTGATATTTTTTTTGATAGTTTTTTTTGTTATAGGCAAAGAATCGATTGGTTCAATTATATCGTTAATTCTTTCATTTGTAATAATTTTTGGGTCAATTTTAAATAATTTGATAAATCAAACCGATCCAATAATAACTGTTCTTCTTTCGATGATCTTTCTTATCCCAATAAGTTTTTATATTAGTCATGGAATAAGTAAAAAAACTACTATTGCAATTATTGGATCATTATTTTCAATAATTATCGCTCTAATTTTAAGTTTAATTTTTATTAAAAAAAGCTTTATCACTGGTACCACCGCGGAAGAAACTGGTTTTTTAACAACAATAACTCAAAAAAATTTTGACTTTCAAGGACTTTTAATTGCCTCAATTATTATTGGTATTTTTGGCTCAATTGATGATATTGCCATAAGCCAAGTATCGGTGGTTGAAAAAATAATAAGCGCCAATCCCAAAATGCCAGCTAAAGAAATCTATCAAAAAGCAATCGCAGTTGGCAAAGACCATGCCAACTCAATCATCAATACTTTAGTTTTGGTTTACACCAGCGCCAGTCTTCCTTTAATTTTACTTTTTTCAGTTTCCAATAAAAATTTTTTTGAAGTGTTAAATTATGAGATTATCTCAGTTGAAATAATACGAATTCTTATCGCCACCATTTGTGTTATCATCGCTATCCCTATAACTACTTATCTTGCGGTAAAAAACTTAAACAAAAGAAATATATCTAATCAGTTATAATATTCAAAAATTTATATTTTAATTTAATAAAAAATAACTTAAAAAAATTAAACTATTAAGCTTAATTAGGCGAATATTTTTTATCTCTTTTAAATTTTAAATACGATCGTATTGTATTTTTAAAAAATTTTTAAAAAATGCTTGATTATAAAATAAAATATTTTATTAAATTTTATGAACAATTTTGACAATACCCAAAAAATTCAAACTGATGAGATCTAATTTTAAATTTTTTATTTTTCTCAAATTTTTTTTCAATTTTCTTTATCAGCCTATCTAAATCTTTATTAAAAAAATCAATCGTTTTTTTACAACTTAGACAAACAATATGATGGTGATGATTATCTTCTTTTACCAACTCATATCGAGAAACACCATCACCAAAATTTAATTTTTGAATAATACCTTTCTTTTCTAAAAAATTTAAGTTACGAAAAACTGTTGATCGATCAAAATGAAAATCACTTTTTTTTAAGTAATCCACAATTTTATCGTAGGTAATTGGTTTTTTTTGTTTTTTAAAAAACAAAAAAATTTTTTTTCTAATTCGAGTTATCTTCATATTATTTATTTTACCAAAAAATTATCCCCTTGACAAATGCAACTAAGTTGCATATAATTTTCAATATGAAAATTGCTTTTTTAGGAAAAGGAGGCAGTGGCAAATCAACGGTTTCATCACTTTTTTCGCTTTTTTTATTAAAAGAAAAAAATAAAATTGCTTTGTTTGACGCCGATATTAATATTCATGTTGAAAAACTTTTTAACATAAAATTAGAAAAAGAAAAGTATCTTTCTTTTAAAAATAATCCACTAAAAATCAGAAAATACTTAAGAGGCAATAATCAACTTATAAAAGACGAAAAACATTTTGTAAAGACAACTCCACCAGGTAAGGGATCAAATTTCTTTGAAATTAATGAAGAAAATTACATCGTCAAAAACTTTGGTTTAAAAATTAATGATAATTTTTTCTTATTCAATGTCGGCACTTATGAAAGTGAGGGTAAAGGACTAAGTTGTTATCATACCAATCTTTCTATCTTTGAAAATATAATAAGCCATAGTCTTTTAAAAGAAAAAGATTATCTTGTTGCTGATATGGTAGCAGGGATTGATAGTTTGGCCAATAGTCTTTACATACAATTTGATGTTCTATTTTTTATTGTTGAACCAACCCCTGAGTCAGTGGCTGTTTTTAATGATTTTTATTTTAAAATAAATAATGAAAACTTAGTGGTCCCAATTGCCAATAAAATCGAAATTAAAGATGATTTAATCTTTTTAAAAGAAAGTCTACATATTCCTCCTAAATTTTTTTTGGATTACAAAAAAGAAATAAAAAAAATAAGACAAAATAAAATTGATCTTTTATCTCTTAATAATATATTTTTTGAACAAAGTTTTTATGAAATCTATTCTTATTTAAAAACAATAAACACCGATCCCAATTTAAAATTAAAACAACTAATTAATCTTCATAAAAAATATGTTCAACTTGACTATGTAAAAAGAGCATACGGCGATCTTTCACATCAAATTGATGATGATTTTAATTTTTAATTAAAAAGTATGATTGTCAGCAAACCTATTATTCATAATTTCTGGATTAATTTTATAGATGCTTATTTTTACAAAAAAAGATTATTTAATAAAGATTTAAATTGTTTTCATCTTTTAAATCTTGACATCATTGATGAAAACATAGAAAAAATCAAAAACTTTTTTTTAAAAAATAATTTATCTTATGACCTTTACTACTCTTTCAAAGCCAATAAATCAGAAATGATTGTGAAATACTTATCAGAAAAAGGGATTGGTATTGAAACATCATCCGAAAAAGAACTAGAGAAAGCAAAAAAATTTAGTCAAAAAATTATCTGTCAAGGACCAAAAAATGATACTTACCTAAAACTTATTCAAAAAAACAATCAAACCATAAATGTAGTAGACGATAATGAAGAGCTTATAAAAAGTATAAGAATGAAGATAAAAAACATAATAATTAGGATAGGTAATTTGCAAAATAATAATTTTATTGAGAATTATACCCATTTTGGCCTTGATGAAGATGAAATTGAAAATACGATAAAGACTATAAAAAATAATGAAAAATATATCAATTTTTTAGGTTTTTCTTTTCACCTTGATACAACTTCAGATGATTTAAAAATACTATATCTTTCAAAAGCTATTTACTTTTTAATAAAGGCAAAAATGATGGGGTTAAAACCTAAGTACTTAAACATTGGGGGTGGGTGGCGAGTAAATTATATGGAAAAAGAAGAATGGGAAAAAATAATAAATTTTATTTACGAAAAAATAAATCAAAATGATAACCAATATTTCTGGAATAATCATAATTTTGGTATTAAAAAAATAAATGATCGTCTTTTTGGTGAAGGAAGCTTTTATCATTTTTATGACGAAATTTCAGAAGAAAAACAATTAGAAAAAATAATCAACTCCCATAACGTATTTTTAAATGAAAATAATCTTAAAATTTTAAAAGACTTATCAATAAAAATTATAGTTGAATCGGGCCGGTTTTTACTTAATCAAACTGGTATTAGTGTTTTTAAAATATTTAACGTTGTCAAAAATAAAATATTTGTTGATGGAAAAGCAACTGATATCGCTCATAATTTAGATATTTTATACGATCCGATATTAGTTAAAAACAATAAAGAGAAATCTAATTATCAAAATAATGATGGTTACTTTATTTTTGGCAAGTCGTGTCTTGAAGATGATATCTTTTTTAAAAGAAAGATATTTTTTGAAAAATTACCCCAAAAAGATGATTTTTTAATATTTATTAATACCGCCTCTTATAAACAAGATATTTTTGCCAATGAATTCATTACCCATTCTCAATTAAAAAAATATTTTGTTAATAATTTTAATCAAATTAAAAATGATATATAAAAGCATAACTCAACTTATTGGTAATACACCAATGATTGAGTTAGAAAGAAAAAAAACTGGTCTTTATGTTAATGTCTTTTCAAAATTAGAGTATCTTAATCCATTTGGCTCACTAAAAGATAGAATGGCCTGGGAAATGATTAAAGATAATATAGAAGAAATTATTAAAAACAAAAAAACAATTATTGAAAATTCAAGTGGTAACACCGCTAAAGCTTTGGCAATTTTATCGCAAGTATTTGGCGTTAATTTTAAAATTATTACCAACCGAATAAAATTTTCAGAAAAGAAAGACGTCTTAAAAATTTCAAATACGGTAATCAAAGAACTTCCTGGTAAAAGTCAGTGCCTTGATCCAAAAGACCCCTATGATCCTCAATTTTTTTTAGAAAAAGAAATTAAAGAAAGTCCTGGTAAATATTTTTTTACCAATCAATACTTCAATAAAAAAAATATGGAGGCTCACATTAAAACTGGAGAGGAAATAATCAAAGATTTAAACGGAAAAATTGATTATTTTGTCAGTGGCTTAGGAACTGCTGGGTCAACTTTGGGGATAAAAAATGCCTTTAAAAAATACGGGTTAAAAACAAAAATGATTGGCGTTATTGCTTCAGGACTGGAAACAATTCCTGGAATAAGAAATAAAAAAGAAATGCTAAGTGTTGGCCTTTTTGATCCAAAAAATTATGATGAAATAATTGAAATTAATCCTTTGGATGCTGTTTATGCTTCGCTAGAGCTTATTAATAAATTTGGAATAATAAGTGGCCCAACTGGTGGTGCAAGCTATTCGGCTATAAAAAAATATTTTGCTAATAAAAAAGATTGTAATGTAGTTTTTCTTGCTTGTGATCGATATGAGTTTTATTTAAGTTACTATAAAAAAATGGTCCCTAGTATTTTTTTAGAAAATCAAAAAGATGAAGAGAATATTTTTAACTTCAATTACCAATCATATATGAAAAAATTAAAAGACTTTGAAATTGATGCCGAAAAAATAGCTGCTAATTTAGATAATTATTTACTAGTTGATATAAGAATTAACTTTTCCTACAGATTTGAAAGAGTGAAAGGAAGTGTTAATATTCCCGAAGATCAACTTGAAGCAATTATCAACAATAACTTCCCTTTTCCAAAAGAAAAACCAATTGTTTTTATCTGCCCAAACGGCGAAAGGTCAATAAAATACGCTCTTTATTTAAAAACCAAAGGCTATCGTGCTTTCTCATTAAAAGGAGGAATAGAGGGATTAAAAATAAAAAATCAATTTCTTATTGATGAAAATTACTATGGATAATCTAATTTTTCCTTATAAAATCAAAGATCCTCAAATAATCTATCTTGACAATGCCACCATGCCGCAAAAACCAAAAGAAATTATTGATTTTATTACAAAAAATTATCAAAACCTTTATCTTAATCCCCACAAATCTTCATACACTTTAGCAAAAAACATGAAGGAAAAAATAGAAGAGGTAAGAGAAAAAATAGCCCTTTTTTTAGGAGTTAATAGAGAAGAGATTTTCTTTACTTACTCAGCTACTTTTTCTCTAAAAAAAATCGTTGAAATTTTTAATATAAAATCAAATGATAACGAAGAATTCTTATATAGTAAAGATGATCATTTAAAAGTAGTTGATGAAATAAAAAAAATTAAAGGAAAACTTATTGAGTATGAACTATTTCCTCATTCTGGTGATGCTAACTGGCAAGATATTAATAAAAAAATAACCAAAAAAACAAAAATAATTTTTTTGAATCATATTCATGGAATCTATGGCCTAGCTTCAGAACCAGAAAAAATAAAAAAAAATAAAAGTTTTATCTTTCTTGACATCTCCCACAGTATTGGCAAAATTCCAATTAACTTAAAAAAAATTAATGTTGATATGGCAGTATTTTCAGGCTACAAAATATTTGCTCCCGAAGGAATAGGTATCTGCTATCTTTCCAATAATCTTCAAAAAAATCTTAATCTTAACTTGGATGAATTAAAGAAAATTTTTGAAGAAAAAGAAGTTTCATATTTAAACATTATTAGTTTAGGCAAATGCGTTGATTTAATCAAAAATATTGGTTTAGAAAACATAAAAAATTACCTTTTAAATCTTACTCAATTATTTATTAACGATTTAAGATTTGAGGATGAAGAAAAAATTGAATTTTTACCTGGTGTTTTTTATGCAAAGTGCTCAACCGGTTATGGAATTATATCTTTTAAATTTAAAAAAATTAAAAATAGTGACGTTTTACCAATTTTCGAAAAAAATAAAATCTATCTAAGATTATCAAATCATTGTTATCATAAATCAGAAAATAAATTTGATCAAATTATAAGAGTCTCAATCCATATTAATAACCGATTAGATGAGATAAAAAAAACCACACAGTTAATAAAAGAAATTTTGAAACATAGCCCTTGACAAATGCAACTTAGTTGCATATAATAAAATAAAGGGAGGTGATTAAAAATGAAGTTTTATAATGTAAAAACTCGCCAAACAGTTGAGGTGCCAGATAATGAAGTTGAGGTAATAACAATGAAAAATGGTAAAAAAGCAGCCAAAGCGGTAAAAGACGGAATGAAACTTTTTAAAATTTTAAGTAAGGAAGATCAAGAAAGATTAAGTAAATAAGATTAAGACATTTGGCCAAATGCCTAAAAAGCGCGGCATTTAATACAACCAAAAAAACTCCTTTTTTAAGGAGTTTTTTTGGTATTTATCAATAATTTGATAAAATATCAATATGAATATTTGGCTTTATTCTATAATATCAGTTTTAATCGTCAGTCTTATCTCATTTTCTGGTGCTTTAACTTTGGCGATAAAAAAAGAAAAATTAAAAGACTTTCTTATTTATTTTGTCTCTTTTTCTGCTGGAGCTTTACTTGGTGATGTTTTTATCCATCTTTTACCGGAAGTGGTAGAAGAATATAACCATTCAATCTCTTTAATTTTTATATATGTTTTAGTGGGAATTTTAACTTCTTTTATTTTAGAAAAAATTATTTGTTGGCGTCATTGTCATCTGCCAATCACTAAAAATCATATTCATAATTTTGCCTGGATGAATCTGTGGGGTGATTTTTTTCATAATTTTATTGATGGTCTAACAATTGCTGCCAGTTATTTACTCAATACTGGAGCCGGAATTGCCACTACTTTAGCCGTTGCCCTCCATGAGATTCCTCAAGAAATTGGTGATTTTGGCATCTTGCTTCACGGTGGTTTTAAAGTTAAAAAAGCTTTGTTTTTAAATTTTTTAACTGCTTTAAGTGCTTTTATTGGTGCAATTGTTAGTCTTTTGTTAAACAATAAAATTGAACATTTAACTTTATTTTTAGTTCCATTTGCTGCGGGAAATTTTATCTATATTGCCTCATCGGACTTAATCCCCGAACTTAATAAAGAAACAGAAATTAAAAAAGGATTAATTCAAACAATAACTTTTCTTTTGGGGGTGTTGGTAATGTATGGGTTATTATTATTAGATTAATTCAAAATTCAAATCTCAAATCTTAAAATGACAATGCAAAATTCCAAATGATTTTAAATTAAAAATTTATTAATTTTTAATTTTAAATTTTTATTTTGTCCTCCGATTCGGAGGATGCATTTTAAATTTTGCATTTTTTTATTATGTATCAACCCTCTTTTATCAAAAGACTTTATCATCAAACCCGTCGTTTTTTAGCCAAAAAATGGTTGAAGTTTTGGAAACCATACCAGATTGCCATCGGTGGTTCGCAGGGAAAAACAAACACCGCCAGAGCTTTGGCAAAGGTGTTATCAAAATTTAGTCACACAGTGGTCACTGACATTAATCTCGATACCATCTTCAATGTCCCCATCACTGCCTTGAAAGTAATGCCTTGGACAAAGTTTGCTGTTTTTGAATTAGGAGTTGATCATATCGGAGAGATGAATAAACATTTTGAAATCGTTACCCCAAAAATTGGCGTTGTAACAGGAATTTCAGCTGTCCATACGGATAGTGAGCATTTTGGAACACTTGAAAATTTAATAAAAGAAGAAAGAAAATTAATAGAGTTTTTGCCTAAGAAAGAGGAGGGAGGCGTGGCAATCTTAAACTATGATGACGAAGATGTAAGAAACATGGCCTCTTTTACCAAGGCAAAAGTGATATTTTATGGTCATAAAAAAGAAAAATGCCAGTATTATTTCGACAAAAATTCAGTAAAAGTAAGTTTAGGTGGTACTCAGTTTAAATTATTTTCAAAAAGTTCAAACAACTTTCAGTATGTTTCAACCAAATTAATCGGCCTTCATCATGCTTACAATCTCACCGCTGTTTTTGCCGTCTTAAAAACCATATTTCATAACCATTCAGAAGTTGATAACATCTTTAATAAAACTGTCTCAGAGATCGAACCGCTAAGAGGGCGAATGAATATCGAAAAAGGACCAATGGAAACAATTCTTCTAAACGACTGTCTTCGCGCCAGCCCCAAATCAACCGATGAAGGCTTAAAAACTTTTTATAAGATTGACTACAAAAAAGGAAGAAAAATTGCGATTTTAGGGGTGATGGGCGAACTTTATGACCCAATAAAAGAACACAAAAACACGGCTAAAACAATCATTTCATATCCACCAGATATTGTAATCGGAGTAGGGGATTATCGAAAATATACCATTGATGAGGCAAAAAATTTAGGCTTTCCCAAAGAAAAGCTTTTTTTTGCCAAAGATGTTTTTGAAGCAGCAGATATTTTAAAAAAAATTATAAAACCAGGTGATTTTTTGTATCTTAAAAGCTCTCTTCTTCGCAACCTTTGGCGAATTGTAAAAATTTTAAATAAACAAAATGTTTGTTGTAAAGAAGAATTCTGTCCTTATAAACATTGTAAGATATAAAAATATAATTAATAATTTAAAAAGATTCTATTTTAATGTTTTAATAAAATAAAATTATTAATTATTATTAATATATTGATTTTGTGTCTGAAACAGCCTCAGCAGAAACTTTAAGGAATAAAACCTTAACACCAATAGAAGCCTTTAGGCAATCAATAAATAACCCAAAAGAATTTTGGGAAAAATATAGTAATTATATAAAACAAAATTTTCATGAGGGTAGATTTACAATTAATGATAAAGATGCTAATACCGCTATAATAATACCTGTGCATAACGATATTGAAAAAGGACATTTACATGCCGTATTATATGCTTTATCTCAACTTAAAATTCCAGAAAATAAAACAATAAAAATATATATAATTTCCCATAATTCTGAAGATGATCAAAATAAAAAATTGGAAGAAATGTTAGAATCAATAGGAAATCCCGTTGAGTTAATTATATATAATAATCAAAACCTAAGAGGTCCTTCTTATCCCATTCAATTAGGTGTAAGTATATTGCCAGATAATATAGAAGAGGTAGGAATTATTGACGATGATACTGTAGTTCCACCTAATTGGCTAATAGATATGAGTGAAGCTATAAAAAACGATTATGATATAGCAGTTGGTCGAAGAACATACTTAAATGAAAAAGGAAAAAAGATTCCTTACAGTAAAATAAAAGAAGCATTTGAGCTTTTTTATAAAAAGCCAAAGCTAATAATGGGAAACAGTTACTTTAGATTAAAAAAATTAAAGGAAATAATTGAATATCACTTAGGTGGCATGATAGATGATGGCTTTATAGAAGAAATATCGAGAAAAAGAGGATATAAATTAACATTAATTGAATCAGCAACGGCTGTTTCTGATGGACAAAAATATGCTAATTTTACCCCCCTTGAACTGGCAAAAGAAATTTTGGACAGAATTAGGGTTATAGGTCTTGGTGCAACAAATATCAAAGATCATGTTGAATTCTTATTATTTTTCTTACCTTCTTATTATCCAAATTTTGGAGAATTTATAAAATCTAGATATCCAGAAATATATGAAGATTATAATAGAGGCAAAATAAAAGATTTAGAAGATTTAGGCAAATTGTATGAACAATTAAAAGAATGCTATAGGGATTTTAATGAAAGAAATAAATCAATAATGGCAAAAGACATTGAAGAAATTCAGAGAGTCCGAGCTTTAAGAGAAAAAAATCTATCTTAAAAATTTTTAATAAAAATTCAAATTAGATATCTATTAATTTTCTTAGCGTATTTCTAATCATTTTTATCACCATCTCACTATCTTTTTGAAAAACAACAAATGAAAGTTCGGTATAAGAGGAAAAAATTTCAACTAAACTTATCTCTTTTGATTGAATCGCTTTAAGAAAATGATAATAAAGACCAGGAACATAAATACTTTCTTCAGGTAAAATAATATGAACAACATCTAAATCTAGAATTATCTTTTTTGGTTTAATATCAAGTTTCATTTGATTCCATTTTAATCTATCGAAAATAACGGTTATTTCGTACGCCTCTTTCACAAACGCATATGATTGTTTAAAAATCTTTTCAATAAAAGCTGTTTTTAACTTTTTATCTTTAAGATCAAAAATCACCTCAACCACATTATTTTTTATTAAAATATCAGGTAAAGATTGATATATTTTTATTTTTTTTGGTTGTATTCCTTCTTTTATCCGTTTTAAAGAAAGAATGATTGATATTAAATTAACTTTTTTAAAAAGAATCTCCTCAACTTTAGGTTTTATTTCCTTTGCTAAAGAAGAAATATTCACATGAGGACTTAAAAAAATCTCTTTTAAATCGGGGTTGTCATCAATTATTTGAAAACAAACATCTTTTATCGTTTGCATATTAAAAAATTTTACAAAATATTTAATTTTTTTTCAATTTTTAAATTTTTTTGACAAAATTAAACTCTGATAATAAAATTTCTTTTTATCTTAAAACAATTAAAAGTTTAAATTCTTTAAAAAAATTATGAGCGGTCAATGTCCTTTATGTTCACAATTATTAGAAATTAAAAATCCTGAGGTTAATGAATTAATAGTCTGTTCTTCTTGTAATCAAAGACTGATAGTGAAAGAAATAAAGAATAAAAAGATTATTTTCGCCGAAGCACCAAACATAGAAGAAGACTGGGGAGAGTAAAAATTTAAAATTTTTAAAAATTAATATGAGAAAATATAAAATCGGCCTTTTTTACAACATCATTCGCGGTGATGAAAAACTTCTAATTGAAGCGGCAAACAAATTAAATGTTTCTCTTGATCTAATAAATATTGATAATCTTATATTAAAAAAAGATGTTTTTGAAGCTAATTTTGATATTGCTCTTTTGCGCTCAGTTTCATCAATAAAAGAAAAATATGTTGCCTTTTTTTTAGAAAGCTTGGGAATAAAAACCGTCAATTCTTTCAAAATTATTCAAAATTGTGATGATAAATTTTTTATCTCGATCCTTTTGGAAAAAAAAGGCGTGCCCCAACCAAAATTTGGTCTGGCTTTTTCTTTGGGCGAAGCCAAAAAATTAATTGAAAAATTAGGAGGCTATCCGGTTGTTATAAAGCCAACCACTGGTTCTTGGGGAAGAATGTTAGCTAAAGTCAACGATGAGGATTCATTAGAAGCCATCTTTGAACATAAACAATACTTAAGTTCACCTTTTCAAAAAGCCTTATATATTCAAAAATTTATTGAAAAAGGAGGACGAGATATTCGAGCTTTTGTTTTTGATGGGGAAGTAATTTGTGCTATTTATCGAAATAGTAATCATTGGATTACCAACACCGCAAGAGGCGGAGTTGCCTCAAAATGTGAAGTTAATCCTAAACTTAAAAAAATATGTTTTAAAGCCTCAGAAGCGATTGGTCATGGAATTTTGGCCATGGATGTTTTTGAGACTAAAGAAGGCTATCTAATCAACGAAGTCAATCACACAATGGAATTTAAAAACTCAGAAAAACCAACCGGAGTCAGTATCTCTTCTGCAATTATCAATTATTGTCTTAAAAAAATAAAATGATTGAGGTAGGTATTGTTGGTGGATCAGGTTATGCAGGAGGGGAGATTTTAAGGCTTTTAAGTTATCACCCTAAAGTAAAAATAAAATTCGTTACTAGCGAAAGATATAAAAATCTACCCGTTTATTTTATTCACCCAAATCTTAAAGGGATTAATCTTTCTTTTAATTCTATCAACGAAATTAAAGAAAAAGTTGACCTTATCTTTGTTGCTTTACCCAATGGAGTCTCTATGGAATACATGGATAAATTAATAAAGCTTTCTAATAAAGTCATCGATTTGGGAGCTGATTTTCGTTTAGAAAATGAAAAAGACTGGCTTTATTGGTATCAAAAAGAGCATAAAAATCCAAAACTTTTGAAAAAATTTGTCTATGGGCTACCAGAAATTTATCGATAAAAAATTAGAAAATCATCTTTTGTTGCTTGTCCTGGCTGCGAAGCAACCGTTTCTATTTTAGCCTTATATCCTGTTATTAAAGAAAACATTATAAAAGAAAATCCAATTATTATCGATGCCAAAATGAGTAGTTCGCAATCAGGAAAAAATTATAGCCTTTCAACTCATCATCCAGAAAGAGCCGGCTGCGTCCGCTCATACGCCCCCGCTGGTCATCGTCACACGGCAGAAATTGAGATGGTTTTTAAAAAAATCAACCCAAAGATAAAAGTTGATATCTCAGCTACCGCCATAGATATGGTAAGAGGAATATTGGTCACCATCCATACTTTTTTAAAAAAAGAAACTTCTATTGAAGAGATTAAAAATATTTACAAAAAACATTACCAAAAAGAAAAGTTTATAAAAATTATCAGTCAAAACTTTGGCATCTATCGCTATCCCGAACCAAAAATTTTAACCGGAACAAATTTTTGCGATATTGGCTTTGCAATTGATAAAAGAAGTAATCGCTTAGTCATTATTGCCGCCATCGACAACTTAACCAAAGGGACAGCCGGTCAGGCAGTTCAATGTATGAACATAATGTATAATTTCGAAGAAAATTTAGGATTAGAATTTTTGGGACTTCATCCAATATAAATTAATATTTGACTTACTATCTATGTTTAAAGGATTAATCGATACCACCTTTAGAGATGGGCAGCAATCGCCTCTTATGTTTGATAGCTTTAAGTATCGATTCAATATCAACGAAAAGAAAAAAATTTTTGAAGCTCTTATCAAACTGGGTATTCGTAATTTTGAATTTTTCTCTCCTGTAGTTTCTCCCATAGAAAATAAAGATTTTCAAGAGTTATTAAAATTTAGCAAACAAATTACAAAGGAAAAAATTTTCTTTTTAGCTCATTGCCGTTGTCACCCAAAAGATATCAAAGAAGCAATTAAGACTGGATTCGATGGTTTAAATCTTTATATGGGAATATCAAAACATGCGCAAAAATACCATTTCAAAAAAACTAAAGAAGAGCTTTTTAAGATAATAAAAGACACTATTATAAAAACCAAAAAAGCTTATCCCAATATTTATCTTCGTTTTAGCGCCGAAGATTTTTTTCGTACCTCCTTAGAAGATATTTTTGAAATTTATGACCAAATTCATAAATTTGTTGATACTTTTGGAGTGCCTGATACGGTAGGAATTGCAACTCCAGATGAAGTTGAAAAAATAATTAAAATTTTAAAAAAAAGATACCCCCAAAAAAATATTGAGTGTCACTTTCATGATGATCGCGGTTATGCTTTGATTAATGCTCAAAAAGCTGTTGAAAATGGAGCGGAATTTATTGACACCAGTGTTTGGGGAATTGCCGAAAGATCGGGAATCACTTCTTGCACCGGACTCCTTTTAAATTTATATCACCTTGATAAAAAATTAGTCAAAAATTATAATCTGAATATTTGTTATCCTTTGAATATTCTTCTTGGTAGTATTTTAAAAATACAGGTTCCTTTTAAAGAACCAGTCAGTTTAACTAATAGAACCCATACTGCTGGTGTTCATCAAAAAGCAATTTTAAATAGCAAAAAAAGCTACGAAGCTCATCAGTTAGAGATTTTCGGCGTTAATAAAAAAAATATTCTTCTTGGACCTTTAAGTGGCTGGCATTTGATTTATTATTACACTAAAGAAATTCTAAGTTACGAAATAGATGAATCTCAAGCAAAAGAAATTACCAAAATCTATAAAAAAAATATTTACCAAATTAAAAAAAACTCTCCCCCTGAAAAAGTACTTTTATCAATTATCAAAAAATTTCAGCTTAAAAAAAGGCGTACTCAATCAAAAATAATTGCTCGGTTAGAAAATTTAACCAATTAAAATATGCTTTTATTAAAAGCCGGTGGCGGAGAAAAAATAAACTGGGATTATATTGCTTTAGATTTAAAAGAAATTTTAAAAAAAGAAACAGCCATTCTTCTTCATGGAGCAAACAAGGTTAGAGACAAAATTGCCAAAAAACTTAAATACCCCACAAAAATAATCATTTCTCCTTCGGGAATTCCCAGTGTCTTAACGGATAATAAAGCGATTGATATCTTTCTTATGGCATATGCTGGTTTGGTAAACAAAAGAATTGTTGAAAAACTACAAGCTTATGGAATAAACGCCGTTGGTCTTTGTGGTGTTGATGGCCGACTATTTGAAGGAAAAAGAAAAAAAGCTATCTTAGCCTCTTATGGCCAAAAAATTAAAGTAATAAACAATACTTATACTGGTAAAATTGAAAAATTTAATTCTCATTTAATAAAAATTTTAATTCAAAGTGGTTATACACCGGTAATCACCCCGCCTGGGATAAGTGACGACAATAAAATTATTAATTTTGATAGTGATTTAGTTCTTTCTCTTATTGTTAAAGAATTAAATATTAAAAAAATTGTTGTTCTTTTTGAAGAAAAAGGATTATTAAAAGATTTTAATGACAAAAAATCTTTAATTAAAAAAATTGATAAAAATAAATTAGACAATTTTCTTAAATATGCTCAAGGCAGGATGAAAAAGAAAATTTTGGGAATCAAAAAAGTCTTTCAAGAAACAAAAGTAAAAAAAGTTTTTTTCGGCGATGGTACAATTAAAAATCCGATATTTAAAGCTTTAGAGGGGGCGGGAACGGTTATTTGTTAAAATTAAAACAATATGGAAGATCCAATAATCCAAGCTAATTTATCAATTATTAAAACTTATCAAAGTCGAGGGATTATTATAAAAAAAGGAAAAGGTATCTATCTTTACGATGATAAAAATCAAAAATACTTGGATCTTATGAGTAATTATGGCGCTAATATTTTAGGCCATTGCCATCCTCTTCTTGTTAAAAACTTAACTTACCAAATAAAAACTTTAACTAATCTTCATGGTAGTTTTATAAATGACATAAGAAGTAAAGCCGCCTATCTTTTAAAATCAAAAATACAAACATGTCTACAAGAAAGTTATAAATTAATTTTTTCTAACTCTGGAGCTGAGGCAGTTGATAATGCGATAAAAATCGGTCTTTTACTTTCAAAAAAACAAAAAATTCTTTACTTTAGCAAGGCTTATCATGGAAAAACTCTTCTTTCTTTGGCAGTAACCGACAGTGAAAAATATAAAAAAGGAATACCTACCTATTTTGGAAAAAATTTAGTTAAAGTCGAATACAACAATGAAAAAGATTTGGAGGAAAAATTTAATGATGAAATCGGGGTAGCGATTATTGAACTAATTCAAGGGGATGGGGGAATCAATGAAGCAAAAAAAAGTTTTATCAAAAAAATTGAAAAGCTAAGTCAAAAATTTGGCGCCATTTTTATTGTTGATGAGATTCAAACGGGGGTAGGTCGGACTGGTAAATTTTTTGCCTCAGAATATTATAATATTAAGCCCGATATTGTTCTTTTGGGAAAGGGGATTGCTGGTGGTATTCCATGTTCAGTCATTTTTATAAAAGAGAAATATCAAAACTTAATTGAAAAAGGTTTTCAAACATCAACTTTCGCTGGCAATCCCTTATCAGCTTGTGGAATAGTTGCTGTCTTGAAAGTTTTAACCCCTTCTTTTTTAGACAACGTTGAAAAAACCGGTCAATTTTTTAAAGAATCTTTAAAAAATTATTTAGAAAAAAAAGGTTATCAAGTTAGAGGAAAAGGGCTAATGATTGGGGTAGAAACTTTTAAAAATAATCAAACAGAAATTTTAAAAAAACTTCAAAGCAAAAAAATACTGGCTATTCCCGCATCAACCAATGTCATTCGTTTTCTTCCTCCATTAATTATTGATAAAAAAACAATTGAAAAAAATCTAAAAAAAATAGTTAACTGTTTTTAAAAAATAAAATGTGCCGATTAATTTTTTATGCTTCTAAAAAGAAAAAAGAAATTGGCATTAAAAATCCTCTTAACCAATTTGCTTTAATGTCTCAAAAAGCCAATACCCCAGATGGTGATAAACAAGAGGATGGTTGGGGAATATACTTTATTGAAAATAAAAAAGAATATCTTTTTAAATCAACCAAGGCTATCTGGGAGGATAAAGAAAAAATTAAAAATATAAAAAAAGCCAAGCTATTTATTGCTCACGCCAGAAGTGCTAGTTTTAGAAACCATAAAAATCAAATAGAATTTAATCAGCCATTTATAGAAGAAAATCTTGTCTTTGTTTTTAATGGTTTTTTAAAAAAAGTTTTCCTAACTTATAATCTTGATGGAAAAATAGGGGCGCAAAAAATTTTTAATTTAATTATTAAGATAAAAAAAGAAGAAACTGATTTAAAAACGAGTATCAAAAAAGCAATAAAAAATATAAAAGACAATACTAAACAAATCTTTGGTTTAAATTTTTTGATTTTTGATGGCCAAAAACTATATGTTTATAGCTTGACAACAGTCAACAAAGAATATTATCAACTTTATCTTTATGAAAATGAAGATATATTTTCATTATAATCATCTCCTGGAATTTACTCCAAAAAACACCAAAAAAAATTCCCTTTGATTTTTTACTAGAATATACACTGTGAAAAACCACGGGCAAAGCCCGTTGTTTCCTGTTTAGAAGATAAATATTTCTCCTGTTGATTTTCCGTAGAAGATTTAATACTATAATAAAAATGCTTGCCATGATTAATCATCATAAAATTAAACAAAAAATAGCCATCTTCAAAAATTATCTTTTCATTATTTTATTCTTAGCCTTAACCAGCTTTTTTGGCTACAAAATTATTGAAATATTCCCAGCAATCACCAAAGAACACGATTTCCAACTTTTTATCTTTGGTAGCATTTTATTTTTAGGTTATGTTATCAACCGGTCATCACCAAAAACAAAGATTCCTTCCTTTGTTTGGTTAATCTTTGCCGGTTTGGCAATTCAACCTCTTCTTTCTTTCTTCATTGAAGAAAAAGGATTAATAAGGATGATGGTTGAGGTAATTGCTTCCTTAATTCTTTTTGCTAGTGGTCTTGAAATTCCTTTTGGTAGATTTAAACGCTGGTTCTTTCCTATTTTTTCATTATCTTTCTTCGGTGTAATTCTCTCATCAGTCCTCTTTTCAACGGTAATTTTTTACTTATTCAAATTTTTAGGTCTAATCAATGATAATCTTGTTATCATCTCTTTAGTTCTTCTTTCAACCGCGTTAGCATCGACTGATCCGACAGCAATTCTTCCTACGTTGAGAAAAATTAACCTAAAAAGAAACTTCATAAAAGACATCGCCATCTCAGAAAGTGCTTTAACCGATGTTTCCGGTAGTATTTTTACCCGCTTTCTGATTTTGGCCTTCTCGGCTCAGGCTGCCAGCCAAAAATCAATAATCGATTATTTTCTTCCTCTTGTAAAAAAATCAACCTATGATGCTTTGGCTTTACAGATAATTTCCGGCATCGTTGTTGGCTACTTTGGCTACTATCTTATTAAGACGTTTTATAAATCACCAAAAAAAGAAAATCATGACATAGATCCTTCTCTTTTAATTTTTGTGCCAATTTTTACTTTTTTTCTAGGCAATGTCCTTGGTGGGGCAGGATTCTTGGCTGCATTCTCCGCTGGTCTTTTTTCTGATTTAAATGAAGAAGTCAAAAAAAACTTTGTTTTTTTTGATCACTTTCTAAACAACCTCATAAAGCCGGTAATCTTTGTTGTTTTGGGAGCGATGGTTCCAATCTCTATCATGATCAAAACGTCTCTTTTGGGGATTTTAATCGCCCTTATTTTCATGTTTATCATCAGGCCAATAGTTGTTTTTATTTCTCTTTTTCCTTGGATTATCAAAGGAAGATTTAAACCAGCGGAAATCCTGTTTTTAAGCTTCATTAGAGAAACAGGAGTAATAGGAGCCGTCTTGATCATAATCCTAGTTGACTCCGGTATTGTTAATGAAAATATTGTTTTATCCTTGGGAATGTGGATTATTCTTTTAACTTTAATTATCGAACCACCACTGACGCCTCTTGTTGTCAAAAAAATTGGTTTGGAAAAATAATGAGCAAAAAATATAAAATAAGGTTAGGATTAGACAAGCCACTCACATCCCTGTTTTCTATTCCTCAATCTTCTCATTATCATTATGTTTCGAATCTTAAAATTAACGCTTTAAAATACCAACTAATTGAAGAAAAAAAGTGGGGGAATAAAGTAATTGTTTTAAAAGATAAATCAGAAATAAATTTTACCGTCAAACCTTTTCCTTTTAAATCGTCAATTAACCCAAAATTTACCCTTTCCTCCTACCAAAAAACCAAAATCCCAAAAATCTATCTTAAGCCAAATCAATTTATAAATGGAAAAGATGAAAAAATAAAATCTTTAGCTAAAAAAATCTTGGGCCAAGAAACAAATTTATTAACGGTGGTAAAAAAACTTTATGACTTTACTTTAGAATATTTAACTTACGGCAAACCAATTGATGGGCTTTATCCATACTCTCAAGCGCTAAATGAGAAAATCACTGACTGCGGTGGCTTTTCTACCTTTTTAGCTTCACTTTTACAATCACAAAACATCCCCTCCCGCCTTGTTGTCGGCTTTATCATCAAAAAAAATATAATTAAAGACTTATTAAATACGTTTCACGTTCTACGTTACACGTTTCACGACCTTTTTATGCACGCCTGGCTTGAGATTTTGCTTCCCGATGGCAGTTTTTTTCCGCTCGATCCCTCAATTGAATGGAGAAGAAAAAAGGGTAAAACTCAAAGACAAGGCGGCTTTGGCTTTATACCGGCTGATCGCTTAGTTGTCTCTTATGGGTGTGATTTTGATTTAAATATTAATGGAAAAAATTATAAAATAGACTTGTTACAAAAATCCATTTTTATTTAGGAAGAAAAATAATCAGAAGTGTTATGTTTAGCTTCAATATGATGAAAACAGCCTTTATGATTACAATGATTTAAAGTTTCTGTTGGTTTTCTTAAGACTTTAATACCAGCATTTTTTAATGCCTCTGTTTTTCTTTTATTATCTGTTTGTAAAGTTATCTCTCCAATTCCTAACTCTCTCAAAAAAATTCCAATAACGGTATAATCTCTTATATCATAAGGTCTGTCTTCAAAAAATCTTTTTGCTGCTTCTACTGTATCTATTTTTCTTTTGAGCTCCTCAGTCTTCATCTTTGACAACATCCCCCAACCTCGACCATCTTGATGAGGTAAATGAAATAAGACATCTCCATCATCTAATGCTTTTAAAAATTGACTTCGACAATCACAACCACCATCATCATAAACTTGACCTATCTGACAACCTGAATCAACTCTTATTTCCATACCATCACTAAATGAAATTTTTCCTTTTTTAAAAATTTGAAAAAAAGGAAAAGAGTTAGAAAAAGATCCATCTAATATAACATCCCACACTGAAAAACCATCTAAAATCCTTTCTCTAATATAAAATTGACCTGTTCTTCTTAATTTTTCAATATCACCCAAATCAATATCACCCAAATTATACCAATTCAAATAATCCACCATCTCTTTATCAGTTGGATATTGATCAACTCCTAAATAATTTAAAAAACCAAATAATCGTTTTTTAAATTCTTCTAAATTAAAATCGCCACGTCTATCAGGAAAAACAGGGAAGTATAATTGATTAGGATTAAGTCTTATTACCATTCTTTTATTATCAAAAAGTTCTTTTTGGATCTTTTAAACTTAATTTATAATAATCATCAGGAGTTAAATCTAAATCAATATAACCTTCTGGAAAATCTCCTATTTCTATAACATCAAAATTTAATAAGGAATAAGGCCCAGGCTTCGATTTTACTTCAAAAGAATTCAACCAAGAAAAATACAATCCAAAATGATCTAAATTCAAAGGGCCTCCATAAAATCTAGTTATTAATAAACCATTAAATCTCTTTCTCTGAACAACTAAACTATCTAATTGAAAAGAAACATCTGGAGTCCTGTATAAATTAAAAATCTTTTGAAATTTTTCTTTCATAAAAGTAAAATTATCAAAATGAAAACAATTAACGAAAGACTAATTAATAAAATTATTAAAAATAAAACTCTTCTTATTATAGGATTAGATACTATTAAAAATAAAATTCCTAAAACAAATAAATATATTGATATATTATCATATAATAAAGAAATAATCAAAAATACCTATAATTTAGTTATAGGATATAAAATTAATACATCATTCTACGAATATTTAGGAGTTAATTCTTATAAAATAATTAAAGAAACAATTAATTTTGGTAAAAAATTAGATAAAAATCTTATTTTTTTTGCCGACGCAAAAATTGCAGAGATAGGTGAAGGAGTAAATAATTTAATAAAAAAATACTATGATCTTTTATGTTTTGATTATTTAATGATGGTTCCTTGGTTTGGATATGATAGTTTTGAGGAAGTTTTAAAAGATAAAAACAAAGGCGTATCGGTTTATATTCGTGATAGTAACCCGTCTTCAAAAGAAATTCAAGATCTAAAGCTTGAAAATAAACAATTCTTATTTGAATATCTTGCTTATCTTGTCAAAAATAAATGGGATTATAATAACAATCTAATATACGAAGCTGCTGCTACATACCCAGAAAAGTTAAAAATTGTAAGAAAAGTATTGGGTGAAGAAAAAATTATTTTAACCTCAGGAATTGGTACTCAAGGAGGAAAAGTCGAAGATTTAAAAGGTTTGTTTGGTAAAGATAAAAAAAGACTTATTGTTTCAATTTCAAGGTCAATTTGTTTTCCCCAAGAAATTTACGAAGAAAAAAATAAAAATAAAGTTTTTGAAATTATTCAGAAAAAAGCCATAGAATACAGAAATAAGATTAATCAAATTGCATATGAATAAAAGAATCCCAATAAAAATTAAAAAAGACGTTTATCGGCAAAGAAGAGGTAATTTTTCAAAAATTATTCTTTTAAAATGTAAAAAGTGCAAAAATAAAATCGGTTATTATCAAAAAGACGACAACGGTTGGCTTAAGAGACTTTATTTAGATAGACTATACATCCTTCCTGACTTAAAACCACCAAGATTTGTAATCAATAAATATTTATCTTGCCAACAATGTAATACTAAATTTGCTAAAGCAACTATCTATAAAAAAGAAAATCGTAAAGCATTTTCAATAATAAAAGACAGTTTAATAAAAATAAAAATTTTCCAGGATAATCAATGATCAATCTCAATCTTGCTCCAAACGAAACTTTTTCTGATGCTTTAGCTTCTTTCTTATTACTTTTCCAACCCTGGCGATGGAAAAGAGGAAAAGAACAAGATGAAATTAAAAAGGAAATATTAAAAAAGTTTTTAAACGTTTCACCTTCTACGTTTAACGTTTCACTATTTTTATCCGGTCGCTCGGCTCTTTATCATCTTCTTAAAAATCTAAATCTTAAAGAAGGCGATGAAGTTTTGGTTCAGGCCTTTACCTGTGAAGCAGTTGTTTTGCCTATTGTAGCCCTAAAATTAAAACCAGTTTTTTTTGACATTGAAAGAAAAAGTTTTTCCGCAAATCCTATAGATTTAGAAAAAAAGCTGTCAGAAAAATCCAAAGTCGTCATTCTTCAACATACTTTTGGTATCACACCAAGCCAAAGAGAAAAAATACTTTTCATTATCAGACAAAATAATCTAGTGCTAATTGAGGATATAGCACACGGGATAAACATATCAAAAATCAAAATGAAAAATGCAAAATTAAAAAATCATTTTTATTTGCTTTCTTTTGGCCGATCAAAGAGCCTTTCTTCGGTTTTTGGGGGAGTGATAGTCACCAATAACAAAAAAATTGCAAAAAAACTTGATTCTTTCAATCTTCCTTATCCTTCCTATAGTCTGATTTTTAAACTTCTCCTTTATAAACCTATAGCATTTATAATTAAATTAACCTATAATATATATTTAGGCAAAATAATTCATTTTTTTAGCCAAAAATTCAATCTTTTAATCCCAGAGATTACCAAAAAAGAAAAAGCAGGGGAGTACGATCATTTTTTTGACAAAAAATACCCCAATGCTTTGGCAATCCTACTTTTAAATCAACTTAAGCGCTTCACAAAAACCCAAAAACAAAGAAAAAAAATAGTCAATTTTTATTTAAAAAATTTAAATAACGTTACAGGTTACAAGTTACAGGTTACAGGATCAATTATTCGTTTTCCTCTTATTATTGAAAATCGTGATAAAATCCTTCAAAATTTGGCCAAAAAAGGCATATTTTTAGGTCGCTGGTACGATAGTCCAGTTGCCCCAAAAGGCTTTCCTTTGGATAAAGTAGGGTATAGGTGGGGAAGTTGTCCGCAAGCTGAAGAAATTTGCCAAAAAATTATCAATTTACCCACCAATAATATAAAATTAAATGAAGCAAAAAAATTAACCAAAATATTAAACGACGTCATATATGAAAATCAAAATCATAAATGAAAAAAATCTCTGGCAAAAATTTTTTGATGATAATTGCTCGTCTTCTTTTTTACATTCATGGGAATGGGGAGAATTTCAACAGTCCTTAGGTTATCCAATAGTAAGATTGGGTTTATTTAACAATAAAAACCAATTAGAAGCAATCTGTCTTGTGATAAAAATAAAAAGTCGGCGAGGAAGCTTTTTGTTTGTGCCACATGGGCCGATAATCGCAAACCATATAACTTCTAACACCAAACACATTAAAAAAATTCTTTTTGAGCTTTTAAAGTTTTTAAAAGAAATTGCCAAAAGAGAAAATTATTGGTTTATAAGAATTGCGCCAATCTTTGAAGATAAAAACGAATACCAAAAAATTTTTTCTGATTTAGGTTTCAAAAAAGCCCCCATTTACATGCATGCCGAAACCACCTGGGAACTACCACTAACTAATAAAACTGAAGAAGAACTTCTTTCTTCGATGCGAAAAACCACCCGCTATCTTATAAAAAAAGCCACCCGTGATGGAGTTTTAATTGAAAAAACAGAAGACCCAAAAGCCCTAAAAATCTTTTACAACCTTTACCAAGAAACGGCTAAAAGAGAAAAATTTACCCCTTTTTCCTTTGATTTTATTAAGAAAGAATTTGCCGCTTTTTCAAAATCTAAAAAAGCAATGATTTTTTTAGCAAAGATCACCTCTTTCGATTCTAACCAGTTTCAACCAAACTCAACAACAAGTTTCAACTATCTTGCTTCCTCAATCATCATTTTTACCAAAAATGCCGCCTTTTACCATCAAGGCGCTTCCCTCCATACCAAAATTCCAGCTACCTACTTACTCCAATGGGAAGCCATAAAAGAAGCCAAAAACCTAGGTTGCCTAATTTATAACTTTTGGGGGATTTATGATGAACAAAGACCAGAAAGAACCCCAAAATCTTGGCAAGGATTAACTTTATTTAAAACCGGCTTTTCTGGTGAAACCAGACGCTTTCTACCAACCCAAGACTATATTATCTCCAAAAAATACTATCTAACTTATCTTTGGGAAAAATTTTTAATGTGGAAAAGGTTAAAATAAAAGTTTTTTAATTTTATTTTATTATTTCTTATAATTCTCAATCACTTTAATCATTGTTTTTGGCGTAAAAATACCAGGTCGAACCCGTGAAAGATAAAAAAGATTTTCTTTAGATTGAATCATTGAAGGAACTACAGAAACCGCTGCCTTATAGCCGGCCTCTTTTACCAAATCAACGGTTTTTTTAGAAAAAGCCCCATATGGATAGGCAAAAGTCTCAACTTTTACTTTGAACTTTTCCTCAAGAACTTTTTTACTCTCAAAAATTTGTTTTCTGGCAACCGTATGCGGAATAAGTTTTAAATACAAATGATCAAGGGTATGCGACCCAAGCTCAACCAATCCGCTATCCAAAACCTCTTTAATCTCTTTTTCATTCATAAAACCGGGTTTACCAATAGAATTGACAATAACATAGATTGTTGCCTTCATTTGGTATTTTTTTAAAAGTGGAAAAACAACCGTGTAAAAATCCTTGTAACCATCATCAAAAGTCAAAACCACCAAGCGACTTGAATACTCAATCTTGCCCTCTAAAATATCAGGAATTTCTCTAACAAAATAGGTTTTGTACGATGCTTCTTTTAACGCTTTTAATTGGCCTTCAAATAAATCGGGATTGATATCCAACCTTTTTTTAATTAAATCCTCAACATCTTTTATATACTCTACATAGTGATACATGATAATTGGGATTTTTAAAGTAGCTGAAACTGAAGCTTTTTTTTCCAACTCTTTAGGTATTTGAAAAACTTTTTTATCGTAATAAGGCACCTCAATTTTTAAGTGATTATTAAAATTATTGAATGTTTTTTCTTTTTCTTTTCTGATAAATAGAAACAAAATCAAAGCCAAAACAAAACCTAAGATAAAAGCAAAAATTACTCGTTTCTTCATAAAATTAAAGTGTATCAAATTATATAAATTTTTATTTTTTTTAACTTTTAATTTTATCTCACTCACCCACCACTAAAATAAACTAGAGTAGAGGAGAAATTTAGATTTTTATGACAATCCAAAATCTGTTTTTACCGGTAGAGAAGACCGGAAAAATCAAACCAAAAAGACCAATGGTAACCAAAGAGAAGAATAAGAGCTTTTTTAAAAATTAATAAAAAAATAATTAAAAAAAATTTTGACAAAAATCAAAATTTAGCGGGATATGAAAATAAAAAACCTCCCCTATCGCGCACTCTCCATAACATCGTAAAAGATACAATTTACGACGTTATATATCCCTTTACTCTTTACAATATCTATCCATATAACTGCCATTACTGACTCTGACCAGGAATCTATATAATTGTCAATTTGAAATTCATCCACTACAAATAAAAAGAGGAATAGGTCTTTTGCTTCTTATTTTATTTCTCTTTAATTATTTTTGTTTTTTTCTTTATTAATTTTTCAATAATTTTAAAAAATAAACAAAAAATAACCTCTTCTTCGGTGAAATAAATGCTATTTTTAAAACGATTTAATTTAGATTGTTTTATTAATCTAAATTGTTTTATTAATCTAAATTGATATTTTTGAGGCTAAATCTGAAAGTTTAGTCAATGAATATCAGTTTAATTTAGAGCAATATAATAGTCTAAAACCTAATTTTTGAGGCTATTTTTAACTTTCTAAGCACCTGTTTTTCTTCAATTTAGATTGTCAAAATAATCTAAAACTTAAAAATCAAGGCTGAATTATTCTTGAGTAATGCCAGAAGTATATTTAAATTTAGATTGTTTTGACAATCTAAAAAAATAATTTTAGCCTTAAAAATTATCACTTATCCACAAAGAGTGATAAAAAAATTTAGAGCGTAGTAATAATCTGAATATTAATTTTTAACCTGGATTTATTTTAGGAAAGACACCATCCATGGCGTGTCTCTACGAATAACCACAATTTGTTTTTTTAATAACCTATAGTTTTTTATTAATATCCTATAGTTTTATTCACGTCTGTATCTTTTTTATTTCTTTTTTATTTTTTATTTTCTCTTCTCCCCTCTTCTCTATTTCTTTCTTACCTTTTTCTACCAAGGAATCGATAAAAAAACAACCAATAAAATAAATCCCAAAACTATCAAAAATTCTCTTATTGTTTGATGAAAAAGTCTTTTATCGATAAAATGGTAAATCAAACCAGCTAAACTATAATAAACACCGGTTGGTAATAAACTAAAAACGGTAATGGGGACTGGCAAAAATGAAAAAACTACTACTCCCTCACTGACAATTGCCGCCAAAAACAAACTGTAAAAGACAATTTTTTTTTCAATCACTTTTTTAAGATGAACCGTCCACAAAAGCTGTAAAGAAAATAAAAAAATAACCAAAAAACTTACCAACCCATTGACCAAAAAATCTTGACGAAATGAAAAAAGGATATTAAAAACAAAAAAAATAAGAAAAATTTGGTAAAAAAAATTAACAGAAAATGCGGCTCTGTAAAGGGCTAAACTCTTCTCTACCCCAACGTTAAAAATATTAGACGACAAAAGAATGGCATAAATGGAAATGGCATAAAAGAAAATAAATGGTAGTCTTGTTAACCATCTTACCGGAAAAAGAAAATAAAAAAGATAAAAAATCACACTTAAAAAAACCGGCATCAAAAAAAGCATTAACCACTCAATTTTTTTAATATCTTCTAAAAGAGAAAAATAAGTAAAAAAATAAGTTGCCAAAATCAAAATTGGAATAAAAAATAAGGCTTTATCAAAATAGAAAAGAGTAGCCATCAACATCAAAAAAGAAAGAGAGAAAACCGCGATGATAAATCGCAAGCGTTTTTCAATCCTTCCCAATCTTTTTTCTAAATTTAACTTCTTCATAAAGAAATATCACAATTAAAATAGACTTTTTGAATATCATCCAAACTCTCCAAGGCTTCCACCAAATCCAAAATTGTTTTTGCTTTCTCTTTTGAAGAAATTTTAATTAAGGAATTAGGCTTATAATCAATCTCAACGGTATCGGGTTGAACTAAATCAAAAACTTCTCTTACCTTGCCTAAATTCTCAAAAGGAAAATAAAGATAAAAAACTTCCTCATCTTGATCAATATCAAAGGCCGAAAGTTTCTCTCCCAACTCAAAGATTTTTTCCTCGTTAACTTTTTCTTTTTTTACGATGACTAAGCCACATCTTTTAAAAAGATAAGAAACAGCACCTGGGGTGGCTAACTTCGCCCCAAAACGGGTCAAAACGTTTTTTACCTCATTAAGGGTTCGATTGGGGTTATCGGAAGACCCCTCAATTATAAAACCCACTCCTTCTGGACCAAAGACCTCGTAGATAACTTCTTTTAAAGCGCTTCCTTCTGGTTTTTTGGCTCTTTCAATAGCTCGAAGAATGTTTTCTTTGGGCATATTGGCTTCTTTGGCTTTTTCAACCGCCAAACGCAGTTTGACATTTTTTTCCGGATCGGTAATCCCCCCACCCGCCAAAACCGCCAGAGTAATCATCCGAGAAAGCTTGGAAAAAATTTGGCCGCGCTTTTTATCTTCGGCCTCTTTTTTTCTTTTAATGTTTGCCCATTTAGAATGTCCGGACATAATTATTCTTTATTATACTTGACTTTTTAAAAATTTGCCATATACTTTTTTAAAATATGGATGAGATAAGAAATTTAGAAAAACAGGCCATTGATGCTGCTTTTAACAACCATTGGCAAGAAGCAATTAATCTTAATAAAAAGATCTTAAAGCTTGACAAAAACAACTTAGAGGCGATCCTTCGCTTGGGTTTTTCCTATTTTCAACTCCAAAAGTTTGATGAGGCAAAAAAAATCTATCAAAAAGGCCTTAAAATTCAACCCAATCATCCAGTGATTTTAAATTATTTGCAAAAAATTTACGCGATTGAAGAAAAAAAAGAAAAAGAAAAAACGCAAAAAAAAATCGTCTTTGATCCCGAGCTTTTCTTAGAAATTCCAGGAAAAACCAAGTCAGTGGCTTTAGTCAATCTTGGCCAAAAAAATGTTTTGGCTAAACTTTCTATTGGTCAAAAAGTTTTACTTTTAATTCGAAGAAGAAAAGTCATTGTTAAAACAGAAAACAATGAATTTATTGGCAATTTACCGGATGATATTGGGAAAAGACTAATGATTTTAATAAAAGGCGGCAATAAATACTTAGCTTTTATCAAAGAGGTGTCTCTTAATCGAGTGGTTGTCTTTTTAAAAGAGGAAGAAAAATCAAAAAAATTTAAAAATATCGTCTCTTTTCCTTCTTTAGCGACAAAAAACTTTTCCAAAATAATGAAAGAGGAAGATGAAGAAACTTTAGAAGAAACTGACGAAGAACTCCCGGAAGAATTGCTTGAAACCCACGACTTGGAAAAATTAGCCGAAACTTTAACTGAGGAAAAAGAAGAAGACTATCTTTCTTTTGTTCCCGAAGATGAGGAAAATTTTGAAGAAGAAGAGTAATGAATGACTTTCTTTTTTAAAAAAAGAATTGTTCCTCTTAACCTTAAACGATTAATTAAATCAAAAATCTCTTTTTTAGGTAAACCAAAATCCCTCATTGACCACAAAGCCAACAAAAAAGAAATCAAAAAAAGAAGAAGAAAAATAAGTAACATATCTATTTTCCAACCTCCCAATTTTTTTCTAAACTTCCTAAAATTATAATTATATCAGAAATCGGCGTTTCTTTTTTTTCCAAAAAACAGTCAAAAAACCGGCCAATATCCAAAACCGTTTGACTTTTATTTTTTGATGAATAATAAATCCGGCATCCTTTTTTCAAATCATTTTCTTTGTTACTAATATCAACCACTCTGATCCCCTCCCCTTCTAAAATTTGACTTATCAAATCGGCCACATTATAGTTTTTTGTATAAAAAATTTGAACGGTTAGATTTTCTTGACGGTAGGTTTTTTTATAAAAAAGACCTTGATAGTTTTTAAAAAATTGCTTTCGGTCAAAATTTTTCTCGTTGACTTCTATCACTTGATAAGATGAAGGTTTTTTAAGAATAAGGTAATAAAAACAAAAAATTCGATCGAAAAAGTTGGCGTTGGATGAGGTAAAAAATATTTCTGAAAAATTCGGCCAAAGATTTTTTTCTTTAACTTTCCCATAATAAATTTCTTCTTTTTTTGGATAAAAGTAAAGATCCAAAAAAAAACTACCACTTGAAGAAAATGTTTTTTTAAATATATTTGGGTTTTTTTCCAACGCCACCAACTTCCCAAGTCCGCCCACCCGATAAAAACCATAACCACCAGGAACCTCCAAATACAAATTTGCCGGATAAAGAATTAAATAACTTAAATTGTTTTTAAATCCCAAGGAAAAAACGACCGTTTTTTTGCCATAAAAAAGAATATTAATTCGTTCTTTTTTTGAAAGAAAAACTGAGTTTTTTAAATTAAAAAAAACAAATAAAAACAACCAAAAAATAAAAACAAAAAAAACAAGCCTATACCCCTTCATACTCCAACCTAATTCTTTTAATTTTTTGGGTAATTTCTTCTTGCGAAAATTGATGGAAAAGATAAATTTTTTTAATGATAGAAAGAGCCGCCTCAACTTCTGGTTGAATCGTAATGTGAGCACCAAGGCTTTTTAGACGGTGTTTATCTATCTTTCGATGAATCCGGGCAATAATTAAAATCTTTGGGTTTAATTTTTTAGCATTTAAAATAACTTTTTCTTGACTATATTTTTCAGGAAGAGCCAAAACCAAAACTTTGGCATTTTCAATCTGAGCAAAGTCTAGGATATCAATATCGGTTGGATCACCATAAATAATATTTACTCCTTCCTTTTTTGCTTTTTCCACCAATTGAAAGTTATAATCAATGGCCAAAAAGGGAATGTTGGCCAAAAGTAAAGATTGACCAATAAAACTACCCACTCGACCATAACCGCAAATAATTACATGATCTTTGATCGACAAGACATCAATTGGTGACTGATCGCGATCGATTTTATGGGTGATAAATTTATCAACAAAAGGAAAATATCTTTTTAAAAAATCACGAGTTAATTGATAAATTTTTTCTTTATTTTCAATAAGATAAGGAGTAATTACTAATGTAAAAAGAACAGCCGTTGTAACAAATAAATAATTATCATAACTTAAAACCCCATTGGCAAAAGCAGTCGACATTAAAATAAAAGCATCTTCATCGATTTGAAAAAGGTATAAAGCCAAATAAAAAGCAGTTTTTGAATGAAAACGGAAAAAAAGAAAGATTAAAAGAATAACTAACGCTTTTGCCAAAATCAAAAGGAAGGTAAAAAGAAAAATCTTTGGCAAAAAAGGAAAAACCGAAGAAAGTTTAATATGGGCGCCAATAAAAACAAAAAAGATAATTGCCAAAAGATCACGCAAGGGTCTTATCTCTGAAAAGATATGATGATGTTCCAAGGTTTGAGCAAGAAGTACCCCAATAACAAAAACTGTCACTAAAATTGGTACTTTAAAAAGTTTTGATAAACCAATCATTAAAAAGATAAATAAAATGGTAAAAAAGTTTAAAAGCCCCCTTGAACTTTGACTAACTTTGTGAAAAATTTTGGGAATTAACCGTTTGCCAAAGTAAAAAATAAAATAAATGATTAAAAAAGCCTCAATCATACTTTTTCCTATGTTTAAAGTCAACTCAAAAAAGGAAATGTTTTTTTGATTAAGAGCAGTAAAAATAATCATAAACGGAATAAAAGCTAAATTTTGAAACATCAAAATGCCAATGGTCAGTTCTCCCAAAAAACTTCCCTCCTCTCCCCTCTCTTCAATTATTTTGGCCACCAAGGAAGTTGAGGAGGATGATAAAGCAATACCAATCAAAAATGACTCTAAAAAAGAAAACTTAAAGATTAAAGAAATAATGGTAATAAAAAAAATCGAAAGAAGAATCTGCAAAATTCCCCCAAAAACTATTAGTCTTTTTAAAATCAAAAGACGAGAAAAATTAAGCTCCAACCCGATGGTAAATAAAAGAAAAATAATTCCAAGATATGCTAAATTGTTTACTGCCTCAACCGAAAAAAAACGACCAAAAAAATTAACCAAAATTACCCCACCAAAAATATAACCCACAATGGGAGAAATTTTTGCCTTTTGAAAAAAGTATGCAGTAAAAAAAGGAACTCCTAAAAAAAGAATAAAGTTTAAAATTACTGATGTTGGGATTTCGGTCATAGAAAAAGTATATACTCATCTTAGAAATATTTGCAACTTTTTATTTCTACAAAAAAATCTTTTATCATCTTGTCACGATCGTGATAAGATGATAAAACCAAGTCTAACTTGGTGAAACCACGTCAGACGTGGTAAAACCAAGCCAGACTAGGTAAAAAATAAGTTAAAAGTTGTTAAAAGAGACTGAAAAATAAATCCTGTAGAAACGTAATTAATCAGGTCCTTAAAAAATCACCATATTCAATTCACTACATCCAATAAAGTAGATAAATTTAGTTTTTAAAAGATTAAGAAATTATTTATATAAAGCTTCCAATACTTTTTGATTTGGGGTTGGCTCGCCTTTTGGAACTTTAATTTTTATCTCCTTACCGTTAATGCTAAAAGTGTATATCACCCATTCAACTTCATTTTCTTTTATCAAAATATAATTACCTTTTTTTAAATCAGTAGCATAGACTCCTTTATTTATCGGAATAAAATTATTTTTATTTATTTGAGAAAATATTAAACCCTTATTTTGGAATTGTGCATTATTAACATTATTTCTTTTACTTATCTTATTAAATAAATCTTTTGGAAAAAATTTCTGAGCTAAATAATAACCTAAATTAGGTCTAATTTTTGGAGAATTAGCAATAAAAACATTTTTTATTAAAAAATTTGAAAAAATTATGCTCAAAAAAATCGCTAAAAAAAATTTTAAAAAATTTTTCTTTAACATAAGTTTAAAATAATTTATTCTATACCAATTAATAAATACCTACCACATGATAAATCAATTTTCTTCCACTTAACAGATATAAAATTATCTTCGGAAGAAGAGTAAGCAATATGCCCTGATAAATTTCTTCTTAACCATGTACAAAATCTTGAATAATTATAAGTATAAGATTGACGAGGAAGTATATCAACGAAAAGATGCTCATAATTACTACCAACTAAAGAAACTACCTTTAATCTTAAAGTTTTATTATTGGTAACATTTTCTATTATTAATACTCCTGGATTGGCAAGAACACCAGTCTCTGTTAATAAACGAGGTGTTGGGGTTGGG
>Ga0272447_1000376_pt1 | contig 34701 bp, 24 predicted proteins | sample YNPCB0133_FD_194589 | JGI IMG/M metagenome (GOLD analysis project Ga0272447, IMG submission 194589) | Hot spring microbial mat communities from Yellowstone National Park, WY, United States - YNP-CB-013-3 | ecosystem: Environmental > Aquatic > Thermal springs > Hot (42-90C) > Sediment | place... | reverse complement strand
GTGATGCTGGTCTACGGCGGGCGATTACTTTGTTTGTGCACTGCTGGAATGCGCGTCAGATGCTCCGGCAGCGATACCCGAAATACCGGCGTGGCCTGTCTGAGTTTATATCACTTTGATTGGAACACTCCCTGGCCCAACCGGAAAGATATTTGATTCCCGGATTGATACGTGACCGTTCATGCATGACTCGCCGCGCTAGCCTGTCATGCTAGGCCTGAGCAAAGCACGGCATGCTGTGTCCACTGACTTTGTCATACGAGCAAAGCGCCTAAGCGGCCGCATTTGCCAAAGCCGTGCCGGCCTCAGCAAATCCCGCAGCGCCTCAATCGGGCGCAAGCGTCGCTTCGCCTCAGGGTTGCCGGTGACCCTCATGCGCTCAACTGGTCACGCCAAGCGCAGGGGCCCCGACTCTATGAATGCACCCCCGTTGAGCGCTCCCAGATGAACGATAATCTGACGCACAGGAGACCGTCATCTATGCTTCACGACGCACACGTTGCCTTCATCGGCGGCGGCGTGATGGGCGAAGCCATCATCAAGAGCCTGCTGCGCTCCGCCATCCTGCAACCCCACCAAATTGCTCTCTCCGAGCCAAACCCTGAGCGGCGCAGCTTCCTGAGCGATCGCTACCAAGTACATGCCTTTGCCGACAACGCCAGCGCCGCGGCCCACGCCGACGTGATCGTGCTGGCGATTAAGCCGCAGGTGATGGATAAGGTGCTGGCTGAACTGAAGGGCGTCGTCAGGCCAGACGCGCTGGTCTTCTCGATCGCCGCCGGCATCGCCATCGCCACCCTGCGCGAAGGGCTGGCCGGCCATTCGCAGATCGTGCGGGCGATGCCCAACACGCCCGCGCAGATCGGCCAGGGCATCTCTGTATGGACGTGCACCGACGCAGTGACCGATGTCCAGCGCAAGCAGGCAGTGCAGATCCTCAAAGCGATGGGCGAGGAGGTGTTCGTGGAGGACGAACAGTACCTGGACATGGCCACTGCGCTCAGCGGCACCGGCCCGGCGTATGTCTTCCTCTTCATGGAAGCGCTGATTGACGCGGGCGTCCACATGGGGTTCTCGCGACCAATCGCCGAGAAGTTGGTGATTCAGACGTTGCGCGGCAGCGTAGAATACGCCGCTGTGTCTAAGCTGCATGTCGCTGAGTTGCGTAACCAGGTCACTTCTCCCGGCGGCACCACCGCCGCTGCGCTCTACCAGCTCGAGAAAGGCGCCTTCCGCACCGTGATCTCGCGGGCGGTGTGGGCCGCCTATGAACGCAGCTTACAGTTGGGCAAGAAAAAGGCAGGGTCCCCGCTTCATGAATGAGATGCTGTATCAAGATCAACCGGTCGTTGCGCCGGAGGTGCTCGAGGCGCTCGCTCAAAAGACCGACGTCAACCGCCTGCTCGCCGCGTTGAGCGACCTAGACGCGGATGAGCTGTGGCGCATGTTGCGCGCGCTCGACCGCTCGCGCGCGCCCGTTCAGCCGCCGCCGATCAACAGCGACCTCTACGAGATTGAGGCAGAACTGTCGCCAGACGAACGCGAGATCGTGCTGCACTGGCGCAGCTTCCTGCGGGCCGAGGTCGCCCCAATCGCCAACACCTACTGGGAACGCGGCGAATTCCCGATGCAGATCATCCCAAAGCTCGGTGCGCTGGTGATGGAGACCATCGGGAAGGGCCAAACCCACTATCCGCGCATGTCCCCCTTGCTCGCCGGCATGCTCACCTGCGAGGTCGCGCGCGTTGACCCGTCGTTGTGCTCCTTCCTCGGCGTGCATCGGCGGCTGTGCATGACGTCAATCTGGTTATTCGGCTCTCAAGCCCAAAAAGACCGCTGGCTGCCGGCGATGTTGCGTTTTGAGAAGATCGGCTCCTGGGTGTTGAGCGAACCGCTGGTGGGCAGCGGCGCAGCGCGCGGCCTGCTCACCACCGCGCGCCGCGACGGCGATACCTGGGTGCTCAACGGCCAGAAGAAATGGAGCGGCAATGCCACCTTCGCCGATGTCAACTGCATCTGGGCCAAGAACCTGGAAACCGGTCAGGTGAACGGCTTTCTGGTCGAGCGCGGCACGCCCGGCTATCACGTCGAGAAGATCCACGACAAGATCAGCAAGCGTATTGTCCAAAACGTGGTGATCACGCTGGAGGATTGCCGCGTGCCGGAAGCCAATCGGTTGCCCGGCGCACAGTCGTTCGACGACGTGGCCCGCCAGCTCACCAACGCGCGCGCGGACGTGGCCTGGGAGGCGCTGGGGATCGCCCGCGGCGCTTATGAACACGCCCTGGCCTACGCGCTCCAGCGCGAACAATTCGGGCGCAAGATCGCGGCCTTCCAAGTGCAGCAGATCAACCTGGCCAGGATGCTGGGCAACGTCACCGCGATGCAAGGCATGTTGGTCCAACTAGCCCGCCTGATGGAGCGCAACGGCGGCCAGATCGCCCCAGAGCAGGCCTCGCTGGCCAAAGCCTGGTGCACCGAGCGCATGCGCGAGACGGTGGCCATCGCGCGGGCGATGCTGGGCGGCAACGGCATCTTGCTCGAGCACAACGTCGCCCGGCTGTTCGCCGATGCGGAGTCGGTGTATTCCTACGAAGGGTCATTCGAGATCAATAGCTTGATCGTCGGCAAGGCGATCACGGGCTACTCAGCGTTCGTGTAGCCCGCGCCGAGCAAGCGCACTTTCCCAGAAGTCGGCGACGGACGATGTCAGGCCCACAATCGGCTTCCACGCGATGCGGGCGCGCCTTGCGGCTGCTCATCGGCGTTGTGCTGCTCACATCGTGGGCAGCGACCGCGGGGCCGGCTCGCGCACAAAACGGCACAGAGGATGCGACACAGCCCACCCCTGCTGACCCGGAATCGGTCATCGAGGCGGTGGCTACGCCCGCGCCGGTTGTCGTGCCTACGCCTGGCCGGCCAGATGATCCGCTTGTCCACATCACCCAGGTCGGCGAGACGCTCTACACGCTGGCAGCTCGCTCCGGCTTTGCCGCGAGCGAACTGGCCAAGCGCAATCGGCTGACCAACCCCTACCTGTTGCTGGCCGGCCAGACCATCCGTCTGCCTCAGCCGCTCTCTACAAACATCCACCTGCACCGAGTGGGCGCAGGGGATACGCTAATTGGCCTAGCAGCCCGTTATGGCGTCACGCCGCAGCACATTCGCCGCGCCAACGCGTTGGCGTGTCACACGTGTCTGGCCTTTGGGCAATTGGTCCGAATCGCCAACGCCGGCTTGGCCAGCGGCCTGCCCCACCCATTTTGGTTCATCGAGGTATGGCCGCCGGTCCCGCGCCAGGGACAGGTGATCAGTGTGCGGGTGTCGGCCACCCTGCCGCTGAGCGGCATCGTCGGCGATCTGGCTGGGCGACCGCTGCGCTTCACCCAAAAGCAGGATGAATACGTCGCGCTGATCGGCGTGCCGGCTTTGTTGTCTCCCGGCGTGTACCCTCTTACGATTCAAGCCGTGCCGCAAAACGGGCAGGCCAGCGCGGTCCAGGGACAGGTTCAGATTGCTGCCGGGCGTTTTGGCTACGAACAGCTCAACATCAGCGCGAAGCTCTCTACGCTGCTTGATCCGCAGGTCAACCAAGCAGAACAGGAGGCAATAGAGGCCATCATCAGCCAGTTCAGCGCTACCCAGCGGTGGCAGGGGCCGCTGCGCTGGCCGATCAAGAGCAAAATCCTCTCATACTTTGGCGCGCGACGAGACTTTAACGGCGGCACGCTCTACACTTATCATAGCGGCATAGACCTGACCGCCCGCAACGGCACTCCCGTTCGGGCTGCTGCCAATGGCCGGGTCGCTGCGCTGCTCGATTTGCCCATCCGGGGCAAGACGGTGATCCTTGACCATGGCCGCGGCGTGTTTACGTTGTACTGTCACCTCTCTGAATTCGCAGCTGAACTGGAGCAGATCGTCGCAGCTGACGAGGTGATCGGCTATAGCGGGAACACCGGCCGCAGCCTGGGGCCGCATTTGCACTTTGAGCTGGCCGTGGGCGGTGTGCAAGTTGACCCATTGACCTGGCTTGAACAAGCGTTGCCATAGCTGTGCGCCTCTCTAAGCTTTTTGCCGCGACGATGCGCGACGCGCCTGCCGGCGTGCTACACGCGGCCAGCCAGCGGCTGCTGCGCGCCGGCTTTGTGCATCTGGTGGGGGGCGATCACTTTGCCTATTTGCCGCTTGGCCAGCGGACGCTCAAGCGCATTACGGCCCTGGCCTGCCAAACGCTGGAAGCGCTCGGCAGCCAGGAGATCAGCCTGCCAGCGGCGAGTCACATTGGGGACGTGGCCAAGGGCGTGATACGTTCGCAGCGCCAATTGCCGCGCAGCGCTTTTGAATTTCAGGTCGAACCCCAGGCAGGCGGGCGGTTGCGGGATGGGTTGCTGGGGGCGCGCCAATCGCCGGTGCTGCGCGTCTTCGTCTTGGCCGGCGACCAGGCTGAGCTTGTCCAACAGCTCGATGCGCACGAAGCGGCGCTCCAGCGCTGGCTGCGCGCGTGTGGCCTGCCGACCAGGCCGGTGCTTGGGCTATCGCCACAAGGGAAGATCGCGCAGGGGCTGGGATATCTCACGCCGGAGGGCAGCGCGCCATTCTTGTATTGCGATGCGTGTGGCTACGCTGCGGCGCAACCAATCGCCGGCTTCCGCAAGCCGCCCGCGCCCGACGAGCCGGCGCAGCCCCTGGTCGAGGTGGCCACGCCAGGCGCCAACACCATCGAGGCCTTGGCCCGCTTCCTCGACGTGCCCAAGGCCAGGACGGCCAAGGCGGTCTTTCTCAGCGCGCAGATGGACGATGGCGAAGAACGGTTGATCTTTGCCGTCATCCGCGGGGATATGGACGTGAGCGAGGCCAAGCTGCGGATCGCGCTAGGCGCGCGCCATCTGCGGCCAGCCAGCGAAGCTGCCATCCGCGCCGCCGGCGCCGAGCCGGGGTATGCCTCGCCCATCGGCCTGGGCGCCGACAGAGTCCTCATCGTCGCCGACGACGCGATCCCGAACTCGCCGAATCTGGTGGCCGGCGCGAATCGGCCTGGGTATCACCTGCGCAACACCAACTATGGCCGCGACTACACAGCGCACCTGGTCACCGACATCGCCCTGGCGCGAGTGGGCGACGCCTGTCCACGCTGCGGCGCGCCGATGCGCGCGGCGGAGGCCGTCCAGCTCCTCTGGCGGGCCTCCTTCGACCTCGAGGATGCGATGTTTTCAGCGGCCGACGGCGCAGCGCGCAAGCTGGCGCTCGGCCTCATCCAGGTCAACCTAGGTCACGTCCTGGTTTGCATCGCCGATGCGCATCACGATGAACATGGGCTGCGCTGGCCGGTCGAGGTCGCGCCGTATGCCGTCCATCTGGTGAGGCTTGGGGGCGCTGGCGAAGAAGCGGCGGCCAGCGCAGACGCGCTCTACGACGCGCTGTGGGCCGCGGGGGTTGAGACGCTCTATGATGACCGCGCTGAATCCCCCGGGGTGAAGTTCGCCGATGCCGACCTCATCGGGCTTCCCTTGCGCATCACCGTAGCGCCGCGCGCCCTGGCCGCCGGCGGGGTGGAGTTCAAGCGCCGCGACGAGGCGCAGAAGGCGATCGTGCCGCTGGCGGAGGCGGCAGTGCGCGCTCGCCAAGTGTTAGACGAGCTGCGCGCAGCCCAGCGCTGCGCCACAGCGCGCTAGCCTTTCACCGCTCCCACCAACAGCCCGCGCGCGATGTAGCGTTCCAGGGCGATGGCCATAGCGATCACCGGCACGATCATGATCAGCACCAGCACCGACATGTACCACCACTGCGGGCCGCGGGTGGCGTTCTGCGCCACCACGGCCAGCGGCATGGTCTGGGCGCGCGCGTTGGTCAGGAAGAGGGCGAGCAGATATTCATTCCAGCAGAAGACGAGGACGAAGAGGAAGGTCGCCACCAGGCCCGGCAGCGAGAGCGGCAGCACGATCTGGTTGAAGATGCGAAAGCGCGATGCGCCGTCTATCTGCGCGCTTTCCTCTAACTCGTATGGGATGCTGGCGAAGTAGTCGCGCATCAGCCAGACCACGATCGGCAGGTTGGTCGCCACGTAAGTGATGATCAGCGCCACCCACGTGTCTAGCAGGCGCAGTTGTTGAAAGACGACGTAGATGGGGATGACCACCGCCACCGGCGGCAAAATGCGCTGGGAGATCAGCCAGAAGGCGATGTCGTTGTTGCTGAGCGCGCGCTTGAAGCGCCGGGCGATGGTAAAGAGGCTGAGGATAAACAGGGCGATCGCAACGGCCACAGCCAGCGGCCACGGCACTCCCAGGACGGTGAATACGACCGCCAACAGGACGCACCCCAGAAAGACCAACACCGTGCCCACTTTTGGCCGATATTGAAAGCGGGTGAGGGCGTAGGCAGCCCCCGACCCCACCACCAGGGCGAGGCTGGCGCTGATCAACGACACCCCGACCGTGTTGGTGAACAGCCGGACGGTGTCATTGCCGATCTCGACCAAGACGTACTCCCAGGCATGAAGTGAGGGTTGAAAATCAACGAACGGTATGTAGAACGGGCCGTTGTTCACCGCCGCCGGCAGCTTAAACGCGGTGATGAACAGCCAATAGAGCGGGAAGAGGATCAGAAAAGCCCAAAAGCCCAGGATGAGGTACGAGACCAGCATCCTAAACGGTGAGAGCCTGAACGGCGAGCTGCTGCGAAAGAAAGACCGCATCATGTCGTCCCCAGCCGGCTGCGCAACGCGCGCACATAAAGCGTGGCGATGAAGGTGACCAGGAAGAGCAGGATGTAGGCGATGGCGGCTGATCCGCCGATGTCGAGGGCGCGCCAAATTCGGTAGGCATAGAGCGTGAGCGTCTCGGTCGCGGTGCCCGGCCCGCCATTGGTCAGGATGTTGGGCAAGTCAATAATCTTGAATGCTTCGATGATGCGAATAAGGATCAGGGTGGTGCTGACGGGCAAGATCGCCGGCAGCGTGATGTGGCGAAAGATGTCGAAGCTGCTCGCGCCGTCCACGATCGCCGCTTCTACAGGCTCGATCTCTTGCGCCTCTATGGCAGCCAGGAGCACGATGAACATGAAAGGCGTCCACTGCCAGATGTCACCGATCATCACGGCGATCCGCGCCCCCCAGGCATTGTTGGACCAGGCAAAGTCCTGCATCCCCAGCGCGATCCACAAAGGCTCCAATGGCCCCTTGTTGGTATCGGCCAGCATGCGGAAGAGATACCCTACGCCCACCGGCGTGATCATCATCGGCAAGAGGAAGACCACGCGGAAGAAGCGCCGACCGGGCAGCGGCTGGGCGCACAGCAGGGCCAGACCCAAGCCAATAAGGTATTGACATGCGACGCCGACGACGACGTAGAGCATCGTCACCACCAGCGTGCCTGGTCTGCCTTCTGGCGCGAACAACGTTGCGACGACGAGATAGGTCAGCCCAACGAGCACAGCCGCTGCAAACAGCCGACCAACAAGCGCACCGATTGACAGCCGACGCCGAGCAGCGCGGTAGATCACCAGTCCCAGCGACGCTGCGATGAGGGCCAGGATCGCCCAGCCAAGGGGTGACGGCTCGCTCAGCGTGCCGAAGAGCACCTTCTGCTCATTGCCGAGCAGCAGTTTGCGGTAGTTATCCAGCCCGACGAATTGCAGCTCCAGCCCGCCTGCCTGAAAGCGCAACCGTGAGAGCGAGAGGAACAGCGAGAGGATGAGTGGGAAGATAGAGACGAACAGCACCACCAGCACCGCTGGCAGGATGAAGGCAGCAGGTGCCAATCGCTCACTGGGCGAGATGCGCATGCGCGTCACAGGCACACTCGCAGCAGATGATGTGGATGTGATCGTAGCCATCAGCTTATGCACAGAGGGATGGGAGGGCAAAACGCCCTCCCATTCTCATCCTGCTTACTTCTGCACGCCGAGCGTGGCGCGGTAGGCTGCCAGTTGCTTCTCGCGGCCCAGTTCCTCTGTCTTCTGCTCCCAGCCTTCCTCGATCTCCTTCATGGTAGCGGCGATGTCCTGCTCGCCGGCCAGGAACTTCGCGATCGCCCCGTCCAGCACGATGCCCTGATAGTACTGGTTCTGCGGGATGCGCAAGTCTAGCACCATGTTCGGGCTGTTCAAGCTGGCCTCAATCGCGCCCAGGTAGTCCTTGGCCGCCTGCTCGCTCATGCCGGCCTTGATCCAGTTGTCCAGGTTCTTGAACTGGGAGACGCGATAGGGGTTGAAGCCGGTCTTGCCGATCGTCACGTCCACGTTGCTCTGAGCTGGCTGGCTCATGTAGGAGAGATAAGCGAAGGCAGCGTCCTTCACCTCCGGCTTGCTGGCCTTGTTGATCGCGCCCGACCAGCCGCCGAACGCGGCGAACGGCGCGTGGTTCACGCCGTCAATCGCGTGTGGGCAAAGCTCCGGCGTGCAATCCACCAGCTTGCCGGTCTTGCGGTCGAGCACCTGCTTGCTGCCCGGCAGGATGACCGCGCCCGTCTTGTCCTTGGCCTTGCTGCCCTCCTCGATGGCCAGCGTGCCAATGTCGCCCCAGTCAATGGTCAGCGCGCACTGGCCAGCGGTCCATAGGCCGCGCGTGTCGCCCACGTCCAAGTTGATCTCGTCGGGTGGACCGTATTGGGTGGTCTCTTTGTAAATCTCCAGCGCGCGGGCGAAGGCTTCGTTGTTGTAGAGCGGCTTGAAGGTCTCCAGGTCGAAGAACGCGCCCTGGCCGGTGCCCTGGCTCTGGATAAACGCCGAAGCAATTGAGGTGATCATCCAGTAGGACTGGGCCGCTTTCTTCTTGGCGATGCACGAACCATACACCGGCTTGCCGTCGTCGGTGGTGAGCTTCTTCTCGCTCACCGCCTTGGCAAAGGCCAGGTAGTCGTCCCAGGTCTTGGGCGGCTGCAGGCTCAGCTCCTTGGCGATGTCGGTGCGGTAATACACCATCTGGAAGTCGCCGTCTAGCGGGATGGTGTAGATGCGCCCGTTGTAAGTAGAGGAAAAGTCGCGGAAGAACAAACCGACGTCTTCCCACTGCAGATCTGGATCAGCCTTCACGCGGTCGGTCAGGTCCTCTAGGTAGCCCGGCTCAACGTAATCCACCATCCACTGTGGGGCGAAGACGATCACATCGTAGCTATTGGTGCCGGTAGCGAAGTCGTTGAGGATCTTCTGATAGAGGTCGGCGAACGGCACAGTGACCACGTTAATCGTGGCGCCGGTCAGCTCGCTGAACTCCTTGCCGCGCCGCTGCATGGGCTCGGCGATCTGCGGGCCGGAGAAGGTGATGGCGTTCACAGTGATGCCAGCGAATTTCTTGGCCGGCTGTTGTTGGGCCGGCTGCTGGGCCGCCGGCTGGGCGGTCGGCGGCGCAGCGCAGGCGGCCAGGACGAGTGCACCAAGTGCGGTCAAGCTAGCGATCTTCTTTGGATTCATGGTTATTTCCTCCTCTTGGAAGGTTATCGGGCTGTTGGTCAATCAAGGCGATAAACGACTGAGGTCAGGGCTTTGCTCGGTCTCCGTCTATGCGCATCACCTCCTCGTCTCTCCACAGGCAGCAGCCTTTGCTGTGGCGTTCAGTTGATGGACAACCAGCCGCGGCGGGAGCTTGACCTCGCGCGGCGGCTGCGCATCACCGTTCATGCGGGCCAGCAGCAGGTCCATCGCTCGCTGGCCCATCTCGCGGATGGGCTGGGCGGCCACGATGATCGGTTTGGCCAACAGCGACATCCACGGCATCTCATCATGGCCGGCGACATCTATGTCCTCTGCCATGCGCAGGCCATGCTCCTGGAGCGCCTTTAGGACGCCGAGGGTGATCAGGTTATTGCCGGCGAAGATCGCCGTCGGCGGATCGGATAACCCCAACAGGTAGTGCATGGCTTGCATGCCGAAGGCCTCAAAGCCTTTGCCCTCGCAGATGAGCGCCGGATCCACCGGCAATCCCGCCTCTTGCATGGCTTGGACGAACCCGGCCAGCCGTTCGCGCCCAGAGGTAATGCTGACGTTGGGCAGGATGGCCGCGATGCGGCGATGGCCGCGCGCGATGAGATAGCGGGTGAGGTCGCGCGCTGAGGCCAAGTTATCCAGCAGCACGGTGTCCACAGGTGTGCGCAGCGAGCGGCGATCGACGGACACCACTGGAATGCCGGCATCGAATAGAGGGGCGAAGGAGGTCTCTTGCTCAGAAGCCGGCGAGCCGATCACGCCGGCCACGCGCTCATCGGCCATAAACTGGATGTAGGCCCGTTCCTTCTCCACATCCTCATCAGAGTTGCACAGCAGCAGGCTATACCCCTGAGCGTAGGCTGTGTCTTCCACGGCCCGCACCAGGCTGGTGTAGAACGGGTTCTCCACGTCGGAGATGATCAGGCCGATGAAGTTGCTGCGTTGTGTGCGGAAGCTACGCGCAATGCGATTGGGGCGGTAGCCAAGCGCGTTAATGGCCTGCTGCACGCGCATCCGCACATCCTCGCTCACCGGTCCATGATTCGAGAGCACCCGCGATACGGTGGCTGCGGACACGCCAGCTCGGCAGGCGACATCTCGGATCGTGGCTTTTCCTCTGGCCGGCATGGGCTGAAATCGTTATCAGTAGAAGGGATGGGCGTAGTGTAATCGTTACCAGCCACTTGTCAAATCGCGGCTTGCGGCAGGCCCACCTTGTGCTAGATCATCCTCGCATGGCATACATCCTCGCGCATGACCTGGGCACATCGGCAAACAAAGCCAGCCTATTCGACGAGAGCGGCGCGCTGCTGGCCACCCACAGCGAAGGCTATGCGGTGCACTATCCCCAACCCGGATGGGCCGAACAAGACCCCCAGGATTGGTGGCAGGCGATCAGCAGGGCAACACGGGCCATCCTCGCGCGCACCGGCATCTCGCCCAGGGACGTGGCGGCCGTGACGTTCAGCGGCCAGATGATGGGCGTCGTCTCACTGGATGATTCGCTGCGGCCACTGCGGCCGGCCATCATTTGGGCCGATCAGCGCGCAGTTGAGGAGGCCGCTTATATCGCCGAGCGCTGCAGCGCAGATCAGGTCTATCGCCGCACCGGCCATCGGATTAGCCCGGCATACACTGCGGCCAAGATGCTTTGGCTCAAACGCCATCAGCCCGATTTGTACGCGCAGACGCGCCATCTGGTGATGGCCAAGGACTACGTCGTTGCCCAACTCACCGGTCAGGTTGTGACGGACTACTCGGATGCCTCGGGCAGCAATCTGTTCGACCTGCAATCGCACGAGTGGTGCGAAGACCTGGTCGAGTTGGTGGGATTAGACGTTGCGCGCTTGCCTCGCCCTGTGCCGGCCAGCACGGTGGTCGGCGAGGTGACGCGCGCTGCCGCGGAGTCCACCGGTCTGGCCGCCGGCACGCCCGTGGTGATCGGCGGTGGGGACGGCGCATGTGCCACGGTCGGGGCCGGCTCGGTCAGCGAGGGCGAAGCGTATTGCGTGATCGGCACGTCGGCCTGGATCGCCTTTACGTCATCGCAGCCGCTGCTTGACCCAAACCAGCGCACCTTCACGTTTGCTCATCTGCTGCCGGGACGCTACATCCCGATGGGCACGATGCAATCGGCCGGCGGCGCGCGCGCCTGGCTGGCGCGCGCCCTGGGGGAGATCGATGACGAGGCGATCGCGCAAGTCGAGCCGGGATGCCGCGGGCTGCTCTTCCTGCCCTATCTAATCGGAGAGCGCAGCCCATGGTGGAACCCGAAGGCGCGCGCGGCGTTCGTGGGGCTGACGATGAACCACGGCCCAGCGGAGATGTATCGCGCGGTCCTGGAGGGTGTGGCCTTCAACCTGCGCCTGATCTTGGACGCGCTGAGCAGCCATCAGCCGATTCGCGCCCTGCGGTTAATCGGCGGCGGCGCGCGCAGCGCGATCTGGCCGCGCATCCTGGCCGACGTGCTGGGCCGGCCGTTAGAGATGCTCGAGATGACGGCCGAAGCCACGTCTTGGGGGGCAGCCGTGGCCGGCGGAGTTGGCGTTGGCCTCTACGCGGACTGGCGCATCGCCAAGGACCACGCCCGCGTGATCGCTGTCATCGAACCGGATGCGCAGCGCGTTGCCGAGTATGCGGCGCGCTGCCAAGTCTTTGTGCGCGCGTATCGGGCGTTGGCCGAACTAGACGAATCATGAGCACGCCAGTGCTCAGAAGCATCTGAACGACCGCGCCCGCCGCGCGGCGTTGGTTACTCCGTGACGCTCAGGAGTGCACCACCTGAAATGACGCCGCGGCTCCGCACCACGAGGAGGCTTGCGCCTTGCGGTGAACGGTCCTGCCTCGGCTGCGAAGGGCGCATTCACAGCTAGGGGCAGAGCCCTGGGTGGGCGACGGCAGTGCCGTCGCCCACTCTCTATAAAGATTCGCCTTTGCCGGCAGCATCGCTCGGTGGGAGGTTACCCCTATTGATGAATGCACACCGCTTCCCTCCCGACAAGTTCTACAATCCCTGCTCAGCGCTGCCTATGCACCTTCGCCGGCGATCGCCTCACGTGATCCTGCTGCTCGTCATCTTGCTGGCCGGCGGCGCGCTGCGCTTTTACAAGGTCGGCGAATTGCCGCCGGGCCTCTACCGCGACGAGGCTTACTACGGGCTGGATGCGCTCAGGGTGTTGGGCGGCGACTTCGCGCTCTATTTCGCGGCCAACAACGGGCGCGAGGGGCTGTTTATCTACGCGCTGGCCGCCGGCGTCGCGCTGCTGGGACGCACGCCCGAAGCGCTGCGCGCCACCTCAGCCGCGATCGGGTTGCTCACCATCGCCGCGGCCTACTTCGCTGGCCGCCAGATGTTCTCGCCGCGCGTGGGCCTGTTGGGCGCGGCTATCCTGGCCGTCAACTTTTGGCATCTGGCGCTCAGCCGAGTGGCCTTTCGGGCGATCACCCTGCCGGCCGTCCTCTGCCTGGCCGTCGCGCTCGCCTTCGCTGCGCTGCGCGCTGCGTCGCCCAGCCGGCGTGCGCGCCTGGCTGGCTTGGCGGGTTTCACGTTTGGGCTGACGCTCTACACTTACACCTCGGCGCAGCTCGTCTTGGCCTTGCTCGCCGTAGGCGGCGCGCTCACTTGGCTGACGGTCGCCCGCTCTGCGGACAATCCCGTGATCTGGCGCCGGTCCGCGCTGGTGTTCATCCTCGGCCTGGCGCTGGCGCTCGCCCCATTGGGCCTCTGGTTGACGCGCCACGCCGAGCTGTACTTCGCGCGCGCCGGCCAGGTGAGCATCTTCAACCCCGCGATCAGCGGCGGAGATCCGCTCGGCATGTTGGGGACAAATCTGGCGAAGGTGGCCGGCATGTTCTTCCTTCAGGGCGACCGCATCTGGCGGCACAACCTGGCCCTGCGCCCTGTCTTCGATGGCTGGCTGGGGCCGGCGTTTGTGTTGGGGCTGGTGGCGTGCGTAAGACGTCCTTGGACTAGCTGCTCCGCCAGCGTCGCCGACCGGATCGGGGCGCCGTTCGCCCTGCTCTGGCTGGTGGTGATGCTCATCCCCACGGCCCTGGCCGAGGACGCGCCGCATTTTCTGCGGGCGGTCGGCGCGTTGCCGGCTGCTTGCCTGCTGGCGGCGGTAGGGCTGGAGCAGGGCCTGGCTTGGCTCTCGCGTCGCGGCCTGCTGTTGGGGCTGGCCGGCCTCTTGCGCTATCGCGTCGGCCCGCCGGCGTTTCTGGCGACGCTCGTCCTGCTCATCAGCGCCGTCAACACGACGAACGATTACTTCAACGACTACGTGCGGCGCGACCTCACCCGCTATTGGCTTGAGGCGCACAACGTGCAACTGGCGCAGTTGATCAACGCGCACGCCGCGGGCCAGTCCTGTTGCCCTGCGTTGCCCGCGACCGCCATTTGGCTCCAAGACCGGCTGGCCAACGACAACCCAGCGCTGCGATTCCTAGCCGAGGAGCGTTGGACAAGCGTCTCGGATGGCGAAGCCGGCCGGCCACCCGCGGCGCAGCCAGTCTTGCTGATCGTGGATCCCAACCATTCCTGGGCGGCGCTGCGCGCCCGCCTGCCGACGCCGGCCACGCTGCGCGTGTTCGAGGGGCCGCTGGCCCAAGGCGACAACGACCCCGCCCCTCGCCGCGCGTTCATCGCCATCCGAGCCGAGCCAGCAGCGCACGCTGCCCAAGCGCTGGCCGACTTTGAGGGCGGGATCGCGCTGCTCGCTGCGGAGGCGAGGCCGGCCGACGCCGAAGGCACGCGCTACGCCATCACCCTCACTTGGCAAACAAGCCAACCGATCAGTGAAGACCTCGCGGTGTTCGTCCATTGGCTGCGCGGCGGGCCCCAGCCGATCGCCCAGGCCGATGGCAGTCCGGCGGGCGGCTATTTGCCCATGCCGGCCTGGCGCGTTGGCGATCAAATTGTGGATGAACGCACGGTGCAGTTGCCGGATCGCGCTCGGGCCGGCGACGTGGTGCGCGTGGGCATCTACCGGCGCGAGGACAACCACCGTCTGCGCGTGCGCGGAACAGGAGACGACTCGGTTATGATCACGAATTTGCGATAGCCGGCTATGCGGATCATCAGGTTGCTCGGTGCTGCGTTGGTGGCGCTGGCGCTCTCCAGCGTGCACGCGCAAATAGAGGGGACGATCCTCAGCGAGGGGTTCGAGGACAACTTCAAGGCCGACCCGAACTGCAAGCAGGGCATCTGTAACGTGCCAGAGGGCTGGGGGGTGTGGTACGTCCCGCGCACAGAGAACGATCCGCCGGGGGTGAACTTTCAGCCCCAGGCCGATCGCGCTGCCGGTCGCGCCCGCAGCGGTTCATCAGCCCAGCGCTTATGGGTTGAGAGCGCCACCTTCACAGGGGGCATCTACCGAATCGTCACCGGCGTGCCGGTAGGCGCGCGCGTGCGCTTCACCATCTGGGGCCAGGTGTGGTCCACGAACGACAACAGCCCGATCTCCTCACGGCCCTCGCGCGATATTCGCGTGAAGGTGGGCATTGACCCGCTGGGTGGTGACAACGGCCGGCCCAGCCCTTTCAACGGCCAGGTGATCTGGTCATCTGAGCAGGAAGCCAAAGACGCCTACGTGCAGTTCAGCGTAGAGGCAGAAGCCCGCGCGCCAACCGTCATCCTTTACACCTACACGACGATGAAGGACAGCGTGCGCCACAACGAGGTGTTCTGGGACGATGCCAGCCTGGAGAGCATCGCGCCGCCGGCCACGCCCACGCCGGAGGCAACAGCGACGGCGGAGCCAACCGCGCCCGTCGCCGCCCAAGCGCAGCCGACCCCCATTCCCACGCCGCAGCCGGCGGTGACCTACACGGTCAAGGCCGGCGACACCCTGTTCGGGATTGCGCTGGCTTACAACGTCACCCTCGACGAGCTATACAAGAACAACCCAGGCGTGCGCGCCGAGACGCTCCAGATCGGGCAGGTGCTGATCATCAAGCCGGGCGCGCCAGCCAACCCGGCCCCTCCTGAGCAAGCCACGGTGCCGCCGAACGCCGTGCCCGGCGATGCTCCCACCACCGCGACGCCCAGCGCCGGCCAGGCCTGCGTCCAGGCTTTCTTCGACGACAACGGCAACGGGCTGCGCGACGAAGCCGAGGAGCTGGTGCTGGACATCGCCTTCACCGTCACCGCCGGCGGCACGGTGTTCGGCAGCTACGTCACCACGGGGAATGAACCGCATTGCTTCGACCTGCCGAACCAGGCGTACACGGTCGCTGCCCGCGCCCCAGAGCAGTATGTGGCGACGACGCCGCTCAACGACACCGTGAGGGTAAACGGCGCGCGCGCCTTCTTCTCGGTGGGCCTGCGCCGGCTCAGCGATGGCTTCGCCGACGTGAGCATCACGCCCACGCCGCAACCGCCGGCCATGCCCGACAGCAACACGACGCTCGGCGTGCTGACAGTAGCAGGCGGGGTGCTGCTGCTGGTCGGCGTGATTGGGCTGGCGTCCTCCGTTGTGCTGCGGGCGCGGCGCCTGTGATGACGCGGCTGCTGGGCGGCCTGCCCACGCTGGCTTGGTTGTTGGTCTGTGCGCTGGCCGCAGCCAACGTATGGCTCGGCCCAGGCATCGTGAACACGCGGATGGGCGGCGATAGCCCCTTTTTGCTCATCCGCACGTTCGAGCTGGCCGAGAACCTGAAGGCCGGCGTCTTCCCGGCCCGCTGGATGGCGAACGCGGCGTTCGGTTTGGGGTACCCGTTCTTCAACTTCTATGCCGCCCTACCCTACTACCTGGCTGCTGCCCTACATGCGCTCGGCGTTGACTTGCTGAGCGCGATCAAGCTGACTCAGACCCTGGGCATGATCGCCGCCAGCGCGGCCATGGCGCGGCTGGCGGAGGATTTGCTGCCGCGCGCTGACGCGCGCGCCCACCGATGGGCGGTCGCCGTCGCCGCCGCCGCCTACGCAGTCACGCCATTCCACCTGGCCAACATATACGTGCGCGGGGATTCGCTTTCAGAGTTCTGGGCGTTCGTTTGGTACCCGCTGATCCTATGGAGCATTCATCGGTTGGTTGCCGCATGGGCTGATCCGCACGGCGCGGGCCGGCGCTGGGCGCACCTCATCGGGCTAGCGCTTGGGCTGGCCGGCCTGGTGCTCACCCATAACGTCTCGGCGCTGATCTTCGCCCCGTTCGCAGCGCTCTACGCGTTGGCTCGTCAGGCCGTTCAGCCGATGTCCCTCGGCCGGCGGGTGGGGACGTTGGCCGCGCTGGCCGGCGCGGCCGGCTGGGCGCTGGGGTTGAGCACCTGGTTTTGGCTGCCGGCGCTGGGCGAGGCGAACCAAGTCCAGTTGGACGCGCAGACCACCGGCTACTTCTACTTCGCCAACCACTTCCGCGCAGAGAACCTGATTCAGCTCACCGTGCTGTTCGACTACAGCGTTGACCGGGATTTGGACGCCTTCGCCATCGGCGGGCCGCACGCCCTGGCGACGCTGATCGGCGCAGCGATCTGGCCCTGGGCGGCGCGCCGGGCTGGACAGCCGCTGTACTCATGGTTGCTGATCGTCCTGGGCTGCGCGTTGAGCGCGTTCATGATCACACCGCTCTCCACCGCGATCTGGGCGCACGCGCCGCTGCTGCCGCTGGCGCAGTTCCCCTGGCGCTTCCTCTCGGTGCAGGCGTGCTTTGGCGCGCTGTTGATCGGCGGGGTCGGCCTGGCCGGGCCGATGGTAGGGCGCATCACGCTGCGCATGGGGCGCATCACGCTGCGCCCCAACAGCGGGGCGGTTGCGGTGCTCACCATGGTTGTCCTGGGCGCGTCCGGCTTGGCGCGCTTGCCGAACGCGCGCCTGGAGATTCAAGCCGGCGATGTCTCGCCTCGGACGATCCAGCTCTATGAGTGGTACACCGGCAACATCGGCACCACCATCCGGCACGAGTATCTGCCGGCTACGGCCCTGCCCGTGCCACGCACCGGCCCCGAGCTGCTCGGCCTGAGGCGCGCTGCGGTGATCGCTGCCGACGGAGTCGCCGAGGAGGTGGTTCGCTCGGCGCTGCGAACGGCCTCGCCCGCCGGCCAGCGCTGGGAGATCACGGCGCAGCGCGCGGTCACGATCGCCCTGCCGATGTTGTATTGGCCGGCCTGGCAGGTATGGCTTAATGGCCAGGCGTGGCCGAGCTGGCCGCATCCGGGGTCAGGCTGGCTAGCGCTGGCCGTGCCGGCTGGGTCGCACCAGGTTGAGGTGCGCTGGACCGGCACGCCGCTGACGCGCTTGGCCGAGCTGGCCTCGGCGTTGGCTTGGCTGGGCCTGGTCGCGCTGGTCGTTTGGCGCGTTGGGCAGGCAGCAGCCGCGACGCACCGGCGGATCGCCGGCCAAGCGCTGGTTGCGCTCGGATTGATCGGCGCAGCGATCGGCCTGGGTCGGTTGCTCAGCCCACCCTATACGCTGCCGCCTTTGCAAACGCTCGACTTCGAACGTCGCCCCTTTCCCCATCGCGCGCCGGTGCGCTTCAGCGGGGCAGGCGAGGCATACACGTTAATCGGCGCGACGATCGAGCCGGCGACGCTGCGCCCCGGCCAGCCGTTCACGCTCACCTTGCGCTGGCAGGACGACCGTGCGCCGGCGCAGATCACGACGACCCAAGAGCTGCCGATGGGCGCGGAGACCGTGCGGCTCTTCCGCCACGCCCGCCTGGAGATCGCCGGCGACCCGCGCATCAGCCGTCAGGTGGTGATCACCGGCGCGCTGCCGGGGCCGCTGCTGCTCAAGCTCAGCGCGGTGGACGCGCGCGGGCAGGTGCTCAGCCCGCTGGATGCCGAGGGGTTGCCGCAGACGGCGCTGATCGCCGGCGGCCCCTCGCCGGCGATCACCCTAGTTGGGCCGACGATCCTGAGCGAAGGGCCAGACCAGGCCGGTGACGTCGGGCGGCTGAACCTGTCCTTCGGCAATGGGATCGTCCTGCACGATGCCGACTGGTTGTTCATCTCCGCGCATGAAGCGTGCCTGCGGCCGATCTGGCGGCGCGTCGGCGCGGGCGGCAACCGCGCCGACGCTTTGCAGTCTTCGCTGCGGATCTATAGCAGCGACGGCGATTTGATCGTGCAAGCCGACGGGCAACCTCAAGCTGGGCTGGCGCCCACCTGGGCTTGGCCGCACGGCGTGTTGGTTTACGATAGCTTTTGCTTGCCGGTCAAGCGCATGTTGCGCAGCGGCGAGCCTTACACCATGCAGATCGTGTGGTACCGCCTCTTCGACCTGCGCCCGACCGGCGAGCTGCGCCTGCGCGGGGTGAACGCGGGCCAGGTCGGGCATCTCAACCTGCCGGTAGCGATGAGCGACTCAGGCCACAATGAATAACCAGTCATTCCACACGATGACGAGACAACTGGCCTTGGCGCTATTGCTTGCTTGCGCGGCCTGCGCCGCCCCCAAGCCGGCGGTCAAAATCGCGCTGGTCGCCCCATTCGAGGGCCGGCTGCGGCAGGTCGGCTACGGCGCCTTCCCTGCCATGCGCTTGGCGATCCGCCAAGCCGCCGCCGGCGCGACACACGTCCACATCACGTTCATCGCTTACAACGACGATGGCGACCCGGCCAAAGCCGCGCGCATCGCGCACAACGTGGCGCGCGATCCCGAGGTCGTGGCGGTGATCGGCCACTTTGCGATCTCGACGACGCTGGCCGCGCTGGCGGTCTATACCCAAGCCGGCCTGCCGGTGATCGCGCCTTCCCTGCCCGCCCAGGGTTTGCCGTTCGACCCGCTTGTCTTCCGATTGGGGCCAGGGCCAGCGGCGCCCCGCTATGCCGTTCGCACGGCGCGCTGTGATGACCTGGATGCAGCCTGGGCCGCAAGCGGGCTGCCGCCATGCACCGGCGACGCGCCGCCGGTGACGGACCTGCCGGCTGCGCAAGAGGCATTGGCTGCGTTTGCCGAGATCTCGCTTGGCCCGCCACCCGGCCCGCGCGCGATCGCGGCCTACGACGCTACGATGTTGGTTATCCGCGCGATTCAGCAAGCCGGCGAGCGACCGACGCGAGCGGGCGTCGCTGCCGCGCTGCGCCGCACGCGCCACGACGGCCTGTTGGGCCAAATACGCTTCGATGAGCGCAATGCCTGGGCGGATGCGCCAATATGGATATACCCCTCGCCATCCGAATCGCGGGCACAGCCCTAGCTAAATGCACGTCTAATAAAATCCCTATATATTCCAGCTACTAACGGAGAAGGATACTTGAGGCGCTTGAGACTCAGCTAGATAGGAAAGGAGGTTGACATGTTCTTTTTTGACCCGCTCTACTTTGTGTTCGTCATGCCGGCGCTTCTGCTGGCGCTGTGGGCGCAGTGGAAGGTGCAAAGCACCTTCTCCAAATATTCGCGCATGCCCACCGGCACAGGCATCAACGGGCTACAAGTTGCGCAACTGCTGATCAACAGGCTGCGCTTGAACGTGAACGTGACGAGCATCCCAGGACATCTCACCGACCATTACGACCCCCGCAGCAAAACCGTGGCGCTGTCGGAGAGCTCGATCCACAACTCGGTGGCTTCGGTCGCTGTGGTGGCGCATGAGCTGGGTCATGCGCTCCAAGACAAGGAGAACTACGCGCCGCTCAAGCTGCGCGGCGCGATCGTGCCAGCAGTCCAGGTGGGCGGCTGGGTTGGGCCGATCATGTTCGTCGTCGGCATGCTGCTGGCCTCGGAGACGTTGATGTGGGTCGGCGTGATCGGTTTTGCCCTGGCTGCGCTGTTCGCTATTATCACCTTGCCGGTTGAGTTCGACGCCAGCCGGCGCGCGCTGGCCATGCTGCAGAGCAACAACCTGCTTGTCACGCACGATGAGCTACGGGCGGCAAAGCAGGTGCTGGATGCCGCGGCGCTGACCTACGTAGCGGCGGCCGCGCAGGCGCTGATGACCTTGCTGTATTACGTCACGCTGCTGGGCCGGCAGCGCGAGTAAGTGGCCAAGAGGGCAGTCACAGGTCTGGGCCTGTGACTGCCCTGTTCGAGGAAGGATTTATCGCTATGCCAAGCGCCTCAGCCGATAATATCGAGCAAACTCAGTTGGTGAAGGCAATTTCAGAGATCGCCAGCGCCATGTCACTGGCGCGCACGAGACAACTTTATCAATTTGCCCGCTTCCTGCAAGGCCAGCCGCTTTCGGCTGAAGAAGTTGACGAAGTAACTCTGGGACAAGCAGTTCTCCGAAACGAGCGATGAAGCGCTTGCAGCGCTTGCCACAGCAAGAGAAGGAGATCGCAGAGGGCAAAACTACGCCGATGTTCGACGAGAGCGGGGAGTTCACAGAGTGGCAATCCATCAGAGACCACCCCATCTTTCTGGCGGTATTACTGGGCCTTACCGGTAGAAGTACGCCAAAAGGCACGACAGGCTTACAAGCTGTGGCGTGCGAATCCCTCTCATCCAAGCCTCCGCTTTAAGCGAGTCAAGGAAAGCCAACCAATTTATTCATTGCGCGACAAGGCCGGCATGGTGAGCGAGCAGCGCACCTCTACGAGTGAATGCTCCCCATCCTTTGCTGGTTAGCATAGCCTGTAAAGGATCTAAATCCGCGCCCGACCCAATTACTACCAAACCACCAGCACTGCGCAGTTCCGACCAAAGGTGCATTCACCAAGAGGGGGCACTTTCCGCCAAGCGATGCTGCCGGCGAAGATGAATCTATAGAGGTGGGCGACGGCAGTGCCGTCGCCCACCCAGAGCGTTCTGCCCCTATCCATGCACGTAGAATAGACCATACTCCTGCTTGGCGATCGTCCTGACCTTGACAAATCGCCCTGCCTTCGATAAGATCAGCACCACAGGCCGATGTAGCTCAGTTGGTAGAGCACACGACTGAAAATCGTGGGGTCGTCAGTTCGATCCTGACCGTCGGCACTTGACAACCAGAGTGGTTGTGCTATAATGCAAATTGCACGCGGGAGTGGCTCAGATGGTAGAGCGATTCCTTGCCAAGGAATAGGTCGCGGGTTCAAGTCCCGTCTCCCGCTCTGAGCGATGTCGAGTTGCGAATGTCGGATGTCGCTGACTGCGTTCGACATTCTCAACTCGACAGTTCGTTTAAGGGCCTGTGGCGTAGCTGGGAGCGCGCCTCAATCGCACTGAGGAGGTCAGGGGTTCGAATCCCCTCAGGTCCATCTCCACGCAGCGCACCCCCGCTCTCATGCTTTGGATCATAGACACCGACGCCGGCGTGGACGACGCGATTGCGCTCGCCCTGCCCTTCTCCCCAGATCAACAGCATCGCCATCACGTGCTCGCCATCACCACCGTCAGCGGCAACGTGCACGTCAGCAAAGTCAACCTCAACGTGGGTGCAGTGCTCGATGTCCTAGGCGCCGACGTGCCGATCTACGCCGGCTGCGACCGCCCACTGCGCGAGCGCCCCGCGCATGCTGAGGAGTTTCACGGCCCGGATGGCCTGGGCGGGGCCGGCCTGGCCAAGACCGAGCGCCGTCCTGCCGACATGCACGCTGCGCTGGCCATCTGCCACTTGGCCAAGGCATACGCCGGCCAGGTGGGGCTGGTCACCCTCGGGCCGCTCACCAACCTCGCGCTGGCCTGTAACCTAGACCCAGCGCTGCCGACACGCATCAGCCGGCTGGTGATCATGGGTGGCGCCTGGCAAGCACGCGGCAACCAGACGCCAGCCGCCGAGTTCAACATCGCCGTTGACCCTGAATCCGCGCACGTGGTCTTCGAGCGATTCTCCAACATCACCCTGCTGCCGTGGGAAGTCTCACTAGATCAAATGATGCCGCTCGATGTCTTCGAGCGCATCCGGAGCGGGCGGTCGGCGCGGGCGCGCTTCTTCGCTGCCATGACGCGCATAGTGGACGATTGGCGCGCGCGTTTCGGCTTCGCCGGCGTACCCTTGCCCGACCCTTTGGCCATGGTCGTGGCGCTGGACGAGGGCGCGATCGCACACGCGCTCCGAGCGCGGGTTCACGTTGACATTGGACACGACGTTGGCCGCGGCCTCTCTGCGCTGGATTACCGCAACCCTCAACCAAACGCGCATGTGGTCACCGCCGTGGATGCCGCGCGGGCCTGGGAGATGATCGCTGCGGCCTGGGCGTGAGGTGTGGCTTGCGACTTCACAGAAAAGCGCACATCACTATAATCTCTCATGTTAGGCACGACCCAAACTTCCCATCACTCACCAAGGAGAGAGAACATGATGAACAGGAAAGTCTTTGCACTCACCGCAGTGGTTGGCCTGTTGTTGGCCGCTTGCGCGCCAGCGACGCCGGCTGCTCCCGCCCAGCAGCCAGCGACCCCGCAAGCAGAAGCGCCGGCAGCAAGTCCCAAAAAGCGCGTCAAGCTCGTGATCAACGGCACGCTCGGCGATAAATCGTTCTTCGATAGCGCTCAGCGCGGCATGGACATGATCAAGAACGAGCTGGGCTACGAAGTCCGCACAATCGAGCTAGGCTACGACCGCAACAAGTGGGAGCCTGGGTTGGAGGACGCAGCGGCCGCTGACGACTACGACATCCTGATCGCCGGCACCTTCGACATGAGCGCCTACATGAGCCGCATCGCCCCCCAGCACCCCAATAAGAAGTTCTGGATGTTCGATGCCGGCCCAGACTACGAGGGCAAAGAGGGCGGCTGCAGCAACAAGTGCGAGAACGTATATACCGTCCTGTTCCGCCAGAACGAAGGGTCATACCTGCTCGGCGTGCTGGTCGGCGAGCTGCTCAAGGCGGGCAGCCTGCCCGGCGTTGAGGGTCGCACCAAGGTCGGTATCGTCGGCGGCTTGGACATCCCGGTGATCAACGACTTCATCGTTGGCTTCAAGCAGGGCTTCGCCGAATCCGGCCTTGACCCTGAAGAGAACGTGCTGGTGCAATATGTGGGCGGGGATAGCCCGTTCAACAACCCAGCTAAGGGCAAGGAGATCGCCAACGCGATGTACGACCAGGGCGCGGCAATTGTGTGGGGCGTCGCCGGCAACTCTGGCAATGGCGTGTTCGAGGCCGCGGTGGAGAAGAAGCTATACGCGCTGGGCGTGGATAGTGACCAATACCAGACCATCGCCGATCCAGCCCAGAAGGCGACGATCATCACCTCGATGCTCAAGAACGTGGACAAGGGCCTCTTGCGCGCGGCCAAGCTAGACGCCGAGGGCAAGCTGGGGTATGGCGCGCCGGAGAGCGTGGGCGTGGCGGCTGACGCCGTCGGCATAGCCGACAACGAGAACTATCAGAAGTTCGTGCCCAAGGAGATCCAGGAGAAGGTGAAGGCGGCCTACGAGCGCGTCGCCAAGGGAGAGGTGGTCGTGGCATCGGCGTTCAAGTGACCTGTCTCGAGGCGACTTGACAATTGGGCGCGCGGCGCGTTAAATCTCGTCGCGCGCCTTCTGCTTTAGCAGCGATGCAAGTTGACAACGCCACACCTGTAAACGAAACAGACACGCCGTTGGTGGAGATGCGCCACATCACCAAGATATATCCCAACGGCGTGCTGGCGGACAACGATGTTTCATTCTCCGTGCGCGCCGGCGAGATTCATGCCCTGGTCGGCGAGAACGGCGCCGGCAAGTCCACGTTGATGAAAATCCTCTATGGCATGGAGCGTCCCACCTCCGGCCAGATTTACCTGCGCGGTCGGCCGGTGCAGATTCACAACCCGCACGAGGCGATCGCGCTGGGCATCGGCATGGTGCATCAGAACTTCATGCTGGTGCCCTCGTTCACCGTCGCCGAGAACATCGTGTTGGGGATCGAGCCACGGCGCGGGGCTTTCGTGGATAAACGGGCTGCCATTAAAGCGGCGCAGGAACTCTCTCAGCAGTATGGTCTGCAGGTAGACCCCAACGCAGTAGTAGAGGTGATACCGGTGGGCATGCGCCAGCGGGTGGAGATCCTCAAGGCGCTCTACCGAGGGGCGAACGTGCTGATCCTGGACGAGCCGACTGCCGTGCTCACGCCGCAGGAGACGCACGAACTGTTCATCGCCATCCGCCAGCTCGTCCAAGCCGGCAAGACGGTGATCTTCATCTCGCACAAGCTGCGCGAGGTGATGGAAATTAGCGATCGCATCAGCGTGATGCGCGACGCGCGCATGGTCGGCACAGTTGACAAGGCTGACGCCAATGAACGACTGCTGGCCAGGATGATGGTTGGTCGCGAGGTCTTCCTAAATATCGAGAAGCCACCCGTCCGGCGCGGACCGGCCATCCTGAAGGTGCGCGACCTGGAATATGCGACCGAGGCTGGCGTGGAGATGCTCAAGCGCGTCTCGTTCAACGTGTATAGCGGGGAGATCTTTGGGATCGCTGGCGTGGAGGGCAACGGCCAAACCGAACTGGTCGAGGTGATCGCAGGCCTGCGCGCGCCGTTGAGCGGGACGATCGAGCTGGACGGCAGACCGATTGCCGGCCTTTCCCCTCGTGAGGTGCGCCAGGCCGGCGTTGCGCATATCCCCGAAGATCGCCTGTCGAACGGGGTCGCTCTGGAGATGAGCATTCAGGAGAACCTGATTGTGGACCGCTACGACCGCTCACCGTTCGCGCAAGGTTTCTTGCTTCGCACAGCGGAGATCGCGCGCAACGGCGAGGCGCTGATCGAGCAATACGCGATCCGCGCGCCGGACAGCACGCTGCCGGTGAAGTCGCTCTCCGGCGGCAACATGCAAAAGGTGGTGGTAGCGCGCGAGCTGTCTGCCCAACCGAAGCTGCTCATCGCTGCCCAGCCCACCCGCGGCGTGGACATCGGCGCGACTGAGTTTATGCACGAGCAACTGGTGAAGGCGCGCAACGCCGGCGTGGCCATTCTGCTCGTCTCGGCTGATTTGAGCGAGGTCATGTCCCTCTCCGACCGGCTGGCTGTAATGCACGACGGGCGCATCGTTGCCATCTTCCCGACCACCGAGGGGCTATCAGAAGAGGAAGTCGGCCTGTATATGCTCGGCACAAAGACCATGACCCAGGAAGAGCTTGAACGCAATTGGTAAGCCATGCAAGTGACCCTCCCGACAACACCTTCTTTTGACCGCGCGGCCGAGCGGGCGCGCGTCCAGCGCGAGCGACGGCGCACCGCTCTCATTGATGTCTCGGTCACGCTGATCACCATCCTGCTGGCGCTGATGGTCGGTTTCATCGTCATGTTGATCATCGGCAAGGATCCGCTCCTGGCCTATTCGTCGCTGCTGAGCGGCCCGCTGAGCCGCACGCACCGCACCGGGCGCTGGATCGAGGACGCAACCACGCTGATCATCTTGGGCCTCTCGGTGGCGATACCGTTTCGGGCGCGGCAGTTTAGCCTCGGCGCGCAGGGGCAGATGTTCATGGCTGCGATGGTCGCTGCGGTGATCGCGATCTACGTCCCTCTGCCGCCCGTGATAGCCGTGTTATTGCCCTTGCTCGCAGCGATGATCGCCGGCTTCTTAGTGGGGTTGCTGCCGGGCCTGATGAAGGCTTATCTGAACGCCAATGAGATCGTCTCCACGCTGATGCTCAATGCGGTCGTCGTGTTGCTATATGACTTCTTCCTGACCAACGTCTTCACGCCGCCGGGATCGCAAACGCTGCGCTCAGAGGCGATCCAGGTGAACAGCATGCTCGCCCGCTTCACGACCCTGCTGGGCGTGAACCTAGGCCGCGCAAACTTGGCTGTGGTGTTTGCAGTGGTCTTGGTCATCGCGGTCTGGATATTGCTCAATCGCACCTCGCTGGGCTATGAGATACGCGCCATTGGTGCTAACGAGAAGTTCGCTCGCTACGGGGGCATCAACACGCGCTGGGTGATCGCGCTCTCGTTCGCCATCGGCGGCGCAGTCGCTGCGGTCGCCGGCGTGCATCTCGTGCTCGGCGTGCATCATCGGCTGATCCCGGGCATCGCCGCAGGACTGGGCTTTGAGGGGATCGTGGTTGCCCTACTGGCGCGCAATAACCCGCTGCTCATCCCGATCACGGGCCTGTTCTACTCCTACCTGCGCGTCGGGGGCGACATCATGGAGCAAGAAGCCGCAGTCGGCGCCGAGATCGTCCAGGTGATCCAAGCTGTGATCATCCTGCTGCTCACCGCACAAGTCCTCGTCGAGCTTGTCAAGGCGCGCAGCCGGCAGATGGGGTGAAGGGGATTTTGCGTATTACGTATTGCGTATTGCGTGTTGTGAGTTAGCTATAAAGCGAGAGGTTCAGATATAAAAAATTAAACATTAAATAAAAGCTATGTAATATTATATTCGATACACAAAATACAATACATAATACATAATACGAAATAAGTAATACGTAATACGAAACACGTAATACAACTTATCCTACACAACCATGGACCAAATCCTACAAGTCATCTTCAGCGCGACGTTCATCGCAGCGGTGTTGCGGGTCTCCACACCGATCATGCTGCCGGCGCTGGGCGGGCTGATCTCTGAGCTGGGCGGCGTGGTGAACATCGCCCTGGAGGGGATCATGCTGACGGCGGCATGCGCCGGCGTCTTGGTCAGCATCGCCACGCAGAGCGAATGGCTGGGGCTGCTGGCGGGCCTGGCTGCCGGCGCAGCATTGGCGCTCATCCTCGCCTTCTTCCATCTCAACTTGAAAGCTGATTTGATCTTGGCCGCGATCGCGATCAACATTCTGGCGTCGGGCGGGACGATCTTCGTCGTCTTCCTCCTCACCGGCGACAAAGGCAGCACCAGCGCCCTGGTGAGTAAACAGATGCCGTTCGTCGAAATCCCGCTCATCAAGGACATCCCCATCGTCGGGCCTATCCTGAGCGGCCAGAATTTGCTGACGTACGTCGCGTTCCTCGCCGTCGTTGCCGTCTCGATCTTCCTCTATCGGACGCGCACGGGCATCCACCTGCGGGCCGTGGGAGAGAACGCCGAAGCCGCTCGCTCGGTGGGCATTGACGTGCGCAAACAGCAGTATCTGGCGCTGTTGCTGAGCGGCCTGTTGGCGGCCTTGGGCGGCATCTACCTCAGCATGGGTTACGTTAAGTTCTTCGCCCGCGACATGACCGCCGGCCGGGGCTTCATCGCGCTGGCCGCGATCTTCCTGGGCGGCAGGACGCCGCTCGGCACGATGATCGCTGCCTTGGTCTTCGGCGCCGCTGAGGCGCTCGCCGTCCAGCTCGGCAACCTGCGCATCCCCAACCAGTTGGTGCAGACGATCCCTTACTTGGCTACCCTGGCTGCGTTGGTGATCTACGCCGTGGCCCAACGACAACGCGCCATCGCCCGCCAGCGCAAGTTCCGCCAGGCCACACAAACCGCTCATTAACTTATGGAGGTGGCCTGGCTGCGTTCCAAGATATACGGCGGCGTTTATGGACAGGCGCTCGGCGATGCCTTCGGCATGCCGGCGCTGCTCACGCCGGCCCAGACGCGCGCGCGCTTCGGGCGGGTCACCAGCTTTCTGGCCGCGCCCGATGATCACCCGGTTCATGCCGGCTTGCCGGCGGGTCGGATCACCGATGACACCGAACAAGCGCTCTGGCTGGCGCGGCAGATCATCCGCGAGGGCGGCGTCTCACTAGACGGCGCTGCGCAGGCCATCGTGGCATGGTATGACGCCGTCAGCGGTGACACCTGTCCTTTTGTCGGGCCTAGCACGCGGCGCGGCGTGGCCAACATCCGCGCCGGCATGGACCCGCGGCGCAGCGGGCTGGGCGGCGATACCAACGGCGCAGCGATGCGCGCCTCGGTGGTCGGCCTGATCCATCCCGGCGACGTGTTGAGCGCAGCGCGCGACGCCACAACGACCGCGATCCCCACCCACAACACCAGCGTGGCCTGCGCAGCGGCTGCCGCCGTCGCCGGCGCCGTGGCGCGCGCGCTCGACCCACAAGCGACGTTGCGCGACGTATTGAGTGCGGGCATCGAGGCCGCCGATATCGGCGCTCAGCTCGGCGCGCCAGCGCTCGGCGCGTCGGTCGCCCGGCGCATTGACCTGGCGATCAGCCTGGCCCGCGACGAAATGGGGGACGACGAGAGCAGAATTCAAGCCATCCACGACCTGATCGGCACGGGGCTGGCCGCCAGCGAAGCGGTTCCTGCTGCGTTTGGCGTCGTCGCGCTGGCCGACGGCGACCCAATGCGCGCGGCAGAGATCGCCTTCGCCCTTTCCGGCGATGCCGACACGATCGGCGCAATGGCCTGTGCCATCTGCGGCGCGTGGAGAGGCATCGAAGCGATTCCCCTTGCGATACGCCAAGCGCTCCGCGCGGCCAATCCCGAGCACGACTTCGACGCTATCGCAGAGGGGCTATTGCAAGTTGCCCAGAGGCGGGCCGAATCCTAGCGCGAGGTGATGGGGCCAAACGCAAGCGCGGCGGGCTTGTTCACATGTTCGCCACGCGCTGCCAGGCGCGTTTTGCCGCTTCGCGCGCCTTGGCTGCGATCTCCTTCTCATCCAGCGTCAGCAGAACGCGGTCGGCCATCAGCAGCCGGCCATTGCACAGCGTGTGGGTCACCATGCCGCCGTGAACGCCGAACAGCAAGTGCCAGGGGGCGTTCTCGGCATGCAAAGGCGTGAACGGCCGATAGTCAACCAAGATCACGTCCGCCGGCGAGCCGATTGTTAGGCTGCCGCTCAACGTCGGCCAGAAGCACTGCGCGATGCTGGCGTTGTTCTGATAAGCCAGGCGCGCCACCACATCAGCCCCCATCGCGCGCGGATCGCCGGCGTGCACCTTGTGCAGCAGGTCGCAGACCTTCATCTCGGCAAATGCGTCGTTCGAGAAACCATCGTTGCCCAGCCCGACACAGATGCCGCGGGCCAACATATCACCGATGCGGGCAACCCCCACGCCATTGTTCATGTTGCTGCGCGGTTGATGAGTCACTTTGGCGCGCCGCTCGGCCAGCAAGTCCATCTCGCGATCACTAATGTGAATGCAATGCGCGCAAAGCGTATCTTCCTTTAAGGCACCGTGCGCATCCAGGCGCTCCACCACTGACATACCATAGCGGCGGCTGTCCTCTTCATCGGCCGGGTCTTCGGCTACGTGCAGATGGATAGGGAGGTTCAGTTGGCCCGCTGCCTCAACGCAAGCGTCCAGCGTCTCGTCGCTCACGGTGAACGAGGCGTGGATGCCCATCGCGGCAGCCAGCAGATGAGCTGAGGGCTGGGTTGCCAGCGACCGCGCGAAGCGCACGTTCTCCTGAATGCCCCGCTTGGCGCCGTCCAGTCCGTTGCGGTCGGTCACTTCGTAGCACAGCGCCGCACGCAGCCCAGCTTGCGTCACCGCTTCTGCGATCGCGTCCAGCGCTCCCTCAATCGCTTCTGGGCTGGCGTGGTGATCTATCAACGTGGTCGTGCCGTGCTTGATCGCGTCCACCAGGCAGACCAGCGCCGAGTATCTCACCCCCTCCAGGTCCAGGGCGCGGTCGAGCCGCCACCAGAGCCTTTGCAACACCTCGATGAAGTTGCGCGGCGGTTCGCCGGGGATGGCCATGCCGCGCGCGAATGCGCCGTAGAAGTGCGTATGCGCGCAGATGTTGGCCGGCAGGATCAACTTACCCGCAGCGTCCAAGGTGCGCAGGTTCGGCAGCTCACGACAACGGCGGTTGAGCTCGTCCATCATCCCGAGATCAGCGATTTGGCCATTTCGGATGAGCAGCCCGCCGTCGTCAATCACTAAGTTGGGATCGGACATGGTGATGAGTGTGCCGTGAGCGATGAGCATATATTCCGGTTGCGCCATAGCGAGTGCTAGTATGCAACGCCGAGAGGGTTACGCAAGCTATGTAGGTTTGCGAGATGCCGCGCGCAACGTTGACAGTCGCGGATGAGTCGTATCAGCCTAGCGCAGCAGCACGTTGTGGGGGCGGCTTTCTCCTGATAGCCTGGAGCGTCTCTCCTGTTGTGCTCCGAATCCGGCCAGCGCTGGCCTATACATATAATCTCCCCTGTGAGCGCTGAACTTGAGGCGCGCGTGGAGACGCTGGAGGAGCTGATGGCGGACACGCTGCGCATCGTGCGTGCCACCAGCCTGCAGGTTGACCGCCTCGCGCGGGAGATGAGTGCCTTCAAGGACGAGATGAGCGCCTTCAAAGAGGAGATGCGCGCCTTTAAGGAGGAGACGCGCGCCTCGCGGAAGGAGATGAACAAGCGCTGGGGCGATTTGTCCGCCAGCCTGGGGATGCTGGTTGAGAACATCGTCGCGCCGAGCGTCCCGCGCGTGCTGCGCGAGGTCTTCGGCTGCCCTGATGAAGAGATTGAATCCCTGCTCGTCCGGCTCAAGCGCAAGCATCCCAGCCGGCGCGGCTACAACCGCGAGTTTGACGCCATCGCCGCCGGCTGCGGCTACGTGCTGATTGTGGAGAGCAAGACCCAGCTTGACACTGATGCAGTCGGCGAATTTGCGGAGCGGCTGCCGGAGGCCAAGGAATTCTTGCCTGAGTTTGCCGAGCGCGGCTATCGCTTCGTGGGGGTGGTTGCCGGCTTATACGTAGACCCCAGCGTGGTGACGTTTGCCGAGCGGCGCGGCCTGATAGTGCTGGGCACGGGCGAGGACCTGATGGAGGTGTTGAACTCGCCCGGCTTTGTGCCGCGTACATACTGAGTTCGTCTCGACAATTATCCTCACCGCATAGGTTTTGCGAAAATCCCTTGCCAGAGCTAAGTGTGCGCTCCCCGTTCCAGCCGACCGGCGACCAGCCGCAGGCGATCGAGGCGCTGGTTGCGAGCCTCAACGCCGGCAATCGCTACACCACGCTGCTGGGCGCAACCGGCACCGGCAAGACTTTCGTGATCGCTAAGGTTATCGAGCGCGTCCAGCGCCCGACGTTGGTGATCGCTCACAACAAGACGCTCGCTGCCCAGCTCTACGCTGAGTTCAAGGAGTTCTTTCCAGACAACGCCGTCGAATACTTCGTCAGCTACTACGACTATTACCAGCCGGAGGCGTATGTCCCGCGCTACGACCTTTACATAGAGAAAGACGCCTCAATCAACGATGAGATTGACCGCCTGCGCCTGGCCGCGACCAGCTCGCTGCTCAGCCGGCGCGATGTGATCATCGTCGCCTCAGTCTCCTGCATCTACGGCGTGGGCAACCCCGAAGACTATGGGCGCTTCGTGGTCAAGTTGGCTAAGGGCGAGGTGCGCCGGCGGGACGTGGTGCTGCGCATGCTGGTGGCGATTCAATACGAGCGCAACGACGCCAGCTTGACGCGCGGGCGCTTTCGCGTGCGCGGCGATACGCTCGAAGTCCAGCCGGCCTACGCCGAGACCGCCTATCGCATCGAGTTCTTCGGCGACGAGGTGGAGCGCATCACCGAGATTGACACGCTCACCGGCGAGATCCTGGCCGAGCTAGACGAGGTCGAGATCTATCCGGCCAAGCACTACATCACCCCGCAGGAGAAGCTCCAGCGCGCCATCCGCGAGATCGAGCAGGAGTTAGAAGAGCGGATCGCCTTCTTCAAGTCACAGGGAAAGTATCTAGAAGCGCAGCGCATTGAACAGCGCACACGCTATGACATCGAGATGCTGCGCGAAGTGGGTTTCACCGCCGGCATCGAGAACTACTCTCGTCTCCTGGATGGCCGGCCACCCGGCACGCCGCCCTTCACCCTGCTGGATTACTTCCCAGACGACTTTTTGCTCGTCATAGATGAGAGCCACATCACGATCCCCCAAATTCGGGGGATGTACAACGGCGACCGCGAGCGCAAACAGGTGCTGGTGGACTATGGCTTTCGCCTGCCGAGCGCTCTGGATAACCGCCCGCTCAAGTTCGAGGAGTTCGAGCAGCGCTATCGCCAAGTGATCTTTGTCAGCGCTACGCCTGGCCCCTTCGAGCTGCAGCACAGCGCAGTCGTGGTTGATTTGGTGATCCGTCCCACCGGGATTGTGGATCCGGAAATTGAGGTGCGACCGGTTAAAGGGCAAGTGGATGATTTGATCGGTGAGATTCGCCAACGCATCGCGCGCGGCGAGCGCACCCTGGTCACCACCCTCACCAAGCGCATGGCGGAGGACCTTACCCGTTACCTTCAGGAGATCGGCATCAAAGTCCAATACCTACATAGCGAGGTCGAGACCGTGGAGCGCGTGGAGATCCTGCGCGACCTGCGTTTGGGCGAATACGACGTCGTCGTCGGCATCAACCTGCTCCGCGAGGGGCTGGACCTGCCAGAGGTATCGCTGGTGGCTATCCTGGATGCGGACAAGGAAGGTTTCTTGCGCAGCACGACCTCGCTCATTCAGATGATCGGGCGCGCCGCGCGCCACGTCAATGGCAAGGTGATCATGTATGCCGATACGATCACCGAATCAATGCGCGCGGCGATTGAGGAGACCGAGCGCCGGCGCGCCAAGCAGATCGCCTACAACCAGGCCCACGGCATTCAGCCGCAGTCCATCTACAAAGCCGTGCGCGACCTCACCGACCGCGTGCGCGTCGCTGAGGAGAAGGCCGGTTATGCCAAGGCGCGCGACGGCGAGAAGAAGGCCACATCACTGCGGCTGGCCGACTTGCCAAAGACCGAGCAGAAGCGCCTGCTGGCCGAGCTGGAACAGCAGATGTACCAGGCGGCTAAGGAATTGGAGTTCGAGAAAGCCGCCATGCTGCGCGACCAGATTCTAGAGCTGCGCCAATTGCTCAACGACATAGACGATCAGACACCGGAGTGGGAGAAGATCCGTCGTCTGCGCGCTCAAGGGGCTGACGAACCAGAGCCGACGGCGACGACGTATGTGATCAAGCAGCCCAAGAAGGCCGGCCCGCGCCGCCGCCGCTGAGCAAGCCAAGATGAACGGTCTGCTGGTTCTGGATAAGCCGAGCGGCATGTCCTCGCACGACGTGGTGGCGCGCGCTCGCCGCGCGCTGCGCGAGAAGCGCATCGGCCACGCCGGCACGCTCGATCCTCTGGCCACCGGCGTGCTGGTCTTGTGCGTTGGTCACGCCACCCGGCTGAGCGAATACCTGCTTGGGGAAGACAAAGCCTACGAAGGCTTGATCAAGCTCGGCGAGCGCACCGACACCGACGACGCCGAGGGCCAGGTCATTGACGTCCGGCCTGTGCCGGCGCTGACGCCCCAGGACCTGCGCGCGCTCGAGGCGCGCTTCACGGGCGAGATCGCGCAGGTGCCACCGCAGTTCAGCGCCATCCAGAAGGACGGCCAGCGGGCTTATGCCCTGGCCCGCCGCGGCCAGCCTGTGGCGCTCGAACCCCGGCGGGTGCGGATTGACGTGCTGCGGCTGGCGTTTGCCGAAGGCGCGCCGCCTGGCGCCTGGCTTGCGTTCTCCGTCCGCTGTAGCGCCGGCACATACATCCGTGCGCTGGCCCGCGATATCGGTGAGGCGCTGGGCTGTGGCGCGCACGTGGCCAGCCTGCGCCGCACACAGGCCGGCGTGTTCAGCCTAGCCGACGCTGTGACGCTGCCAGCGCTTGAAGAGGCCGGGCGCAACGGCCAGGCTGCGCGCTTGCTGTTGCCGATGGATCGCGCCCTGGCTGATTGGCCGGCAGCAACGCTCGACGAATCAACGGCCAGACGGCTGAAGCAAGGGCAGCGCGTCGCCTCGCCCAGCTTGCTCTCCCAGCCGGCAGCAACGGTGCGCGTGTATGATGCACGGGGCAACTTCTTCGCCATCGCCAGTTGGGATGGGGCGATGCTCAAGCCGATCAAAATCCTCGATGCAACGCTTTCAGTCGTTTGATGAAGTGCGTACCTCTGTCCCAACTATCTGCACCATCGGCGCGTTTGATGGTGTCCATCTAGGCCACCAGCGCCTGATCCGCGCCGTCGTTGCCGAGGCACATGCACGACAGGCGCGCGCCGCCGTCATCACTTTCTTTCCCCACCCACGGGTGGTGTTGGGCAAAGCGCCGGCGCGCTATCTCACGCTGCCCGAGGAGAAAGCTGCTCAGATCGCCGCGCTGGGCGTGGATATCCTGATCACCCTCGCTTTCACTGCGCAGATGATGCAGATGACGGCCTCGGCGTTTGTGCACCAGATGGTGGCGAGCCTGCGACCGCTCAGCCTATGGGTGGGCCCGGATTTTGCCCTAGGACATCGCCGGCAGGGCGATGTGGCCTATCTCAGCGCACAGGGCAGGGAGCTGGGCTTCGCCGTCAACGTGATGGACAAGCTCAGCCTGGGTGATCGCGTCATCTCCAGCACGCGCATCCGCGAGGCGCTGGCGCGCGGCGACCTGCGCGACGCCAATCAGTGCCTGGGCCGGCCGTTTCGCGTCGTGGCTTATCCGCACGGTGCGCAGGTGTTGCGCGCGGACGAGCGCCAATGGCTGCCGGCGCCGGGTACTTATCCCGCGCGAATCGCCGACCGCACCAGCTTGGTGACCCTGGCCGCCGACCGCCCGCATGACCTCCT
>Ga0272447_1000374_pt1 | contig 34773 bp, 35 predicted proteins | sample YNPCB0133_FD_194589 | JGI IMG/M metagenome (GOLD analysis project Ga0272447, IMG submission 194589) | Hot spring microbial mat communities from Yellowstone National Park, WY, United States - YNP-CB-013-3 | ecosystem: Environmental > Aquatic > Thermal springs > Hot (42-90C) > Sediment | place... | reverse complement strand
CCCCGCGCCACCATCACTGCCAGCTCCCGCTCAAAGGGGATCCACTCTTCCACAAGCAGCGGGATCCCGCTGTACTCGGCAAGGGTCTGTTGCCAAGCCGCGCGGTCGGGCAAGATGCGGGTGCCCTGGCCGTCGTAGCCCTGCCGCCGCCGCTTGAGCACCAAGGGAAAGCTCAGGCTAGATAGATCTGCCGTCTCTGCCGGCCAAAAAGCCGGCACCGGCATCCCCAGCTCTGCCAGAAACTGCCGTTGGTGCAACTTGTCCAGCAGCGGCTCTAGCGTGCTCAGGCGAGGACGAAAGCGGGATCCCTGCGGATCCAGTTTTTGCAGCTCCGCCAGCGGGATGAACTCGTTCTCAAAAGTTACCACCGGGCAGCGTTGCAGCAACTGGGCTGTGGCCTGGGTGTCGGTCACGGCACCCCAGACCACGCCGTCGGCCACGGCCACCGCCGGATCGGTAGGAGCGGCAGCCTGAACAATCAGCGGGATCCCCAATGGGCGAGCCGCCAAAGCCAACATCTGCGCCAACTGCCCACCGCCGATCACCCCCACCGGTTGGAAGCTCTGGTTTTTTGGGGATACCTGGGGTTCCACCACTGTCTCGCTATACTGACGGGTGTGCCTGCTTGGATCCAAAACCCATTATGGGATCCCTTGCCCTCTAGCGCTAGGAGAAAAACGGTGGAACCCCCTCAACCTTCTGAGCTCAGAGCTTTGATCGACCGGGCTTTGGCAGATAAGGTCTTAACCCGCGCTGAACAACAGCAGATCCTCAATGCCGTCGCAGCCGATCAAGAGGTTTCCCCAGAAGAGCACGAGCTGCTGGAATTGGTTGTGGAGCGGCTCAACAGCGGCGAGATTCGCGCCGTGGATTGAGCCCGTTCTCATATTCCAAGCGCCTCAAGCAATACCCGCCAGGCATTGCCTAGAATGGAGATCCCCACCCCCTTTGACTGCTGCCATGAGTTCTCGCTCTTCTGACTGGTTCACGCGGGCTCGCCACATCTTTTACGGCACGGCCACTGCCCTGGTGGAGATCCTCCAAGACCCGGAAAAGCGGGCCGAAAACCTCAACCGCCTCTCGATGGACTTGGCACAACTGGCAGCAGAACTGGAGCAAAAGGGGGAGCTGATCGAACAGGAGGCTGTCCGCTACGTTGAAAGTCTCAGGGATCCAGCCGCCAACGCCCCCGCCACAGTTCCAGACAGCGAGAGGCCCGCTCCTGCTGAGAGTACCCCCCCGACCACGGCTTCCCCTGCCGGCTCTGCCCCTATCTCCAAAGAAGAGATGGCCGAGCTGATGGAACTGATCCACCAGATCGAGTCTTTGCGCCTGGATCTAGAGCGGCTGCGCACAGAACCTCCCTCTGCCTCCTCCTAAGTCTTGTGCGGTTCGACGTCATCACCCTCTTCCCGGAGTTTTTTGCAACGCCGCTGCGCATCGGGTTGGTGGGCAAGGCCCTAGAGCAGGGGATTGCCGAGGTTCACTGCACCAACCCGCGGGACTTTGCCACCGACAAGCACCGCCGGGTCGATGATGAGCCCTACGGGGGCGGGGTGGGCATGGTGCTCAAGCCAGAGCCTTTCTTTGCAGCCGTCGCCTCCCTGCCCCGCCTGGATCCCTGCGAGATCATCTTGCTCACGCCCCAGGGGCAACCGCTGAACCAGGCGCTGCTGCAAGAACTTGCCCAAAAGGCGCAGCTCATCCTGCTCTGTGGCCAGTACGAAGGCTTTGACGAGCGGATCCGCCAACACCTGGCCACCCGCGAGGTGTCGCTGGGCGATTTTGTCCTGACAGGGGGGGAGATCCCGGCGCTGGCCTTGATCAACGGCGTGGTGCGGCTCTTGCCGGGCACAGTTGGTAAGATAGATTCGCTGAGGAGCGAAAGTTTCGAGACGGGGCTACTGGAGTATCCTCAGTACACCCGTCCACCGGAGTTCCAAGGGCACAAGGTGCCGCCGGTGCTTCTCTCAGGCGACCACCGAGCCATCGCCCGTTGGCGTCTGCAACAGCAGTTGGTTCGCACCTGGCGAAGGCGACCAGACCTGTTGGCCAAACGCCCCCTCACGCCTGAAGAACAACAGTTGCTGGCAGAGGGACTGGCCGAGCAGCACACCGATGTGGAGGAACAGGATCGATGTTTGTAAACCGTCTCCGCTCCCCTTTCACCCCTGTTGGCCGGCTTGGGATCCCTGCAGCGCTGGGTCTGCTTCTGCTGGGGATCCTGGCCAGCTCCGAAGTTGCCCTGGCCCAAAGGGGAGATGTCAACGAGGCCATCCGCCGCGACCGCAACGTCCAGTTGTTCGACGGCACCAGCATTGACATGAACGACCTCCTGCGGGCCGCCGAGTTTCTCTCCCGGCAAAATGCCGCCTCGCGTTGGGACAGCAAAGCCGGGATCGACGCAGCGGTAGAGCAATTCAACCGCTCCCGCCGCCCTTTGGTGCTCTCCCCCAGAGCGCTGACGCCTGAGTCCACTCCCGACCCTTGAGAGGGATCCCACCCTCAACAGATCTGTTAAGATCGCTAAGTCGATCTTGCGTGCGCTAAAAGGTGGCGCACCGTTTTCGGGATCCATCAGGAGATACCACCGTGGTTAAAAGCACCTCTTCTAGCAAAGCCGATACGGAACAGCGTTTGGATCCCGCCAGCCGGGGCCACTCCAGTTCCACTGAGTCTAAAGGGATCCCAGGCTTTCTCCAAGAGACCCGTGCGGAGTTGGCCAAAATTGTTTGGCCGAGCCGCCAGCAACTGATTAGCGAATCGGTGGGAGTTTTACTGATTGTGTTGGCCTTCGCCTCGTTCATCTACCTGGTCGATCAACTGTTCGGCTGGCTGGCCACTCAACTGTTCTCGTGAGGTTTTTCCCCAGATGGCCCCTGCCAAGGACTTGGGGAGAGGAGGCCCATGCACACAGACAGATACAGAGAGGAGGTGAGGTGATGAGCCCAGAGCCAGAGCAGCGGCGGAGAGGCCGGGGGGGCCGCCTCGAGCCCCTAGAGCCTGCGGGCACGGCGGCGGAGGGGGAAGAAAGCGAAAGTCAAGGTCGCCGCAACCTGCGCTGGTACGCCGTGCAGGTGGCTTCAGGCTGCGAAAACAAAGTCAAAAGCACCCTGATGCAGCGGGCGGCGGCTCTGGATGTGGCAGATCAGATTGTCGAGGTGGTGATCCCGAAGCGGACGGGCTTCAAGCTCGATCGATCCGGCAAGCGCCAGGAACAAGAGGAAAAGATTTTTCCCGGCTATGTGCTGGTGCGCATGGATCTCAACGACGACACCTGGATGGTGGTGAAAACCACCCCCAACGTGATCAACTTCGTCGGCACGGAAGAGAGAAGGGCCTACGGTCGTGGTCGCGGCCATGTGACGCCACGGCCCCTTAGCCCCAGCGAAGTCCAGCGCATCTTCAGCAGCGTCGAGGTGGAAGAAGTGCCCCTCAAGATCGACATGGCACCTGGGGATCGCATCGAGGTGCTCTCTGGCCCCTTCCAGGGATTTTACGGCGAGGTGGTGGATGTCAGCCCAGAGCGGGGCAAGCTCAAGGCTTTGATCTCGATTTTCGGGCGCGATACTCCGGTAGAATTAGAGTTTGGTCAAGTGCGCAAAGAGGTGTAACCGCGTTTCATGGCTAAGAAACTGGTGGCAGTGGTCAAGCTGGCCATCCAAGCGGGCAAAGCCACCCCCGCTCCCCCCATCGGCCCGGCTCTGGGCCAGCACGGGGTTAACATCATGGCCTTCTGCAAGGAATATAACGCCAAAACGGCCGATCAAGCCGGGATGGTGGTGCCGGTCGAGATCTCGATTTACGAGGATCGCAGCTTCACCTTCGTCCTCAAGACGCCGCCGGCTTCGGTGTTGATCAAAAAAGCCCTCGGCATTGAGTCGGGATCCAGTGAGCCCCACAAAGTCAAGGTAGGATCCCTGACGCGGGCGCAACTGCGCCAGATTGCCGAGCAGAAGCTGCCCGATTTGAATGCCCGTGACGTGGAGGCGGCCATGAAGATCATCGCCGGCACCGCCCGCAGCATGGGGGTGACAATAGTTGATTGATTGTCGATCGACTTAAGGATCTCTAGTCTTTGTTGTCTGGAAGTTTTGGCAGACCATTATGGGGGAGAGAAGTTCTCGCCAGCACCCCGAGGAGAAACTATGGCTCGAAAACTGTCCAAACGTATGCAAGCTTTGCGGGAGAAAGTCAAGCCCATTGCCTATCCCCCCGCAGAAGCCCTGGCCCTGATGAAGGAGACGGCCACTGCCAAATTTGACGAGGCGGCGGAGGTTCACATCCGCCTGGGGATCGATCCCAAGTACGCCGACCAGCAGTTGCGCACCACCGTCGTCTTGCCCCGCGGCACCGGGCAGGAGATTCGCGTGGCGGTGATTGCCCGCGGCGAGAAGGTTACGGAAGCCCAGAACGCAGGGGCCGACCGGGTGGGCTTTGAAGACCTGATCGAGGAGATCGGCAAGGGCGTGATCGACTTCGACCTGCTGATTGCCACCCCCGATGTGATGCCCCAGGTTGCTAAGCTGGGGCGGCTATTGGGGCCGCGCGGCCTCATGCCCTCTCCCAAGGGCGGGACGGTCACCATGGATTTGGCCCAAGCCATCAAGGAGTTCAAAGCCGGCAAGCTGGAGTACCGGGCGGACAAAACCGGCATTGTGCATTTGATCTTCGGCAAGTGCAAGTTTCCCGTCGAAGCTCTGCTGGAAAACCTGAAAGCCGTGCAGGAGTCCATTGATCGCAACCGTCCCCCTGGAGCCAAGGGCAAGTATTGGCGAGCTCTACATGTTTGTGCTACAATGGGGCCCTCGATTGAGGTTGACATCAATGCTCTGCGAGAGCTGAAGTTGGTTGCTTAAGCCTGCTTCGGCGCTGCAAAGGGGCAAAGGCAGTTGCTTGCCGTTTGAATTGGCCATTTTTCCGGAGGATCTGGGCAGAGAAGAGCTTTCCACAGTCGAATAGCGAGCCGAAGACAGCAGGGGCCAAGGGGCTTAATGTCCTGCCGAGGTTTGAGCGGAGTGCTAAGGGATCCCGTTGTGGACTGCTAGGTTACGCTTGCCTCAATGCGTCTCGGCTATGGCTGAGGCGCATTCTCTTTGGCGGCTCCAGATACCCCCTTCCGACGGCAACACCTGTTCGGCTCTCAGTGAGCCAGTGACCACAAAGGAGGTGAGCGTATGGGCAAGCAACCTTTAGCGAAAAAAGCGGAGATGGTCGATGAAGTTCGCTCCCTGTTGCAAGCCAGCCAAATGGTGCTGGTAATCGACTACAAGGGGCTGACCGTTTCCGAGATGAACCAACTGCGGGCGGAGCTGCGCAAGGCGGATGCTGTCTGCATGGTTGTTAAAAATACCTTGATGCGGCGGGCTGTCGCCGACCAAAAGGCTTGGGCAGGAATTCTTCCCTTCCTGTCAGGGCCGACGGCCTTTATCATGATCCGGGGCGATATTCCGGCAGCCCTGAAGGCGTATCAAGATTTCGCCAAGCAAACCAAGAAAACCGAGTTCCGCGGCGCCGCTGCCGAGGGGCTATCTCTGACCTTGGATCAGGCCAAGGCCATCGCCGAGCTGCCGCCCAAGGAGGTGCTCATGGCCCAGGTGGCGGGCAGCCTCAAGTCGGTAGCCACTCGACTGGCGGTTGGGCTCAATGCCGTGCCTACGCAGGTGGCCCGCGGTATCCAAGAAATCCCGGCCTCCCTGGCAAGGGCCATCCGGGCTATTGCCGACAAGGAGGCGGCCTGACGGGCTCGGCCTGTCTTGGGTTCATCGACCCGATTCCACCCTATCCACTTCGTTACCCTGAGGAGACAAGACCATGGCTTCGGAGCGTGTTCAAAAGATCCTGGAAGAGTTGAAAGCGTTGAGCTTGTTGGAAGCTTCCGAGTTGGTGAAAGCCATCGAAGAAGCCTTTGGCGTCAGTGCGGCTGCCCCGGCAGGTGGCATGGTCATGGCTGCTCCCGTGGCAGCAGCAGCGGCGCCGGCGCCGGCAGCGGCGCCTGAACCGGTGGAAGAGCAGACGGCCTTTGATGTCATTCTCGAGGCTGTCCCCGCGGATAAGAAGATCGCCGTCCTCAAGGTGGTGCGCGAGTTGACCGGCTTGGGCTTGAAAGATGCCAAAGATCTTGTGGAGGCTGCTCCCAAACCGGTCAAGGAAGGGATCCCCAAAGAGGAAGCCAACGAGATCAAGAAGAAGCTAGAGGAAGCTGGCGCCACGGTCAAGGTCAAGTAGTCCCGTCGGCAGGGGAAAGGGATCCTCATCCAGAGCGCCTCTTGCTTCCAGAAAAGGGGTGCTGCCAGAGCCCCAAGTTTAACCAGAACGATGAGGGAGGGGCAAAGCAGCCCCTCCTTTTTCACTGATATGCCGCCGCGCCCTGCCCCTCTCCCTCGGCAAGGCAGGGAAATCGTTTGGCTAGTCTCCCCTGGGAGAAGGGGAGGGTTGGCGAGGCCGGCAAGTGCCCAGGTCTCTCTTGCTGATTGGAGCGCTTCAACTCTGAAAACGCCCTCGTCAGCCGGTCGGAAACCCTTACAATGGGTTACGGACGTTCGCCAGCACCCCCCATGGACTTCGGAGTCGGATTTCTCTCCAACAACGTCATGCTGCCGATCCTGGATTTTTTCTACGGGATCGTGCCCAGCTATGGACTGGCCATCATCTTCCTGACGTTGGTGATCCGCTTTGCCCTCTACCCCCTCAACGTCGGATCCATCCGCAACATGCGGCGCATGAAGGTGATCAACCCCCTGATGCAGCGGCGGATGCGAGAGATCCAGGAAAAGTACCGGGATGACCCGCAAAAGCTGCGCGAGGCCCAGGCCAAACTGTACAGCGAGCTGGGGGTCAACCCGCTGGGGGGTTGTCTGCCGCTCTTGATTCAAATGCCGGTGCTGTTTGCTCTGTTTGCCACGCTGCGGGGATCCCCCTTTGCGGCGGTTACCTACGATGTCAACCTGCAGATCCTGCCAGCAGAGGTGGCGGCAGAGGTGGTGCCCACCCCCTACGTCAGCCCCAGCAAGAACATCTTCGTCACCGACTCGGTACACAAGCCGGTGGTGCTGGTGGCGCCCAAGGGCACCAAGATTGCCGTAGGGGAGCAGGTGCAGTTTAGGCTGCAGGGGCCGGGGGGCAAGCCCTTTGAGCAGTTGGTGGCAGAGGCGGGCGGGGATCCCACCCTGTTGCGGCCCACCTGGAAGATCACCAAAGGAGAAGAGCGGGCCCAGATCCAGCCGGATGGCACCTTGCTGGCCCTGCAGCCGGGGGAAGTGACGGTGGAGGTTGCGATCCCGGGCTTGGCCTCTGACACGGGCTTTCTGTTTATCGACAAGTTAGGCCGCGTCGGCGCCTTTGATCCGGATGGCACCATTCACTGGGACATCATCGGCATGATCGTCCTTTTCGGTGTCTCCATTTACCTGAACCAATCCCTGACCAACGCCGGCCAGGAGGATCCCAGCCAGAGCTCGATGGCCCGCATCACCCCTGTGCTGTTCTCGGCGATGTTCCTGTTCTTCCCCTTGCCGGCTGGGGTCTTGCTCTATATTCTTGTCTCCAACATCTTCCAAACCGTGCAAACCTTCTTGCTCTCGCGGGAGCCGTTGCCTGAGAACTTGCAGCAGTTGGTGGAAGAGGAGCGCCGTCGCGCTGCCCAGGCGAGCACAGGGGAAGCCAAGGAGGTTGACCGACCAGCCAAGCCAAAGGCAGCCGGGGGAGGGCGCGAATCCCTGCCCTTTGAGCCCTAGCAAGTCCTTGCTGCTTGGCTTGGGGCGGGCTTAGGTCGAGTGCTTGATACCTCTTCAGAATTGGAAGCTGCCCAGGATGAGCCGCCCTGAGTCCTCTACGGGATCTGTGAAGGGATCCGCCGCCAAAAAATCGCATCAGAAGTCTGAGGGAACCGCTGCGCCTTCCCAGGGCAAGCTTTCTCCTGCCGAACATCGAGAACGGGCCAGGCAGTGGTTGCAGCAGGTGCTGGCGGCGATGGGAATCCCGGCGGTGGTGCGAGTGGTGGGGGAGATAATCGAAATCGAGGCCGATTCTCTAACGCCGGCTCAGAAGCAAATGTTGCTCTCAAAAGCGCCTGCATCGCCCTTGCCGCCGTCCAAAGAAGCCGGCCCCGAGGAAGAGCGCTCCCCGGTGGTTTTGGATGCGTTGCAGTATTTGGCCAACACCCTTCTCAACCTCAACCAGCCAGAAGACCAACAGCAGCCCTATATCCTGGATCTGGATGGCTATCGTCAGCGCCGTTTGCAGGAGCTCAAAGCCTTGGTTGCTGTCGCGGTGGAAAAGGTGAGAACCAGTGGTCGGGAATACGAGTTTCCCGATCTCTCTGCTGCCGAGCGGCGGCAGATCCACACGCTCCTGAAAGACCCTGCCTACGCCGATCTGGAAACTTTCAGCCGTGGCAAGGAGCCTGACCGTCGCCTGGTGATCCGGCGGGCCTCTTCTCGACCCTGACCTGGAGGCGCTGGCTGTGCGGCTCTCTTGCCGATAGGGGCGATTCCGGGATCCCTGCTACCCAAGACGTATAAAGGGGGATGTCATGCTGAGGCCAATTCGTCTATCCGACCTGCGGCAGATGCCTGGTCAAACCCAAGAGGTTCACTTTAGGCAGTTTTTCCCAGGTTTTGAGAGCTTGACCCCTGTGGAGGGATCCCTGCAGGCCAGCCACCGGGGGCATTTCCTGGAGGTGAGCGCCGAGGCCCGCACCATCGTCACCCTCACCTGTCACCGCTGCCTGCAGCAGTTTAACCACCGGCTGCATCTGCAGGTTGAGGAGATCATCCTGATTCGGGAGCCCAGTCCTGAACCCCCGCCCCTGGAGTTGGAATTGCGGGACGAAGAGGATCTGCTGGAGAGCCTGCCGCCCAACGGCGAGCTGGATATCGAAGACTGGATGTACCAACACCTGCATTTGGAGATGCCCCACCAGTTGCCCTGTCGCCCCGATTGCCCGGGCATTGTGGTGGAAGCGGCTGCGCCGCCGCCGGTGGATCCCCGCTGGTCGGCCCTGGCTGCCCTCCTTAAAGACTCTCCCCATCCCTAGCCACTCTCCGCGAGAGGGCTTCGGGCCATGAGCTGTATCGCTGCTGGCTAGAATGACCCCAAATTGGCAGGTTCTTTGGCGTTTTGCTCGGCCCCACACCGTCTACGGCACCAGTGCCAGTCTACTGGGCCTCTACTTGCTGGCCGGGTTCGTGGCCGCTGAACCAACGGCCCTGCTAGCTGTCCTTCCCCAGTTGGGCGTGGCTTGGGTGGCTTGTCTGGCGGCCAATGTCTACATTGTCGGCCTCAACCAGCTCACGGATATCGAGATCGACCGCATCAACAAACCCCATCTGCCCTTGGCCGCCGGCTCCCTGAGTTGGCGACAGGGGGTGGGGATCGTCGCCGCCTGCGGGGTGGCATCCATCCTATTGGCCCTGACAGGGATCCCGTACCTGTTGTTGACGGTGCTGTTGAGCAACGGGATCGGCACGGCCTACTCCCTGCCCCCCCTGCGGTTGAAGCGGTTTCCGCTGGCGGCCTCGGCTTGTATCTATTGTGTGCGGGGGTTGATCGTCAATCTGGGCCTGTACAGCCATTTTCAGCAGTTGATGCAGGGGGGAGTCGAGCTTTCTGCTCCCATTGTTTTTCTGACAGGGTTTATGTCTATTTTTGGGCTGGTGATCGCCCTTTTCAAGGATATTCCCGACATGGAGGGGGATCGCCGGTTTGCCATTGCCACCTTTTCGTTGCGCTTTGGCCAGGAGCGGATCTCAAAGTTTTGCATCGGCATTTTGGCCGCTTGTTACCTAGCCTTTATCGCTTTGGGAAGCTATTTTCTCCTCATGGGCCGGGGCGCCTGGATGCTGTTAGGACATGGGCTGGGGTTGGGGATCCTTTTGGGCTATGGTGTTCGCCTGGATCTGGGTTGCCGCGACGCGATTGTCACCTATTATCAACTGATCTGGAAGTTGTTTTACCTGGAGTATTTGCTCTATCCTTGGGCCTTCTTCCCTTTTTCCTAACATTTGCCAGGAGCCGCGATCTTGCCCCGGCTCAGGCGGGCAGCCGATCTCCAAAAACCTAGAGATACCGCTTCATCTGGATGCGAAAGCGGCCCTTTTTCGTCTCGGCCACCTCTTCAATTTGCAGCCGACCGCGACCGCGAATGGCAATCCAATCCTGGGGGCCGACGGTGTAGCTGGCTTGGGTAATCGGCTTCCAATTAACCCGCACCTCTCCCCGCTGGATCTCTTCCACCATCTTGCTGCGAGACAGGCCAAATCCTGCCGAGGCCACTGCATCCAGGCGCAAAGAGGCTTCCACGCTGGTGATGGACTTCACCCGCGGCGGTTGAACCTTCAACTGGCTGAGAGGGATCCGGCTGACCTTGACGGGCACGCTGCGCACCTGGGTTAGGTTGAGGCTGAGATAGTCCACCAGCTCCGGCACAACGATGGCCTGGGCCCCGAATTCGCCCACCACGAGGATGTCTCCCACCTTCTCGCGGGCAATTCCCGTCGCCAAAAGGGCTCCCAAAAAGTCGCGGTGGGTGGCCGGGTCGAAAAGAAAGTTTCCTTGGATTTGAACGGCGGCCAAGGGGATCCCTTCTGCGCCTTCCACCTCCAGGCTGACCTCAGGGCGGGCCAGGGCTAGGCGTTGCCGCTCTGCCTGGGCATAGCCTCCCCAGGCCATCACCTGCAGTTCGGCCAAGTTGTGCAACCGGCTTTGTACCTCGGCTACTTCTGCCGGGGAGAGAAAGTCACTCCAGACCACTTGCCAGGTTTTGAGGGCTTGCTCCCCCAGATCCAGAATGCGCGCCAAGGTTTCTCGATACTCCGCTCCTTTCAGTAGTTCGGTTCTGGGCAGCATGTTGGGGCGCTTCAATCTTTGCGGTTCTGTTCTGTTTGTCCCATGCTAAGCTAGATCCCCAGGATCCTGGCGGGCGTAGCCAAGCGGTTAAGGCAGAGGATTGTGGTTCCTCCATTCGTGGGTTCGAGTCCCATCGTCCGCCCTGCCGCAATAACCTGGGCCCTGCCAATTTAGAGAAAACCTCAAAACCTTGCAAAACTGCTGGCAACCAAGCTGAGGAAGGGTTCCCGAGGGCCGCACCTGGCAACGGAATCACCCGCAGCTCAGGATCAGGGTTCCCACGGCGTCGATATTGCCCGTCCAACCGGCTTCGATCACCACGGTAGCCTCCGGCATCTCCACAATCGCTGGCCCGCCCAGTTGAAACCCCACCCCCATGCGCCGCCGATCGTAGACTGGGACCGGTCGCATCCGGCCGCCCGTCCAGGCCTGGCGCTCCCCCTTGAAGGGATCCCCTGGCAGGGGGGGCGGCGCCTTTAAAGGCACAGGGGGCAAAGCTTGTACCGCCCGCAGACGCAGCTGGATCACCTCCACCTCTTGGTCGGGATCCTGCCAGCCGTAGCGCTGGCGGTGGGCCTGGTGAAACCGCTGCTCCAAGAGAGAAACCGGATCCGACAACTGGGCCGGGATCTCCAGCTCAAAAGACTGGCCGCGGTAGCGCAGGTCGAGGCTGAAGGAGAGCCCCGGCTCCTGCAGGTCGGCTTGCGCCTGGCGGATGAGGGGCGCCGCCCACTGGGCCAAAAGGGATCCTCCCCCTTCCCCCTCCAACTGTTGCAGCGGCTGCAGGATGGCCCGCCGGTAGTCCCGCCGCAGATCGGCCAAAGCCATACCCAGAGCCGAGAGGACACCGGCAAAGGCTGGGACGAGGACGCGGCGGATCCCCAGCTCTTCCGCCAGGGCACAGGCGTGCATGGGCCCGGCTCCGCCAAAGGCCAACAGGGCAAAATCGGCAGGATCCAAGCCCCGCTCCACGCTGATGACCCGCAAAGCCCGCGCCATGGCCACATTGGCCAGGGTGCGAATGCCAACAGCCGTCTCCTCCAAAGTCAAACCCAAGGGCTCCGCCAGCGTTCCGATGGCCTGGCCGGCCAAGTCCCGCCGTAGGCAAACAGCGTCCCCCAGCCAGCCCCCATCCGGCAAGTAGCCCAGCCAGAGGTTGGCGTCGGTTACCGTGGGAGCCGTTCCTCCCCGCCCATAGCAGGCCGGCCCAGGGTTGGAGCCGGCACTCTCCGGCCCCACCTGCAGCCCCCCGCCCGGCAACAGCGAGGCCAGGGATCCGCCCCCGGCGCTGACGGTATGGATGTCGATCTGGGGCTGTTGCACCGGCAGGCCGCACACCACCGCTGACGGGGTAACCTGAGGGAGGCCGTCTTGAATGAGGGCCACATCGGTACTGGTTCCCCCCATATCGAAGCTGAGCAGATGGGAATAGCCGCTCAGCCAGCCCAGGTAGGCCGCCCCGTAAACGCCGCCCGCTGGCCCCGAAAGCAGCGCCACCGAGGCATGAGCCGCTGCCTGGGCAATGGAAGTGACGCCGCCGGAGGATTGCATGATCAGGGGTTCGGGGATCCCTCGCTGCCGGCAGCCCTGCGCCAAGCGGTGCAGGTAGCCCGCCAGCACCGGGCTGAGGTAGGCATCAATGGCCGTGGTGCTAAAGCGCTCGTATTCCCGAAACTCCGGCGCCACTTCGCAGGAGAGGGAAACATGCAAGTCGGGGAAAGCCTCTCTCAGGGCCGCCCCCAGGCGCTGCTCGTGCTCCGGGTAGAGGAAAGAAAACAAGAATCCCACCCCCACGGCACGGATCCCATCCCGCTCTACCCGCTCGCCCACTTCCCGGAGGACGCGCTGGATTTCCTCTTCCGTCAGCGGCTCGACCACGCCGCCGGCGCTGCAGCGCTCCTTCACCTCCAGGCAGTGGTGGCGGGGCACCACCGGCTCTGGCTTGGGCTGGGTGAGGTCGTAAAGGGAAGGGCGGTTTTGGCGACCAATGGCCAGCACATCCCGGAAGCCCGCCGTGGTCAGAAACAGGGTGGGGGATCCCTTGCGCTCCAAGAGGGCGTTGGTGGCCACCGTCATGCCGTGGCAGAACACGTCCACCTCAACTGGGCCCAGCTTGTCCAGGGCGGCAAAGACCCCCGCTTCTGGGCTGGGGGTGGAGAGCACCTTGGCTGTCCGGATCTGGCCTTCCTGGAGGAGCACCAGATCCGTGAAGGTGCCTCCCACGTCGATCCCCAGGCGGACCAGGCCCCCCTGCCTCCCATCCTGTTGCTTGCCTTGCGCGCTACTGGCATTGGCCATGGCTCGATAAGACCCTTGGGCAGGCCTCAACCCCTCGCTAGAGACGAGGCCGGGGCACCTCTTCCGACTTGCTTTCCAGGGGTTGCTCCTGCTGCAAAAGCTGGCGAAAGGCCGGCTCGTCCAGCCGGTAGTCCCGCTGCTCGATCAGATCCCGCTCCGTAGAGTAGATGGTGTCCGACTCCCGCACCACTTCTTGGCGGCGGAAGCGGCGGGCAAAGTCGAGCTTGCGCAGCAGCGCCTCGGAGGGACGCTTCAGCCGCTCTTGCCAGAACCGCCGGATGCGATTGCGGCGCTCCACCCCCTGGTTGCGGAACTGCAACGTCAGCCACCGCACTGCAGGCACTGCCAAAAACAGCGTGCCGTAGAGAAAGAGGAATCCAATCAGCGGGTAGATAAACGCCAAAAAGGCGTTGCTGCCAGCGGCGGCTGCCACCTCCTCCCGCGCCCCGTAGAGAATGGCCGCCAAGAGGAAATTGAGCACACCCAAGCCAGCAGCTAGGGTCAGTTGCTCAGGGGTGGCGCGGCTAAACACCCAGGGTTTTTCTTGCAACACCTCCGGGATCTTCTTGGAGCGGCGCTCTGAGGCGGCCACCTGTAGCTCTGGGAAGCGATAGACGATATCGCCGTCCTCGCTTACCTCCGGCTGGCCGTCGAACTTGAGCAGAATGGGCAGCATATAGTCTTCGTATTCTAGGGCCGGGGATCCCGGCTCCACATCCAGGTAGGGCAGCACCTGCTCGGCGGCGATCACCCCCCCGTTGGCGCGGATCACTTGGCCGATCAAGGCATAGCGCTCCTCTTCCAGGTTGGCGTTGGGATCCCCGTCCCCAAACAGGAAGCTGTACACCGCCTCCAAAAAGTTCATCTCCGATTTTTCCCGGCGGGGCTGCGCCCGACCGGAATAGCCCCCGTAGTAGGGGTAGGGACTCCAGAAGGGGTTGCCCACCCAAAGGTTGGGGAAGTAGAAGAACCCCACCTCGCGCGAGCGACTGCGACTGCCGCTGCCCTCTTCACGACTGCTGGCCATCTGCAGAGCTATCAACGCCAGGGTGATGAGGATAATCGACACCACCAACAGGATGCCGAAGGAGATGCGCAGCCCGTAGAGAAAGCCGCCCCACAGCTTGCGTCGCAAGGCTGCCAGCCGATCCTGCTGCTCCCTGCGCTTGAGAATGTCGCGAAAGTCGGGCGGGAAAACGTAGGCAATCTCCCCCTGCCGCGAAACCTGGAGATGCCCCCCAGCCTTTTGGGCTAACTTCAGCAACTCCTGTTTGGCCTCCTCTAGGGCCAGGCCTGTGCTGGAGGCAATATCTCCCAGAGTGACCCGCAAGCCCAACTGCTCTACTGCATCGATGACCAATGTCTGTGTAGCCACTCTCAACCTCCGCTGGTTACCTACTGTTGCCCGGGATCCAACTGGGACGCTCGCCCAGCATCTGCAGCCAAGGGTTACAGCCATCCCTATTCCCAGTATCTCTCTTCAACTCGGGGGCGACGAGGGCGGCTGTTGCTGCTTTTGGGTCAGGCAGCCTGTCTCTGCGCCGACCCAGGGCTGGGCTAGGGCAGCCAGGCCATCACCGCTAGCAGGGCGAAAAGGATCCCGATCAACACCCACGTCAGCCGTTGGGTATTCAAGGGGGGAGCAGCCTCGCGGCGGATGGGATCGGCGACTTTTGGCAGGGAAGCTGGGCGGCGGGGGCGCTCATAGACCAGACGGCGTTCCCCTGGCTCGGCCTCTTCCAGATGGCTGAGATCTGGGATTTCGAGCAACCACTCTGCTGGTCGCCGCAGACGCGGAGCCTGCCAGATGCCCAACACGTAGCGGGCCTGTTGAGCCACTTCCGGATCCGGGTTGCCCAGCAAGGTTTGCGCCAAGCGGATCGCCTCCTGGGTCTCTCCAAGGGCCTCCTCGGCCAGGGCCTGCCAGAGCCGCAGCTTGCCCGCTTGCGGGTAGCGGCTTTGGGCCTGTTTCACCTGTTCCAGAACCCGACGGTATTGTCCCCGCTCAAAGCTGGCCTCAATCCGGGCCAGATGCTGGGGCAGGCGCAAGTCTTCGGGAGGGATCAACTCCGGATCCACCGATAAACCCCCCTAGGTAAGCTTTTGTTCTACCCCAAACCCCACCAGCAGCAGCTCCTCCAAGGGCTGACCGTGAGGGGGTCGTTGGTAGGTGAGGATCTGGCGCAGGCGCAGGCGTGGGTTAAGCAAGGTGATGGTATCCACAGCAACGACGCGGGTGTAGGTGGTGGTCATCACCAGTTGCAGGGATCCGGGATCGAAGCGGAAGCTGGCCACTATGGGGCGGTCTTCCTCATAGGCCCGATCCCGCAAGTAGTCGCCCTCCAGCCCACGGGGCCCTTCTCGCCGGGGCACGAAGAGCATGTTTAGCTCTTGCCCAGCCTCCTCCCCTTTTTCGGAAACCGTCTCAAACGCCAGGTGGAAGCCCAAAAACCCGTCCACACCGTGGTTGGGGTAGTTGTTGTCGGCCAGTACCTTCTCCTTGAGCTCAGGGGTGAGGGTGCGAATGGTGAAGTCGGTGCGCGAACGCTCCACCTCCCCTCGATCCAAATAGTGGTAGGTGCGCTCGGTGTGCCAGGCGCCAATGCAGCAGTTGAAGAAGTGGTGAAATTTTTGCAGGGCATTCATGCCAGAGGGATCGAGAGCAGGGCCAAGTGGACGGCTAAACCCGATCCTAAAACGAATCGCAGACAAACAGGCACTCCCCTTCTCCCCCTCAGGTGTTAGCTGCCGCTGGGATCCCCTGGGCCACCGACAAAGTCGCCCCCAACACTTCCAAAGCCCGCTGCAACTGCCCATCCTCAGGGCCGCCCAGGCTTTCTGCCGTCAGGGGAACAGGGCCCGCGGCCACCTCCACATCGGGCTGGATCCCTTGGCGATGAATGTCGTGGCCGTTGGGGGTGAGGTATTTGGCAGTGGTCACGGCCAGCCCCGAGCCGTCCGCCAGCTCCAGCAGGGATTGGATCAGCCCCTTGCCGAAGGTGCGCGTTCCCACCAGTTGCGCCCGTCCGCTGTCCTGCAACGCCCCCGCCAAGACTTCGCTGGCGCTGGCACTGCCCTGGTTCACTAAGACGACCAAGGGGGCTGCCGTGAGGACTTCGCCGGTGGCGGGAATGCCGTCCTGAATGCCGTAGCGATCCGTCACTCGCACGATGTCGCCTTTGGGGATCCAAAAGCGAGCAATCTCAATGGCCGCCTGCAGTAACCCTCCGGGGTTGTTGCGCAGATCGAGGATGTAGCCCCGCACTCCTCGCGCTTCTGCGGCCTGGATGGCCTGACGCACTTGAGCGGCGGCATTGCCGTTAAACTGGCTGAGGCGGATGTAGGCTACCTCCCCCTGGGGCAGCTTGAAAAAACCGGTGCGCACCGGGTTGATCAGGATGGACTGCCGCACCAGCTCCACCTCCCAGATGCGCTCCTGCCGCCTTAGCCGTAGGCTAACGGTTGTGCCGCTGGGGCCGCGCATGCGTTCTGCCACCTCATCCAAGCTCAGCCCTGCCACTGGCACCTGATCCACCGCCAGGATCTCATCTTGAGGTTGGATCCCGGCCCGCTCGGCAGGAGTCCCCTCCATTGGGGCGATGACCCGTACTGCCCCCTGCCCGTCGATGGCAATCTGGAGGCCGACGCCGCTCAACTCGCCAGCAGTGGAAGTCTGCAGGCTGAGGTAGTGCTCCCTGTCCAAAAAGCGGGTGTAGGGATCCCCCAGAGTTGCCAGCATCTCCTCGATGGCCCGGTAGGTCTCTTGCCGATCCTTCAGGGGCCGAGAGAGAAAGCGCTGGCGCACCTGCCACCAGTTCTGTCCGTTGAAACCCGGATCCACGTAGGCCCGATCCACATAGGCCCACGCCTGCGCCAGCAGTTGCTGCTCTTCCCCCCAGCGGCTGGCCTGCACCTGACAGGCGCCAATGCCCAAAATCGCCCAGAGCAGGCACCCTAGCAACAAAACTCGGACAGCCTGGCGTAACCCCCATCCGATCCCCAACCCTCTGCAACTGCTTCCCCCAGATCTCGGCTTCTGCGCAATCATCGGATCCCAAACTGAAGAAGAAGCTAAGAAATACTAAGAAACGTGAACAAGATGAGACATCAGCAGGCGTTTGGGCTGTTGGTGTAGGGATCCCTGTCTCAAAGCTGAGCCCGACTTCATGATCGTGTTAACGAATTGTGTTACAGTGCCATAGGGAGTGGGCCCGCCCCGCCCTGGATATCCAACTCTAAAAATTGCAGGCATCATGAGCAAAGTTTACGACTGGCTAGACGAGCGGCTGGAGATCACGCCTTTCGTCGATGACGCAACCGGAAAATTCATTCCGCCCCACGTTAACATCTTCTACTGCCTCGGCGGCATCACGCTGGTGTGCTTCCTCATTCAGTTTGCCACCGGCTTTGCCATGACTTTTTACTACCGTCCAACGGTGGCCGAGGCTTTTGAATCGGTCAACTACATCATGACCCAGGTCAACTTCGGCTGGCTGCTGCGCTCCATCCACCGCTGGAGTGCTTCCATGATGGTGTTGATGATGATTCTACACACCTTCCGGGTTTACCTGACGGGGGGGTTCAAGAAGCCGCGCGAGCTGACCTGGGTAACCGGCGTGATCTTGGCGGTACTGACGGTTTCCTTTGGGGTTACCGGTTACTCCCTGCCTTGGGATCAGGTGGGCTATTGGGCAGTCAAGATCGTCTCCGGGGTGCCCAGTGCCATTCCGGTGGTGGGGGATGCCCTGGTCCAGCTTATCCGCGGCGGCGAGGCAGTTGGCCAAGCCACCCTCACCCGTTTCTACAGCCTGCACACCTTTGTGTTGCCTTGGCTGACGGCGGTCTTCATGACGATGCACTTTCTGATGATCCGCCGCCAGGGCATCTCCGGGCCTTTGTGATCCCAAACCGGTTCTTGTGAGCCGGGCACCCTGGATGCATCTTTTCAGAACTTTTGCCCTAGACAAGGAGAATGGCTATGCCGGTCTCAAAGCAAGTGATAGCAACCGAGGCGATTACCCGCAAAGTTGACCTAGACAATCCCAAAGTTTTGGCCAAGCTGAAGAAGAACATGGGCCACATGACCTACGGGGAGCCCGCTTGGCCCAACGATTTGCTCTTTATGTTCCCGGTGGTGATCCTGGGCACTATTGGGGTGATTGTCGGCCTGGCGGTCATGGATCCGGCGGGTGTCGGCGAGCCGGCGGATCCCTTTGCCACGCCGCTGGAAATTCTGCCGGAGTGGTATCTCTACCCCGCGTTTCACATTTTGCGCATTGCTCCCAACAAGCTCTTGGGCATTGCCCTGATGTCGGCCATTCCGGTCGGCCTTCTGTTTGTGCCTTTCATCGAAAACGTCAACAAGTTTCAGAATCCGCTGCGCCGCCCCGTGGCGACGACGGTGTTTTTGATCGGCACCTTGGTCACCCTCTATTTGGGCATTGGCGCCACCTTGCCTCTGGATAAGTGGGTCACCCTGGGCCTGTTCTAGAGGGCAGAATATCGGCTTGATAACTCTGAGTGCAGCAGGCCGGTGGCCGGGCTGCACTTTTTTTGGACGTGGGGGACTTTTCGGCAAACCTGGGGGCCAAGGGATGGTAATATCGCTACGCATTCTTTTGCTGTGACCGCCCATGAGCGTTCCTTCCTCTGCTGTCCGAACCTATCGGATTACAGCCCTGGCCGGAGATGGGATCGGTCCTGAAATCATGCAGGTGGGGCGGGCGGTTTTGGATGCGGTTGCCGCTCAGGTGGGGTTTTCCCTCCAGTGGCAGGAGGGCTTGATTGGCGGGGCCGCCTACGAAGCCACGGGGGATCCCTTGCCGCCAGAGACCTTGAAAATGGCCCAGGAGAGCGATGCTGTTTACTTGGCGGCAGTTGGCGACTTTAAGTACGACACCCTGCCGCGGGAGAAGCGCCCTGAGCGGGCTTTGTTGGGCTTGCGGGCGGGCCTGGGGCTGTTTGCCAACTTGCGCCCGGTGAAGATCTTTCCGCAACTGGTGCAGGCCTCTTCCCTCAAGCCGGAGGTGGTTGCCGGGATCGACCTGGTGGTGGTGCGGGAGCTCACCGGCGGCATCTACTTCGGCCAACCCAAAGGGATCTTCACAGATGCCAAGGGATCCCGGCGGGGTGTGAACACCATGGCCTACAGCGAGGCGGAGGTGGATCGCATTGCCCGTGTGGCTTTTGAACTGGCCCGCAAACGCCGGCGCAAGCTCTGCTCGGTGGATAAAGCCAATGTCCTGGAAGTGTCACAACTGTGGCGGGAGCGGGTTACCGCCATTGCGGCTGAGTACCCCGACGTGGAGCTGTCCCACCTGTACGTCGATAATGCTGCCATGCAGTTGGTGCGCTGGCCCAAGCAGTTTGACGTCATTCTCACGGAGAACCTCTTCGGGGATATCCTCTCCGACGAGGCGGCGATGCTGACCGGGTCCATCGGCATGTTGCCCTCTGCCTCTTTGGGATCCTCTGGCCCTGGGGTGTACGAACCCGTACACGGGTCAGCCCCGGATATTGCCGGACAAGACAAGGCCAACCCCATTGCCCAGGTGCTCTCCGGGGCAATGCTGCTGCGCTACTCCTTGGATCAGCCCCAGGCTGCCGACCGCATCGAACAGGCCGTCGAGGCGGTTTTGGCCCAGGGCTACCGCACTGCCGACATCTACTCTGAGGGGATGACCCTCGTCGGCTGTCGGGAAATGGGGGAAAAGATCTTGGCTGCTCTGGCCCAGCAGCAAGCCTCCCCCCAAGGATCGCTCTCAGCCCCTGGTGGTTGAGGGGAGGTTCCCTCGTCGCTGCCCTGCCCTGGTGGCACGGCTACTCCTCTCCCAGAGGGAGGGATTGTCCCGACTGGTAAATTCCTGGAAACGGCCCTAGGGGCAGCTTCTCCCCCTAGGCAAAGCGATGGCCAAGCTGCATTGGGTCGTGGACGGTGATCTTTTTCTTGTGGATGGAAATGTAGTTCTTCTTGCGCAGCTCCCCCAACAGACGAGTGATGGTGACGCGAGTGGAGCCGATCGCTTCCGCAATGGCCTGGTGGGATAGCTTGAGATCGATGGTGACTCCATTGGGGCCGGGCACCCCGAAGTCGCGGCAGAGGATCAGTAGAAAGCTGACCAGACGGGATCCCATGTCGCGGTGGGCCAGCGTCTCGATCATCATCTCCGTCTGCAAGATGCGGGAAGACAGGCTCTTGAGGAGCAACATGGAGAGCTCAGCGTTCTCCCGCAAGGATTTTTCCACCTGTTCGATGGGCAGAGAGAGCAGCTCGACGCGGGTAAAGGCCACCGCGTGATAGAAGCGGTCGGAGCGCTGCCCCGTGATGAAGGAGAGCACCCCAAAGATGCTGTTTTCCCGCAGGAGAGCGACGGTAATTTCTTCCCCCATTTCGTAGACCCGCGAGAGCTTGACAGCTCCTTTCACCAAAAAGTAAACCCGCTCCGCCGGATCCCCAGGAAAGAAGATGGTCTTACCGCGCTCAAACGTTTCGATAACCGGAGGATGGTGAGGCCCTCCCAACTGTTTGAAGGCTGCAACCAGAGATTTTTCTGCAATGGCCACTGCCATATTCTTCAACCTTTTAAGGTCAGTTTATCCCTTAGAATCAACCCAACAAGATCAGCCAGGAGTGCCGGGGTTGAGCTGCCCGCTATTGACCCAAGCCACCCTTGACTCAAAAATGACCTCGGCGGCAAGATTATCCTAAGCTAAAAGACTCTGCTTGGATATCTTTGTAGCAGGAGCTACATCTTTGAAGTCTTGTCTCCTGTCCAAGATATGCCTCTAGCGCACTGTTTTGGGACGGTGCAGGCGGGAGGTGCGAGGAAAGTTATATGGGGATCGCGCAGGGTGGGGTTGCCGCCCCTTCTCAGCTAAGCCGTCAGCATTTCACGGTGCGGATGCCGGAGCCGGCCAATCACCTTTTGGAGGTGGAACTACAGATCCAAGAGGTGGATCCAGAAGTACCTCTGCAACTGCGGCTGCCGGTGTGGACGCCGGGATCCTACCTGGTGCGGGAATATGCCCGCCATGTGCAAGAGTTTCAGGCAGCAACGGAGCAAGGGATCCCTTTGGCCTGGCGGAAGGTAGATAAGCACACTTGGGAGATCGAGCCGCCCCGCTGTTCGGCTGTCGCGATCCGCTATCGGGTCTACGCCTACGAGCTGACGGTGCGCACCAACCATTTGGATCTCACCCACGCCTACTTCAACGGGGCGGCGCTCTTTCTCTACGTGCCCGGTCGCGAGCGGGAGCCCTACACCTTGACGATAATTCCTCCCAAACCCGACTGGCACGTCGCCACCAGTTTGCAACCTTTGAGGTCTTCTTCTGAGGATGCTGCTTCCGGCCAGTCTTTTGTGGCGGCAGACTACGACGAGCTGGTGGATAGCCCGGTGGAGGTGGGCCTGCACCAGTTGCGGTCGTTTGCGGTGGAAGGGATCCCTCACTACTTCGTGGTCTGGGGAGCGGGCACCCTAAATTTGGAGCAAGCGGTGGCCGATGCCGAGAAAATTGTCCGGGCCACGGCGGCGTTTTTTGGCGAGCTGCCCTACGACCGCTACTGGTTTATTGTGCATTTGTCAGCCGGGGGATTTGGCGGCCTGGAGCACAAGTACAGTGCCACCCTCAATTATTCTGGACTGGAGCTGCATCAGCCCCACTCCTACCGCCGCTTTTTGGCGCTGCTGGCCCATGAGCTTTTCCATGCTTGGAACGTCAAGCGGCTGCGCCCTCTGGCTTTGGAGAAAATTAACTACAACCAAGAAAACTACGTGGACTGTCTGTGGTTTTGCGAGGGGGCAACCAGCTACTACGAAAATGTCATCTTGCTGCGGGCAGGGATCCTCAGCGCCGAAGATTTTTTAAAGATCCTGGCCGAGCAAATTGGCCGGCTGCAGCGCACTCCAGGTCGAGCCGTACAATCGCTGCGAGAATCCAGTTTCGACGCCTGGATCAAGCTCTACCGTCCCCACGAAAATAGCCTCAACAGCCAGGTTTCCTATTACCTAAAGGGCGCTTTGGTCTGCTGGCTGCTAGATCTGCACATTCGCCACCTCTCAGGGGGGCAGGGATCCCTGGACACGGCCCTGCGGGATCTGTGGCAGCGCTTTGGTCGGACAGAGAAAGGCTACAGCAACCAAGACTTGCAAGAGGCGTTTGAGCGGGCAGCCGGCGCCGATCTCAGCCCCTTTTTCGCCGCCTATGTGGACGGCACGGAAGAGCTAGACTACAACGCCTACCTCCACCCCTTTGGCCTCACCCTCAAGGTTCACTTCAGCCGACCCAACCCTCCCCCCTACCTGGGCCTCAACTTCAACGGCGAAGGCAATCGCATCAGCGCCGTCGAGATGGGATCCCCCGCTCAAAAAGCCGGCATCTGGGCTGGCGATGAGTTGGTGGCCTTGGATGGCTTCCGGGTAAGCGCTGCCAACTTGCCGGAGCGCCTGGCGGCCTACCAGCCCCACCAGGCCATCTGCCTGAGCGTCTTTCAGGGCGATCAGTTGAAGCACTTCTGGATCCCCTTAGATCCACCTCGCCCGGATGTGTACACCCTCGAAGCCCTGCCAGAACTCACTCCCGCCCAGAAAGCGCTCCAGCAGGGCTGGCTGGGATCCCTTCTGGCTCAAGAGTAAGCAGGAGGTAGCAATGCTTTAAAATCTTCCTAGCTGTTCACAACTCCTGAGTTAGGTTAAAGAAAATAGGCTCAAGGGAAGATGACTCTACTTTTAGGTCTTCTAATTGGATTGGCTATTGGTTTCTGCCTGGGCGTTTATACCTGTAGGCTCACTCAAAGAGCTAATAGTCAGTTACTGGATGAGATTCTAAGAAAGTTACAAGCTGATCTTGAGGGCTTCAAACTTCATATCTCAGGAAGTCTGTCCGAAAGTTACCAAAACTTCCTTCAGCATTTAGCTGAGTACAGAAGTCAGCTAGTTAAGAACATAAGTAACCAGCAGAATATCCTGAGCAGGCTATTAGAAAGTACAGAAAAAATTTCCCAGAATCTAAGCTCAAGTTCTAGCCTTCAAAAGACAAAGGAAACTAACGAGCGAACTGCTGGCGCGCGACTCAAGAGTTTGCCGCCAGGGACGATTAGCTGTGAACAGGTGAAAATAGGGGTATTTCTGTGGTCTAGGGACATAAGGATGAAGAACCTGATCCCATCTAGTAAAAAAGCCGATGCAGAAGGAGAACTCGATAACAAGCTGAACTGGATATCAAACCTTATGGGTCAGAGGTACTCGCTGATCGAGAAGCTTTACAAAGAAATTAAATCTGGCATTGGAGAAGAAAAGGCCTTAACTCTTTGCTTAAAAGGCAACTCCCCGGAAGTGATAAGTTATAGCTGCCAACTTGCTTCCACTCTACATAAGGTTAATTTCTTAGAGGAATATAACTACTCAAAATCCTCCAAAAACCTGAGGGTAAAGCTAAGCAAGTCTACAGAGGCAATCAAGTTCCTATCTGGAGATTGGCTGGAGAGATATGTCAAACAGCAACTGATCAAGTTTGCTAGAGAGCAGGGACAGAAGATCGATTTTTCCTACATCGCAAATGCGGAAGTTACTTTGCCCAACGGTAGCGACTTTGAGATCGATCTCTTCTTCCACATTAACAACCGATTCTACTGGATAGAGTCGAAGACCGGCAGCTATAGAGACTGTATAGAGAAGTACTCTTGGCTCGCCTCCGAAATGGGTCTCGGCCCAGATCAAGTCTTTCTGGTCTTGGCAGATGTTGATCAAGAGACGAGAAGTAGGATCTACTCCTCCTATAATCTTTCAGCTATTAGTGTCGAGGAGGTTGAGTCTCTGCTGTACAGAATTGTGAGGAGGTAGGCCCAGTCTAAGCTACCACCTTGACAGCCTGCTCCATACACCACCAGGGATCCTCGGCAAAAGCTGGCATGGGCGTGCTGCCCGCCTTGCCCAGAATGGCCAGCCTGACTTCTCTATCCAGACGGGATCCGGAGCCATAGGGATCGTCAGAGGGGGGCTCCAGCCTTTGTCCTAGAGGGGGCATTGCCATAATGCCCGGCTGCATGCCGGTACTGGTGACCCAGATTTTGAAGCGATCCACCGCCGTTTCTGTGTCTTCGGGCAGTTGCATCTGGAGCAGATAGCGAGGGCCAGAGCCAACTAATACGCTTTCGCTGGGGCGCAGGCGGGCAGGAGAGTCCGGCTGGTAGGGATAGACTAAACCGACGCTGCACTGCCGTTCGTCAAAGACTGTTACATAGACGTGCACCGGCGTAAGGGCCCTGTTGCGCAGGGCGATGGCGAGGTTGCGGCCTGCTTGAATTTGCACCTGGCCTTGGGGATCCCGCGGCAAAGGGCTAACTTCAGCAGGGCTAGAGCCACTGGCCGGCGTTTCCAGTTGCAGAAACTCTACTTCCAGAACACTGCTCAGAGCATCGCTGGCAGGTTGCAGGTTGAGGAGGTTGTCGAAGGCGGCCACATGTTCCAGCAGCCGCACCAGCTTGCGGGGCAGAGCCTGTGGCTTTTTTACCGGGATCCGAAAGGCTGCCAGCGCCACCTCTTCCTCCCGTCGGTAGAAGTGGTAGATGGCATCTGGCAGCATCTCTACCCGCAAGTCCGCTGCTTCTGGGTCGGTGTAGGCTAGAAGCGGCGAGGCCGGCAGAGCCGCCAGCAACTCGGCAACAGGCATTTGCGCTTGGCTGGGATCCGCACAGGTGAAGGCCACCCGCAACGGCTGAAACCGGACGGCAGACATGGGCGATCCTCAGAAAAAATCTCGTGATCCAGATCTACCGGATCCGCAGACCCAGCTCCAGCTTTGCCCTGTGCTGTAACGGCAAAGCATGGCAACGCATCCTGAACCAATCGGGCGTTCGCTTCAGCAGCGCGGAGCGCCTACGCTTGGGGAGAGATGCCTCACTGCCGGCATGGTGAATTAGGGACTAGCCACTGGCTAGCTAAGTGCGCTCGTAGAACCCAAAACTAGGAATCCCTACCCTTTAAGGCAGGGGGCAGGTCAACCAATTCTGAAGGGGTACCCATTACCTCGAGGGAAGTGCTTGCTTTCTGCCAAAGCAACCCGCTATGCTACCGCCCAGATTGAGGCATCCTTCTGTGGCAAGTCAGCAGCTTCGAGTCTATGTCCCCTCTCACCCGCTCATTAAGCACTGGTTAGCTGTGGCTCGCGACGTGGAAACCCCCACGCCCTTGTTTCGCAGTGCTCTATCGGAGCTGGGCCGCTGGCTGACCTACGAGGCGATGCGGGATTGGATCCCAACTCAGGCGGTGCAGGTGCAAACTCCTCTGGAACCTGCTGCAGCAGAAGTTATCGCCCCCAACACGCCGCTGGCCATCGTGCCTATTTTGCGGGCTGGGCTGGCCCTGCTGGAAGGCTGTCAGTCCCTCTTGCCCCAGGCACGGATTTTTCATGTGGGCCTGGTGCGGGACGAAAAGACGCTGCAGGTGAGTTGTTACCTCAATCGCCTGCCGGAGCGGATCCCGGAGCAGATGCGCATTCTCATCCCTGAGCCGATGTTGGCTACTGGCGGCACCTTGCTCTGGATCTTGGACGAGCTGAAAAAACGGGGAGCGGATCCCAGCTTAGTGAGAATTGTGAGCGTCTTGGCTGCTCCGCCGGGGCTGCAGCGGCTGGGATCCCATTACCCGATGGTGCAAATTTTCTGCGCCATGATCGACGAGCGGCTAAATGACCGGGGGTTTATCCTGCCCGGGCTGGGGGATGCTGGGGATCGCGCTTTCGGCACCTGATCCCTCAAAGGAATCGCGAGTCAAGAGGCTTGCTCTGCCGCTAGTATCGGCTGGGCACGGCAGCAGAGTGTAACATTTGGCATCAATTGCCCCAATGCCGCTCTGGGTGCTTCACTCCTCCAGAAGGTGGCCAAGAAGGGCACGTTGAATTAAACCTCTTCACTTCTGTCAAGGCTGTTGGATGATGGGAATGCTGGCCGCTTGAGCCCCAAGCCCGCCTCAGGGATCCGGCTTGCGCTCCTCGGGCTAGAGGCCGTTTGATCTGGCTAATTGACTGCTGCCAGCGCCTTTTCCTTTCCTGGGCTTATGCGACTTGTCCTCAGCAGTTTGGATGGCAGCCTCTTAGATCCCCAGTCCAACAGCTATGGCGCTGCCCGACAAGCTTTGGCGGCTTTGGAGCGCCGCTCCATTCCCTTAGTGCTCTACAGCCTGCGTACCCGCGCCCAACTGGAACATCTGTGTCGACAACTGCGCCTGGAGCATCCCTTCATCTGCGAGGACGGCTCCGCTATTTACGTTCCCGAACATTACTTTCCCGCAGGCATTTTGGACGAGCGCTGGCAACACCGCCCTCCCTACTACGTGTGTGCCCTGGGATTGCCCTACCCCTGCTTGCGCCACATTTTGCAACAGGTGCGCCAAGATTACCACTTGGATCTCATCGGGTTCGGGGATTGGACAGCCTCGGAGCTAGCTGCCGCCACTGGGATCCCTTTGGAGGAAGCAGAACGGGTGCAAAAGCGGGAATATAGCGAGATTTTCAGCTATTCCGGGGATCCAGCAAGGCTGCGAGAAGCCCTTGCCCAACAAGAGGCCACCCTCACCCAGCACTTGTTACGGCTGCACCAGCTCCACTTCTCCGACCCCTCGCGGTGGTATTTGACCGGCTGGAGGCGGACAACCTTAACCTCAGAGCCCAGTTCCCTACCGGGAGAACAGGCGGTGCGGCTGCTCCTGGATTGCTACCAGCGGCATTTGGGCCCTGTCAGGGCCTTGGGCATCGGCTGCTCCCCCCCAGATTTGGCTTTTTTGCGGTGGGTGGAGCGGAAAGTAGTGCTTCCCAGCCCAATTGCGGATAGCCTCTGGAAGGAGGCCGTTCGCCTCGGCGGGTCAGAGGTTCAGACCCAGTGGCAACTGGCCCGGCTCCCCGGTCCTGAGGGGTGGAACGAAGTGGTGTTGAGGTGGCTGGAGGAAACCGATCATGGGGATGAATAAGCAACAAACCGGTGGACGGACTGCTCCCTTGGGCCTGCGTGTGGTGGGATGCCTGCTGAGTTTGGCGCTAGGACTGCCTGCCTCTGCCCAGCCGCCTATGAATCTGCTCACCGGGGAGCCGACAGTGGCCCAACTCAAGGAAGATGCAGCCCGCTACCTGCAGATGGGCTTTCACACCCTAGCCATCAACGCCTACCGGGCCGCCCTTGAGCTGGAAGACAAAACCAAAGTTCTCCCCAGCGAGCGGGATCCCGACGTGCCTTTTAACCTTGGCCTGATCTACGCCCGCCAGGGCAACCTCCCAGAGGCGCGAGCTGCCTTCCAACGTGCCGTAGAAGTGGATCCCACTAGCTTTAAGGCACGCTACCAATTGGCTCTGGTGGATCTTAAGTTAGGGAACCTGGTAGCGGCCAAGGAGCAGCTTACCCTCTTGGCCCATGCTGCCCGCAGCAATCCCGAAACCTACAGCCACATCCAGTCCCTGCTGGCCCCCCTGGAGTCGGTGCCCTTGCCCAACCAGCAGGCCAGCAACCCGCCTCGCCCTCCAGCCGCTGAGCCAGAAGCAGCCAAGCCTGCGCTCGAGCCCGAAAGGGACAAGACAACCACTCCACGGGCAGCCGCCTCGAAAAAGCAGCCAGAAGAGGAGAAGCCTCTCTCGGCCTTGCAACGGCTACGTCGGCGGGAGTTGGACTAGTCCAAACCGGGCCCAGACAGCTACAGCTTAGGAAGGAGAGCTAACCCCCCCCGAGAGCTACTGGGAGTGGAGCTTTCCCCAGCGCGCTTGACACTTAGGGCATAAAAAAAGGCTGGTATTAAACAGCACTTTTCAAGCTTGCAGGAGCAGCAGTAGAATCCTGCTAGCAAGGCAGCAGAGGCGGGATCCCTTCATGAAAGATTTCTATAGCGAGCTGGAGGTAAAGCCCGACGCGACCTCTGAAGAAATCAAAGAGAGCTACAGGCGGCTTGCCAAAGAGTATCATCCCGATCGGCTTCCTCCCGGTACACCGGAAAAGGCCCGACGGTACATCGAAGAAAAATTTAAGTTCCTTCAAGAAGCCTATTCAGTGCTGAGTGAGCCCGTAAAGCGGAAAGCCTACGATTCCCAGAGGCTTTCCCAAACGAAAGGAAACGAACGTGATCTAGGTCTAAAAGCCAAACCAAGCTACAGCACACAAGACGGCAGCACTTGGCCGTTTGACCCTGACAAGATACAGAAAGCTGCCGAGGAGATAGAGCTGCGGAGGCGAAGGATTGAAACCAACTATAACCAGAAAATAGAGCAAGTGAAGTCAGAGCTAAAGAGAAACCTTATTTTAATCGGCATTAAGGAAGAGGATGCCAGAGTTGACTATACCTTCCTTACTAGAGACGAAAACATACAGAGCTGCTTTGTCTTTTTGTTTTTGGGCTTGTTGGCTTTCTTAGGAGGCTGGGGATGGATTGGTGCTATACTCGTACTCATTGCTTTGGTATCCGCTTGGTCGGCATTTTTTGAATCTGGGTATAGTAAAGAGCAAGTGGAAAAAGCCAAAAGTCTCCAAGAAAGGGCAAAGTCAGAAATAGAACTGCGCGAGAAAGAAAAAAGCTCAGAGCTCTCTCAACTGACGCTTTACTGCAGGAGCAGGATCGACTACTTCAAGAGTCTCCCCCTTGAGTCTTTATCCCCTGAGTTTATAAGCGGGCTTAGCGGAGAGGATCAACTTTTCCTGTTGACAGCGATAAAGGAAAGAGCCGACGCTGAAAAGCTAAAGGAGGATCTGAAACTAGCAGCTGGGATCGCTGTCGGTATTGGCATATTAGCCGTCTTGTTTGGTTTGGGCGGCGGATTCTACCCCCATTGATCCTGCTTCCTAAGCCGGCAGGAGCAGTAAAACTTTGGGGCCTGGATCCTCAGACGAGTTTTTTGGCGGCAAAACCAGACTTTGCCACTCTTGGTAGCTGAGGCCAAGCCGAGTCATTTCAGTGATTTCGTATCTGTAGCCTTCCAGTCTCCTGTCCAATTCGATCATGGACTGGGCAGCCGCTATAACCTGATTTGCTCGACTGATGATAGCTTCTCTCCGAGGAGGATCCCAAACTATGCGATCCAAGACTGTCCACCAGCTTGGATCAATCAAACGTGGGGCAATGAGGGCAAGGATAGCATTCTTAGATCTTGTCGGCATACTATCAAAATAGGATTCAATGCTTTGTGCGCTGAAAATATCTGGTCGTATATATTTGTCAAACAGCTTATCCACATCCGATTCACCCTTTACATACTTGAGAATCTCCACGACGCTTGATAGGCTAACTCCTTCTTGGTAAGCCTTGTGAAGATATACTGAAGGTTTCGTGGTCAACAAAAGCTCGACATACTTTCTAATACGAGGTCTTAGAATCTCCTCTGCCTCCGCCAGGCGTTTCAGAGCTATCTCATGCTCCTCCATCTCTAGGTAGCATTCAATCTCTGTAACATAGACTAAAGATAGGATTAAGATGTACTCGCAAGCCAAAATGCCGTCGTTCTTGTTCCAATTGGAATCCCACGCAGCTAGATAATAGTGCTCAGCCTCAAGCAGAGGCTGAATGACCTCGGTTACCAATCGCTTCCTGTTGGTCGAAGAAGACATCTTCAAAGCTATTTCTGCAACGTCGATAGCAGACTTAGCTTTGGCAAGAAGCGATCTATCTATGGATTCTCGAAGACTTTCTACGGATGCTTGAAGACTTTGGATTCGAAAATCGATTTGATTGAGTTTAGAGGTAACGACTGCAAAGTCTACGGCAGACAAACCCAAGTTAGTTAGACCAATAGCAGCATTGAATTTGGTTAAGCCTAAGACAGTGTTTAGTTTACCTCTAGTGTCAATTAGTCTTAGGTTGATCTGCCTCAACTGAATGTTGGCAATAATCCCGTTGACTATGTCCACTGCCGGGATGCAATTGCTAATGCTATCTGCAAGTGTCAAGCCTCCAGTTTCTCTCAGCCAGGCCACCACCCGCTTAGAGGCCACTTCTCGCACCACGCCGCCTACGCCTCGTAGGTTCCATTCTGCAGGCCTTTCAGGATGGCTTCGGGGATCTCGAGGATGACTTGCTCGGCAACCATGAGTCAGGAGCTCCCTGCGTTTGCTGCCGTCAAACTAGCACAGAGAAAACCTTCTGAAAATACTTGTACTTGGAGAGTTCGCCAAGGTTTATTCTCAGTTACAGGGGCAAGAGCCTAGCATAGAGATCTAGCCCTCCTCGCTGTTGCGTTGCCGCCATGTCTGAGCCTGCCGGTCGTCTGGTTTGGAACCACTCCACCCACATTTCCGGGCTGATCCCTGTTCTGGAGCGCCTGACTCGACAACCTGGCATTAAAACCGTAACGCCAGGTGCTCTGTCTTGCAGTCGCGGGCGGATCCCGCAGTTGCAGTTGCGGGTTTCCGTGCCCATTCGAGGGGGCTACAAGTTGGTGGCCCGCAAGGGCAGCAGCGTGCAAGAGGTCTTCGTGGTTACCGACCTCAGCCAGTTGGAGCTGGAAGCAGCGATTCGCCGCTGCTTGGAGTAGATTGGGGTTTTCTTGGCAACGCAGTCCTGCTTTGGGCGCGCCATGTCCCGTGCTAGCCTCAAGCCCGCCCGCATTAGCGCTGTGGTGCCCGGATCCCTGGCGGCAAAGGTGGGCATTCGGCCAGGGGAGGCCCTGGTGAGCATCAACGGCGAGAAGCCCCGCGATCTCATTGACTATCGCTTCTTGTGTGCCGATGAATATCTCTGCCTGGAGATCCTGGACAGCCAAGGGATCCGGCGCATCGTCGAGCTGGAAAAAGACATCGATGAAGATCTGGGGCTGGAGTTTGAGACGGCTTTGTTCGATGGCCTCATCCAATGCACCAACGCCTGCCCCTTTTGCTTCATCGACCAACAGCCCCCTGAAATGCGGGCAACGCTGCACCTTAAAGACGACGACTACCGCCTCAGCTTTCTCTACGGCAGCTACCTCACCCTTACCAACTTGACCGCTGCCGAATGGGATCGCATCGCCCGCCTGCGCCTTTCCCCCCTCTATGTCTCGGTTCATGCCACGGAGCCGGAGCTGCGCAGCCGCCTGCTCAAAAACCCGCGCGCCGGTCTGATCCTGGAGCAGTTGGCCTGGTTTCGCCAACACCGCCTGCAAGTGCATGCCCAGGTGGTGGTCTGCCCGGGCTGGAACGATGGAGAGCACCTCACCCGCACGCTCTTGGATCTGGCCGCTTTTCGCCAACCTGTCGAAGGGATCCCAACCGTCCTCTCGGTGGCGGTGGTACCGGTGGGGCTGACCCGCTTCCGCCCCCCCAATGACGAGCTGATCCCGGTGGATGCCGCCAAGGCGGCGGAGGTGATTGCGCAGGTAGAAGCGCTGCAGGCGCAGTTTCGGCAAGAATTGGGGTCCACCTTTGCCTGGCTGGCCGACGAGTGGTACTTGCTGGCAAATCGAGAATTGCCGCCGGCAGAGCACTATGAAGATTACCCCCAACTGGGGAATGGAGTGGGATCCCTGCGCCTGTTCTTGAGCGAGTTTGAGCAGGTGCGGCTGCCGACTGGGATCCCTTCTCCTCTCAAAGTTCTCTGGGTGGTGGGCAACGCAGTGGAGCGAGCCTTCCAGCCGGTGGTGGAGCGGATGAACAGCATCCCCAGGTTGCAGTTGCATCTTCTGCCCATTGCCAGCCAATTCTGGGGACAAACCCTGACGGTAACCGGACTGTTGACGGGGCAAGACATTCTGGGCGCTTTGAAATCGGTTGAAAACTTGGCAAGTTACGACGGCCTGCTTTTGCCCCAGATCGCCCTCAAGGATGGGGAGCGCTTTTTGGACGATCTCACCTGGCAAGAGTTGCAGGCCCAAGTGGGGATCCCGGTGATGCGGGTGGATGGGGGCCCGGCGGGCTTGCTGCAGGCGGTGCAGCGGCTAGGATCAAGGGCGACCTCGAGCGGGACGCTGTGAGGCTATGCAGCGGCTACAGCGAGGGTTGGTTCTCTTGCTTTGGGCGGGGCTGGGGATCCTGGCCATCACAGCTTTGGCCTCTTTCTATGTCGATCTGGCCTGGTTTGCCGAGCTGAATGCCCTGCCGGTGCTCTGGACGCGGGTGCTGGCTCGCTGGGGGCTGGGCCTGGGCGCCTTTGCCTTTGCCCTGGCAGTGGTGGGATCCAACATCCGCGCCTGCTGGCGGGGGGCAAGCACAGCCGGGGCCTGGGCCATTGCCCTGGGGTTGAGCGGCGGCTTGGCCTGGTCTCTTTCTCAGCACTGGTTCGCGCTGCTGCTCTGGTTGCACCAAGTCCCTGTCGGCGAGTCCGATCCAATCTTCGGTCGCGACCTGGGCTTTTTTCTTTTCGGCCTGCCCTTCTGGGAGACGCTGCAGCAGTGGTGCTTCAACCTAGTGCTGCTCACTTTGATCACGGTGGCGCTTATTTACCTAGTGGAGCTGGGGCTATCGGAGCAGCGGCTGACGCTGGCTCTGTCTTTATTTGCCCAACGGCACCTGCTGATCTTGGGGGGAGCTCTGTTTTTGCTTCGTGCCTGGGGCCATTGGCTGGAGCGCTACGAGCTGCTCTATTCCACCCGCGGCGTCGTCTTTGGCGCCGGCTTTGCCGATGTGCACGCCACTTTGCCAGCTACCACGTTGATGAGCGGGGTGGCTTTCCTGACAGCAGTTGGCTTCTGGGCTTTGGCCCGCCAGGGGATCCGATTCAACCTTCCCTTGTTCAAGTCTTGGTGCCCTGCCTGGGCCAGTTCCCTGCTGGCGCCGGCCCTGCTCTGGGGGGCCTACCTGGGGTTTGGGCTGCTGACCACCCGGCTTTACCCGCAACTGCTGCAAACCCTTTTGGTCACGCCCAACGAGCTGGAGCTGGAGCGCCCCTACATCGAGCACAACATCCGTTTTACTCGCGCCGGCTTTGGCCTGGCCGAGGTGGAGGTCAAGCCCTTCCCAGAAGAGGGATCCCTGACCTGGGAGATCCTGCAGCAAAATCAATCCACCCTGCGCAACGTGCGTCTTTGGGATACAGAACCCCTCTTGGCCACCTATCGCCAACTGCAGGAGATCCGCCCTTACTACCAATTTCCCTATGTGGATGTGGATCGCTACCGCATCGGGGGAGAGCTGCGCCAAGTGATGCATGCAGCGCGCGAGCTGGACTTTGCCCAGGTACCACCGACTGCCCAAACTTGGGTTAACCGGCGCTTTTTCTACACCCACGGCTATGGCCTCACCCTCAGCCCAGTCAACGTGGTTACTGCTGAGGGGCTGCCGGACTTTTTCCTATCGGATATCCCACCGCGGGTTTCCCCCCGCTATCCAGAGGTGGCGCAGGTGCTGCGGGTGGAGCAGCCGGCCCTCTACTATGGCGAGCTGACCACCACCGACGTGTTCGTGGGGGCCGAGGCGCGTGAGCTGGACTATCCCGCTGCCGATCGCTATGTCTACAGCAGCTACCGCGGCACGGGCGGCGTGCCCATCCCCCACCTCTGGCAACGGCTTCTCTACGCCTGGCACTTCCGGGATCTGCGCATCCTTCTCAGCCGCGAGCTCTCCCCCAGCACCCGCTTCCTCTATCGCCGCCAAATCCGGGAACGGGTGCGCCAGGTGATGCCCTTTTTGCTCTACGACCAGGATCCCTACCTGGTAATTCAAGGGGGCAGGCTCTACTGGTTTTTCGATGCCTACACCACCAGCAGCCGCTACCCCTACTCGGAGCATCTGCCCGGCTTCCCCTTCAACTACATCCGCAACTCGGTCAAGGCGGTGCTGGACGCCTACAACGGCAGCATCGACTGGTACATTGCCGACCCTCGGGATCCCCTCATCCAAGCCTACGCCCGCATCTACCCCACCCTGTTCAAGCCGCTAGAGGCCATGCCGGAGCCGCTGCGGCAGCACATCCGCTACCCCCAAGATCTCTTCCGGGTGCAGGTGCAGCAATTTGCCACTTACCACATGACGGATCCCCGTGTTTTCTACAACCGGGAAGACCAGTGGCAGATCCCCAACCAGTTCCGCAAGCGGCGGCGCCTGCCCATGCAGCCCCAGTACCTCATCCTCACCTTGCCAGAGGATCCCCAAAAGGGATCCCCAAACCAGCCCGAGTTTGTCTTGCTTTCTCCCTTCACCCCCCTCAACAAACAAAACATGGTGGCCTGGATGGCGGCCCGCTGCGATGGGGAAAACTACGGCAAGCTGCTGGTGTACGAGTTTTCCAAGCAGCGCCTCATCTACGGCCCAGAGCAAGTAGAGGCGCGGGTCAACCAGGATCCGGCCATTTCCGAGCAAATCGCCCTCTGGAACGAACACGGGTCGCGGGTGAACCTGGGCACCCTGCTGGTCATCCCCATCGAGACCTCGCTTCTCTACATCCAGCCCCTCTACCTGGAGGCAGAACAGGGCCGCCTGCCCCAGCTCACCCGGGTCATCGCTGCCTACGAAGACCGGGTGGTGATGGAGCCCACCCTCAGCCAGGCTCTGGAAGCCCTCTTCTCCCCCACCGGCAGCCGCCGCTCCAACCGCTGAGGCCGGGATCCCTTCTCAGATTTCTAAGGGTAGTTGACAGAACTTAACGGATGATTTAAGGTTAGGTTGTCAATCTTCGCGCTTCCTCAGGGAAGTTTGCCATCATGACCACTGTTATCCAACGTCGCTCAACCAGCAACGTGTGGGAGCAGTTT
>Ga0272447_1000373_pt1 | contig 34945 bp, 46 predicted proteins | sample YNPCB0133_FD_194589 | JGI IMG/M metagenome (GOLD analysis project Ga0272447, IMG submission 194589) | Hot spring microbial mat communities from Yellowstone National Park, WY, United States - YNP-CB-013-3 | ecosystem: Environmental > Aquatic > Thermal springs > Hot (42-90C) > Sediment | place... | reverse complement strand
GGACACTGTTTCAAAAAGGGTGGGAAGTAGTGGAGTTTTTTCCGTATGGGTAAGTATTAGCGTGGCAAGGGTTGTATAGGTGAAGGACAAAACAAAGATGGTTAAAGCCCTTTGGATGGTATCTTCCGGTATTCTTCTTCCAAAGACCACTACCTGACCACTGCCCTTTAGGTAGCTATGAACTACAAGGATTATAACCACCGCGGTGGTGATCTTTATGCCACCACCCGTTCCGCCAGGACCTGTGCCCACAAACATAAGAACTATCAGAAAGAAGAGCGCGCCCTCCGAAAAGCTTTTTAGGTCCACCGTGCTAAAACCTGCAGTCCTTGAGGAAACACTGTGGAAAAAGGCAATAAGGAGCTTTTCCTTTAGGCTGTAGCCTTCCCATCTGATGGTATCAAGCAGGAGAACCAAAAAGCCTGCCACAAGTAGAAAGAGTGTGGATACAAGCACGAGCTTGGTGTGGGTGGAAAGTCTTTGAATTTCCTTTTTTTGATATAGCATGAGCTCGTGGATCACATAAAAGCCCAAGCCTCCCAAGATGATCAAAAGGCTAAAGACTAAATTGAGCCATAGGCTACCCCTGAAGGGTGAAAGCCCTTCGGGCAGTATGTTAAAGCCCGCATTGTTAAAGGCAGAAACCGAATGAAATATACCCATTGCCAAGCTGGTGGGCAGGTCAAAGTGCCTTAGAAAGGATGGAAGGAGAAGCAGGGCACCCAAAAGCTCAACCCCAACAACAAAGGGCACGACCCTTTTGAGAAACCTCACCAAGCCGTGCAGTCCAGGGTAATTGACCGATTCTGCCAAAAGTATTCGGTCCTTTAGGCTCAACTTTCTTCTCAGGAGAATCAAAAAGTAGGTGGTAAATCCCATGTATCCAAGCCCACCTATCTGAATAAGTAGGAGAATTACAGCCTTTCCAAAAGGTGTAAATGTCTTGTAAGTATCTACTACCACAAGACCCGTAATGGAAACTGCAGAGGTGGCGGTGAATAGGGCATCCAGGAAGCTAATCCCTTCGTAGGTGGATATGGGCAGATAGAGTAGCAAAGTCCCGATGGCTATTACCACCAAGTAAGAGAGAAGTATTATTCGGTGAGGCGTCATCAGGAAAGGATTATAATTAAAAATATCAGGGCTGGTAGCTCAGCCGGCAGAGCAACGGACTCTTAATCCGTGGGTCGCGGGTTCGACTCCCGCCCAGCCCACTTTTTAGCATGGAAAAGCAAGAGCTTTCACATATATTGGTCATACTGGCAGGACTTTTGAGGGCAGCAGGTATCACCTGCATGATATCCCTTATCTTCTTGGGTGCCCGACCCAGATACATCTTTCTCATAGCCCTCCTAACGTTAGGTGGCATATTCACCACAGATAAAGGAGCCCGAATGCTATTACACACACAGTAAAAGGCTTTGGACTGTCCTAAACCAAAAAGAAGTAGGCGTAAGCAAGCCCAGCTAATATTCTATAGATGCCAAAGGGTAAAAAGCTGTGGGTGGATATAAACTTCAAAAAGAGCTTTACAGACAGCAGGGCGGTTAAAAAGGATGTGATGAAGCCCAATGCCAGAAGGTGAAACTCTTGGGTTGAAAATTGAGAGTGGGATTTGTAAAGGTCATAGCCCGTGGCTATCAGCATGGTGGGGACTGCCAGCAAAAAGGAAAACTCCGCCGACTGCTTTCTGTTTAATCCCATCAGCATACCACCGATGATAGTGCTGGCACTTCTGGAAACTCCCGGAACCATAGCCAAAGACTGAAATAAGCCTATTACAAAAGCCTTTTTTAGAGGTAGCTCTCTGATGTTCTGAAGATAGCAAAACCTTTCGCAGAACCTGTCCGCAAAGAGCAGAAAAACTCCACCCAACACCAAGCTAACAACCACCACCAGGTCGTTTCCGATAAGGTAGCCCTTAATAAACTTGTAAAGGGAAAATCCCAGCAGTCCAGTGGGCAAAAAGGCTACTATTATTCTCTTCCAAGTTTCTAAGTCCCTAAGCAAAGTCCCAAAATATAGAACTGCCACTGCAAGGATGGCACCAAGTTGGATGGAGATCTCAAAGCTCTTTGTGAATTCCGAATGGTCAAGTCCCAAAAGGTGGGCAACTAATATGAGATGCCCAGTGGAAGATACGGGCAAAAATTCAGTGAGCCCCTCCACAAAGCCAAGGATTATAGCGTGCTTGACTTCCATCAACCTTGCTCCAAAAGGACTCTCCTTAGGAGCTCCCGGTCTCCTTTAACTTCCTCCAAGAGGGCTCGGACGCTTCCTAAAACAAAGAAGAGTTGCATCCTCACAGGGAAAAGGTTGTCCTTTTCTATCCAGAGCTTCCATCTTCCCTTTGGTCGCAGTAGCCCTTTTGTTTCCACATTGGGGCTCACATCCACAACCTTTGCGAAGTAGTTGCCCGCGGGCACTTTAATTTCCTCCTCTCCCGCCACTTTGTAGGGTATGTGATACTTTTTGTCGTCGTAAAACATCTTTATTATGCCTTCGCCATTTTGGATAGAGTCTTTGTAGAGCATAAGGCTTGCTGTGTATGGGTCTGGATAGCCCTCAAAGGGATAAACCCTTTCCTCCTCCCTTTCCACCTTATCTGTTAGCTCCACATAGTGGGTTTCCTTTACATAGACCTTAGAGTTTTTAAAGATGTAGTGCTGTTTTCTTTTAAACTCGCCCTCCTCTTGATGGTAGAAGAACTCTTTGGGCATCAGGTTTTTTGCAAATATGACCGCATATCCATAGTTATAAACCCTTTTTACGAGCCCTCCCACGTTTATAGTTTTGGCATAGCTGGAAACCACAAGGTCATCCCCCTGCAATTTGTAAGTTATACATGTTTGGGCTACGGGAAAAAATAGATAGTATGCTTTGTAGCACAGGGTTAGATCTTTGGCAAGTAGGCTAAGAGGCAAAAACAAAAGCAGTAAGAACATCAAGGAGCATTATAATATAGGCTTCTTTTATACATGATGAAATTTAAAATCTCAGTCCTTATAATAAGCTTGTTTAAGGGCTATCCATTACCTCTGATAATACCATGGGAACAGGTTAAACCTGTATCCCTGCTGCCATCTTGGGGGATGGGTAGCCCTTTAATAAGCTTAGCAGTCATCCCTGATGGTGGAAATGGGGCAGGTTTTACCTGACCTCTCAAAGAATAGTGGGAGGCTGTTTAAATGCTATATGCAGGTGTAGATGTTAGCAAAGACAAGGTTAGTGTGGCAGTTTTAACAAGCGGAGGAACCAAGCTAACAAGCGGGGACTTTGACATCACAACGGAAGGGCTAAGGCTTTTGGAACTGACTTTAAAACATCTAAAGGACGAGATAAGCATGTTTATTGAACAGACAGGGACTTATTCAATGCCTGTAATTCTCTATCTAATGGAAAGGGTGGAAGGGTTAAGGATTTACTTAGTGGATGGGCTTAACTTTAGCAGGTTTATAAAGCTTGAAGGAAGGAAAAAGCAAGACAAGGCGGACGCAGTCAGTTTAGCGGAGTATTTAAGGCGAGGACTACCAGCAAGGCTAATAACAAGCAAGGACATAAAGGCATACGGGTTAAAGGTTCTGATAAGCGAAAGGGAGCACTTGCTAAAGGTCAAAAACCAAATAGAGAACAGACTAAGGCAACTTATAGAGACAGTATTTCCAGACAGTAAGACACTAACCAAACAGGTTTTTTGGTCAGAGATAAGGAAGGGAAGGGCTATCCTTGACTGGAAAAGGCTAACGGACAAGGCGGAAGTCTTATCCACCATCCTAAGGGAAAGGAAAATATGGCTGGAAATAGTCCATAGCTTGGAGGAAACGGAAAGGGAAATAAACGCATTCCTACGGGCATACTATCCAGAGGATGTGGAAATTCTGAAAAGCTTTGGGTTCTCAGAGACAACCATAGCATACTTCATAAGTGTTTATGTGGATGTGGAAAGGTTTAAAGATGTTAAGGCTTTTAAAATTTATATGGGCTTGGGACTGAGAATATACCAGTCAGGGAAAAAAGAAAAAAATGTAGTCAATAGCTACACCAACAAATACATAAGGAAACTGCTTTATATGTATGTAATCCAAGCGGTAAGGGAAAGAAGCAACCACAGGAGAGTTAAAGACTACTACCTTAAACAGGTGGAGAAGGGCGGGAGTAAGAAAAAGGCAATAATAAAGACTGCTGGAAAGGTCATCGAATGGGTTTATTACTGTCTTAAGCATAAAGAACCCTTTAACTGGGAGGCTAACCATGAAACACAACAGGAAGACCTTAGCCAAGTTAATAGCGGACAGGCTGAAGATTAAAGAGGAAACGGTGGAAAGGGTAATAAAAGAGTTTGTGGAAACGGTGCGGGAGGAAGTCAGAAAAGGAGGAATAATTGAAATCCGAGGGCTGGCAAGCTGGAGAAAGAACGGAAAGGGAAAAGTAAAGGTTAAAAACTTCATAAAGGAGGGTTAAAGATGGAATGGATGGACTTTAAACACATCCCAGCTAAGCAGGTTATGATTGCTAAGGTTATTGAAGTGTTAGAAGAAGTGGAACCCAACCTCTGGAGGGTAAGAGTAAAACACGCATGGGAGGAAGTGCTATTGATAGCGGGAGAAAGACCACAAGAGGGAGAAATCTTAGACCTTTATCCTGTGCCATACGAACAATGGAAAGAATGGACACAAGGGCAATAAAGGAACAACTCAGGGAAATAGAGGAAGAACTGAAAAGGGAAACCCTTAGGCTGTGCGGAGAACTTGGGATTAAGGACAGAACCCTAAAGAACTTTGAATATAAGACAATAAGCCTGTGCATGCTTGAAATCCGAACGGAGGGCGGGCGGGTCTATAGATACCAACAGCTTAAGGGAGAACTGGAAAGAGGAAAGACCATAACCGTAAACAACTGGAGGCATGAAGAGACACCATTTAGAACCCTTAACAGACTTATTAACCTTTACAGGGCGGTTAAGGGCATAATAAAAGCCAACGAATACCTAAGAAGGGAACCCTATTAATTTATCACGGGCGGACTAAGAGAAGAAAAACCCAGAAAAGAACGGCAAGGGACATAACAAAAAGCCAAAGCCAAAAGGCAAAGGGAGTAGGAGAAGGTTTATATTGCCCTGGAGGAGAATAAGAACCCTGAGAAGGCTTAAAACTGGACAGAAACCTTTTAACATTCTCAAAGTCTGGAAGTTTGGAATGCTGAACCTCTGGGTCTGAACCCTTCCTCTCCTTCCTCATGTAGTCCCTGTCATATAGTCCCATAGCAAAACCTCAACTTAGGGGTAAAAATTTTAACCCTTAAGTGCGGGACAGGTGCAAAGTTTAAAATTAGGTTATATATAATACAAGCCCACAGGCAGGCAGGCTTACGCCCTGCCCCTGCCCTGCTTGGATAGGAGATGAAAAAATAAAAAGTGGAAAGCTTGGGTGCAGTCCTTTGCCATATTTCCCTGTAGTCCGAGGGCTTGAACCTGTCCGCTGGTATGCCCTTACGGGCAAACTCCCTCCCTCTCCTCCCCAAACTATGCTATGCATTGAATGGTTACGGACAGTCCGAGATAGCTTGCGGGCAATCCGAGGGCTTAAGCTTAGTCAGAAAGGGAAAAGAAAAGGGAAGAGAAAATAAAAAATGAATGTTTCCCCTTGCCAGCCCTGAAGAATATTATAGCTTCGCTTCGCTACGGCGTCAAGGGTGCTTCGCTTCGCTTCGCATCCCTTCGCTTCGCTACGGGACTTGCGCCCTTGACGCCTCGCTTCGCTTCGCTGATTTAAAATTCGTGGGCTGGCAAGGGAAAGCAAGGTGTTAGACAGGGCAAGGATGGCGGGCAGTCCGAGATAGCTTGCATGCAGTCCGAGGGCTTGCGTGCAGTCAAAAGAAAATTTTTTTCAAGGCGGGCAGGCGGGCGGGCTTTGGCTTGTTTGTTATGGGATTTCTACAACCTTCACAGAGGGATTTAAAACATCCTCAGAACTGTCGGGCGGGCGGGCGGAAGGGCGGGCAACTTCAATAACGATATAGCCATAGCCACCACTGGAAGGAGAGGGAGAAAGAAGGGAAGAAGAAGCAGAGGGAGAGGAAGGAAAAGAAGAGGAACCAGAGGAAACGGAAGGACGAGAGGAAGGATAGGAATAAGAGGGAGAGGAGACAGAAACGGAGGGAGTAGGAGAGGAACCAGAGGGAGAGGGAGAACCAAAGAAAGAAGGCCTTTTTTCATTCTTTACTTCTTTCTCCTGAGACTGAGAAACATTAGGCTTGGGAATTATTCCACCGTGGGCTTTAACATACGAACCAAGCTGAATAATGGCAAAGAGGGCAGCAGCAAGGGCAACAAAAAGCATAACGGGAGGCTTGCCCTTAACCCCTTTCATATGTTCCACAAGGGCGGAACGATAAAGGGCAAAGATTTTAGGGTCATACTTGATTACGGTCTTCTTTACGGGAACACCACCGATTATGGTTTTTAGCACCACCATACTAGAAATGCCAAAGATACGAAGGTTTATAAGGCGGAGTTCAATCTCAACAAGGTTTCTTATGGCTTTGTTCATCCTCTGTATGCTTTGGGTGATAATGAAGAAGTCAAGCCCTAAGTGTCTGTGGTAGTCAAAGAAGAATTTTTGAAGCTGGGTTAATTCTGTGTCTTCGTCAATGATGGACTGGAACTCATCCAGATAGAAGAGAACCTTTCTATAGCCCAACTCACCAAAAAGCTTGGGAAGTATGAACCTCTTCCAGTAATCCACATTTAGAACTGTTAAAAAGGCATTCCTGTAATTGCCATCGTAATGCATATTACAAAAGGAGAGGGCAGTAGCGAGGAACTCGTCCAAAGTCCAAAGGTTATTAACTTCTTTCCCGAGATAAAAGGAAAGCTTAGCCCTGTCCAAGCCGTCAATGTTAGAAACAACAAGGTTAGTATCCTTTTTTAAGTCCTCAACAATCCTTTTAACTGCATAATAGGATTTGCCCGCCCCCGGAGTTCCTGTTATAAAGACTATAGCCATGGCTTAGACCCTGAAGAAAGGAATAAGGTTCAGAATAAACCTAACAGTTAAGGCTGTTCCCAATATGCCTATAGCCTGAGGAATTCCTGAATTGGCAAGGAACCAGTTATCAATGGTCAAGGAAGCCAGAGGAGATATAGGGATAGAAATGGCAGACAGCACGGAAAGGACAAAGGAAAAAATGCCCTGAAGGATAAGGACAAAAGAACAATACAAGGCACACATGGCTAAACCCTCCTTATTGGGATATTTTTCCAAAGTTCAAAGATTGACATAGACACCAAAAGGGCAGAGATAAAGCCAAAGATGGAAGCAAGCCCAACGAAAGAGTAAAAGATTAAGTCCCTTAGCCCATCAAAATTAGCATAAAGCATTTGTTCCTGTTCCCTACACTTATCACGATTGGGAAGGGCATCCTCAAGCGTGTTAGTCAGGCTAATCACAGAAACGACCTCTTGGGTTAAAAGCCAGTTAATGGCAGGGATTAGTTCCTCCTCGGGAGAGATTTCAACCACAACCTCAACCTCAGGGACAAGAGAAATATCAGGAGAAACATAAGGAGAACACCGAGAAGGCGAAGGAGTAGAAGGGCGGACAATAAAACGGCGAGGAGCAGGCATAGGAAGAGGCTGAACTAAAGTATCAGGGTCAAGCTGAGGGAGAAGGTCAGGAGAAACCTCAACCTGTGGAAAATCTCCCAGAGGAAGAGGAAAAGGATTTAGATAAGGAAAAAGATCACGGAGAGGCAAAGCCCGAGAAATAGTCCAACAGATTTCCCCTTTCTCATCATCTGTTAAATCATCAAAGTTAGGAGGGAGAGGGTCATATTCAGGAACTGAAGGAGAAGAGTTAGGAGGATGAACACGGGGGATATTAGGCATAGGGAGGGAAATCTCTTTAGGATGGGTGGAAGGATTTGCAGGGTCAAACTCACAAACACGACGGCATGAACAACTTCCAGTATAGCCCTCTGGAACCCGAGAGTGAAAGCAGTTATCAACTACATAATGAATTTGAACATCACAACTACAAACATAACAAGGGTCATAAGTATAATACCACACCCCGCAATCATGCGAAGGGATATAATCACATCTTGCATCCCTTGTATAGTAATTATTACAAACACTTAAATAATCATCCATTGCTGGATCACAATACCAATTGGAAACAAGGCGGGAACGATAAAGGGCATAACCAGTTCCATAGTAACCAACAGGAGCACCAGACATAAAGGGAAGCGGAAAAGAAGCAGAAGCATATTGAAGGTAATAACCAGCTAAAACTCCACCCAACCCATTAGGATAATCTCCAGAAACACCCTGAGGAACCATAAGAACATTGCCACTGCTATATTCATGCCCTACAAAAGGAGAACCATACCAGTAATAAGGCGACCAGTCAGAATTTGCAACAATGTTATAACCTACTAAACGGCCACCCTCACATATAGCATAAATGTTATACCAAGTAGAACCAGCAACACGAGGAACCGCAGGGCAAGGCTGACCAATCTCAGGCAGATTAGAAAGGTCAGGCAAAAGTGAAGGGCTAAAACCATTGGGAATGATAAACCCAACACCAAGCCCTGAATGATTAACACTTTTCCACTGAAGATATAAAAGGCGACGGAGTAAAAGGGACTGGTTCTCTACGAGATTAACATAACCGAACTCAAAAAGCGGGTTAAAAAGCACCCGAAAACCAAGCTTAGTAATCTCAGAAACTGAGGAAAGCAAGCCAGAGAGAAGGCGGTTAAAAAGCCTTGTGTTATTAGCAGAGTTCTTTAAATAAAAAAGGTCAGGGTATAACTCCCCCAGGGCGGGAACCACTACCTCTATACTTTGCTTGAGTTCTAACTGACTAATAACCAAAGCCCTTAGCTTGCTTTGCATATCCATGGCAGGGTGAAAGGTAGAATAAGAACGAGGATTTTGGATGAAGTCCATATAAACATCCTTAGCAGAGGCAAACTCAGAGAGGGCGGTTTGGTAAGCTTGTTTTTTTATACGGAAATTATCAAGCTTGCCATAATCAACATCAGGAGAATTAGCCCACATCCTTTCCAGAATTTCCAACGAGTCAGAAAGGGCGGAAGACCCTTCATAAAGGTAGTTCAAATACTGAACGACGGCATCATTATCCACCTTAGACATCTGAAGTTTAGCGGTATAGACCACGGAAGCAGGGAAGCCAAGACCAAAGAGAAAGAGAAAAAGAACCCACCGCATAGCTACCTGCGGAAGATGATAAAGTAGCTAAGGATGGTGGCAAAGATAATCCAAGCGGTCTTAAGAGACATCAAAAGCAAACGCATAAGAGGGTGATTTGCTATATCAATAGTGGTATGGATGAAGGGAGGGAGATTAACCTCAATAGGTGGCGGAGGGTTATCTGCAACATTCAAAAGGAAGGAGGAAAGGAAAAGGAAAAGGTCAGTGTTTTTAGCAGAGTTTATAAAGTCTTCCAGAACCTGAGAGATTGAAGGACAGGAACAGGAAGAAGAACAATAAGAGTCATCAACTATAAAAACGGAATTCCTTTCTCTGCAAACGCAAGCCTGACCCTGTCCAGTATATTCAAATCGGCAAGTTAAGGCAAGGGCTGAATAGGAAGAAAGGAGGAAAAGGAGAAAAGCAATAACCACCTTCATTTTGCAGACCTCTTAAGGGCTTTACCTAACAAAATGGCGGAAAAGGTTCCAAGAACGGTGGAAAGACCTAAGACCATCTTAAGAAAGTCCGATTTAAACTCCTGTACGGTTTGGTTTAATTGGTTAAGGGCATTCACATAGTCCAAACACTCACACTTAGACTGAGCAAAGGCAAAGGCTAACAGACTAAAAAACAACCCTAAGAACCGCATAAGAACCCCCCAGAAGACCAAAGGCAAAAGCAGAACCTATAAAGACCTTCAAAAAGCCTTCCTTTACACCCTTAAAGGTATCTATCAGGTCATTAACAGACTGGCAAGCAAAACCTGAACCTGAACCCGAACCACCAAAATCAGGGATGAAATCAAGAAAACAGGGAAAGGAAGAACAGGAGAAAGAGGGAGAATTATCCTCAGAGGAAGAAGAAGAAAAACAATCAATAACACCAGAGTCAGAAACCCGACAATTTAAAAAGACATTCTCACAGGAGGCAAACATTGCAGAACAAAAAGGGAACTCATAATCAAAAAAAGGGTCTGAAGGGTCATACACGAATTGCACACGGACATTATCATAGACACGAATGCAAACACAACCGAGTTCAGCATAAGGTGGAGAAGGTTCAAAGCTGGCAGGATAACAGCATTCTCTTGAAAAGGCGGGCAAGGAACCCGCCAGAATTACCAAGAGGAATAGGAGAATAGGAAGGCGTGGCATTATGCCCTGTTCAATGCTTTCTTTATTGCCTTGTAGGTGAGGAAGAATATCAGGATGGAAGCAACCGCAGAGAGAAGCCCTTGGATACCACTAACGAGGCCATTTACAGCATTCATTGCATCATCAAGTATTCCAGCATGGGCAAAGCCAGAGAAGGCAAGCAAAGACAAGCCAGAAACAACAGCTAAGTTAAAAAGTTTCCTCATGATGGCACCTCCTTCAAGGGTTTTTGGGTTTGGGATTGATTGATTGATTGGTTTAATTGATTGGTTAATTGGCTTTCATAGTGTTTAAGGACAACATCATAAACGGAATGCCAGTAATAGCTATCCTCTTTACCCTTAGACCAGTCTATAGGAAACGGAAGCCTTTCCACCTCATCCAGGAAGGCAAGAACGACCTTTTTAATGTGGGCTTTATCATCTTTGAAGAGGAAAAGGAAGGCATAGGGAGAGGAGTAGTATTTGAAGAAGTCCCTAACTTTTTTCTTTGCCATGGTTTCCACCTCATAGCTTTTTTAAAATCCATATGGGAATGGTAAGCACCCAGATAAAGAAGAAAACACCAGTAAAGAAAGGCACACTCCCAACGAAAGCAGAAGTAAAGGCGGAAACTATATCAGCCACTATATCCATCACTTAGTCCCTTTCTTATCATCCACCACGGGAATGGGAGAAGAGAAGTCCTCAAAGGCAGAAAAGCCACCCACCGATGGAAAGGTATCACCCAAAGAAATGGTCAAACCTGAGATAGGGACATCGATAACAAGCCCTGGAGAGATTGGAAGGTTAGCGGGTGCGGAGACAACCAGATATAAGGGAAACTCTGGCCTTTCATTTCTTAGCCTACCATAAAGCTGATATATGGCACCCTGACGACCATTCTTTTCCCAAGTTCTCCTTTTTTCCACGAGAAGAACTTGAAGCTTAAGAGGAGACCCAAAGGTTTCCATATTGCACCCCCTGTTAAGGATTTCATTATTTAATGTAAGGGATGGGAAAAAGGGAAGAAAAAAACCAAGCTTTTTAAGTTTAAGGATAAGTGAAAAATAGGCAAAAGTTAGGAAAAGGGAGAGGGTTAAAGTGGGAAGTGTTTTTAACTTAATGCCAAGTTTTAGGATTACATATTCCTAAAGACCTTAGACAGGGGGAGAAGTAATCCATCCTTCTCTAAAGACCCGCAATTATAAAAGCACCTGTAAAACTCAGGAAAGGCTATACCCAGAGGCTTGTAATAGAACCTGTAAAGGGTAGAGATAGGGACAAAGCCATAAAGGGAAGCTTGGGAAGTATCAAAGGCAACCCTCTTTAAAAGCCTTGACATGAAGAAAAGGCGAACCCGAAAATACCACATAAGGAGGGTAGAAAGGCGAACCCGAACCTCTCCATCCGAGGAAATGGAAAAAGACCAATATTTATGGTGGGACTTTACCAGATATTTTAGAAGGTAAGCTTTTATTTTTTCTGTGTCCCTTCCTATAAATTCAATATCTACTCCTTGGAAGGCGGAGAGGCTTTTTCCTGTCCTTGTATCCTTCCACCATTTATAAATCTGTTCCACCTTGACAAAGGGAAAGGACACGAGAAGGTGAATATGAGGATAACCATCTTGGTGAGCCTCAAGAACGGCAAAATAAGGGAACTGTTCTATTCCATACTTCTTTTTTAGATAGACACGGAAACGGCGGAGGAAATCAGATAGCCAAGTTCCAATATAAGCCCAAGCATCCTGAATAGATATATCCCTACTTAGGGTTAAGGTGATAAGAACCCAGTTAAGCTTTGGGATTTCCAAATGCTTTAGCCAAGCGTAATAATCAACACGAAAATAACGAAGCTTTGGCATGCTTACGATTGCCTTTCTAGAGGAGGAGAAAACAGGAAGGCGATTTAGCTTTTGGAGATACCAAAGGACATATAACTTAGCAAGTTCAATAGCATTATGGGAATTTCTCACATCACGGCCACCTTCCCAATCCGAGAGGACATCCAGAAGGTCAGGGTTTAGTTCATTAATGTTATAGGTGATGTAATCCACAAGAATAAGATAAAACAAGGACAAGAGAAGAAAAGGGCAAAGATAGGAGGAAGTAAGGAACAGGTTAAGGGATTAAGTCCATAGGGAAGTAAGAGAAAGGAGTAAATGGAAATATGATTTATATCATATTGGGAGGACTTGACAAAAAAATATAATGGTGGTATGCGAGTTAAAGTTCTGATCACCCCCAAGGAAGGACTTTTGGACCCGGAGGGGAGGGCGGTAAAGGAGATCCTTGAGGATAACGGATACAAGGTTAAGAGTGTAAGGGTGGGCAAGGTGGTTGAGTTGGAGGTGGAGGACCCATCCCAAGTTAAGGAGATGGTGGAAAAGTTCCTATACAACCCTCTCATAGAGGAGTACGTAATAGAATGAAGTTTGGTGTTTGCGTTTTTCCGGGTTCCAACTGTGATTACGACACTTACTATGTGCTCAGGGATGTGGTGGGGGCAGAGGTTAGGTTTCTGGACTTTAGGGAGACTAAGATACAGAACATAGACTGCGTGGTTTTGCCCGGGGGCTTTTCCTTTGGAGATTACCTTAGGGCTGGTGCGTTAGCAAGCAAAACACCCATCGCAAAGGCTCTAATGGATTTTGCCCAAAAGGGTGGCTTTGTGGTGGGGATATGCAATGGCTTTCAAATTCTCACCGAGCTTCACCTCCTGCCGGGTGCCCTGCTTAAGAACGAAAATCTGAGGTTTGTTTGCAAGGATGTTTATTTGAGGGTGGAAAACAGTTCAACCCCCTTCACAAAAAAGTTAGAAAAGGGAGAGGTTATCCGAATGCCCATAGCCCACGGAGAGGGAAGGTTTTATGTGCCGGAAGATGAGTTAAAACGGTTGGAAGAGAGGGGACAGATTCTCTTTAGATATTGCCAGGAGGACGGCTCCATCACAAAGGAAGCCAACCCAAACGGTTCTGTGGGCAACATTGCAGGCGTTTGCAACGAAACTTTTAATGTCTTTGGTTTGATGCCACACCCTGAGAGGGCTTGTGAGGACCTTCTGGGCTATTACGATGGGTTATTGCTTTGGTATTCATTGATCAGTGCCTGAAGTGTCTGGTTCCTGTAAATATTAGGGCTATCCCATGCTCGTCGCAGGCGGATATGACCTCCTTGTCCCTTATACTTCCACCGGGTTGAACTATAGCGGTTATACCCTCTTGGGCGCATATATCCACGCTGTCCCTGAAGGGCAAGAAGGCCTCCGAAGCCATTAATGCACCCTTTAGGTCAAAGCCAAACCTTTTAGCCTTGGCGATGGCACACCTTAGACTATCCACCCTTGAGGTGTTGCCCGTGCCTATTCCCAAGGTCTGCCCATTTTTTGCAAGGACCACTGCGTTAGACTTGGCAAACTTACACACTTTAAAGGCAAACTCCAAATCCTTTACTTCCCTCTCAGTGGGTGCCCTTTTGCTTACCACCTCCCACCTTTCCCAGTTTGTAGCGTCCTCCTCCTGCAAAAGATAGCCACCGGAGACCTTTTTTATATCCCAGTAATAGGAAAATCCCAAACTGCGAACCACCCTAAGGTTCTTTTTAGTGCTTAAAATCTCAAGGGCTTTTGGCTCATACTCAGGGGCAACCACCACCTCCAAAAACATCTCCGTCAAAAGCTTGGCACATTCTTCATCCACTTTGCAGTTAAAGGCTACAATGCCACCAAAGGCGGACTCTGGGTCTGCTTCTTTTGCCTTCAAAAAGGCTTCTGAGGGACGCTCTCCCAAGGCGGTTCCGCAGGGGTTGTTGTGCTTTACGATCACACAGGCGGGCTTTTCAAACTGAAAGACAAGCTTTAAGGCGGAGTCCGCATCCAGGTAGTTGTTAAAGGACATATCCTTTCCTTGCAGGACCTCCGAGTTGGCAATCCCAAGGTCTTCCAAAGGATCGCTAAAGAGCCAGCCTTTTTGATGGGGGTTTTCTCCATACCTTAGACCCTTTACAAGCTTTAAGGGAATTGCCATGTGTGAAAACATCTCAGAAATGCCAAACAGGTTTGTCAGGGCGTTGGAGATCAAAGCGTCGTAATAGGCGGTCAAGGAAAAGGCTTTTACCGCCAAGTACTTTCTGTCTTCCAAGGTAAGGCTTTTTTCTCTAAGTTTTTGGGCAACCCAGCGATAATCTGCAGGGTCGCAGACCACCAGGACCCTGTAAAAGTTCTTGGCGCTTGCCCTTATCAAGGCGGGACCACCAATATCCACAAACTCCATAAGTTCCCTTTCTTCCAAGCCTTCTCTGAGCTTTTCCTCAAAGGGATAAAGATTTACCACCACCACATCTATGGGCTCTATTCCCAATTCCTGAGCCTGCCTTTTATCTTCCTCCACCCAATCCCTCATGAGTATTCCACCGTGAATGAAAGGATGCAAGGTCTTTACCCTTCCACCGAATATTTCGGGAAAGTTTGTGATCTGCTCTATCTCCTTTACCCTTATCCCTCTTCCCCTGAGGTATTTGGCTGTGCTTGAAGAGGATACGACCTCATAGCCAAGCTTCTGTAAAGCCTTTGCCAGCTCCTCTACACCCTCTTTGTAATAGACAGAAATTAAGGCTCGCATGGAGTGTTTTATTATACCTCTATCCCATAGAGCTTTATCTTTCTGTAAAGGTTGGAAAGGTCTATGCCTATTACCTCTGCCACCTTTTTTACGTCTCCGTTGTATTCCCTGAGCTTTTTCTGTATAAAGAGCTTTTCAAATTTCTGCTTTGCGGTTCTCAAGTCCTTCTCTTCAAAGAGTTCTCCCAGATCCTCTTGGTAGGTTATACCCAAAAATCTCTCCACGTCTGCCTTTGAGATCTCTTCTCCCTCGTGAAGTATGCATAGTCTTTCCACAAAATTTTTGAGCTCCCTCACATTCCCTTTCCATCGGTTGGATTTCAAAAGTTTCAGGCTATCTTCTGTGAAGTGCTTTTTGCAGTGGTATTTTTTCAAAAAGAATTCCACCAAGAGATGAATGTCCTCCTTTCTTTCCCTCAAGGGTGGGACCTCTATGACCACGCCCGCAATGCGGTGGTACAGGTCCTCCCTAAAGCTTCCCTCCTCCACCATAGCCTTTAGGTCCTTGTTGGAGGCGCTTATAAGCCGAAAATTGGAGGTTATTGTTTGATTTCCACCAAGCCGGCTGAACTGCTTGGTTTCTAAAACCCTAAGTAGCTTTGCCTGTGCCTTTGGGCTGAGGTCTCCGATTTCGTCCAAAAAGAGGTTGCCCTCGTGGGCAAGCTCCAACTTTCCTTCCTTTCTTGAATGGGCAGAGGTGAAGGCACCCTTTTCGTAGCCAAATAGTTCCGCCTCAAAGAGCTCATCGGAAAGGTTGGCACAGTTTAGGTCCACAAAACGCCTTCTACCCGAGAGCCTATGCACCTGCCTTGCTACCAGTTCCTTTCCCACACCACTCTCTCCCAGGATTAGCACGCTAAGTTCGCTTTTGGCTACCTTTCTTATGAGCTCCTTGACCGCCATTATTGCCCTGCTGTTTCCCACCATCTCCTCCCCTTCCTCTTCACCAAAGGAGAGCTCTAAGGCTTTTTTTAGTGTTAGAAGCAATCTCTCCATAGAAAAGGGCTTTTCAAGAAAGTCATAGGCACCTTCTTTTATAGACCTCACCGCATGCTCCGTCTTTCCGTGCCCAGTGATCACAATTATGGGAGAGAGTGGCAGTTGTTCCCTCAGTTCCCTTATAAAGTCCAAGCCGTTGCCGTCCGGTAGCCAAAGGTCCAAAAGAACTCCATGAAAATACTCCCTCTGAATTAACTCTCTGGCTTTTGCTATGCTCTCTGCTATGCCTACCTCGTAGCCTTCTTCCAGAAGGATGGTTCGCAAAGCCTGGCTTACGCTTTTATCATCCTCCACCAAAAGTAGCTTGCTTTTAGGATTTAAAGTGGTCAAAGCCCTGTGCCTCCAAAGGAGCTCCGTCTAAAAACACACCCTCTCCCTCCTCCACAGTGCCTATTTGGGTCATATCCAAGAAAGGGTTTAGCTTAGAGGGAGGGTGTGTAAAAAGCAGTTGATAGTCCTCTCCGCCCCGGAGGGCATAGCTGTATGGGTCCTTGCCATGCCTTTTGGCATACTCCAAAAGCTCCTTTGAAAGTGGCAGTTTTTCCTTCTGGACAGAAAACCTTAAACCGCTTCTCTTTGCCATGTGTTGGATGTCCGAGGATAGCCCGTCGCTTATGTCCATGCTGGCGTTGGCATACCTGGAAATGTGGGCGATGTAATCTATCCTTGCGGTAGGTCTTAGATGTCTTTCTATAAGCCTGAGCTCAAAGTCTTCGTAGTGTCTTTTTTCCATCAGGATCAGCTCCAAACCCGCAAGGGCATCCCCCAAGGTGCCACTTACAAAAATACCATCCCCCACCTTGGCACCACCCCTTCCTACAAACCTTTCCGCCAAGCCCACCCCAAAAAGGTCTATGCCAAGGCGTTCCGATTTGACCACATTACCACCCACGAGCTTTACACCGTAAAACTCACAAGCCCTTGTGATACCCTCATAAAGCTCATCCACCTTTTTTAACTCCACGTCGGGCAGGAGGAGGGTAATCAGCAAATAAAGAGGCTTTCCGCCGTTGGCTATGAGGTCGCTCACGCAGGCGCTTACCCCCTTCCAACCTACTGCAGACATGGGATAAGAGCCTAAAAAGTGCCTCCCCTCCAAGAGGGTATCACAGCTCAAAAGCAGAAGGCTCTCCCCCACCTTCACACAAGCGGTATCATCTCCCACCTCCTCAAGGGAAAACCGTCCTTTCAGATGCTCTATGAGCCCAAATTCGCCAAGTTGGGAGACCTTCATTCTGTGAATATCTGCCCCTCTATGGGCTGGACTATTACCCCTTTCTCTTCCAAGAACTTTATTGCCCTGTCTATTTCCTCTGCTTCTCCGTCAATTTCAACGGTTAGAATGCCCGTATCCTTTGACACCTTTGCGGTCCTTATGTTCACCACCACATCAAAGTTCTTACACAGGGCACAGAGCAAGGGCTCCTTTACCTTGTCCTCCGGATAGATGAGCTGAACCCTGATAAAGTTCATAGAAAGATTATAATCTAAACTCCCCAAAGCAAAGGTGGGCGGTGTAGTGTTTTTTTATGCGGATTACCAACTGACTGTCCATCCTTTGGGCATGCCTTTGCAAAAGCTTTAGCCCCAAGCCCATGCCTCCTTTCGCATTTTCCACAAAGTCATTTCTCACGCTGAAGAGCACTCGGTCCTTGCCCACGGAGACCCTCAGATGGACAAAGCTTTTTGAATACTTCATGGCGTTGCTAAGGAGGTTATAAAGCACATCCTCCAAAACCCGCTCGTCCGTATACAGGTAAAGATCTTTTCCTTTCCTGAAGATAAACTTTTTTTCCTTTATCTCCTCCTCAAAAAGGGCAAGCACATTCTCCAGCGTCTTCCAAAAATCCACCCAAACCTTGACAGGCTTTAGCTCCTCCTCCGATAATCTAAGAATCAAGCTAACGTCCTTCTCAAGCCTCTTTATGCTTCTTTGCATCCTACCTAAGGCTTGAGGAGAGTTGGTTTTTTGCAGAAGGCTCAGGTTTGTCTTTTGAACCGCAAGAAAGTTTCCAAGCTTGTGGCTTATGGACTTTACTAAATACATGCCAAACTCCCTACCCTCCTCCACGCTTTTCCAAAGTCTGTCCAAAGCCAACTGATAGACCAAAATCAAAGAAAAGATCAGCAAAAATTGAAAAAAGAATAATCTCTTTAGGCTTGGCTTTATGCTCTCCGTTAAATACTCTTCCCTTACAGCCACATAGACATTTTTAGAAGGGTCGGATGGGTCCCTAAAGGAAAAGGAAAAGCCCCTCGGAATTTCCTCGGAGACAAAGAAGTTTTCATCCCCTCTGTGGGTTTTGCTTATGGTGTAAAGAAGATAATGGGAGTATGCCCTAAAGTAGATGCTTTCCTCTACTGTTCTTTTTAGTTCAAGGAACACAAGAAGGTTTAGGACTATAAAACCGACTGTAATCAAGGAAAGAAAAATCAGCATAAGCTTTAGCCTTTCACCCAACCCGGTATCCTCTTCCCTTCATGGTCTTTATAAATCCCTCCGGCAGCAACTTTCTAAGGTTCTTTATGTGTGCCCTTACCACTTCTTCTCCTACCGGTTCGTCACCCCACACATAGTTAAGGATCTCTTCGTGGGAGACAAAGCGCCCCCTGTTTTCCACCAAAAACTTCAAAACAAGCCAGTCCTTTTTGCTCAAGGAAATTGGCTTTCCATCCACCTTTACCATCTCTTTGCTAAAGCAGACCTCCACCCCGTCAATAACCACCACATCCTGCGGGTTTTTCCTTCTGTATAAGGCTTTTAGCCTCAAGGTTAGCTCCTCCATCTCAAAGGGCTTTGTTAGATAGTCATCCGCCCCAAGCTCAAAACAGGTGCGTTTGTCCTCAAGCCTCTGCTTGGCGGTAAGAACAAGGATGGGAGTTTCCTTGTCCTTTTCTCTGATAGCCTTTATAAGCTCCTCACCCCCTATGTGTGGCATCATCAGGTCAAAGACGATCACATCGTAGCGGGATACCTCCAAGAGGTCCATAACCTCCCTTGGGTCATACACCCAATCCGTAATAAATCCCTCCGACTGCAAGTATTCTGTTAGGCTCTCCCCCAAAAGCCGGTCATCCTCCACCAAAAGCACCTTCATAGCAAAAGCTCAAGGGCTTCTTTTATGTGGGAAACTGCGTATATTTCCATATCATCCATCTCAAGGATGTTGCCCTTTGGAACCATTGCCCTTTTAAAGCCAAAGCGTTTGCCCTCTTTTAGTCTCATCTCCGGAAAATGCACCGCCCTGACCTCTCCCCCCAAGCCCAGCTCTCCAAAAACCACCACATCCCCCAGTTCTTTTCCTTTCACGGAGGATGCTATGGCTAAGGCTACCGCCAGGTCCCCCGCAGGCTCCACGATCTGCATACCCCCCACCACGTTCACAAAGACATCTTTATCCCTTGTGAATATTTTAGCCTCCTTCTCAAGGACCGCAAGGATAAGGGCAAGGCGGTTTATATCATAGCCCTGGGTTCTTCTCTGAGGTGTTGTGTATAGGGCGTCTATGACTAAGGCTTGCACCTCCAAAAGCACCGGCTTGTTGCCCTCCGTGTGAGGAAATACCACACTGCCCGGGCTTGCCCTTCTCTCTTGCAAAAATAGGGCTGAGGGCTCGGGCACCTCCTCCAATCCCCTTTCCGTCATCTTAAAAACCACTACCTCCCCACTTGCACCAAAGCGATTCTTAACCACCTTTAAAACTCGGTAAAAGCTGAACCTTTCTCCTTCAAAATAAAGGACTGTATCCACCAGATGTTCCAGAACCTTCGGACCCGCAATGCTCCCCTCCTTGGTGATCTGTCCTACTATGAACAGTGGAATGTCCCTTCTTTTGCAAAACTCTGCCAGCTTGTATGCACATTCCCTAACCTGTGCTACTGAACCGGGTGCAGATTCCAACTGGGAAGAATGAATGGTCTGTATGGAATCCACCACCAAAAGGCTTGGCTTTAGTTCTTGGATGGTTTCCAAGATACACTCAAGCTCAGTCTCGGGCAAAAGGTAGAGGTTTTCCCCTTCCACCTTAAGCCTTTTTGCCCTCGTTCCTATCTGACTGCCCGACTCTTCCCCCGATACATACAGCACCTTTCCGTAAGCCTTTGAGTATTTTTCCGCCAACTGCAAAAGCAAGGTGGATTTTCCTATGCCCGGCTCCCCTGCGATCAGCAAAACCTGCCCCTTTACAAGCCCTCCGCCCAAGGCTAAGTCCATCTGTTCAAAGCCCGTGGATAGCCTTTTTAGGTCCTCCTCCACCCACATGGGCAAGGGCTTGTAGACCATGGCAGGACCAAGGGTCTTTGTGGCAACCCTTTCCCTCTCTTCCACCATACTGTTCCAAGCACCGCAGGAAGGACACCTTCCAAACCACTTGGTGGAAGAGTATCCGCACTCCTGACAGACAAAGACTGTCTTTTCCTTCTTCATCCTCCCAGCTTAAACATCTCCACTTTTTTGGGCTTTATGCCCTTTTTCAAAAGCTCAAGCCTTTCTTCTGAATACCTGTCCTTTCTTTTTTCCCAAATGGACATTATAAAATCCCTTATCTCCTCGTCCTTTGCACCGCCCCTTAGAAGGCTCTTCAGGTCATAGCCGTCGCTTGCAAAAAGGCATGTAAAAAGCTTGCCATCTGCGGTTAGCCTTAAACGATTGCACTCCCCACAGAAGGGCTGTGTTATAGACGCTATTACCCCAAACTTGTAGCCATCCTCCAGCATAAACCCTTCCGCAGTTTCTCCCCTCTTTTGCCTTCCGATGGGTTTTACTCTATACCTTTGGGAGATGACGTTGATAATATCTTTGGTAGAAAAGACCCGTTCAAGGGACCATCCGTTTAAAGTTCCCACATCCATAAACTCTATAAACCTAACCTCCACCCCTAAGGGTCTGAAAAATTCTATAAAGTCTAAAATTTCTTCGTCGTTTGTATCCCTCACCACGCATACATTGACCTTGACCGAAAGCCCAAGCTCCAAGCTCCTGTGTATGCCCTCTAAAATTTGATTAACCTTAACATCCCTTCCCACAAGCTTAGAAAGGGTCTGGTCCCTCAAAGAAGGAAGGCTCACAGTTATTCTCTTTAACCCTGCCAAAGCTAAATCCTGGACCTTGTCCCCTAACAAAAAGCCGTTGGTGGTAAGGGCAATGTCCTCCACTTCTTGGCTTATGAGGGCTACTAAGTTTTCCAAATGTCTTCTGAGAAGTGGCTCTCCGCCGGTAAGCCTTACCTTTTTAACCCCAAGCCCTTTGACTATACGCACCACCCTTGCGACCTCTTCAAAGCTCAGAATTTCTTCCCTTTTGAAAAACTCATAATGTTCTCCCTCTGGCATACAAAACTGACACCTAAAGTTGCACCGGTCTGTCACCGAGATCCGCAGGTCCTTTAGTTCCCTTCCAAGCTGGTCTATTGGCATGGTTTGAAATTTAAACCTCATCGGAGAATATCACCTCCGGTGGAGGGACCTCTATAATGCCCCTTTGGTAGCCAAGGCTCAAAAGTAGCCTCACCGCCCTCCTGCCATCCTCTCCGTAATCTATTGTCCTTTCATTCACATACATGCTTACAAATTTTTTTGTTTTTTCTGTGTCTTCTTTTATGTCCCTTGCGTACTCCCTTGCGTATTTTAGGGCTTCCTCCGGGTGGGACAAGGCATACTCTACGCTCTTTCTCATAAGCCTTTCTATCTTTTTGATAATCTCCTTTCCCAAGTCCTTCCTAACCACATTGCCACCCAAGGGCAAAGGCAAACCAAAGCTCTCCTTCCACCACTCACCTAAATCAACCACCTTATGCAGTCCTTTATCTTTGTAGCTCAGTTGTCCCTCATGAATTACCAAGCCCGCCTTTACCTCCCCCGAAAGCACCGCATCAAGCACCTTGTCAAAGGGCATAACCACCGGCTCAAAGTCCGGCTCGGACAGCTTTAAAACCAAGTAGGCAGTGGTCAATTTCCCCGGCACTGCGACCCTTTGCCCCTTCAAACCCTTTAACTCCTCCCCTGCCACAACCAAAGGACCGTAGCCATCCCCCACACTACCACCGCTCGGAAGCACTAAGTATTTGTCCGCTATGTATGGGTATGCATGAAAAGAAACTGCAGAAACCTCGTAGGTCCCTTCCAGGGCACGTTGATTGAGGGTTTCAATATCCGCCAAAACGTGCTCTATCTCTAAACCTTCCGTGTCTATGACCCCTGCAGTGAGAGGATAGAACATAAAGGCATCGTCCGAATCTGGGCTGTGGGCAATCCTAATACGCACGAGAAAAATTATAACCCCTTGCTCCCTTTTTGTGTTATACCTTGATGCTGTTTTTAAAGTCCTTCACTAAGGCGCTATTCCAGCCTATAAGGTAAAGCGTCCAGTATCTTTTCTTTTTAGACATACACCAAATCCTCCTCTATGCTCTCCCAAAGCAAAGGCTTCTGTTTTACTGCGTTTATAGATACCAAATCAACTTTCATGCCAAGCAACCGCTCCAGTTCTAACAAGGCGGAAATAAACTCCAAGCCAACAGAGTCCTCTATATCAACCAAAATATCCACATCACTCTCTTTCGTTTGCTCTCCTCTTGCGTAAGAACCAAAAATGCCAATGATTTTAACTCCATATTTTTGCAGTATTTCTTCTTTATGCTCTGCCAAAATTTTCTTCACTTCCTCAAGGCTTTTCATAATTCAATTAATTTATTTCCGAGGCTGTACTAAAAAAATCCCTTGTTGGGATTTCCTTCCAGCTTATAAGATGTATTCCATGATGCCCTATGGTTTGTTGGTTTTGTCCTTACTGTTGGGATGAGGTGGATGAAAGGGACGAAGTTTGTGCTCATTGCGGTGCGGACCTCAAGGGTTTTAGTTCCTTAGATTACGACCAAAAGCTAATTTTTGCCCTTGACTGTCCCATAACACAAAGCAGAATGTTTGTTATTGAAGTGCTCAGCAGGAGAAAAACACAAGGGGCGGTGTCCAAGCTTTGCAGAATGCTCTTTGAAGATAGGGACACCTTTGAGCTTGTTGAAATTGCAAGAGCCCTTTTGAACATAGGAACCGCAGACGCCCTTGAGTGCTTGCAGAGGAGGATGAAAACCGAGGATAACCTAATACTTAAAAGGTTATTAGAAGGGCACCTTTAAGGTAAAATTCTTTTCTCATGGATTGGCGCACTTTAGAGCAGTGGGATAAGGAATACTTCTGGCATCCCTTCACCCAGATGAAGGTCTATAGGGAGGAAGAAAACCTGATCTTTGAGAGGGGAGAGGGTGTTTATCTTTACGATGTAAAGGGTAGAAAGTTTATAGATGCCATCTCTTCCCTTTGGTGTAATGTGCATGGACACAACCATCCAAAGCTAAACCAAGCCCTAATAGACCAGCTTAAAAAGGTTGCCCACACCACCACCTTGGGCAGTTCCAACGTGCCGGCTATTCTGTTAGCCAAAAGATTGGTGGAGATATCTCCCAAATGCTTGACCAAGGTTTTTTACTCCGAAGACGGTGCAGAGGCGGTGGAAATCGCCATAAAGCTTGCCTATCAGTATTGGAGAAACAGGGGAGAGAAGAGAAAGACCTTTATCACCCTCTCTGAGGCTTATCACGGAGACACCCTCGGTGCGGTTAGCTTGGGCGGAATTGACCTCTTCCATGGCACCTACAAAGACATACTCTTTGAAACCATAAAACTGCCCTCTCCTTACATCTTCTGCAAAAAGAACTATGGAGGGCTCTCTGAAGACTGCAAGAATGCCCTTTTGGAAATCTTGGAGGAAATTCTAAAAAGCAGGGACGATATCGTGGCGGTTAGTTTGGAGGCGGGCATTCAGGGAGCAGCGGGGATGTTGCCCTTTCCGAGAGGCTTTCTTAAGGGCGTTAGGGAACTGACCAAAAAGTATGGAGTTTTGATGATCGTGGATGAGGTTGCCACGGGCTTTGGAAGGACTGGAACCATGTTTTACTGCGAGCAGGAGGATGTATGCCCAGACTTTATGTGCTTGGGAAAGGGAATAACGGGTGGCTATCTTCCTTTGGCTGCAACCTTGACCACAGAGGAGGTCTTCAATGCATTCCTTGGTGAGTTTGGAGAGATGAAACACTTTTACCATGGGCATACCTACACGGGCAACAACTTAGCTTGTGCGGTAGCCCTGGCAAACCTTGAGGTCTTTGAGGAGGAGAAAACCTTAGAAAAGCTACAGCCAAAGATTGAATACCTGAGCCAAAGACTAAAGGAGTTTTGGGAGTTGGACTTCGTGGGAGATGTCAGACAGCTTGGCTTTATGGCGGGCATAGAGCTGGTAAAGGACAAGGAAAAGGGAATACCATTTCCTTACGGAGAAAGGACGGGCTTTAAGGTAGCTTACAAGTGCAGGGAAAGGGGCGTATTCCTCAGACCATTAGGGGATGTGATGGTTTTGATGCTGCCTTTGGTGGTGGAAAGGGAGCATATAGACCAAGTGTTGGATGCCTTAAAATGGGCAATTGAGAGCTTGAAGACATGAAGCCAATTCTTATAAAGGGAAGCCGGTTAATAGACCCAAGCCAAGATCTGGACACAGTGGGAGATCTATTAATAGAGGACGGAAAGATAAAGGCGGTAGGCAACAACTTAAACTTTCCCTATGCGGAAATAATAGACGGGAGGGGTCTGATCCTTTGCCCATCCTTTGTGGATGTGCATGTGCATCTTAGGGACCCGGGGCAAACTTACAAAGAAGACATAGAAAGCGGTAGCAAGTGTGCGGTAGCGGGGGGATTTACCACGGTGGTGTGTATGCCCAACACACAGCCAGCCATAGATAACCCGGAGGTTGCCCAGTATGTGATCCAAAGGGCAAAGGAGGTGGGATTGTGCGAAGTTTTACCCGCCGGTGCCCTAACCAAGGGAAGGCAAGGAAAGGAACTGACGGACTTTTTTGCCCTAAAGAACGCAGGCTGTGTGGCACTGACTGACGATGGCTCTCCTTTGATGGACTCAAGGCTCATGGAAAAAGCCCTAAAGTTGGCAAGACAGCTTGGGCTTTTGGTGATGAATCACTGCGAGGACGATGGCTTGGCAAGAGGTCACATAAATGAAGGATATGTTAGCTCTTTGCTCGGCATTGCCCACAGGAGCCCAAGCGCGGAGGATGTTTTGGTGGCAAGGGATTGTATCCTTTCCTATCATACCAAAGGAAGAATACACATCCAACATCTATCTTCCAAGCTCTCTGTGGAGATAATAAGGTTCTTTAAGGAAAAATCCGCACCCATTTCCTGCGAAGTCAACCCTTATCATCTGCTCTTTGAGGAGGGGGAGCTTTTAGAAAGCGGTTCCAACGCCAAGGTTAATCCACCTTTGAGAAGGGAGGAGGATGGACAAGCCCTTTTGGAGGGCATAAAGGACCGCACCATAGATTGCATAGCCACAGACCACGCACCACACGCCAAAAAAGAAAAGGGTCTGTTGGAAAGCGCCACGCCCGGTATGATAGGTCTGCAGACTGCATTACCCATGGCTTTAGAGTTGGTAAGAAGGGGGATCATAAACCTAAAAAGAATGGTGGAAATGCTTTCCATAAGTCCTGCCAAGCTGTTGGGAGTGGAAAGAGGCATAAAGGTAGATGCCCCAGCAAACTTGGTGCTTTTTAACCCAGACCAAGAGTGGGTCCTCAACGAGGAAACGAACCTTTCCAAATCCCAAAACACACCCCTCTGGGGAAAAACCCTCAAAGGGCGGGTGGTTATGACCCTTAAGGATGGTAAAATAGTCTATAAGAGCGGTGCGTAAAATTGGATTAATTCTGGCTATCTTTTTTGGTGTTTTCCTTTTTGTGTTTTTTGCCATCCTGTTAGCTTTATCCGCCAACCTACCTTCACCTAAGGCATTAAAGGATTGGAAACCCCCAGAGGCAACGGTCATATACGACTACAAAGGAAGACCCTTTGGAGATATAGCCCTCCAGAGAAGATACTACGTTAGCCTTGATAAAATACCTGCCCACACGAGGCACGCCTTTATATCCGCAGAGGATAAAAACTTTTACAAACACTTTGGCATAGACCCCATAGCCATTCTAAGGGCACTTATTACAAACATCTCCAGAAAAGACATAAAACAGGGCGGTTCCACCATTACCCAACAGTTGGCAAGGAACCTCTTTTTAACCCCCGAGAGAAGTCTAACAAGGAAGATAAAGGAAGCCCTCTTGGCGATAAAAATAGAGAGGGAGTTTTCAAAGGACAAAATTTTGGAGCTTTACCTTAATTACATATACCTTGGACAGGGAGCCTATGGGGTAGAAGCGGCATCCCGCATATACTTTGGCAAATCGGTAAAGGAATTAACGGTGGATGAGTCCGCGGTATTGGCGAGCCTGCCAAAGGCACCCACCAAGTATAACCCCTTTAGAAATCCAGAGAGGATATTAGAAAGGCGCAACTATGTGCTATTGAGAATGTTAGAAGATGGCTACATAACCCAAGAGGAGTATGAAACCTACTCAAAGAAACCATTAAGGCTAAGGCTTGAGAACAGATATTACGGCATGGATTACTTCTTGGATTATGTAAAGGATTATGTAGTGGAAAAATACGGTGAAGCCATTTTGGCGGGTGGCTATGCCATATACACTACCATAGACAGGGACCTCCAAGAGCATGCAAGACAAGTATTAGAAAGGGGTATATACCGGGTGGCAAAGGCAAACGGCATACCAGCCCTTCCTGCGGATTACTCCACTGCAGAAAAACTCTACAAAGAACAGAAGGTGGATATAAAACCGGGCAAGGTGCTCATAGGAAAGATAAAGAATGTGCAGGGCGGTGAGTATGTGGTGGAAATAGGAGACAAAGAGTTTAAGGCAGACAAGGGCGATCTTACCTTTGAAAAGGGAGACTATGTTTTTGTTAGGTTTTATCAGGCAAAAAAGGAGCTAAGGTGGGAAGTTCTGCCGGACCTTCAGGGTGCCTTGGTGGCTTTGGATGCAAAGACGGGTGCCATAAGGGCAATGGTTGGGGGATATTCTTACATGAGGAGCCCTTACAACAGGGCGGTGTATGCCAAAAGGCAACCGGGCTCTGCCATAAAACCGATTATATATCTCTCTGCCCTTATGAAGGGCTACACGCAAGCCCACATAATAGACACCACACCCAGAAGCTTTTACGACCCATCCACAGGCAAAGATTGGACGCCAAAAAACTACGAGGGGGTGGAGTATGGACCCGTCTCTTTGAGGACTGCCTTAGCTAAAAGTATAAACACCGCCACTGTAAATCTGTTGGCGGATATAGGCTTTGACCTGCCACTACAGGTGGGGAGAAGCTTAGGATTGGAGTTAAAACCTTACTACTCTATGGCTCTTGGTAGTATAGAAACAACACCTTTACAGCTAACCTCCGCCTACCAAGCCTTTGCAAACCTTGGCATCCGGTGTAAGCCCTACTTTATAGTCAAGATAGTTTCTTTGGACGGGCGAGTTTTGGAGGAGAACAGCCCCCAATGCGAGCAAGTTTTGCCGCCCCAAGAAACAAGGGTGCTTGTGGATATGCTCAGGGCTGTAGTTTTGGAGGGAACGGGCGCATCCGCCTCTTCCATAGACAGGTTTGTGGCAGGGAAAACGGGCACAACCAACGATTACATGGATGCGTGGTTTGTGGGATTTACCCCTCAAATAGTCGCTGGTGTTTGGGTAGGCTTTGACCTAAAAAGGAGCATGGGCAAAGGCATGGCTGGTGCCCGGGTAGCACTCCCCGTGTGGATTGATTTTATGTCTTTGGCCGCATACATGTTTCCAAAGGAGGACTTTCCAGTGCCAGAGGGTGTTATCTTTGTAAATTGCCCCACTCCCATGGCTTTTGTCGCCGGCACAGAGGAAGTATGTTCTCAAGGGAGGGAACAACCAAAGGATGAGCTTGAGGGCATAGTGGAACCCAAGTTTTTACCAGAACAACCAAAGATAAAGGAGTTGCCCTGATGGCTATTGTAAAACCTTACAAGGGTATATTTCCCAAAATTCATCCCTCTGTTTATATGTCCGAGAATGTGGTGGTAGTGGGAGATGTGGAAATAGGTGAAGACTCAAGTCTGTGGTTTGGCACCGTAGTTAGGGGAGATGTCAATTACATCCGAATAGGAAAGGGAACAAACATACAAGACAATTCCGTAGTCCATGTTACTCACGATACCCATCCCACCATTATAGGAGACTACACAACGGTGGGACACAGGGTTATATTGCACGGATGTAAAGTGGGAAGCTATGTGCTGATAGGTATGGGGGCGGTGGTTATGGACGGTGTGGAGATAGAGGACTATGTTCTGGTGGGTGCGGGTGCCCTGCTGACCCCTAACAAAAAATTCCCCTCCGGCGTTTTGGTGGCAGGCTTTCCCGCCAAGGTGGTCAGAGACCTAAAGCCCGAAGAGATAGAACATATAAAACAGTCTGCCCAAAACTACATAGCATACAAAAATAGCTACTTAAATGGGTCTGAGTGAGCTGTTAGATAAGCTCAGAGAGCTTTCAAAGACAGCGGTGGTAGTGGTGGAGGGCAAAAGGGACAAAGAAGCCCTAAGAAGGTTGGGAATAGAAAATGTGATCACCATTGCGGGTAAAAGGCTAACAGATTTAGCAGACATCCTCGAGGGCACCCCGCAGGTCATCCCCCTTTTCGACCTTGATGAGCACGGAGAAAGGATCCACAAAAAGGTAGTGGCAATTTTGTCCTCTCAGGGTTATATTTTGATAGATGAGTTTAGGGAAAAGCTCAAAGAGTACGGAGTGATATGCGTGGAGGATTTGTATGAGAAAGTTAGAGGTGCTAAAAAGCCTGCTGGTTCAGGATAGGCTGATTAAGTTTAACTTAGACCTTTTGGAGGGACTTCTCAGAGAAATAAGGGCAGACATAGAGGAGATAAAGATCCTTGTGGAATCCTGCCTTGAGGAGGAGGAAAGGGAAAGCCTATTAAAAACTTTGGCAGACTTTGAGGCTAACTTTAAAAATCTGATAGTTCAAGCCTTAGACTACGTATACGACCTTTACGAGCTTTTCAACTTTGACATTACCTTTCTCTCAAACATACCCGAGGAACTGGGCAGAGAAATAGAGAGGTTGGATGCAGTAAACAGCATAAACAAAAACTTAGAGACCCTTGCCAAGGTGCTCGAAGATATACTGAACTTGGCAGATTGGGATGAGAGAACAAAAGTTATACTCACACCCCTTCGGGTTTACAGGGAGGTTTTGGAACATGGTATGGCTTTTAATCAAAAGTTGGCAGGGGGAGCTTACGTATTCTGAAGCATTTCATAAACCCTTTTAGCAGCCTCTTGCTGGGCTTCTTTTTTGTTCCTCCCCCTTCCTATCGCCCTGTATTCCCTTATTTGGCATTCCACCTCAAAGACCTTTTCATGCTCTTTACCGCTCACACTTACCACCCTGTAGATGGGTCTATCTTTCCATCTGCCTTGGGTTAGTTCCTGTAGCAACGTTTTGTAATCCTTTTTGTATGCCCCCTTTTCTATGACTTCCTTCATTTTCTCTTCATACCTTTCAAGGAAGAGCTTTTTTAAGCTGTTCATATCTCCGCCCGAATCCATATATATGGCACCCAAGAGGGCTTCAAAGAGGTCAGATAACACCGAACTGCTAACAGTTCTTCTCTTACCCGATATTCTGACGTGCTTATCCAGTTCAAGCCCTTCCGCCATAGAAGCCAAAAATTCTTCGCTAACCAAATAAGCCTTAATGCTTGCCAAAACCCCCTCTTTGTAATGAGGGTAGTTTCCCACCAAAAAGCTAACCACTAAAAAATTTACTATGGAGTCTCCCAAAAACTCTAAAAGCTCGTAGTTTTCTCGGCTGTTTTGGTAGGACCTATGGGTGAGGGCTGTTTGCAGATACTGTGGGTTCTTAAAGTGATAACCTATTTTATCCTCAAGTTCCTTATAGTTTTCTGAAGACAAGGCATGCATTGGTGCCACCAAAGCCAAAGGAGTTAGAGATTGCCACTGCCACCTCTTTCTTTACTGCCACGTTGGGAGTGTAGTCTAAGTCGCACTCTGGGTCTGGATGTTCCAAGTTTATGGTGGGTGGAATAATTCCCTCTTGGATAGTCTTGACCGTTGCCACCGCCTCCAAGGCACCCGCCGCGCCCAGAAGGTGCCCTACCATGGATTTGTTGGAGCTGATCTTTAGCCTGTAGGCATGCTCCCCAAAGAGCCTCTTTATTGCCAAGGTTTCCGATTTGTCGTTTAATGGTGTAGAGGTGCCGTGGGCGTTTATGTAATCTACCTCTGTGGGTGGAATGCCCGCATCCTCCAAAGCCAACTTCATGCACACGTATGCCCCCTCACCATCCGCACAGGGTGCGGTTATGTGATAGGCATCGTCGGTGGCACCATAGCCCACGAGCTCTGCGTATATCTTTGCCCCCCGAGCCTTTGCCCTCTCATACTCCTCCAAAACGAGCACTGCCGCGCCCTCTCCCATAACAAAGCCATCCCTTTCTGAGTCAAAGGGTCTTGATGCCTTTTGTGGTTCGTGGTTTCTGGTGGATAGTGCCCTCATGGATGCAAAGCCCGCCACTCCCAAGGGTGTGATGGCACTTTCGCACCCACCCGCTATGGCTACATCTATATCTCCCCTTTGAATAAGCCTAAAGGCGTCCCCTATAGAATGGTTGCCCGTAGCACAGGCAGAGACTACGCAGTAGTTGGGACCTTTCAGCCCAAAGCGAATGGCTATGAGCCCACTTGCCATGTTGGATATGCCATAGGGAATAAAGAAAGGAGATACCCTTCTGGGACCCTTCTCCATAAGGACCTTTTGCTGTTCTTCAATGTCCCTGAGCCCACCTATGCCTGTGCCGATTATCACACCCACCCTGTAGGGGTCAAACTTGTCCTCCAAAAGCCCGCTGTCCTTTATGGCTTCCTCCGCCGATGCCACCGCAAACTTTATAAAGTCGGAGACCTTTTGGGCTTCCTTCTTGTCAAAGTATAGCTCTGGGTTAAAGTCTTTGACCTCTCCCGCTATGTGAACGCTTAGACCTATCTCTACTGGGTCAAACCTTTTTATTATGTCTATTCCGCTTACACCAGCTGTTAAATTCCTCCAAAATTTTTCAACTCCCGTGCCTATAGGGCTTACCACCCCAAGGCCCGTAATAACAACCCTCCTGCTCAAGCCTGCACTCTCTCCTTGAGATAGTTAATAACATCCCCCACTGTTCTTATCTTTTCTGCATCCTCGTCGGGTATTTCTATGCCAAACTCCTCCTCAAAAGCCATCACAAGCTCCACCACATCCAAAGAGTCTGCCCCAAGGTCCTGCACAAAGTTTGCGTCCTCTTTTAGTTTTTCAATTTCTACGCCCAGCTGGTCTGCGATGATCTCCTTAATCCTATTTTCCAGGTCCATAATCAAACCTCCTTACCTATGGTGTTTGTATTATTATATCACAAACCAAAAGCCCAGAGGTATGTTATAATAAATATCTAAAGCCGGAGTGGCGGAATTGGCAGACGCGCTGTCTTGAGGGGGCAGTGCCCGAAAGGGCGTGCGGGTTCGACTCCCGCCTCCGGCACCAACAGAAAATGAGACTTATAAAACACAGTCTTTCCTTTTCCTTTGCAACCCTTCTGAGCAGGGGTTTGGGTTATGTTAGGGATGCCCTCATAGCGTACCACTTTGGGGTCTCCCAGATAACAGATGCCTTTTTTGTTGCCTTTAGGCTACCCAACACCTTCAGAAGGCTCTTTGGGGAAGGTGGGTTCAACGCCGCCTTTGTGCCAATTTACGCTGAGCAGGTAAAGGAGGGCAAAGAGAGGGAGTTTTTGAGCTCTGCCTTGGGCTACTATTTACTCATAAACCTATCGGTAGTTCTTTTAGGGGTGTTATTTGCTGAATATCTCATAAGCATTATCGCACCGGGCTTGAGGGCTAAGCCTTACTTTGATCTGGCAGTTTTTATGGGCAGATGGGTCTTTATATACCTTCTGTTTGTGGGTCTATCTGCCTTTTTTATGGCTCTTTTGAACACCCGGGGTGTGTTTTTTGTGCCCGCCTTTGCCCAAGCAGTTTTTAACATAGGCTTTTCTTTGGTTATTGCCCTTTCTGCCCAGGGCTTTGGCTATTACGCACTGATAGGTGGCGTTCTGGTGGGAGGCTTTTTACAGTTTGCCTTTCATCTACCCTTTTTAAGGGGAATTCCCTTGGGTTTTAGCCTTAGGCTTCATCCCGATGTTCGGCTTTTGTTCAAAAGGCTGATACCCGCCCTTATGGGCTTTGGCGTTGCCCAGCTCTCTTTTTTTATAGACACCTTTTTGGCTTCCTTTTTGGCTTTGGGTGCTATATCTTACCTTTATTATGCCAACAGGATATTCCAGCTACCTTTGGGTGCCATATCGGCGGGCGTGGCAAACTCTCTGCTTTCTGCCCTCTCTTTGGGGGAAGACAGAGGCAAAAACATAACCTTGGCTATGCGCTTTTTGTTTTTGCTGTCCTTTCCTGCGGTGGTGGGTCTTTTTGTCTTTTCGGAGCCGATCGTGAGGCTTTTATACGGTAGAGGGAACTTCTCTGAGGCAGATGTTTTGATGGTCTCTTATGTGCTAAAGGCTTACAGTTTGGGGCTCGTCTTTTTTTCCCTTCAAAAAGCCCTCAGCAGTGTATTTTTTGCCAAAGGGGACACCTTTACACCCATGAAAGCGAGCCTGTTGGCTATTTTGTCTGAGGGCACAAGTGCTATTATTTACGCCTTTGTGCTAAAGCTGGGTGCGGTGGGTTTGGCTTTGGGCACCGCCACCTCCTCCATCTTCTCCTTTGGATACCTCCTGAGAAAAACTTACCAATTGGTAGATTGGCAGACTCTAATGGAAAGTTCGGTAAAGGTAGCCTTTGCCAGCCTTTTGATGGGGCTCTTTGGTCTATTTTTGAAAGAAAAAATACACCTGCTTTTAGCAGTCCCTATGTGTATTATCCTTTACTTTAGCCTTTTGACCCTTTTTAGGGAGGAGCTATTGGTTGCCTCCCTGAACCTTGGCAAGGGCTTGGTTAAGAAGCTTTTGAACCCTTGAGCATCTTCTGCTTGCCTCGTTTTTGTGGATCACTCCCTTTGAGGCGGTATGCTGTATTACAGACATTACCTTTGGCAGATACTCTTTTGCGTCCTCTAGCTTGCCTTGGGCTATAAGCTTTTTAAAGTTTCTTATGTAGGTCTTCATGCGAGAAAGGTGATACCTATTCCTCAGCCTTCTCTTGGCGTCCCTTCTCATACGCTTTTCAGCCTGCTTTGTGTTTGGCATCCAAAACCTCCAGCAAGGATTCTAACCTAATTTTCATAAAAATTATACCATAATAATTTTAAGGAGGTGGATCATGAAGAAGACGTTGCTTTTGGGAATTTTCAGCTTGGGCTTTTTGGCGGTGTCCTGCCAGCAAAAGCCTGCAGAAAAACCCGCCGGCGAGCAACAGCCAGCCCAACAAACTCAACCAACACAACAATCTGAGCAAAAACAACCCACCCAACAACCTCAACCAGCCCAACAACCTGTGCAAGAACAACCCGCCCAGCAACCCGCAGGGGAACAAAAACCCGCCGAGCAACCAAAGTCTGAGGCAAAGCCAGCCCAAACTACTGCAATGGCAGATGCGGAAGCCTTAGCTAAGGCTAAGGGCTGTTATGCCTGCCACGATGTAAATACCAAGAGAGTGGGACCCGCCTTTAAGGATGTGGCAAAGAGGTTTGCCGGCAAGCCAGATGCGGTAGCCCACCTAAGCGAGAGGATAAAAAAAGGTGGGGTTGGTGAATGGGGTAATGTGCCAATGCCCCCTCAAAATGTAACCGATGAAGAATCCAAGAAGCTTGCAGAGTGGGTTCTTTCTCTCAAGTAATTTTTAAAGGGGGCAACGCCCCCTAACTTTAACACGCGCTACCGGGTGTCCCTGAACAATCTGCACAGAGAACAACTCCTTTGGTGCCAAAGAACAGCTTGAGACCTTCCTCTTCAAAGAAGGGGGCAATGTTTCCGCTCTTTACCTTCCACATAAAATACCTCTCAAAGGCGGATTTTATGTAGTGTGCCCACATGCCTTTGCCAAACTTCACCTCAGCCCTTGGGGGTATAACTGGATTTGCATAGAAGAAGGCAGCGTCCTTTCCCATATCTGCAATGCATATGGCAGAAAGCTCCGGTGCATACCTGTCTGGGGAGTTCCTTATTTCATTGACTATATTCTTTGCCACCCCCATAGCCATCTGTTCTATCATCATTCCCGTCTTGGGTGCTCCAGTAGGTATAGGTGTTTGCTCCACAGGTGGTATGGCAGTTACGACGCCCACACCGTAGATGTTCTTGTAAGTGGGGTTTTGGAAACACCTGTTGACTATCACCATCTTGTTGGCAGGGTTTGCCACCTTATCTCCAGCGGACGCAACCACCTCAGAACCCATGAACCTTGGCATCAGCATGGATAGCTTACAAGGCACCTCGTAGGTGTTTCCGTTTAGGTCCTCGTAAATTACCTTGTCCGGTTCTACCTTGGTGATCTTTACGTTGGAAATCCATTTTATGCTTCTCTCCGCAAAAAGGTCCTCCATTACCCTTCTTGAAGGTCCCACACCACCAAGCCCCAGATGACCCACGTAGGGCTCTGAAGTGATAAAGGTTATGGGCACCTTGTGTCTTATTCCCCTCCTTTTAAGCTCATAATGTAGCATAAAGGCAAACTCATAGGCGGGTCCGAAACAGCTAACGCCGGGTATTGCACCAACTACAACAGGTCCTGGGTTTCTGTAAAAGTCTTCAAGCTTTTTCTGAAGTTCCATAGCGTGTTCTGCGGTGCATACAGAGGTGGAGTTTTGTTCTTGCCCCTCTGCACCAAAGATCAGCTTTGGACCAGTGGCAATTACCAAGTAATCATACCCAATCTCTTTACCGGATGTGGTCAAGAGTTTGTTGGCATCTGGGTCTATTCTCTCTCCGTTTTCCGGCACATATTC